>WNFJ01353553.1_pt2 | contig 10560 bp, 11 predicted proteins | sample 5400461 | NCBI WGS metagenome assembly WNFJ01 (sample SAMN13153349, study PRJNA577476) | soil metagenome | isolation source: 115 cm saprolite on Douglas fir-dominated hillslope | place: USA:California | collected 2013-09-17
CCGCCGTGAAATGCCTGGGGGCGCGCAGCCATCGACTCAGCGCAAAAACCCCTGCTCGCGAAACCAGCGCACGGCATCCTCGAACGCCTTCGTCGGCGCTTGCCACTGGTATCCGAGCTCGCGGACCGCCTTGTCGCTCGAGAAGAACATGCGCTTGCGCGCCATGCGCACGCCTTCAAGCGTAATTCGCGTGGGGCGCCCGGTAATTTTGGCAAAAGCCTCGGATGCATAGGCGACAGGCAGTACTGCGGCATGCGGCAAACGAATGCGAGGCGCCTTCCGACCGGCCAGCAGCGCGATCGCCGCGAGAATCTCGCGCAGCATCATGTCCTCCCCACCAAGAATGTAGCGCTCACCGGCTCGCCCACGATGAAACGCCAGCAGGTGCCCTGCAGCGACGTCATCGACGCGGGCGTCCGCCCGGACGCGGCGTCCAGGACCATCTGGCCTGTCGGCGTGGGCTTTACGTCGCCCGGCCCGATCGGTGTCGACGGATTGACGATGACCACGGCAGTGCCTGTCTGCGTCGAACTGCATACGACCTGCTCGGCCAGGTACTTCGAGCGCTTGTAGTGGCCAATCATGTCCGCGAGTGCTACCGGTGTTTCCTCGGTGCCGGGCGAGCCGTCGGCAGGCAAGCCGATCGTGGCGACACTGCTCGTATAGACGACGCGTGACACTCCGGCGCGGCGGGCGGCACTGAGGATATTGCGGGTTCCTTCCACATTGGTTCGATAGAGTTGCTCCGGCTCGAGCGCCCCCAGGCGGTAGTCGGCAGCGAGATGAAACAGCGCCTGGCAACCGGTGAGGGCGCGATCGAGTGATGCGCCGTCCGCGAGATCTCCTGCGACGAGGTGTACGGGAAGGTGTTGCAGATTGCGGCGATCGGAGCCGGCGCGGACCAGGGCACGGACCTGCCAGCCCGCTCGCACGAGGGCCCTGGCGACCGCCGAGCCGACGAAGCCCGTTGCGCCTGTGACCAGTGTCATCATGAGATGGCGGCGTCCGGCACGATCGGGAACGCATGCCGGGCCGGTGTGCCAGCGCGCGCAATCGCTCCCAGAGAGCGGCTTGCAGCACGATAGCGCCGCAGCAACCGGATAAGCGCGGCCAGATCACCGGGCGCCACCGCGAGTGAAGCGATCAGGCGCCCGATCTGCAAATGCCCCGCGCTGCCGGCGGCGGCCATCACCGCCCGCGGCAGGATATCGTCGGCGGTATCCACGACCACTCGCACGGCAATGAATGGCAGCTCACGGGAGCGGGCAACCTCGGCGACCGCGAGACTCTCCATGTCCACCGCTGCGGCACCGGTCTCGCGAAAGGCCGCGGCTTTGCCAGCGATGGACAGAATCGCTTGTGGGCTCGTCAGCAGCTTGCCGCATGCCACGGGGCGGTGCGCAGCGACCGCAGCGCTCAGCCGCTCGCGCCAATAACGCGCCGTCATGACCGCCGCGCCATCGCGCGAAATCACTTCGCCCGGCAGGAATATTGTGCCGGAAGCGAACGCCGGATCGAGTCCCCCGGCCATACCCCAGCTGATGAGTGCGGTTGCGCCAGCATCGAGGAGCGCGTGCGCACCACGCGCGGCAGCGCTGCCGCCGATCCCGCTCACTACCAGTAGTGTCCCGTCTGCGAGGGACGCGAGCGCCCCGCGCCGCTGCGTCGTGGGACCTAGATGGCGCGCCTCGGCCGCGAGAGCCGAGACGATGCCGACTACATTCAATGGGTGGTTCCGAGCCGTGTCAGAGTGCGGTACGCCGCGAGCGCCCAAAGAGGGAAATAGGCGCAATAGCCGTGATATCTGAGGTAGAACACTCGAGGAAACCCTGGCGCGGTGAAGCTCGGATCGCTCCACAGCCCGTCTGCCTGCTGTGTTCGCAACAGGTAGTCAACGCCGCCTCGCACGGCATCGGATCCGGCCTCCCCGGCCGCAAGCAGCCCCATCACGGCCCATGCGCTCTGGTGGGGAGTGCTCGCCGATTCTCCGGCGGCAAGATGCGGGTACGCGTAGCTGTCATTGCTCTCGCCCCAGCCGCCGTCGGCATTCTGCCGGGCTTCAAGCCAGCTCACGGCGCGGCGCGTGGCGGGATCATCCGGGCTGATGCCCGCCTGCGCGAATGCGCTCAGTACCGACCAGGTACCGTAAATGTAGTTCGTGCCCCAGCGGCCGAACCACGAGCCGTCCGCCTCCTGCTCGTTGCGGCGCCAGCACGGTCGCCACGCGGGCCGTGACATCGCTCGTAGGCGGATCCAGGAGCGCGCCATGATCCGCGAATGGAATCTCGTTGAGGTAGTAATGGGTGTTGTCGACATCGAACGAGGCGAATCCGCCATTGGCGCTCTGCATACCGACGAGCCAATCCAGGGCGCACGTGACGTTATGCGAGTAGCGTGCGGGATCGCTCGCCTGGTGCATCGACCACGCGACGACCGCCGTGTCGTCAAGGTCGGGGTAATGATTGTTCGAGAACTGAAAGGCCCAACCGCCGCCCGCCAAACCCGGACGGCGCACGCGCCAGTCTCCAGGGTTCTGCAGGAGCTGCAGCGGCTGCAGCCAATCAAGGGCCCGGACGGAAGCGGCGAGCGCGGCAGCGCCGCCCGTCTCCTGCAGCGCGAGGCTCGCCAAAACGGTATCCCACACCGGTGACACACAGGGTTGGCAATAGGCGCTGGACGCGTTGACCACGAGAAGCTTCTCGAGGGCGCGCTTTGCGGCGAGCCGCCGCAGGTCGTTGCTCGCATAGCCGAGGACCGCCAGCGCCTCGAGCGCGTTAACCATGGCGGGAAAGATGGCGCCGAGGCCGTCCTCGCCGTTCAAGCGTTCGAGCATCCAGGCCTCGGCACGGCGCGTGGCGCGCGCGCGTACCCCTTTGGGAATCAGCGAAAGACCAGGCTCAGAATGTCGGCGCGCCCGCCGGGGCGTCGAAAATAGTGGCGCTCCTGCTCGGGCGGCGTCGTAAACAACTCGCGAATCTGCACCTTGCGTGGGTTTGCGGCGAGGGGCTTGCGCGTGCACAGAATGAGAAGCGGCACCATCACCGTGCGGGACCAGTAGGAGACCTTGTCGAGATGGAAGGGAAACCACCGCGGCAGGAGCACGATTTCGACTGGGATATAGGGCACGCCGCGCCATGGAATCTGCCCGAAGAGAGCGAGCGTGATGCGCGTGAACACATTGGCCCGGGCTGCGCCGCCGTGCTGCAGAATTGCCGCACGCGCCCGCACCATGTGGGGGGCTGCGGGGCTGTCGCCCGCGAGCTTCAGGGCAAAGTAGGCTTTGACGCTGCAGCTCATGTCGAAGTCGCCGCCGTGGTACAGAGGCCAACCGCCATGCTCTGCCTGACGAGCGCGCAAATAAGCTGCCAGCTTCGCCTCCAGAGGAGCGTCCATTTCCTCCAGGAAGTGCAGCATCAAAATGTACTCGGCGGGAATCGTACCATCCGCCTCGAGCTCGAACGGCCAGTAACCCTGCGAGCTCTGCAGACTGATCAGCGCGTCGCGCGCGGCCGCGATCGTGAGATCCAGCGGCGAGAGTTGCGTGAGCCGGTGAACCTTGTGCGAGGGTGCGTCTGCGCGCGCAGCGTTTCCCGCCACCCCGAGCGAATCGAGCGTAGGCGAGCCGCGACTCACTGTCCGGAGCTCCCGTCAGATCGGCGACTCGAACTTTCCAGCTGCGAGCGCAGACTCAGACGGCTGTATTCCGCTGCCGAAGCCGGTGTGTGAGCAGCAAACATGGCTACCCGGGCCGGCCCTCGCACGGCCGACGGCGCTGCGAGCGGCAGACCTGTGGCGGCCCGCTCGAAAAGGCGCATCAGCAACCGATCATTACGCACCGCAAGGCTCGTGAGTATTCGCGTCAGGGCAACTGCTGAGCGTGACACCTTCACCTGCGAGCCAGCCGTGAATCGCGGTGTGTGCTCGATCTTGCGCAGTGTGAGCACGGCAAGGCCGACGGCCCACAGACAGAAACGCCGAATACCAGGATCCTCGGCTGGAATCAGTAACGTGTAGGACAGCGCGTTGCGCAGGTGAGCATGCGCCACAGCGACCAGCTCCCGCATGCCAGCGTGGAAGCGAGCGTCGTAACGCTCCGGCGACAGCTGCGCGAGGTCGATGCCATGCCGGGTAAAAACCTCTTGCGGCAACCAGCAGGCTCCGCGCTGGCGGTCCTCCCAGACGTCCTTCAGTATGTTCGTCATCTGCAGCCCTTGTGCGAAGGATGCGGCGAGATCCTGCAGCGCCGTGCGCCGCTGCGAGATAATCGGCGCGTGGCCGCAAAACAGCTCGGTGAGCATTTCACCCACGACACCGGCGACATAGTAGCAGTAGCTGTCCAGGTCACTTGACCGGGGCAGACCGCGCGGGCTGGCGGTGGACTGGAAGTGATGCATGCCGTAGCACATCACTTCAATGCACCGCCGGATCGCGGCGCGCTGCTGCTCATGAAAACGCGCGGTCATTCTGACGACCCGCTCCATGTTGCGCACCAAATCGCGTTCCGCTGGCAGCGTCCGGTCCGAGAGCCGCTGCTCGAGCTCCCTCGCCAGCGACGCCGCTTCCTCGCTGCCGCACACCACTGCAGTGAAGCGCCGGAGGAAAGCGAAGGTTTCGGCAACCGACAGCGCGGGCTCGTCTTCGATGGTGTCGGCGATCCGGCACAACAGATACGCACTGGTCACCGCCGTCCTCAGGCCCGGCGGCAACTGGGGAATCGTGAGCGCAAACGTGCGCGACACGTGCGGGAGGATCTGGTCCTGGTAGACCTCGTCGGAGATGCCGGAATCGAATTGAACAAAGTCTCGCGACATCGTGCAAATACTAGCGCGTCATGCTCAAACGCATGAACAGTCAAAAACGCCGCGCGAGCAACCAGTCAGCCAATGAGTGCAGTGACTCCGCGCGCTGGCCAAAAGGCGACAGGGCCTCGACAGCCTGGGCGTGCAGCAAGCGCACCCGCTCCTGCGACGCTGCGATTCCGATGACCGCGGGATGGGTGGGTTTCGCCCGCTCGCGATCTGCGCCGGTCGCTTTGCCCAGAGTCGAAGGATCTCCGATCACATCCAACAGGTCGTCCTGAATCTGGAAAGCCACACCGATCGGAGTCGCAAAACCGCTCAGTGCTTCGTACAGACGAGCATCGAGCGAGGGTGCGCAGGCCGCCGCCATCAGCACGCAGGCGCGGATCAGCGCACCGGTCTTGCGAGCGTGCATCTCCTCCACCTGCGCAATGTTGAGCTGCTGGCCCTGCACGGCGAGATCAATCGCCTGTCCTCCGGCCATGCCAAAGGTGCCGCTCGCCTGGGCCAGCAATTCGATCAGTCGCAGGCGTATTGTTGGCGCGGCGGGCAGTGCGGGATCGCCGGCGAGTAATTGAAACGCGAGAGGCTGCAGGGCGTCGCCCACGAGGACGGCCGTCGCCTCGTCATAGGCCTTGTGACAGGTGGGCCTGCCGCGGCGCAGATCGTCATCGTCCATAGCCGGCAGATCATCGTGTACCAGCGAGTACACATGCACCAGCTCGACTGCGCACGCCGCCGCCTCGACCTCCTCCTCTGTGAGGCCGATAGTCCGCGCGGTGGCGAACAACAATATTGGACGCACCCGTTTGCCCCCGCCCAGCACGCTGTAGCGCATTGCCTGGTGCAAACGCGTCGGCACTGCATCGGAGTCCGGAAGCCGCGCCGCTAACGCCAACTCCATGCGGGCGCGCCAGGATTCGAGCTGGGCACCGAATGCATCGCGCTTGGCCGGCTCCACCTGCTCGGCGAGTCGAATATCCGCTGCCCGGTTCACGCACGCTCCCTCACTCGCACGCCGCCGCCCACTACGACAGCCTCGCTGAACGGTGGCCGTCAGACTCGCGGCTCGCGCGTCTCACCTCGCTGACCGGAACCGCGACTGCAAGGTGCTCGAGGCGATCGCCATACAAAATCGGCAACTCGGGAGCCATCGGGCCCGTAACCCGCGGCCCGCGCAGAGCGACTTTGAGCGCCTTGATCGGGTGAGCGAACGCGTCATCCACCGCCGTGCCCTCGAACCCGCAATGGGCCATGCAGTTATCGCAGCGGGGGTTGCGTCCTACACCGTACTGATCCCACTGCGTATCCTCGCGCAGGGATCGGTAGCTGGGCGCGTAACCTTCATCAGAGAGCAGATAGCAGGGCCGCTGCCAACCGAAGATGTTATAGGTGGGATTGCTCCACGGCGTGCACTGATATGTCTGGTTGCCCGCGAGAAAATCCAGGAACAGCCCGGAATGATTGAAGGACCAGCGGGAGGCGCGGCCGCGACGGCGTTTGAAAATCTCGCGGAACAGCCGCTTGCTCGCGGTGCGCCCCAGGAAAACGTCCTGCCGCGGAGCATGGTGATAGCTGTAGCCGGGCGAGACCGTAATTCCTTCGATGCCGAGCGCCATCGCCGTATCGAAGAATTCAGCCACTTCGTCCGGGTCCGCGCCGCTGAAGAGCGTGCAGTTGACGGTCACTCGAAAGCCCTTGCTGCGCGCGAGGCGGATGGCCGCGACTGCCTTGTCGAACACCCCCTCCTGGCACACTGACTCATCGTGACGTTGCTGATTGCCGTCCAGATGAATCGAGAACGTGAGGTAGCGCGACGGCTGATATTCATCGATATGCTTGGATAACAGAATGGCGTTGGTGCACAGATACACGAATTTCTTGCGCGCGACGATTGCCGCGACGATCTGCGGCATCTCGCGGTGAATCAGCGGCTCGCCGCCGGGAATGGACACCACCGGAGCGCCGCATTCGTCGACGGCGCGCACCGCGTCCTCGGCTTTTGCAGGATCTCCTTCGGATAGGCGATCTTGCCGCAGCCGGCGCAGGCGAGGTTGCACTGGAACAGCGGTTCCAACATGAGCACCAGCGGATAGCGCTTCTCGCCGCGCAGCTTGCGGCCGGCGAGGTAGCGAGCAACACGATACGTCTGGATCAGAGGAATGCCCAACTTTTAACTCCTAGCATGGCGAGCACAGCCGCGCGATGATCCCGCCAGATGCGCCCCCACTCAAGTATGAACCAGGGGGTAAAATTCTCGGCGCCACTGCCGGTCATCTCGGCCTGCAGGGCCCGCGGGCTGGTCCAGCGCCAGGCGAGAATCTCATTCCGATTGATCCTCAGCCGCTCGGTGCAGCGCCCTATGAAAACCGAGCAGAGCTCGTGCTCGGCGCCAGCCGCATCGAATTGCGCTTGATACCGGAACTTGAACAGATAATGCAATGGACAGCGCAGCCCCAGCTCCTCGTACAGGCGGCGATCGATTGCCGCCTCCATGGTCTCGGCGCGTCGGGGATGACTGCAGCAGCTGTTCGACCAGTACCGCGGCCAGAGCCGTTTCGATGCCGCTCGCTGCTGCAGCAGCAGCTCACCCGCGTCATTGAAGATCAGCAGAGAAAAGGCCCGATGCAGCACGCCGCCGCCCTGGTGGCACTGGGCCTTGCTCAGGTGGCCGAGTTCGCGGTCCGCTTCATCCACCAGGATCAGCGGTTCGGAATCGGCTGAAATATCCTCGGCACCGATCTGGAAGCTGCGAACTTGGTCCATTTACGAGAAACTCCGCACTGCGGCACATACCTGTACAGCCAGTCACGTCCGCAGGCCAGGAACGACCCGCGTTCGTACCGCAACCGCAGCTGCGGCATCCCTCTGTGCATAATAGCTTCTTGCCAAACAATCCGTTACAGCAAGTTTCTTCCCGGCCGTGGGCGGCGCTCCCGGCGCCCGCTGCGGTTCCCGGCGCGAACCCGTCAGGCCTTAAGTGAGTGCAACTGCTCAGCCGTGGCTCAGTGGGTGCGGCACCGCACTGGCCGCGCTCGCCATGGCCTATACCGTCATGGCATGGCTGGCAGTGTGGTTGCGGCGCGGCCCCCCGCAGTCCGGGCCTGCGACTCTGCCCCCGGTGACGGTCCTGAAGCCCTTGTGCGGCGCTGAGCGCCACCTCTACGACTGTCTGCGCTCGTTTTGCGACCAGGCCTATCCGCGCTTCCAGATCGTCTTCGGAGTGCGCGACGCTGACGACCCGGCAGTCACTGTCGTACGCAGACTGCAGCGCGAATTTCCGGGGCTCGACCTGCAAATCGCCATCAATCCGGTGCAGCACGGCAGCAGCGGCAAAGTCAGCAATCTGATCAACATGATGCCGTTCGCCCGCTACGAGTATCTGGTCGTCGCAGACAGTGACGTGCGGGTTGCGCCCGACTATCTGGCCAGAGTCGTCCCTCCGCTTCTCGATAGCGCCGTCGGCATCGTCACGTGTCCTTACCGCGGGTATCCGCGCGGCGGACCGTGGTCCGTGCTGGGAGCTGCGTTCATAAACGACTGGTTCATGCCCTCAGTGTATGTCGCAGCCCTGTTCGGCTCGCGTGCATTCGCCTTCGGTGCAACCATTGCCATGCGCCGCGAGGTGCTGGCCAGTATAGGCGGGTTCATTCCAATAGCCGATCAGCTGGCGGATGACTACCGGCTGGGTGAGCTGACGCGCCGCATGGGCTTGCGCACCGTGTTGTCTGAGGTAGTGGTCGAGACCTCGGTCGATGAGCGCAGCCTCCGTGACCTCGTTCGGCATGAGCTGCGCTGGTTGCGTACGATTCGGGCGGTCCGTCCGCTCGGTTACGCCCTCTCGTTCGTGACCTTCGGTTTGGCGCCGGCCGCCCTGGGGAGCCTGGTGGCGGCTGGCACGAGGGCGGCGCTGGCGATGCTCGCCATCACCGCACTAGCGCGACTCATGTTACATTCCACCGGTCGCGATGCCCGTTCGGCTTTGGCGCAGCTGTGGGCGCTGCCGCTCACTGATTTGCTCGCCTTTGCGCTGTGGTGCTGGGGCTTCGTCACGCGTCGCGTACAATGGCGGCACGCCCGCTACCGAGTCGCTCGCGATGGCTCGGCTCATCTGATCCCGTGAGAGGATCTCTCCCGCGACTGACCGCGGGTTTTCTGGCAAGGACTTTCATGATGAGAACGCTGTTTCTGCATCCTCCTTCCTTCGACGGTTTCGACGGGGGCGCCGGCGCCCGCTATCAGATGAAACGCGAGGTACGCTCGTTCTGGTATCCAACCTGGCTCGCGCAGCCGGCGGCTCTCGTCGAGGGCTCGAAGCTGATCGATGCGCCGCCGCACCGCCTGAAATTCGAGGACATCGCGCCGGAGCTCGACAGCCGCGACCTGGTCGTGATGCACACCTCCACCCCATCCTTCAAAGCGGACGTGAAGACGGCCGCGAGGATCAAGACGGTCAATCCGGACATCAGAATCGGCTTCATCGGTGCCAAGGTCGCGGTCGAGCCCGAGAAGAGCCTCATCGCCGCCCCGGCCGTCGATTTCGTCGCCCGCAACGAATTCGACTTCACCATCAAGGAAGTCGCCGACGGCAGGTCTTGGAGCGACATCAAAGGGCTTTCTTACCGCAACCGAGAGGGCGTCATCGTTCACAACGAGAACCGCGAAGTTCTCGAGAACATGGATGCGCTTCCCTGGGTGACGCCGGTCTACAAGCGCGATCTCACGATCGAGAATTATTTCGGCGGCTATCTGCAGCATCCCTACATCTCGTTCTATACGGGACGCGGTTGCAAATCGCGCTGCACCTTCTGCCTGTGGCCGCAGACGGTGGGCGGGCATCGCTATCGCGTGCGCTCGGTCGAAGATGTCGTCGCGGAAATGAAGTGGGCGAAAAACGCCTTCCCGCAGGTGAAGGAATTCTTCTTCGACGATGACACCCTGACCGACAACCTGCCGCGTGTCGAAGCGCTGGCGAAGGAGTTGGGCAAGCTCGGAGTCACCTGGTCGTGCAACGCCAAGGCCAATGTTCCCCGCAGGACGCTCGAAGTCATGAAGGACAATGGCCTGCGTCTGCTGCTGGTCGGCTATGAGTCCGGCAATCAGCAGATCCTGTTCAACATCAAGAAGGGCATGCGGGTGGAGTTCGCCCGCCGCTTCACCAAGGACTGCCACGAGCTCGGCATCGTCATCCACGGCACGTTCATTCTGGGCCTGCCCGGCGAGACCCGGGAGACGATCCAGGAGACGCTCGAATTCGCCAAGGAGATCAATCCCCACACGATTCAGGTTTCGCTCGCGGCCCCCTATCCGGGCACCTTCCTCTACCGACAGGCAAAGGAAAACGGTTGGCTCTACAACGAGGAAATCGATCTTCTGACCCAGGAAGGCACGCAGATTGCGCCGCTGAACTATCCGCATCTCAGCCACACCGAGATCTTCAATTCCGTCGAGGACTTCTACAAAAAATTCTATTTCCGCCCGTCCAAGATCGCGTCCATCATGGCCGAGATGATCGCGAGCCCCGAAATGATGATGCGCCGTTTGCGTGAGGGTGTGGAATTCTTCCGCTTCTTGCGGACGCGGCGGGACAGTGCTTGAAGCGGCTGATCGTCACGGCGGATGATTTCGGGGTTGCGCGCGAAGTCAACGACGCGGTCGAAGCGGCCCATCGCGGCGGCGTTCTCACCGCCGCGAGCTTGATGGTCGCGGCGCCTGCGGCAGCCGACGCAATTGCCCGCGCGCGGCGCCTGCCTTCCTTGCG
>WNFJ01589161.1_pt1 | contig 10560 bp, 10 predicted proteins | sample 5400461 | NCBI WGS metagenome assembly WNFJ01 (sample SAMN13153349, study PRJNA577476) | soil metagenome | isolation source: 115 cm saprolite on Douglas fir-dominated hillslope | place: USA:California | collected 2013-09-17
ACTGGACAAGCGCGGGGGGCGGTCGTGATCGGGGTCACCCTGAGGGCACGGAGGTGCGCCGTCGCACAAAGACATCTCTTCCCCGAAGGGAGTTTTCCGGGGATTCCCGAGGGCAGTTTCCGCCCTCTCCCAATGGCCACAACCCCCCCGTGTTCGTACGTTATGACCGAGATGTGACCGGAGAAGGAGGCAGGCTTGCGCCAGTTGCGCATTCTGGTGGTCGAGGACAAGTGGCTCGTGGCCAAGGCCCTGAAGGCCCAACTGGAGGGCCTCGGCCATCAGGTGGTGGATATGGCCAGGGACGCCCGGGAGGCCGTGCGCTCCACCCTGCGCCTGGAGCCGGAGCTTGTCATCACGGACGTCCGCCTCCCCATCATCGACGGGATCGAGACCGCCCGAACGGTGCTCAACTACAGATCCGTGCCCATCATCGTGCTCGCCGGCTACGAGGCCGCCGATCTCGTGCGGCGGGCCCGGGAGGCGGGGGCCATGGCCTGTCTGGTGACCCCCGTGGACCGAATCCAGCTCAGCCGGGTCATCGGCGAAGCGCTGGCCCGCTTCCGGGAGCTCGAGGTCATCCGCCGCGAGACGACCAACCTCACGGAAGCGCTGGAGGGCCGAGCCCTGGTGGAGCGGGCCAAGAGAGTGCTCATGCGGCGGCTGGCCATCTCCGAGTCCGAGGCGTTCCGACGCTTGCAGCAGCAGAGCCAGGCGGTTGGCGCGACCCTCGCCCGGAGCGCCTCCACCGTCGTGAGGGCCGAGGAGCTCCTGTTCAAGGGCTCCCAAGTCGTCCTCAGTCTTCCGTCCATCCTCGTCGCGATCCGCCGGGGACTGAGGGGCCCACCGGCCCCGCCGCGCGTCCCCCCGCCTGGCCAGCGCCCGCCATTCCAACCGCTGCCGTTCCCCTCACGATGAGCAGATCCCTGCCCGGCCTCCTGTTGAAAATCCTCGGCGCCAACCCGGGCCTGGGAGAGAACCGCGAAATGACCTACATCGTCATCCGGCCTCCCTACGCCTATCTCGAGGACGAGCTGCGACGCCCCTTCGCGGACCAACGAGACGTGACGATCATGGTGGACAAGCGGTTCGGCGAGCGGAGGCTGACCCGGGAAGCCCCGGCCACCGACCGGCGCCGCGCGGATCGCCGAAGGCTGAAGGAGGAGCTTCTCGAGGTCGTGATCGTGAACCCCGCCGCCTGAGCAACCGCTCCCGGTCATACCCACTCAATCCATCTCCCTGGACGCCACCCGGGAAAAGGGTGGACAGCAGGGCACCCGCGGAGGTAGTCTCCTATCGACATCGATAGGAGACCACCCCTGGCCGCGGAGAAGCTCGAACTCCTGATCCTCAAGACCCTCGCCGGCGCCTCCCTGCACGGCTACGGCATCGGGCAGCGGATCGAACAGCGGTCGGAGGGCGTCTTCCGCGTCACCTTGGGCTCGCTCTATCCGGCCCTCCAGCGGCTCGAGAGGGACGGCCTGATCGACGCGGATTGGAAGGCCTCCGACAACAACCGCCGGGCGCGCTACTACCGCATCACCCCAGCCGGGAGGCGCCGCATGGCCGCGGCGCAGAGGGATTGGGAGCGCGTGTCCGCGGCGGTCGCCCGAATCCTGAAGGCGACCTAGAAAGGGCCCTCGCATGCTGAAGAAGCTGTGGCGCAGGTGGAGCGAGCTGAGGCACGGAGATCGCCTGGACCGCGATGCCCAGGACGAGCTTGCGCACCATCTCGAGCTGGCGGTGGCGGAGAGGGTGCGGGCCGGGGCCGAGGCCTCCGAGGCGCGGCGGCAGGCCCGGCTGGACCTGGGGGATGCGGAAGAGGCGCGCGAGCGGCTACGAGAGGGCCGGGCCGGCTTCTGGCTGGACGCGGTCCGCAAGGACGCCGCGTACGGGCTGCGCATGCTGCGCAAGCGCCCGGGCTTCTCCACGGTGTGCGTGCTCACCATCGGGCTGGGGGTCGGCGCGAGCACCGCCCTCTTCGCGGTGGTGGACGCGGTCGTTCTCCGACCGCTCCCCCTGCCCGATCCCGCCACCCTGGTCAAGATCTACGACACGAACCTCTCGCTGGGCGTCGAGCGCAGTGGCGTCGCCAGCGGCAACCTGGTCGACTGGCGTCGCCGCGCGCAGGGGCTCCGCGGGATCGCCGGCTACAACACGATGGGGCGCACCCTGACCATCGGCCTGGAATCGGAGGTGGTCCTGACCACGGCAATGACCGAGGACTTCTTCCCCCTGCTGGGCGTGACCGCCGCCCTGGGCCGGACCTTCACCCGGGAGGAGACGGCGGCGGCCCTCATCAACACCGCGATGGCGCCGGTGGGCCCCGATCCCGTGGTGGTGCTCACCCACGGCCTCTGGCAGAGGCGCTTCGGCGGCGATCCTTCCGTGGTGGGGCAAACCCTCCTTCTCGAGCGGCGGCCGTTCCGGGTGGTGGGGGTGATGCCGGCGGGCTTCGCCATGCCGGGACCGGACGTGCAGCTCTTCATCCCCTGGGGTCTCTCCGGGGAGGAGCCGCGCGACCAGCACTACGCGGAGGCGCCCTGGCGGAAAGGGAGCTGCGCGCGGTCGCAAACGCCCTCGCCGGTGAGCACCCCGAGACCAACCGGGGCTGGAGCGTGAGGCTCGTTGCGCTCCAGGAGGACGTCGTGGGCGATTCCGGCCGGATGCTGTTCGTTCTCCTGGCCGCGGTGGCGCTCGTCCTCCTGGTCGCGTGTGCTAACGTCGCCCTCCTGTCGCTCGCCCGCGGCCTCGAGCGCGCTCACGAAGCCTCGATCCGGCTCGCCCTTGGCGCCACGCGGCGGCGCCTGCTGCGCCAGTTCCTCATGGAGTCGTTCCTCGTGTCCGCGGCCGGCGGCGTCCTGGGCGCGGTCCTCGCGGTCGCGGGGATCACCCTCCTCCGGGGGACCTCGGCAGGCCTGCCCCGGCTTCACGAGGTCGCCCTGGATCCGCGCGCCCTGCTCTTCGCCTGCGCCGCCACCGCGGCCGCCGCGCTCGTCTCAGGCCTGCCTTCCGCCTGGCGGCGAGCGCGTGCGCAGCCCGCGCCGGATCTCGCGGGAACGCCAGCGCGGGTTGCGGGAGCGAGCCGTCGCCACTCCCTTCGCGACGGCCTCGTGATCGCCGAGGTGGCGATGGCAGTGGTCCTGCTCGTGGGAGCCAGCCTGCTCGTGCGCAGCTACCAGCGGCTGCGGGCCGTCGACCCCGGGTTCGACCCGCGCGGCGTGCTCGTGGCCCCGATCTTCCTCGATATGGAGGGCTATGGCAGCGCAGGCAGGAGCCGCACCTACTACGCGACCCTGTTGGAGCGCCTGGAGGCGCTGCCTGGGGTCGTCTCCGCCGGAGGCGCGACAGCGCTGCCCGCGAGCCCGTTGGGACCGGACTTCGAGCGGCCGGTCTGGCCCGAGGAGATCCCGAACGACCCCGGAGCGCGGCGGCCGGCGTGGGTGCGGATGGTCACCCCGCACTACTTCCGTACCCTCGGCATGAAGATCGTGGAGGGCCGCGCCTTCGACGAGCGGGATGCGCCCTCGGCGTCCCGCGGGGTCATCCTGAGCCAGAGCCTGGCGCGGCGGCTATGGCCGGACGGGGCCCCGGTGGGCCGGCGTCTGGTCCTCGACTACAGCACCTCCGGGACCCACGCGTACGACGTGGTGGGCGTCGTCAACGACGTCCGATTCGGTGGCCCCCGCACCGAGCCACGGCAGGAGATCTATCTGCCGCACGCCCAGCGCCCCTATCTCGTCATGAACGTCGCCGTGCGCAGCTCGGGCGACCCCCGGTACCTCGGGCCCGCCGTCCGCGGGGTCCTGCGGGACCTCGACCCCAAGAAGCCGGCCCACGGCATGCACACCCTGGAAGACCTCCTCGGGGCCACCTATTCCCGCGACCGCCACGCCATGCTTGTCCTGTCCGCGTTCGCGGCGGTGGCCCTGCTCCTGTCGCTCCTCGGAATCCACGGAATCCTCTCCCATCGCGTGCGCGAGCGGACGCGCGAGATCGGCATCCGCATGGCCGTGGGGGCCGACCGTGCTCATGTGCTCCGCTGGATCGCCGGCCACGGCCTGAAGCTCACCCTGGCGGGGGTCGTCCTGGGCAGCGCCCTCGCCGCGCTCTCGGCACGGGCCGTCACCCGCCTTCTCTTCGGCGTGAGCCTGACCGATCCGGCGGCCGCCCTGGCCGTCACTGCCCTGCCCTTGACCGCCCTCCTGGTGTCCCTGCAGCCGGCCTGGCGAGCCACTCGCATCGACGCGGCAGAGGTGCTGCGGTCTGGCTGATTTCGAACTCGTTCCGTAACGAGTCGCTCGCCTGCCCCTACTTCATCTGGGGGAAGCCCAGGTTCACTCCCCGATGATGCGGCTCCGGCCAGCGGCTCGTCACCACCTTGCCGCGGGTGTAGAAGTGAATCCCCTCGCGGCCGTGGACGTGGGAGTCGCCGAAGAGCGAGCTCTTCCAGCCCCCGAACGAGTAGTAAGCCATGGGCACGGGGATCGGCACGTTGATCCCGACCATGCCCACCTGGACCTCGTTCTGGAAGCGGCGGGCGGCCCCGCCGTCGTTGGTGAAGATGGCCACCCCGTTCGCGTACGGGTTCTTGTTCACGAGGTCGAGGGCCTCGTCGTAGCCGGGGGCGCGCACCACCGAGAGGACGGGGCCGAAGATCTCGTCCTTGTAGACCGTCATCTCGGGAGTGACCTGGTCGAAGAGGCAGGGGCCCAGGAAGAAGCCCTTTTCATGGCCCGCCACCCTGGTCTTGCGCCCGTCCTCCACCAGGGCCGCGCCCTCGGCCAGGCCCTTCTCGACGTAGCCTGCCACCTTGGCGTGGTGCTCGCGGGTGACGAGGGGCCCCATCTCGGACGTGGGTTCGAGGCCGGGGCCGACCTTGAGCCGGCCGATCCGCTCCCGGATCCTCGGCAGCAAGCGGTCCGCCACTCCGCCCACGGTGACGAGCACCGAGATGGCCATGCAGCGCTCGCCGGCCGAGCCGTAGGCTGCGCTCACCGCCGAGTCGGCCGCGAGGTCGAGGTCGGCGTCGGGCAGGACCACCATGTGGTTCTTGGCCCCGCCCAGGGCCTGCACCCGCTTGCCCGCGCGGGTCCCGGTCTCGTAGATGTACCTGGCCACGGGGGTGGAGCCCACGAAGCTGACCGCGTGGATGCCGGGATGGGTGAGGATCGCGTCCACCGTCGCCTTGTCGCCGTGCACCACGTTCAGGACGCCGTCCGGGAGCCCCGCCTCCTTGAAGAGCTGCGCGCAGAAGACAGAGGCCGAGGGGTCTTTCTCCGAGGGCTTCAGGATGAAGGTATTCCCGCAGGCGATGGAGATCGGGTACATCCACATCGGCACCATGGCGGGGAAGTTGAACGGGGTGATGCCCGCGCAGACGCCCAGGGGCTGGCGGATCGAGTAGCTGTCCACGTCGGTGGAGACGTTCTCCGAGAACTCACCCTTGAGAAGCTGGGGGACGCCGCAGGCGAACTCGATCACCTCGAGCCCTCGGCTCACCGAGCCGGTGGCATCGGACAGCACCTTACCGTGCTCACGGGTGATAAAGGTCGCGATCTCCTTCCGGTTGCGGTCCACCAGGTCGCGGAACGCGAACAGGATCTTTGTCCGCGCGGCCAGCGAGGTCTCGCGCCAGCCCGCAGACGCCCTGGTGGCGGCGGCCACCGCCGCGTCCACCACTGGTGGGTCCGCGAAGGCCACCTCGGCCGTCTGCTCGCCGCGGGCGGGGCCGAAGACGGGCCCCGTGCGCTCCCCCCCGCCCGCCCAGGGCTTGCCCTCGATCCAGTGCGTGATCTGCCTCATCGGCGTGCTCCTTGCGTCGTCGGGAGCGCGGCCGTGATCGCTTCCACCATCTCCGCGGTCGTGGCCCGCCCCCCGAGGTCGGGTGTCTTCACCTGGCCTTGCCCGAGAACCTGCCGAATGGCCCCGAGCACCAGGTCGTGGGCCTCCCGCGCGCCCAGGTGCTCCAGCATCAACGCGCCGGCCCAGATCGCGCCCACCGGGTTGGCGATGCCCTTCCCCGCGATGTCGGGCGCCGTGCCGTGGATGGGCTCGAACATCGACGGGTGGCGCCGCTCCGGGTTGATGTTGGCGCCGGGGGCGACCCCGAGGCTCCCGCAGATGGCCGCCCCGAGATCGGTGAGGATGTCGCCGAAGAGGTTCGAGCCCACGATCACGTCAAGGCTGTCGGGGTGCGTCACCATGCGCGCGGCCAGGGCGTCCACGTGGTACTTGCGCACGGTCACCTGCGGGTAATCCCGGGCGACCGCCGCCACCACCTCGTCCCACAGCACCATCGAGTGCCGGAGCGCGTTCGACTTGGTGGCGCTGGCCAGGAGCTTCCGCGGCCGGTGGGCCGCCTGCTCGAACGCGTAACGCACCACGCGGTCGATGCCGTGGCGGGTGAAGATCGCGGTCTCCTCGGCCACCTCGTGGGGGGTGCCCACGTGGATGCGACCACCCGCGCCCGAGTACTCGCCTTCCGAGTTCTCACGGATGCAGAGCCAGTCGATATCCTTCGGTCCGCGTCCCGCGAGCGGCGTGGTGACGCCCGGGAGCAAGGCCATCGGCCGCAGGTTCACGTACTGGTCGAACCGCTGGCGGATGGGCAGGATTAGCTCCCAGAGGGAGACGTGATCGGGGACCCCGGGATCGCCCACCGCCCCCAGGTAGATCGCGTCGAAGTCGGCCAGGCGATCGAGGGCATCCTTGTCCACCATCCGGCCGGTGCGCCGATAGTGGGCGCAGCTCCACGGGAACTCCTGCACCTCCAGGGTGACGCCGGTGGCGGCCGCGGCGGCCCGCGCCACCGCGAGGGCGGGGGCGCTCACCTCCCGGCCGATGCCGTCTCCCGGAATGGCGGCGATCTTCATCGACCCGCCACCGGGCTCCCCCTGTTCATCGACCCCCTCCTACCCTCCCCCACGAGAGGGGGAAGGATGGTGCGGTTACACGCGTGGCTCCACCGTTTATCCCTTGACCGCCCGGTCCGTGATCTCGAGGCCCTTGTCGATGACGTCCAGGCCCTGCTGGAGCTCGGACTCGGTGATGCACAAAGGCGGGTTGGTGAAGAAGCCGTTCCAGCGCACGAGGGTGTAGAGCCCCTGCTCGCGGAAGAACCTGCCCAGGGCGACCATCTCCTCGGAGGCGCCGTTGTAGGGGGCCATGGGCTCGTAGGCCTTGCGGTCGCGCACCAGCTCGACGATGCCGAAGAGGCCGAGGTTGCGGTGAGTGCCCACCGAGGGGTGCCGGGACGCGATCGCGCGCATGCGCTCGCCCAGGACCGTTCCCATCTTGCGCGCGTTCTCGATCAGGCCCTCGTCCTCGTAGACGGAGAGGGTGGCCAGGGCCGCCGCGCAGGCCAGGGTATGGCTGTTGTAGGTGAGCCCGCCCGGGAAGGCCTTCTCCTGGAAGACCCGGGCGATGCCCGGCCTCATGCCCACCGCGCCGAGCTGAATGTAGGCCGAGGTGATGCCCTTGGCCATGGTCATGAGATCGGGCACGACGCCCCAGTGGTCGATCGCGAACCAGCGCCCGGTGCGGCCGAAGCCGGCCATCACCTCGTCCGCGATGAGCAGGATGCCCTGCTTGTCGCAGATCGCCCGCAGTCCCTGCATGTAGCCGTCGGGCGGGATCAGGATCCCGTTGGTGCCCACCACCGTCTCCACGATCACCGCCGCGATGGTGGGGCCGCCCTCGTAGCGAATCACGTCCTCGATGTCGCGCAGCGACGCCTCCACCGGCTCGGGGTCCTTGCGCCCCCACTTGTGGAAGTCGGGGATGCGCACCACCCCGGGGATGCCTGGCTCGGAGGCCCAGCGACGCGGGTCGCCGGTGAGGGTGAGGGCTCCCGCGGTGCCCCCGTGGTAGGAGCGGTAGCGGACCAGGATCTTGTGCCGGCCCGTGACCACCCGCGCGATGCGGATCGCGTTCTCCACCGCCTCCGCCCCGCCGTTGGTGAAGAAGAAGGTGTCGAGGTCGCCGGGCGTGATCTCGCTCAGCTTCTTCCCGAGGAGGGCTCGCGGTTCGGTGGCCATGAAAGGGTTCGCGTAGCAGAGGACCTCGGCCTGCCTCTGGATCGCCTTGATGACCTTGGGGTGCCCGTGCCCGATGTTCGTGCACATGAGCTGGCTGTTGAAGTCGAGATAGCGCTTCCCCTCGGGGGTCCAGAAATAGACGCCCTTGGCCCGAGCCACCGGGATGGGGTCGACCTTGGGCTGGACGGACCACTCGAAGATGCTGTGCTTGCGGCAGAGGGCGACGATCTCCTCGCCGGTGAGGGAGGTGTCGACGGCGGTGGCCATGGAGAACCTCGCTGGAAGAACCGACCCTTCCTTGGAGGTTCTACTTTACACCCTCAGGGCGTCTTGGCCAGGGCGGCGATGGCGGCCTCCAGGCGCCGGATCTCGCGCTCGAGCTGCGCCTTCTGGGCGGTGGCCTGGGGCAGCTCCTCCTTGATGGCCGCCACCTGCTCGGTCAGGGAGCGCAGGAGCTCGTCCGTCCCCGAGCGAAGCTCGTGGACGTGCTCCTCGGCGGCGAGCCCCTGCATCTGCTCCTCCGCCTCGCGCATCTCGCGCTCGATGGCTCCCTGTTGCTTGTGCAGATCCTCGGAAGCGCGCTCTCGCGCGCTCTGGGCGGCCTCCATCTCGTGCTTCAGCTTCTCGGCCTCCGCTTCCCGACCCGCCTCTTCGAGGGCCTTGACGCGGTCCTCCCACTCCTGCCCGGCCAGCTCCTGCTTCGCCTCGAGAGCCGCGCGCTCGGCGTCGAGCTTGAGCCGGCGGCGCTGGACCTCGAGCTGAAGCTTGGCGGCCGCCATCTTCCGCTCCACGAGGGCCGCGCGCTCGGCGTTTCCCGCCGCGCGGAGGTTGGCGGCCTCGGCCTGCATCTCCTCCCGCTCGGCCCGGGAATCGAGCTCGAGGGCCTGGTGCTCGAGCGCCCTCTGACGCTCGCGCAGCTCCCGGCGCTCCTTCTCGATCGCTCGCCGGTGCGCTTCGAGCCTGCGCTCCACCAGCTCGTTCGAGGTTGCCGCCCGGGCGGGGGGAGGTGCCGCCGCCTCCTGCAGAGCCGGCGTCGCGGGAGCGGCGGCGACCACGTGAGCGGTGAGACGCACGAGAGGCGCCGCAGGAGCGGCGGCCGCGATGGGGGCGGCCCCCAGCCAGGGGCGGGCGGCGATCGCCCGCGCGCGGGCCCTCGGAGTCGGAGTGGTCGTGGACGGGGCCTGAGCCTCGGGGGCGTCGGGTTCCCGGGCGGGCGATTGCGCGTGGGTCGGGAAGACGGCGAGGCCCACGGCGGCGCCCGCCGCGAGGGCGAGGCGCAGGGGCGCATTGAGCTGCGGCAGCGGCTTGGTCATCAGGATCTCCTTGAGACGAGTTTCGAGGTCTCGGGCCGGACCCACGCCGGAGGCGGCGACCGGGATGGAGACGCCCTCGCGAGAGACGAAGTTCAGGCTCTTGAGCAGGCCGAGGGCATAAGCTCCGGCCGAGGCCGGGAGCAGGCGCAGCACCCACTGATCGCAGCAGCGCTCCTCGGCGTTCCGCAGGGCGCGGCGCGCCCACCAGGTGACGGGGTACCACCAGAAGAGCGCGGTGGCGGCGATCTCGAGGAGACGGACCCAGTGATCGTGCCTCCGGACGTGGGCGAGCTCGTGGGCGAGGAGGGCGTCCCGCTCCGCGTCGTCGAGCTGGGGCAGGAGCTCGTCGGGAATCAGCAACCTCGGCCCCCCGGACGCCGGCCAGAGCATGGGCGGGATGCGGCCCGGCACCAACAGGACGGGCGGCGCCCGGCGAAGCCCCAGGCGGCGCGCGATCTCCTGGGTCCGGGCGGTGATGGGTGCGGGCGCGGGCATCGCGTGCTCCAGCAGCCCGCGAAAGCGGAAGAAGCGCCAGGTGGTGAGCACGCCGGTCGCGAGGACGCCGAGGACGAGGACGAGGCGGGTGGCGAGCTCCCAGTCCACCGTCTTCGGCCCACCGCCGGGGGCGGCCTCGCCAGCGCGGGAGGGCGCGAGCGTGTCCTCCGGCCCGGGAGGCGCGACCGATCCCCGGGGAGCGCCGAGGGGGGGCGGGGGTCTTAGGGGCCCCGGTGCGATCCTCACGACGCGCGGCGGCTCCGACCGCGGCAGCAGAGACCGCCCACCCGGGAGGACCGGCAGGGGCACCACGGGCGGCGTGACGAGCTTCGCGAGCGCCAGGAGCCAGAGCCCGTGCACGACGGCGGGTCGCTTGACGAGGCGCGACGCCACCCACGCGCCCACCGCCAGCAGGCCCGCGGCGGCGGCGTTCGTGATCAGCAGCCGAAAGAGCGCGTCCATGACGGTCAGCCCTCCTTCGAAAGACGGTCCACGAGCCGGCGCAGCTCGCGCAGCTCGTGGCGCGACAGGCGCCCCGCGCTCACGAGGTGGGTGATGAGCGGCGTGAGGGAGCCGTCGCAGAGCCGCTCCGCGGTGTCGCGCAGTCGCCGGGCCACTAGGTCGTCGCGCTGCACGCGGGCGGTGAAGACGTTCTGCCGCCCGTCCGCGTGATGCTTGACGTGTCCCTTGTCCTCGAGGCGCTCCAGAAGCTTCTG
>WNFJ01318194.1_pt1 | contig 10559 bp, 13 predicted proteins | sample 5400461 | NCBI WGS metagenome assembly WNFJ01 (sample SAMN13153349, study PRJNA577476) | soil metagenome | isolation source: 115 cm saprolite on Douglas fir-dominated hillslope | place: USA:California | collected 2013-09-17
CCGGCGACGCTCCCCTCCGCGGTGCGCCCGTCGGCGAACGTGACCGTCACCTGATCGCCGCGCACGTTGTGCGCGTTGGTCAGCACCTGGCCCTCGCCGAGCACGATGCCCGAGCCGGCCCCCCACCGTTGCCCGATGCCCACCACCGAGGCCCCGGCACCTTCTGCCAGTTGCCTGATGCTTGCTCCGATTTCATCGAGGATCGTCATCGTCGCCACCTCCGGTAAATAGTAACTTGCAATCTACTATCAACTACTCGAGTGCCAACCGGGCTAATATTCGCCCATGGCTGAACGCGAGTACGGCTCCTCACCGCTCGCCGAGGCACTGGCCAGAGTCGGCGACCGGTGGACGCTGCTGGTGGTGGAGGCACTGCTGCCCGGGCCGGGCCGGTTCAACGACCTGCTCAGCCAGATCCCGGGCATCGCCGCGAACATCCAAGCGGCTTGAACGCGACGGGCTGCTGGTGGCCCGGCCCTACTCCCAGCGGCCGCCCCGTGCCGCGTACCAGCTCACCGCCGAAGGAACCGAACTCGCCGCGGCGCTCCGCCTGCTCGCCCACTGGGGGAGCCGGCACACCGACCAGGCCGACTCCCCGCGTCACCTAGCCTGCGGCACTCCCATCGAGGTGCGCTGGTACTGCCCCACCTGCGATCAGCTCGTCGACCATGAGCTGGATCACACCCCGGTGCACTTCGTGTAACCGGCAACCCGGGCAGGCCGTGCCGCGGGGGACGCGGCCCGGCGGCCGCCGATCGGCTCCAGGACCAGAACGGCCTTCGGCGAGCCGACACCGTGATCACAGCTCGAGGGGACCCCGGGAAGTCGCCGCGTTCTCGGCGGTCGCGCCATTCCAGGTTCGATCCAACAACCGGTCCAGCATGCGCCTGGACGCTGCTGAAGCTTCCCGGATCCGGGCGCGTCCCCGGCGCGAATGCGGGGACAATCTAGACATGGCCTAATGCGAGTTGTATCTATTGACCAGTGCGCGAAGGCTAGCCGGTCTGGATGACCTGGAAGCCTTCCGCCAGGTGGCCCTCGGGCAGCCCGGCCTCCTGCGCGGTTCGGCTGAGCCAGGGGCGCAGGAACTGCTCAAGCCCAACGGGGTCGGAGATCTGGCTCGTGTGCGACCGCAGCGCGGCCATCTTGCGGCCGAAAGTCTCGGTGATATCGATGTAGTGCGTCGGCGAGAACGTGCCCGAGATCCACACCTCACTCACTGTCCACGGCTCGAGCTTCTCCTCATCCAACAGCTCAGGGAAGGCAAACGGATTGCGCGAATCGGGGTAAACAGCGTCAAGCGCCGCCGACCCGACGGCTCGATGGTCAGGATGGCTCACGCCCAACCGCACGTAGTTGCGCTCCGGGGACGGGCATACGACGCGGTCCGGGCGCAGCAGCCTGATCACCCTGGCGAGGTCCCGGCGCAAGCCGAGGGTTGCCTCAACCTGGCCGTCGGGGTAGCCGAGGAAATGCAGATCGTACACGCCAACCTGCTTCGCCGCGGCGGTCTGCTCGGCCTGCCTGAGCGCGACCATCTCCGTCCGGGGCACGGACCTGTCGCTGCCGCCGGCATCGCCATTGGTCACGATGCAGTAGCTGACCTCGATCCCGGCATCCGTCCACTGCGCGATCGTCCCGGCCGCGCTGAAGTCGACGTCGTCGGGATGGGCAGTGATAGACAGGACGCGCTTGATCTCTGCTGACGTTTCGGGTTCTTCGGGCACTACACGATCCTACGGTGGCCGCGCTGCCAGCTGAGCCCAACGTCTGCGGCACCTTAGTGTTACCCGGACCTCTGCCGGGTAAGCGGTCAGCGCAGACACGCTCGGTTTAGGGTGGTGGTCGTGACGACTTTCTCGGCAGATCGGTCATATGCAGAATCCCTGGACGCTGCCGATCAGCTCGCGCCATTTCGCGACCGGTTCGTGCACCAGGACCGGGAAATCATCTACCTGGACGGGAATTCGCTCGGCCCGCTGCCGGTGCGTACCCAGGCGCGCATTGCCGAGGTCGTCGACCAGGAGTGGGGCGTCGGCCTGGTCAGGTCCTGGGACAAGTGGATCCAGCTGCCCGCGGAGGCTGGTGACATGCTTGGCGAGCACCTCGTCGGCGCGGCGGCCGGACAGGTGCTGGTCTGCGACTCGGTGACGGTCAACTTGTACAAGCTCGCCTGCGCCGCTCTGGACGAACTTCCCCACCGACCGCTATGTCCTGCAAGGCGTCGCCGCGCAGCGCGGCTGCGAGCTGCGCGTCATCCACACCGACATCGATGACGGGATCAGCGAAGAGGCGCTAGCGGCCGCGCTGGACGACCGGACCGCGCTTGTCAGCCTGTCGCATGTCGCCTACCGCAGCGGAGCGCTTGCCGACATGCCGAAGGTGACCGGGCTCGTCCACACGGCCGGCGCGCTCATACTGTGGGATCTGTGTCACTCCGTCGGTGCGCTGCCGGTGGAACTCGACGCCAGCGGCACCGACGTCGCCATCGGCTGCACGTACAAGTACGTGAACGCCGGGCCGGGTGCGCCCGGATTCCTGTACGTGCGCCAGGATTTGCAGTCAGCGCTGCGGCAGCCGATCTGGGGCTGGTTCAGCCAGCGCGATCAGTTCGCGATGGGTCCGCGCTATGAGCCAGCGGACGGGATGACGGCCTTCCTCACCGGCACGCCGAACATCATCGGCTCCGTCGCGGTCGAGGAGGGCGCGCGGCTTCTCGGTGAGGCGGGCATGCCGAGGCTGCGGGAGAAGAACGAGTGGCTCACACCCCACGGCTTCACGCTCGCCTCGCCACGCGACCCCGCTCGCCGCGGTGCTCACGTGAGCCTTCGGCACGAGCACGCCTGGCAGATCAGCCAGGCGCTGATCGACGCCGGAGTGATCGGCGACTACCGGGTACCGGACCGGGTCAGGCTTGGCCCCGCGCCGATCACGACCAGCTTCACCGAGGTTTTCGACGCGATGGAACGGCTGCGAGACATCGCTGCGAACAAGTCCTACGCGGAGATCACCACGATGCCGACAGGCGTCACCTGACCGTCAGCCGGTAGCCTGCACCGCGTTACCCGGACCGCGCCTTGGAGGGAACGGGGTCGCATCATGACGGAGCAGATTCGCGCCGTGGACTTCCACTTCGACATCATGTGCCCATGGGCCTACCAGGCCTCGATCTGGATGCGGGACGTGCGCGATCAGCTGGGCCTGGAGGTGCGGTGGCGGTTCTTCAGCCTGGAGGAGATCAACCGGGCCGACGGCAAGAAGCACCCGTGGGAGCGCGAATGGTCCTACGGCTGGTCGATGATGCGGGTCGGGGCGCTGCTGCGGCGGATCGACCCAGCCCTGCTTGACCGCTGGTATTTCGCCGCCGGAACCGCCCTTCACGTGCACGGCCGCAAGCCGCATCGCCGCGAAGTCGCCGAAGAACTAGTCAGCCAGCTCGGCCTCGACCCGAACCTGGTTGGCCAGGCCATCGCCGACCCGGCGACCAGCGAAGAGGTCCATGCCGATCACGACCGGGTGACTAGCCTCGGCGGCTGGGGCGTGCCCACGCTGGTGTTCGCCAACGAAGTGGCACTGTTCGGTCCAGTCCTCATCGACCCGCCAGCCGGCGATGCCGCCGTTCGGCTGTGGCAGCTGATGACCGGCTGGCTCGAGTTCCCGAATCTGTACGAGCTGCAGCGGCCGAAACAAGCGGCAGACCTACAGTCCATTGCCACCACGTTCCGTCCCTATCTCCAGGCGCGGGATTGGGTCACCATTCAGAAGGAGACGCCGTGACCGAGCTGGCAATAATCCGTGACTCGCTGGGGCAGTGCTACGACGCCATCGAGTCGCTGTCCGCGCGGATGGGCGAGTCCGCGTGGCGGACGCAGTCGCTGTGCCCGGACTGGGATGCCCGCGCCGTGGTCAGCCACCTCGGCATGATGGAGCGGGTCATGACCGGCTGGCTGCCCGCGGGCGCCGAGCACCTGCCGCCGCTGGACCGGGTTGGCCCGTACGAGGAAGAGGTGGCTGCGCTCGACGATCAGGCGTTCGCCGGCCGGGTCGCCCAGATCTTTGCCGGACGCCGAGCCGACCTGGCTGCGCTGCGCGAGGATGACCTCGACCGGCTATCCTGGACGCCCGTCGGTGTGAAGACCTACGGCCGATTCCTGGAGATCCGCGTCTTCGATTTCTGGGTGCACGAGCGCGACGTCACGACCCCACTCGGCTGGCCCACCAACGACACCGGCCCGCGCGCCGAGATAGCGCTCGCCGAGGTCGAGGGCTCGCTCGGCTACATCGTCGGCAAGCGCATCGGCCTCCCCGACGGCACCAGCATCGTGTTCCACCTGACCGGCCCCCTGAAGCGCGACCTAGCCGTCCAAGTAGACGGCCGCGCCAAACTCGTCGACAGCGTCCCGAACCCAGACGTCGAGCTCACCACTGACAGTGTCACCTTCATGCAGTTGGCGTGCGGCCGCATCGACCCGCAGGCTCAAATCGATAAAGGCGCAATCACCTGGACCGGGAATCACGAACTAGGCGACCGCGCCGCGAGGAATCTGCGCTTCACCATGTGAAACTTGCTATTTCGCCGCCTTAGCCGCATCACATCCGGCCGGGCCGTCGGCCCGGCTCCCGCCGGCTACTCCCACTCAATCGTCGCCGGAGGCTTGCTAGTGATGTCGAGCACCACACGATTGACCTCAGGCACCTCGTTCGTAATCCGGGTGGAAATCGTCGCAAGCACTGAGTCCGGTAGCCGTGCCCAATCGGCCGTCATGGCGTCTTCGCTGGTGACCGGTCGCAGCACGACTGGGTAGCCGTAGCTGCGCCCGTCGCCCTGCACGCCGACCGAGCGGATGTCGGCAAGCAGCACGACCGGGCACTGCCAGATCTGCCGGTCCAGGCCAGCTGCGGACAGTTCGGACCGCGCAATGGCGTCCGCCGCTTTCGCGATGCGCAGCCGCTCGGCGGTCACCTCGCCGATGATCCTGATAAGCTCGGCCCCGACCTGGCGCACCTCATCCTTGAACAGGTCCCGCAGCGGCTCGACCAGTTCGAACTTCAGGTCCGCGGGCAAGCCGCCGACATTGTGATGAGACTTGATAGTCGCCGTCCCGGTCCCGCCGCCCGACTCGACCACATCGGGATAGAGGGTGCCCTGGACCAGGAACGCCGCCTCGTCGTCGTGCTCGGCGGCGATCTCGCGCGCGGCGTGCTCGAATGCCCGGATGAATTCCCGCCCGATGATCTTGCGCTTCTGCTCTGGATCGGTGACGCCTGCGAGCGCGCGGAGGAAGTCGCCCGCTGCGTCCACGACCTTGAGTTCGACCCCGGTGGCCGCGACGAAGTCCTTCTCGACCTGCTGCGCCTCATCCGAGCGCAGCAGGCCGTGATCCACGAACACGCAGGTGAGCCGTGCCCCGATCGCGCGCTGAACCAGCGCGGCTGCCACGGCGGAGTCCACGCCACCGGACAGCCCGCAGATTGCCCGGCCGGACCCCACCTGTGCGGCGATCCGCTCGATCTGCTCGTCGATAACCCCGCGCATGGTCCAGGTCGTATCGCAACCGGCGGCAACCAGGAACCTGCGCAGCATTGCCATGCCGTGCTCGGTATGCAGCACCTCCGGGTGGAACTGCATGCCGTAGAGCTGCCGGTCCGGCGCCTCGGCCACGGCCACCGGGGTGCCGGCGGTCGATGCTGTCACGGCGAAGCCAGGCGGCGCGGCCGCGCACGTGTCACCGTGCGACATCCAGACCCGCTGCGCCGACGGCAGGCCGTCCAGGAGTACCCCGCTGACCGCTGCCGACTGCAGGGAGGTCGCCCCGTACTCACCCGTTCCCGTATGCAAAACCTGGCCACCGAGATCGCGGACCATCAACTGGAAGCCGTAACAGATGCCGAGCACCGGCACCCCGGCCGTGAGCAGGCCGACCGGGGCGGGCGGGGCGCCGGGCGTGTAGACGGACGAAGGTCCGCCAGACAAGATGATGGCTGATGGCCGCAGTGCCAGCATCTCCTCTGCCGGCATCGTACTCGGCACGACCCGCGAGTAGACGTGGCACTCGCGCACCCGACGGGCGATCAGCTGGGCGTACTGGGCGCCGAAATCCACCACCAGCACCGGCCCGGATTCTAGGCTGGACGCCCCGCTGAGATCCCCATCCGCCATTGCTGCAGTCTAGTGTGGGGCGCCGGGATGTATGGATGCCCTGCTACCCGGCCTGCCCGGCCGTGTCCTGCACCTGGGCGGCGGGGACCGCCGCCGGACTGACCCTGACCCTGGAAATACGTCGGCCGTCGAGGCCGGTGACGGTCAGCTTCCGGCCGCCCACCTGGACGGACTCGCCGCTGTCTGGCAGGTGGCCGAGCGCTGCCAGCAGGAAGCCGGCCACGGTCTCATACGGGCCCTCCGGCAGTTCCAGACCGGTCTGCTCGGCGAATTCGTCCAGGTTCAGCAGCCCGTCCACCTCAAGCTCGCCGCCGTGCAACTGGCGCGGGTGCGTGGCCTCCTCGTCGTACTCATCCTGGATGTCCCCGATGAGCTCCTCGACCAGGTCCTCCAGGGTCACGATCCCGGCGGTGCCGCCGTACTCGTCCACCACGATCGCCAGGTGTGCGCGGTCCTTGCGCATCTCCGACAGCGCGGACAGCACCATTTTGCTGATCGGCAGGAACTTGACCGGCCGACACACCTCGCCAACCTTGCGAGAATCGGCCTCGGCCCGGCTGTCCATGAGATCGCGGGTGTGCACGAATCCGATCACGTCGTCGTAGGACTCCTGATAGACGGGGAATCGGGAGTAACGGGCATGCTCGGCAATGTCGGACGCGTCGGCCAGCGGCATCGTGGCCGGCAGAAACTCCACCTCGGTCCGGGGCACGAGCACCTCGCGAATCTGTCGTTTCCCGGCGTCGAAGACCTCACTGACGATATGCCGCTCATCTGGGCTCAGGGCCTGATGCCCCGCGACCAGGTCGCGGAGTTCCTCATCGGTCATCACTCCGCGGCCAGCCGCCGGGTCTCCGCCGAGGAGCTGCACGACCAGGTTGGTGGATTTCGACAGCAGCCACACCAGCGGCCGGGCTAGCGTGGCCAGCCGGTCCACGACAGGTCCGGCCATGTACGCCACCCGTTCCGCCCGCTGCAAGGCGAGCCGTTTGGGTGCGAGCTCGCCGAATACCAGCGTGAAAAAGGAGATGGCCAGGGTCACGGCCACCAGCGACAGCGGCACGGCCGCGGCGTGCGGCAGCCCGGCTCTGGTGAGCTCCGCGCCGAGCTTGTTGGACAGCAGCGCCGCGCCGAAAGCACCAGACAGCAGGGTCGCGAGTGTCACGCCGATCTGGACCGAGGATAGGAACCGGTTCGGATCCTGGGCCAGCCGCGCGGTCCGCTGGCCTCGTTTGCCTCGTTTGCCGAGCGCCCGCACCTGGCCCTCACGGAGCGAGACCAGGGCCATCTCCGCGCCGGCGAAAAAGCCGCCGATCAGCACTACAGCCAGGACGAGGAGAATATCCCAAACGACGCCATTCACGTCCGGATCCTCGACCCTCGTCAGTTCGGCTTCGCGAGTGTTGCGCTCCCCGCGTTCCGGCACCAGCCGGAACCCGGCTGCGCGGTAATTTGCAATAGTCTAAGCAGTCTAAGCAGTCTGCCCGCTGAGACGGACCGTACTCGCCGAGCGCGTCAGCGGACCGGCACGGTCTGTGGTCAAATAGCTTCTTTATCCGTATCGCGTGATATCAGGTGTGAAGCGTGGTTGATAACGGGAACGAAGGGGCAGGTGGCCAGTGGCCGGGACATATGACGAGGCTGTCGCGATCGCCGGGGAACTGACTGAGCTACGCAGGGCAATTCACGCTGACCCTGAGATCGGGCTCGAGCTGCCGCGGACCCAGCGCAAGGTACTCGATTCTCTCGCCGGGCTGCCGCTGGAGATCAGCCTCGGTGCCGGGCTCAGCTCGATCACGGCGGTGCTACGCGGCGCCAGGCCCGGCAAGACCGTGCTGCTGCGCGGTGACATGGATGCGCTGCCGGTAACCGAGCGGTCCGGCGTGCCGTACGCGTCCACGGTGGCCGGTGCGATGCACGCGTGCGGGCACGACCTGCACACGGCCATGCTGGCCGGCGCGGCGAAGCTCCTGTCGGCACGCCAGCAGGAGCTGGCCGGCAACATCATCTTCATGTTTCAGCCCGGCGAGGAAGGCCCGGGCGGCGCCCGCATCATGCTGGCCGAGGGCGTGCTCGGCGCGGCTGGCGACCGACCGGTAGCCGCGTACGCGCTACACGTCGCCTCGGGCCTGCTGCCGTGCGGCTTGGTCGCCAGCCGGCCTGGCACCATCCTGGCCGCCGCGGACACCTTGCATGTCACCGTGCATGGGCGCGGCGGTCACGGAGCGCAGCCGCACCTGGCAGCCGACCCGGTGCCGGTGGCGTGCGAGATCGTGCTCGCCCTGCAGACGGTGGTGACCAGGCAATTCGATGCCTTTGACCCGGTGGTAGTGACGGTAGGCACATTCCACGCGGGCACCGCCGACAACGTGATCCCCGATGACGCGCACTTCGTCGCCACGATCCGCTCGTTCTCGCCGCAGGCCCGGGCCGCGATCGCGCAGGCCGCCCCGAGGCTAGCGCGCGACATCGCGACCGCGCACGGGCTGACTGCGACAGCCGAGTTCGTTGACGGCTATCCAGTGACGGTGAACGACCCAGCGGAACTCGAGTTTGCCGAGCAGACAGTCGCCGAGGTGCTGGGGAACGGCAGATATGTGGCCGCCCCCGATCCGCTGACCAGTTCGGAGGACTTCTCGTACGTGCTCGAGCAGGTGCCAGGCGCGTTCCTGATGCTCGGCGCTTGCCCGGCGGATACCGATGCCGGCACGGCACCGTTCAATCACTCGGCAGAGGCCGTCTTCGACGACACGGTGCTGCCGGCCGGGACTGCGCTCTACGCCGAGCTTGCGCTGCGCCGGCTCGCGGCAGCCTGAGCGCGCGGGGGCCTGCCGGGCTGGGGTCTGCCGGGCTGGGGTCTGCCGGGCTGGCCCCGCGCGACTAGAGACTAGCCACGTCGGACTGCTTGGCCCGGACCGCCTCGGCCGCTTCGCGAAGCGAGGCAAGCTCGGTGTCGGTCAGGTCGCGCTCCACCACCCGGCGAACGCCGACGGCACCGATCTCGGCCTCGACGCCGAGGTAAACACCCGAGATGCCGTACTCGCCGTCCACCCAGGCGCACACGGGCAGGATGGCGCCGGAGTCCTCGGCAACCGCGCGAGCCATCCTGGCCGCCGCCGCCGACGGCGCGTAATAAGCCGAGCCTGTCTTCAGCAGCGCGACGATTTCGGCCCCGCCGTTGCGGGTGCGGTCAACCAGCTGATCGATGTCGGTGGCGGTGAGGAGCTCAGCCAGCGGCTTGCCGCCGACCGAGCACGCCGACGGCACCGGCACCATGGTGTCGCCGTGCGATCCGAGCGTGAGCGTCCGCACCGAGCCGACAGGAACGCCAAGCCGCTCCGCAACGAAGTAGCTGAATCGCGCTGTGTCCAGCATCCCGGCCTGGCCGAGCACCCGGTGCGAGGGAAAGCCGGAAACCTTGGCAGCCAGCGCGGTCATCTCATCGAGCGGGTTCGAAACCACGATGAGCACGGCGTCCGGCGCGTGCTTGACAACCTGCTCGGTTACGCTGCGGACGATCTTGGCATTGACGCCGATCAGATCCATCCGGCTCATGCCCGGCTTGCGTGGCAAGCCCGCCGTGATGAGCACGATGCCAGAGCCCGCGATCGCCTCGTAGCCTTCACCGGCCGGGCCGGTCGTCTGGCCGGTCAGCTTCGTCTCGAAGCCCTCCACCGGCCGCGACTGGTTCATGTCCAGGGCAAGGCCCTCGGGCTTGCCCTCGACGATGTCAGTGAGGACGACCTCGTCGAAGATGTCGTACTCGGCCAGGCGCTGCGCCGTCGTCGAGCCGTAGAATCCGGCGCCGACAACCGTTACCTTCCCTGTGCGGGCCATATCCCGTGATCTCCTTATCCTGCTGCGCTGCTGTGAACTGGCAGGCGTCGTTTCGTGCTGCAACGGTTGCGCCGACGAAGCGGTCGCGTCAGGACGCCGCCATCGCCGCGCGCAGGTTATCGTCCAGGGCGGACAGGAACTCCTGCGTGGTCAGGAAGGGAGTCCCCTCGCCGACCAGGACCGCAAGATCCTTGGTCATCTTGCCCGACAGCACGGTCTCCACGCAGACTCGCTCGAGCGTCTCGGCGAACGCGGTGACCTCTGGCGTGCCATCGAGCTTGCCGCGATGAGCGAGGCCCCTGGTCCAGGCAAAGATCGACGCGATCGGGTTCGTCGACGTCGGCTTGCCCTGCTGGTGCTGCCGGTAGTGGCGCGTCACGGTGCCGTGCGCCGCCTCGGCCTCAACGGTCTTGCCGTCAGGCGTCATCAGCACGCTCGTCATCAGGCCGAGTGAGCCGAATCCCTGTGCCACGATGTCGGACTCGACGTCGCCGTCGTAGTTCTTGCAGGCCCAGACGATGCCGCCGTGGCCCTTGATCACCTGCGCGACCATGTCGTCGAT
>WNFJ01526855.1_pt1 | contig 10554 bp, 10 predicted proteins | sample 5400461 | NCBI WGS metagenome assembly WNFJ01 (sample SAMN13153349, study PRJNA577476) | soil metagenome | isolation source: 115 cm saprolite on Douglas fir-dominated hillslope | place: USA:California | collected 2013-09-17
TGGCCAAATCGCGGTGAATGCAATCCTGCTCAGCGGGATTCTGGCCCTCGTCGCGCTCGGCTTTTCGCTCGTCTGGGGCATCATGAACATCGTGAATCTAGCCCACGGCGCCTATGTGGTGCTGGGAGCCTATTTCACGTTTTATCTGAACGAGCTGGCGGGGATCGATCCGTTCGTTTCCATCCCCTTTTCGATGGTGGTTCTATTCATCCTCGGCTTCGTCGTTCAAAAGATCTTGATCAACCAGGTGGTCCGCGCGCCGATGCTGGCGACCTTCCTGCTTACTTTTGGCCTGGAGATCTTGATCGTCAACCTGGTGAATTACTTCTTCAAGGCAGATTTGCGCTCGGTCACCACCCGCTACAGCGGAACCGGCTGGACGCTCGGGGTGGTGCGGATCCCCTACATCCGGCTGGCGGCCTTGGGAATCGCGCTCGTTCTCGTCGGCTTGACCGCCTGGTTTCTCCGCTCGAGCCGCGCCGGAAGGGCGATCCGGGCTACCGGGATGGACATCGACGCCGCCCGGCTCACCGGCGTCAAGGTCGGAACGATCTACGCGCTGACCTACGCCATCGGCGCGTCGCTGGCGGGAGCGGCGGGCTCGCTTTTGTCGCTGATCGTGCCATTCGATCCGAACCTGGGAGGGGCCTACACCCAGCGCGTCGTGCCATTCGATCCGAACCTGGGAGGGGCCTACACCCAGCGCGCGTTCGTCATCTCCGTCCTCGGCGGGCTGGGCGAAGTGGGCAACGTCCTTTTCGGCGCGGTCCTCTACTCTTTCGTTGACGTATTCGTCGGCGCGCGCCTGCCGGCATTGTCCCAGGCGTTCACCTTCGGCGCCCTGGTCATTCTGTTGGTGCTCAGGCCTCAGGGAATTGCCGGGAAGAAGTTCTATGCCTAGCCGGTGGAAGCTCAGTGGGCGCCAGTGGATCGCCGCGGTGAGCCTTCTGGTGCTCGGCGTCGGGTTGCTCTTCGTTCCAAAGTTTCGAAGCGAATACGAGCTGCTCACCTATACCCGATTCCTCATCCTCGCCTTGATGGCCCAGGGCTGGAACTTCATCGGGGGCTACACCGGATATGCCGCCTTCGGAAACGTGGCGTTCTTCGGAATCGGCGCCTACACCACCGGCCTTTTGATGATCTCCAGCTGGCAGGTGCCGTTCTTTCCGGCGCTGCTCTGCGGGGCAATCCTGGCGGCGATCGTCGCCAGCCTGATTGGGCTGCCGGTGCTGCGGCTCAAGGGTCACTACTTCGCGATTGCCACCCTGGGGGTCGCGGAAGCAGCTCGCCAGATCGCTGATACCTGGGACAGCGTCACCCAGGGGTCCACCGGAATCGACCTTCCCGTGCGATCGGAAGGAGAGTTCTTCTATTACAGTGCGCTGGCGCTGGTCGTGCTCGGGATTGTCGTCACCACGCTGCTGGTGCGATCGAAGATTGGCTATGCCTGGGTTGCCATCCGGGAGGACCAGGAAGCTGCCCGGATGCTCGGGATCAACACCACGCCGCTCAAGGGGCTGGCCTTCGCTCTGTCTGCGGTATTCGCCGCCCTGGCGGGGGGACTCACCGCCTACCAGAACATCCATGTCACCCCGAGCGACTTTTTCAAGCTCGAGTACACGCTGCAGATGATCATCGCCACGATCATCGGCGGCACCGGCACCATCTTCGGCCCGGTGCTCGGGGCGGGCGTCTACCAGCTCCTTTCGACCTATGTCTGGAGCAAGTTCCTCGAGCTCCACCCCACGGTGCTCGGTCTGATCATCATCTTCTTCATCATCTTCGCCCCCCGCGGCTTGATGTCCGTGTTCGGCGAGGGCCTTCGGATGGCTCGGGGCCAGAAGCGCTTCCGCTGGCAGGCGCTGTTCGCCAACGTGCGTGCCCACCGCGTGACCTGATGCCGTCGTCGAATGCAAATGCCCCGGGCGAGGTGCTGCTCGAAGCGCGTCAGGTGAGCAAGCGGTACGGGGGCCTGGCGGCGCTGGAAGGCGTGGATCTGAAGATCATGAAGGGAGAAATCCTCGGCGTGATCGGGCCCAACGGCGCGGGAAAGACCACCTTCGTCAATTGCCTCAGCGGCTCCGACAAACCCACGTCCGGCGTCGTTCTCTTCAAGGGAGTCGACATCACCAAGATGCCGAGCTACGCGATTGGGCGGCTCGGTCTCGCCCGAACGTTCGTAGAAGACAACGTCGCGGTGGGAGCGATGTTCGGGGCGCGCGGGAAGGAGCGAACCACCGCCCAGGCGCGCGCCTATGCCGAAGAGATTCTCCGAACGGTGGGGCTTCTCCACCGGCTGACCAACAAGGCATCCGAGCTCACCCTGCCCGATTTGAAGCGGCTGGAGCTCGCCAAGGCGCTGGCGATGAATCCGGACCTGCTCTTGCTGGACGAGGTGATGGCCGGCCTCAATCAGACGGAGATCGCCAAAGCGATGGACCTGATTCGGGAGATCAACCGCAGCGGGGTCACCCTCTTTGTGATCGAGCACGTGATGAAGGCGATCATGGGGATCTCCGATCGGGTGGTGGTGCTCCACTTCGGAAAGAAAATCGCCGAGGGCAACCCTCAGGCAGTGATCGACAAGCCCGAGGTCGTGGAAGCCTACCTGGGTCAGCGCTTTGCCAGGCGAGTGCAGGCCGAACGGAAAAAGCCGTGAACCCGGATCTGGGCGGCAGCGGAAAGTCCCTGCTCGAGGTCCGGAGCCTCTCCTCCGGGTACGGCGACTCGCAGGTTCTCTGGGAGGTGTCCCTCGACGTCAAGGAGGGCGAGGTGGTGGCGCTGATCGGCGCCAACGGAGCAGGCAAGACGACGCTGCTGTTGACGATTTCGCAGCTGATTCGGCCGTGGTCGGGCACGGTGCACTTCAATGGTCAGAACCTGACCCACGCTCGTTCCGACGAGGTGGTGGCCGCCGGCATCATCCACGTTCCACAGGGCCGGCGGCTGTTCTCCGGTCTGTCGGTCAAGGACAATCTGCTCCAGGGCGCCTATCTTCGTCGCGACCGGGCGAAGGTGCAGTCCAAGCTCGATTGGGTTCTGCAGACGCTTCCCCGCCTTAAAGAAAGGTTGAACCAGACGGCAGGCCTTCTTTCCGGAGGCGAGCAGCAGATGTGCGCGATCGGACGGGCACTGATGAGCGAGCCGAAGCTGCTTGCGATTGACGAGCTGTCGCTCGGCCTGGCCCCGGTGGTGGTCGACAACCTGATCAATTTGATCGGCGAGATCAACAAGCAGGGGATCACCGTGCTCCTCGTCGAGCAGGACGTTCAAGTCGCGCTCGAGCATGCGCACCGCGGTTACGTCCTCGAAACAGGTCGAATCGTTCAGAGCAGCTCGGCGGCCGAGCTCCTGGAGGATCCTCGAATCCGTCAGGCCTACCTTGGGCTTTGAAGACGCAACTCCAAGCTCGGCCACGCCTCGTACTCCTCGCCGCGAGGCGCCCCCTCGCCAGATAGCCCTCGCGCTGAACCTCACCGCGATCGCCGTTTTCGCCGACCTTTACACCACACAGCCGATCCTTCCCATCCTCTCCCAGCGCTTCGGCGTTTCGGCGGGAACGGCCGGTCTGACCATCTCCGTGGTCGTTCTGATGATCGCGTTCATCTCCGCCGCCTACGGCTTCATGAGCGACATCCTCGGCCGCAAACCGGTGATGGTCGCCGCCTGCGCGCTGCTCGCGGTGCCCACTTTCCTCTGCGCGATCGCACCCACGTTCGAAACTTTGCTCGTCTTCCGCGCGCTCCAGGGTTTGTTGATGCCCGGGTTCACCGCGGTGGCGGTGGCGTATCTGGGCGACCACTACGCGGGAGCCGACCTCGGGCCGAAGGTGGGCGGTTGGATTGCCGCCACGGTCGCGGGTGGTCTCACCGGTCGCGTCGGTAGCGGTTTGATCGCCTCGTGGATCAACTGGAGAGCTCCGTTCGTCTTCTTTGGGCTGTGGACGCTGGTCGCGGCGATCGCGTTGGGCCGGCTGCTTCCCCCGCAGCAAACCGTCCAACGGGTGAAGCTGTCGCTGGCATACCGTGGGATGTTCGGGCATTTCCGCAACCGTCGGCTCGTCGGCTCGTTCATCATCGGCGCCGGCGTCTTTTTCGCAACGATTGGCGTGTTCACCTACCTTCCTTACTACCTGACCGCGCCGCCGTTTGAGCTCTCCACCGCGATCGTCTCCAGCATCTACCTGGTGTATCTGGCCGGAGTGGTCACCTCGTTGATCAACGCCAAGCTCACCCGCAGGATCAGCGGCCAGAAAATCATGGCGATCGGCCTGGCGATCGCCGCACTGGGCGTGCTGATCACGGAAGTGAAGTCGATCCCCCTGGTGCTCCTCGGCCTGATCGTGCTCTGCGTCGGGATGTTCACCGTGCAATCCACCGCTCCCGCATTCGTGAACTCCAACGCCCACGCGGCCAAAGGCGGCGCCGGCGCGCTCTACACCAGCTTCTATTATTTCGGAGCGAGCCTGGGTTCGGCGATTCCGGGTTACGCGTTGCAGGCCTGGGGCTGGACTGGGGTGGTGAGCACCTGCCTTGCCGCGCTGTCGATCGGGTTGTTGGCGGATCTCACCCTGTGCAGATGACATTCAGGTGCGGTTCAGGTTTCGCGCGTGCGTATAAACCCGGATCGGCGGACCACCTTGCGCAAAGTGCGGCGCGCGCAAGCCTCCCGGCCACTAGAACTAAGTTCACGGGTGATGTCCGACCTGCTGAACGGATGGAGTGCAGCCACTTCGCCAACATCCGGCAGATGACCAGCTCGTCCTGGAACGACGTCCTGCGCGAAGCAGTTGCGGGTCAATTCGTGGCATTCCCGGATTCCGCGAGGAAGCGCTGATTGACCTCGCCGCAGCTTCGGTGAGTGTGCTACGCGCAGGCCGGCAATGTATCGGAGAGCGCATGCCTGAGCGCTACGGTGGCTTGAGCCTGCTGAGCGCGATGATCACCCCGGCGGTATTGATTTCCGCTTGCGGGACGCTGATCTTCTCCACCTCCAACCGGCTGGCGCGGATCGTGGACCGCGTTCGCGAGCTCGGCCGCTTGCTGCCACAAATGGCCACCAGCGAAGAGGTCGAGTTCAAAGAGGAACGCTGGCAGGAATTCGCTCGCCAACTTTCGTCCCATGCCGTTCGCACCCAGATCATCCAGCGGGCACTGACCAGCTTCTATGCGGCACTCGGCGCATTCGTCGCCACCACGATGGCGATTGGCATTGTCGCGTTCATTCCCAACATTGGATGGCTGCCCAGCGCGCTTGGAATCGCCGGAACACTCGTGCTCTTCCACGGCTGCGTGCTTCTCATCGCCGAGGCGCGCATGGCCCTGCGCTCGGTCACGGACGAGATGGCGTTCGCGCTCAAGCTGAGCGAGATGTACCGCAAAGGAAAGGGAGTCAGCCGGTAACCACGCCGACGGGACAGCTGACGCCGGTGCCGCCCAGCCCGCAGTACCCGTCGGGATTTTTCGCCAGATATTGCTGGTGAAGGTCCTCGGCATAATAGAATTCCGGTGCCTGCCGAATCTCGGTGCTGATCGGAGAGTAGCCCGCCGAGCCGAGGACTTTCTGATAGGCGTCCCTGGCCGCCTCGGCCGCTTTCAGCTGCGCCGGGCTGGTCCCGTAGATCGCGGATCGATATTGGGTGCCAACGTCGTTGCCCTGCCGCATCCCCTGAGTGGGGTCGTGGTTCTCCCAGAAGATCTTCAAAAGCGACGGGTAGCTCACCACTTTGGGATCGAAGACGACCAGCACCACCTCGGTGTGACCGGTTTTTCCAGTGCACACCTCGCGATAGGTAGGGTTCGGAGTATGGCCACCGGCGTAACCGACCGCTGTGCTGAATACCCCAGGGGTTTCCCAGAATTTCCGCTCGGCCCCCCAGAAGCATCCCATTCCGAAAATCGCGGTTTCCATTCCCGCCGGAAACGGCGGCTTCATCGGCGCGCCGGAAACGAAGTGTTTGGCGGGCACCGGCATTTGCTCTGAGCGGCCCGGCAGGGCCTCCTCTTTCGAGGGAATCATCAATTTCTTCGATGTGGACAGCATCTCGTCTTTCCTTTGTACGAGCGTAGGCTCGATCCCCTTGTCTAACGGAATTCCGCGGTAAATGCGGCGATGTCGTCGCAGGCGACGGAGAGGTCATGGAGAGGGGGCAGGAAGACGATTCGAAAGAAGCCGCCCCTTCGATCCATGCCGAAACCCGAGCCATGAACACAGAGCAAGCCCTTCGAGCGCAACAGACCCAGGACGTAGTCTTCGTCGCTGCGTCCCGGCGGCAACGTCACCTGGGGCATCACGTAGAAGGCGGCCGCCGGCGCCACGCAGGTGATGCCCTCGATTGCATTGAGCCGCTTCACGGTCAGATCCGCCCGCTCGCGCAGCGCGGCGTTGAATTTCGTTTGATGGTCGCGACTGCCGTTCAAAGCCGCGGTGATCGCGTGTTGCATCGGCACCGGGCTGCACAACCGTCCGTCCGCCAATTTCTTGATCGCCGCCAGCAGCGCGGAGAGGCGATTCGTCTCGTTGACCGCCAGCCAGCCCGCTCGCCAACCCGGCGCGAGATACCCTTTGGACAGGCTTCCAAACGAAATCACCGCCGCTTCGGGGGCGAGGCTCGCCAGTGGCGCGACCGGTCGATCAAAAGCGAGCTCCGCGTACACCTCGTCGGCGAGCAGGACCAGACCGCGCTCTTCGGAAAAGCGGAGCAGCTCCCGACGAACCTCATCGGAGAAGACCGCGCCCGTCGGGTTGTTGGGGTCGATCACCACCAGCGCCCGCGCCCTCTGGGTAGACAGCGACTTCAGTTGATCGAAGTCCGGCATCCAACCTCGGTTCGGGTCAAGGCGGTAGTACACCGCGCGGGCGCCGATTTTCGCCAGCACCGCGGTGTAAAGCGGATAGGTGGGCACCGGGACCAGCACTTCTTCTCCTGGGTTCACCAGGGCGGTGAGAGCGAGCTCGATCCCTTCGGAGGCCCCCGAGGTGAGCAATACCCGTTCCGGAGAAATGGAAACGCCCTTGCGGGCATAGTCAATGGAGACTGCTTCGCGCGCGGACAAAATTCCGGTCGAGGGCCCGTATCCGTTGTGGCCGTCGCGGATCGCCCGCTCGACCGCCTCGACCAGGTGCGCCGGGGTGGAGAATCCGAAGGGCACGGGGTCCCCGATGTTCAAGTACCGGACTCGGCGGCCGGTTTCCTCTACCCTTTTCGCTTCGACGACGATGTTTCGGATGGCATAGGAGAAACCTGCGATTCGATCCGAGACGGAGATGTCCTTCACGCCAGCCTTTTCCGGTTTTTCGCGCGCAACCATAGGGCGCTTCATATCGCGGATGGTGAGGGCAGGCGACAAGCTCGAGATTCAGCGCCGCGGGCTTTTCGTCGTCTCCAGAAAAAGCGGAGGCCCGAAGGGCGAGCGAACTCCACTCGACCCCTCGGGCCCCGGCGAACCACTCTTCACTAAACCGGCGTCCGGGTGCTTGCGATGATTAGCACGCCGGTCCGCAGCTGAAGCATTGGCTTTCACAGGAGCCGCCGCAGCTCAGGGCCGTGGTCTGCAACCCTCCGGCCACTTCGTCCAGCTGCGGTTGGGTCAGCTCGCGCACTTTTTCCTTGGTGAACTGAAGCTTCTTTCCACTCTTCTTCATTGAATCCCCCTGTCGCCGGAGCGCCGGCATTGTTGAACGACGCGAGGATCTTACGCACTTCGCCGGGCCGCGCAAGAATCGCGGATGCCCGGCGTCGCCGATTAAACATCGATCGAAAAGACGCCAAACTGGTTGCCGTTGTCGTCGGGGTGCTAGCGTCCACCGCGAATGCCGCTCGAGCATCGCACCGCGCAGGTCGGATCGATCCGGATGCACTACGTGGTCGAAGGCTCGGGCCCGCTGGTCGTGCTGCTCCACGGGTTTCCCGAGTTCTGGTGGTCATGGCGTTTTCAGATTTCGCCGTTGGTGGAAGCGGGCTACCGCGTCGCGGCGCCTGACCTTCGCGGATACAACGAAACGGATCGCACCGGTCCCTATGATCTGGACACCCTGGCGGGTGACGTTGCTGCCCTCGTCGCGCACCTCGGCGAATCCCGCGCAACGATCGTCGGTCATGACTGGGGCGGGGCGATCACCTGGCACCTGGCGACGAGCTGGCCCCAGCTCTGCGATCGCATCGTCGTGCTCAACGCACCGCACCCGGCGGTCTTCGCCCGGGCGCTCCGCCGCAGCCTGCGACAGCTCCGCCGGAGCTGGTACATCTTCTTCTTTCAACTGCCGCGGTTGCCCGAGCGTCGGCTGCTCAAGGATGGGGCTCGGCTGCTCGTACGTATGTACCGCGCCAATGCCGTCGATCGCTCCCGTTTCACCAACGAGGACGTGCGGCCTTTCCGAGAGGCGATTTCGAAACCGGGCGCGGCCACCGCGGCGCTCGGATACTACCGGGCTGCTTTCCGCCGGATGTTTCAAAAACGCCGGAGCGGCGAGACCTACCCCCGGATCACCTGTCCCACGCTCCTCATCTGGGGCAAAGAGGATACCGCCCTCGGATATCCGGAGCTGGTTCCGCCGACGAGTCGCTGGGTTTCCAACCTCACGATCGAGCCCGTCGAGCGCTGCGGTCATTTCGTACACCAGGAACGCCCGGAGGCGGTCAACGCCCTCCTGCTGCGTTTCTTGAGGGGCGCGCATTCGATGGTTGACGTCGTCTGAAAATGGCGAGAAAGATTTGTCATCCGACGTGTGCCAAGGGGGGCGCGCACACCGAGCGCGAGGGCACCCGTTGGTCTTGTTTCGCTGTGCAACAGTCCGCCACACAAGGTATCTAGGGGCGGTGCGCGCGGGATCCCGCTCTTGGAGAATTTTGGTCGGTGCGAGTCTCGCGGCTTTGTTGGTGTGCTGCGGCCAAGGGAAAAAGGGGCCTCAGGGCCGGCCGCCGCCACAAGTGAGCATTGCGCGCGTGGAGGTCCGGGACGTGCCCGTGGAGCTGCGCGCCCCGATCGATCTTCGTCCGCTCACCCAGGCGGAGGTGGGTTCGAAGACCCTCGGCTACCTTGACGCGGTGCTGGTCGACCGGGGAGATCCGGTGAAGCGTGGTCAAATCGTCGCCCTGGTGCGTCCCAGCGATCTTCCGGATCAATTGGCGGCCGCCCGGAGCGTCTTGGCACAGGCCGAAGCGGCAGCCTCGCTCGCTCGGGCCAATCTGCAACGGGCGGAGCGGCTCGCTCCGGACGGCATCGTGTCGCAGCAGGAGTTGCAGCAGGCAGTCAATGCCGCCGCGGCCGCGGAAGCCACCCTGGCAACGGCCAAGTCACAGGCCGCGGGGATGGCGGTGCGGCTCGGCGAGACGCGGATCGACTCTCCTTTGGATGGGGTGGTGGTCCAGCGGCGACTGGATCCCGGCGCCCTCGTCGGTCCCACCGCGGGGACGGGCTCCATCCTGACCGTCGCGCGGATCGACATCATTCGAGTGTTCATTCCGGTGAATGAGCGCCAGGTGCAGCTGATCCGGGTCGGCCAGCAGGCGCATGTCGAGCTGGAATCCGCCCAGGGAAAGAGTTTCACCGGCGAAGTGGTACGCGTCACACCGATGCTCGACCCATTAACCCGCACGGTCGATGCGGAGATTCAGATCGCCAACCCGTCGTTCACCCTCAAACCGGGGATGTACGGCCGCGGCTCGATCGTTGCTGGAATCCACAAAGGGAGCATCGTCGTCCCGGCGAGCGCCATTCAAATCAGCAATGACCGCCGCTACGTCTTCGTGCTCAACAACGACCGGGTCAAGCGAGTCGAAGTCGAAATCGGCGTCGACGGTGGCGAGTGGCTGGAGGTGACCTCCGGGCTCAAGCCGGACGCCGAAATCGTGACCGCTGGTTCGGATACCCTGTCCGACAATGCGCTCGTCAAGGCGGTGCGCAACGTCAACCCCTATACCGGCCCGGTCTCCGGGGAAACCGGGATCCCCGGCAACAACAGCAGCAACTAGAGGTCGTAAGGAGAAACGAAGGATGTGGCTTACCCGTCTGGCGCTGAGGAATCCGGTATTGATTCTGATGCTCTGCCTGATGACCATCGCGCTGGGCTTCGTTTCGCTTCAGCGGTTGAGCGTGGATCTTTTTCCGGAGATCAACATCCCGGTGATCCGAGTTGCCACCTTCTATCCCGGCGCCGGACCGGTCGACGTCGAAAAGACGATCACCGTTCCCCTCGAGCGGGCGGTCAGCGCCTCGCCCGGGGTGGACCGGGTGGAGAGCACCTCGAAGCAGGGATTTTCGTCGGTGGGTGTCTGGTTCAACTACGGAACGAACCTGGATAACGCTCAGTTCGAAGTATCCCAACGCGTGGCGCAGATCCTCAACACCTTGCCGCCGGGACTGCAGCAGCCGTTCGTGATCAAGTTCGACGTCACGAACATTCCGGTGGTTCAGATCGCCATCTCCGGGGAAGGGCTGGACGAACGGCAGCTCTACGACCTCGCCTACAACACCATCGAGCCTCAGCTCGAGCGGATCAAAGGAGTTGCCAGCGCCAACGTCGGCGGTGGAAAGGTTCGGGAGATCGAGGTCA
>WNFJ01064273.1_pt1 | contig 10553 bp, 4 predicted proteins | sample 5400461 | NCBI WGS metagenome assembly WNFJ01 (sample SAMN13153349, study PRJNA577476) | soil metagenome | isolation source: 115 cm saprolite on Douglas fir-dominated hillslope | place: USA:California | collected 2013-09-17
GCGAGCGCAACGTGTCGATCTTGTGGCGCTCCACGCGGTTTGTCTTCCAATCGAGGATGAACCATTTCTTTTCCGTTGGTTCGAATAAGACGAGGTCGACAATCCCTTCCAGACATTGGGTCGCATCCATCCGCCAGAAGAACGGCATCTCCGCGTGAATGATCGGGGTTCGATTTGCCAATTGCGACGCGAAGTCGGCGACCTTGGACACATGTTCGCGCAAGAGTCGCCATTCTTTGGCCGAGCGCGAAGTGTCCGGCGAGCTCGTCCGATTCGCTTCAAAAATCTCATCCCACGCAGCCGCATCGCGGTCCCAGGGGATTTGTTGAACAAGCTCGTGCCACCAAACTCCGTAACGAATGGCCGGGCTCGCCGATGCCGGTATTCGTTCCACGGCGGCCCAAATCTCATGAGTTGAAATTTCTTCGGAAGGCAGGCCGCTTGGATTGATCTTGCGCACGAAATCAGCTGCACGTCGACGGGCCAATCGTAGAACCTTTTGGTCGACGATTCCGGGCGATGATGGCAGCACATCGGTCTCGCTTTGTAATTCCAATGCCGCTGCCGATGTTAACGCGCACGCTTGGGGCGCTGCCGTGAGGGCTTCGAACTGCTCTGCATTCGCATCCGGCGGCTCTCCGAGAAGAAGCTTCAGATGCGCTCGCCGCGATAGTTTCCCTTTCGTATCGAGAAAGAGTTCGCGATCCCGCACCAGCACGAGGGTGTGCCTTGCACGCGTTGTCGCCACATAAAGCAGCCGCTCCATTTCCTGTTGCTCGGAGAGTTCGCGCGCTTTTTTCAGTTCTTCCGACGGATCTTCCTTGCTTAGTGCGACCAACATTTCGCCCGAACCCGGCATCTTGATCAACGACGGGTAGCGCGGAGCCGGCGACCGGATATCACGACCAAGCAATGGCAGTGCTTTTTGCGAAGTGATCAACTGAATCCCGTCCTCGGAGGAGAGACGCACCTCGCGAGGCGTTTCAAAATCCGCCCGCAGTTTCTCGGCGAAATCAGCGAAGGTGGCTCCCTGCGATTCGGCTTCCGCGGCGAGGACGAGAAGCACATCAAGTTCGTTCAGCAGATCACCAAATTCTTCCGGGGGGAGCGAGGCGAGGCGTTCGCGCAACTGTGTTTCTCTGACCAAGATGCCCACGGCATGGAAGAGCGATCTGCCTTCGACGCTCGCACGCGTTTCGGCCAAGGCCCGAAGACGCGATGAAATTATTCCGACTGCCGCCGCCGGTTGGTCGATGCGGAAACGGCTACCGTCACCTTCGGCGAACACCGCCATGTCGTGATCGGAAATACCGAAAACATCGCGCAATACGCCTGCTATTTCGTACCCGTTGAGTGGATCGACCATGATCGTGCACAGAGCCGTCAGCCACGCGTGCGCAGGATTGTCCGCCTTGATTGCGCTTTCCGACTGAATTGCTGCCAGCAGTCCGATCTTGCGTAGTGCCGTAGCCATCGTTCGGAGCCAGGCTTTGCGCGGGCATAATATCGCGACTTCTCGCCAGGAGTTCGCGCGCAGTTTTTTGAAGCAAGTCTCTTTAATCCAAGACGCGAGCGCATTCGCTTCGACCTTCGCTTTCTGATAATCCTTGAGCTTTTCGCTGGTGGGCAGCAAACCTGCCTCGAGCGAAACGCGAATGACCTGACCAGGCAGAACCTCCGGACGAGGTTGTAGCTCCACGAACCGAACTTGTCCGTTCTCGTGGTTCAGAATTTCGCGAAAGGTGCGATTGATGAAGTCTACCTGCTCTTGATCGAGTCGAAACGTAACGGAGAAAGTTAGCTCGCTCGCCGAACCGCTTCGGACCAACGAATCATGAATGGTGCGATAATTCTTAAGATCAGCCCGGTCCCGATAAATCGACTGTTGAAAATCGCCCACCATGCAAAAATGCCCGGGCCGGGGCGGTGCATCCTTGGTTTCAAGCCAGCGCCCGGTCGCATCCGGTGGGCGCGTGATTTCCAACAACACAGAAAATTGCGCTGGATCGGTGTCTTGTGCTTCATCAAGAATTACGCAGAGATCCTGTTCTCGCACTCGTTGGGCCGCGGCCGGATGCTGCAGCAACTCATCTGCAAGCGCGATCTGGTCGGGATACGTCACGACTCCTCGCTGAACTTCGGCCGCGACGCAGAGAGCGGCATCTGCAACCCATCTTCGCAGAGGTGCGAATGCTTCCCGCCAGCGTCCCGAGAACTCTCTTGCGCTGGTCGAACAAATCGGCCAGCGCAGAAAATCCCAGCCCGCTTTGTATCTCTCCTCCCAATCGGCAAGCTCCGCCTTCGAGTTGATGATGTTCGCCTGTCCGCTGCCTTTGGCGGCGACTGCATGCACATCGCTGAAGTCGATCTTTGGACACGCGTCGATCTCTCCGCGTCGCAAGAGTGCCGAACCAGCGCGGCGGCCTAACTCCATGATGTCCCGTGCTTGCGCCAGCCGAAACAAGGCTGCTCGGTTTTCTTTGCCTAACGACTCGCCAAGTCGCGTCTGTTGCTGGACGAATTCCTGCCAAAGGTCCTCGTCGTCCGTAATCAGTTCGAGCGGCGCTGGCAGGCCGAGGTAGTGCCCGTAATTGGTCAGCAACTTCATGCAGAATGCGTGAATCGTGCCGAAGAATGCGCGGTTGAAAGCGCGCACCACTTCGGACGGAAGTTTGTCTTCGAGAATTTGCTGGCGAGTGCGCTGCTGCATCTCGTCCGCCGCGCGGTTCGTAAAAGTTACGACAACGAGGCGAGGTAAGATATCTCGCGCGTTGGGGGCGCGGGCGATCTGTAAAACGCGATCTGTGATTGCACGTGTTTTCCCCGAACCGGCAGAAGCTACGACGGAAAAATTACGATCGAGCTCATCCGCGAATCGACGTCGGTCGGAGTGGTCGCTTAACTCTTTCACCAGTAAAACTCCTCCTCTTCCCGGGCGAGCGCCGGATGAGTGAGCTCCCATCGCTCCTCGAGAATATCTTCGTCCACCGCCAAAGTCGCCAACGGGTAATTCCGCGCGAACGTCCACGCGGAACGCACGGGGCCGCGCATCCCGAACACTCCGGTTTGCTGCATGCGCGCGAGTTCCTGGAAAATGTCCGATTCCGCATCCATGTCCCCGACCGAGAGTTGCGGTGAAACCGGCTTTACGACCGGGGACAATAAACTTAGGAAGACATTGGTTGCCCCAAGATCGCGGGCCGCGAGCGCGTAGAGACCGAGTTGCAATGCAGAGCCGTCCAGAATTTTTTTGTGAAGTTGCGACTTTTTTTTGTCGGCGTCCTCTTTTGCGGGGACCAGGGCTTTCTTGCTCGCGCCTGTCTTATAATCAAGGATCCAGAGCTCATCGGTTTGGAGTGATTTGCACTGGTGTTGTGCGAGGAGAAGATCGATCCGACCGTGGAACTGGAGTGAGACGTTGCCGGTTACCTTCGTCGGAGCCGCGCCATCGATCGTCCATTCCGTTGCCATCCAAGGCCAACCTTCGACCGTCGCCAGTTTCGCCCCCAGGTGCCGCGCGAGGCAGAACGCATTTTGCCAGCCCGAATTCCACCAGTCCGGCACTTGTTTCCTAACGGACCGGCAAAGCAGTTCGATCTCCGCGCATTTCCGCTCGGCCGCCGCCCGGATAGTTCGGTCGATCTCGGGTGCATCCGGCAGCTGCGTAAATTCCTTCCCGGCGTCGGCGCCGCCAACGTGGGCCAGCCAGCGATGTACCCATTGTCCTGTCGCCGCACTCCATGGATTGCTATCGTCATCCTCGCCTTCCAATCCCAAATATTTCTTTAACCAAACCAGCGCAGGTGACTTGAGGAGTGATTCGAACTCGCTCACGCTCAGAATTGGAATCCGCTCGGACGGTGTCCGAAGGGAAAAGTCGTACACGCCCGACGGCGTTGCTGGATCCCGTCGGGCATCATACGCGACGCGCGTTTGACGCACGTCTTCCGGCGGTGGTTCCGCTGCCTTGTCTTGCGAGCGCGCCGATTGCAGCCATGCCGCAATCGTGCGTTGCAATTCCTTCATCGTCGTCTGCGTCAAAGGCCGGGAATGTGCTTTTTGATAATGGCTCGTAAACAACTCATTCGGATTCCAGAGGCGGTCCGGCGCGGATTCCTGCACGAGGCTCGCGCCGAATGCGACGCCTTCCGTGGCTGATTCGAGAAGAGTTTGAAACTGCCTGAGCGCAATCTGTCGCTGCTCTGATGGTCCGAGGTAGAGCGTATGGCCCTCGCGAACGCTGGTGTGCCCCTCGCCCTGACTGCCTTGCTTTGCCGCCCGACGATTAAGCTGCTGAATGTCGCGATTGAATTTTTGAATTTCTTCTTCGCGCGCAAACTCGCCCCGTTCCACGGGTGGCCACCTTCCCTCGTTAAACCCGGCGAAGATGAGATGCGACCATTCCTGCCCTTGTGCCTGGGCGATGGGCAAGAGGTGTACGCGTCCGTAGGGATGATCGCCAGTCGCGTCGCGTTCCAAACCGAAACTTGAAGCGATCTCTTCCAGCCATCGCAGGTACAAAGTTCGCGAGAAATCGACCTCAATCTTCTCGGCCCAGTCCCCACTTCGGCTCGCAATCTCCATCCAATGTTGCTTCCAACCCAGCCGCCCAAACGCGTGCTCAGTCGCATGGAGGAAATCCGAAAAGCTCCCGCGCGCAGGGAGAAATTCAATTAGCTGAAGCGCTTTTGCGACCCGCTGGTCTTTCTGTTCCGCACGCGCGGCGCAGAACCTCTGCAAAACAGCGAGGTCGTCGATCAACACTTCGGCGTGGGCTGAGCGAAGTCTTCGTTCGAAGCCTTGGACAGTCATTGCGGGAAACAGTTCGTCGCGATTTTTAAGCGCGCTGAGAAAGCGAACCAACGAATTGACGCGCGGCCCGCGCTGAAGCTGCAACCAGGCGCGCCATTCGACTGATTCAAATAGCTTTGGGACCGGATGTCCGAAGCCATCGTTGTGCAGGATCGCAAGCTTCGAAAGCGCAGTCGCGACTAGACGGGAAAGTGATCCGGCGCCGGGAAAGACGACACCAACGCGTGTGCACTTCTTCTCAGCAAGAAATCGTGCGCACATTAATGCGATGGCTTCCGCTTGCTGCGTTGTGTCAGCGCCAACAAGGAATGAATAATTCTCCGGAGAAACAGCTCCACCTTGCATCTCCGCCTCAGTGAAGAGGCTATCGCTGCCGTAATTTACCGCGGGCGATATGGGTTCCGCCTCGCCAAAAGCTTCTTCCCAGGTGCCGACCCAGGCCTCGTCGAGTTCACGCGCTTCGTCACGCGGATCATCAAGTAACACGGTGGCCTGTTTTGCCGCGGAAACCCCTCCGCGCAGCAAATGCCAAAGCGGCCAGTGCGCGCCGTTAAACCCGGTGACGAGAACGTTCGCAAAAAGCGGGTCGGCCTTGCCGGCATTCGTCGCGGCACGCATGTCGGCGGCATGGATCAATTCGAAACCGCAATGCGCGACATGCTCTTGAAAACGCGTTTCGACCTCACGCAACGCTGGAAGATCCACCGCGGAAAAGTCCCACCCTGCGGCGCCGAGTTGATCGATCGCGCGGAGCAAATGATCCGGCGCACGCGCCACGGATTTCGCCGCGAGAAAATCGGCTTCCACCATTCTTTTTTCCCGGAGCGCGGCATCTTCCGGAAGCTTCATGCACTCCTCTGCGGCGATCGAAAGGAGAAGACGCAGGTGCTCACGTAACGGGAGGCGCATTTCGCTTTTGCTTGAAAGTAATTCCCGCAGTTCGGGTGGAGAAACGAAGCGGAGGCCCAGAAGCGACACGCCGCAATCGAGCAGCAGCCCCTTGATCGCGTAAGCGTGACTAGGAAAAGGTACCACCACCAAAGTGGGCTCTTGCTGTTGCCACGAGATGCGCGCCGCACTCTGAAACCAGCGTAAAAACACATTCTCCCAGGCTGCCCTGAAGGAAGCGCCGATGTGCAACGAAACTGCATCGGAATTTTTTTGGGCGCTGCGCTTAATTTTGGGCACGACGGAATCTAGCAGATTTATCCGTGCACCGGAGCCTTTGCCCGCAACGTTCGCCGATCGTTCCGACGGTGTGTTACCCCGGCGCGATCGAGGTACTCGAGGAAAGGAATGATGACTCGTCGCGACGTGCCCAAGTGTTGCCGCAACTCACTAGCGGTAGCGGCTCCGTGCATCGAAATAAATTCGGTAATCGCGCTCTGCATTTGTTCGCTCGCGTCCTTCAGCAGCACGATCTCAGGGCTTACTTCAACGACTTCGCCTTGTTCGATCAAAAAACGGAGCGCCAGCTGAAGATGTCGATCTTGTGTCAAATCTTTGCGCGCGGGAGGATCGAACGGTTTTTCTGCGAGCAGTGCGCGAATCTTCTCCGCCGCGGGCCGAGTTTGCGGCGGCAATTGCGCGCGATGAGCCGCGCGGCCGATTGTCGATCTTTCGCGCACAAAACCGTTAGCACACAAATCCGAAATGAGCGCTGCAAACAGGTCTGTGGACTGATCGCCTAATTGCGCGCGCAGCTCGGCAAGCTCAAGTCCGCGTTGTTCCGGATGGTTTTGGTGGACGGTGTCGATCAACGCGCTCGCCCGCCGGAAAAGATCGTGCCACTCTTCCGCATCCGCGGCAATTTCCCCGCGCAAAACAATTGCCTTTCGGTCTTGCAAGCGCAGCAGAGCGGCCGCGATCTCGTCGCCACTGAAATTTGACTTCCGCAACAAAGTTTCTCTTTGAGCAAAACCGCGATGAGCTAGCTCGGATTGAACACAAAGATCGACCCACTTCGCGCCCGAAGGGCCGCCGATTGAACCAATCGGCTGGGTCGCCCGGGTCCTTCTTATTGCACTCAGGGGCGAACTGTCATCTTTGTGTTGCAGGAGCTGCTCCCCGGAAGTGGGTCCGGCGACATCGCACACGGCAGTCGCGCGCGCGGCCAAGAGCGCGAGTTGCGCGCTGTTGCAGAAATTCCTGCGGTCACCGTTGGGGTCGAGCACGATTCCACCGGCAATTGTGAATCGCTCGGACGGATCGCGAACAACAAAGCGATCGCCGAGGAACGCAAACGTTGGCGACTCGAGGCGCAATTGCGCAATCGCTTCTTCGCCACAAGCGAGAGCATCCTTTTCGAGGAAGGCGATTCTAGCCGCGACCCGCGCAGTGCCGTGATGAACGTAAACGGTGGCTCCATTTTTGAGCGGGCGCGCCGCAACCGCGCTTTGGTTCAGGCGCAAACGCTGCGATCTCCCAAGGAGAACACCGAGGGTCGCGCCTGGCGGTCCAAGATCGGCGATCGTCACCACGTCGCCGCGTTTGATGCCTGCACCACGCGCACTGATCGCGGTGTCCGGCAAGTTGATCGCGGTGCGCATTCCCGGTCTGGCAAGATCGACATCTTGTCCATGATTTTGAATCGATCGGATCCGCCCGGAGCAATTTTGAGGCTGCACAATAACGCTCTGGCCGCGCGAAAGTGTTCCGCCACTGAGCGTCCCGGTCACGACCGTGCCGATGCCGCGCAACGCGAAAGCCCGGTCTACAAACAGGCGCGGTTTTTCGATATCGCGCGGCGGTTCCATGACCGAGAGTTCCGAAGCAATGAGGTGTTTCAGATCGTCAATTCCTTCGTTATCGCGCGTGGAAGTTGAAATGATGGGCGAATTTGCGAACGCACTATCGCGCAGGTGAGCGCGAATTTGCGTGACGACATTGTCGATCTTTCCCAAATCGGTTTTGGTGAGTGCGATGACGGCGCGGTTCACGCCGAGATAGCTCAAGATTTGAAAATGTTCTTCGGTTTGCGGCATCCAGCCATCGTCCGCGGCCACCACTAGGAGAGCCAGATCAACTGAGCCGACGCCGGCGATCATGTTTCGAACAAAATCTTCGTGGCCCGGGACATCGATAATGCCGATGTGGAAGCGTTGTTCGTTAGGCCCGTCCAGAATAAAGTGGGCGAAACCGAGCTCAATCGTAATTCCGCGCGCCTTTTCCTCCGGCAATCGGTCCGGATCGGTGCCCGTGAGCGCTTTGACGAGCGCGCTTTTTCCATGATCAACATGGCCCGCGGTGGCAAGGATGAAGTGGTTCATCAATCGCTCGTCGTGCAAGCCGCGCGGATGGCGTCAACGACTGCATCGTCCTGGTGCGGAAAGATTGTGCGCAAGTCGAGCTTGATGCGGTCATTGCTGATGTAACCAACGATCGGTGGAACGGATTTGCGAAGCGCATTTGCAAAAGTCGTGCACCGAACAATTTTCGGGTAGGATGTCGATCGTTACCGACGACACGATCGATTTCGGCAATGTGCCGCCGCCGACTCTCGCGACGCCGCGTCCGATGGTGATTTGCAGCGGCAACCCGCGAAGTCGAACCAGCGTAGCCGCAGCGCGAGCGCGCAGTTCATCTTTCGGAATGCGCAATAAGGCGAGCGCCGGAATTTCAGCCAGCGCTTGATTGAGGTGAAGATCGACAGTGGCCTGGAGCGCTGCGAAAACCAATTTGTCGCAGCGGAGCGCACGAAACAGGGGCTCACGTTTGAGCGCCGTGATAAATCGCTTCTTTCCGGCAATGATGCCGGCTTGTGGACCGCCGAAGAGCTTGTCGCCGCTGAAACAAACGAGATCGGCTCCATGTTTGATAGCCTCGTTAGGCGTGGGCTCGTGTTCGTGCAGACCAAGTTGCTCGGTCGCAAGCATGGCCCCACTTCCCAAGTCCTCGACAAAGGGGATCCTCTTTCTTTGGGCGAGCGCGGCAATATTCGCCGAAGAAGGCGATTCGACGAAACCGCTCATGAAAAAGTTGCTGCGATGAACTTTCAGGATGAGCGCGGTTTGGCTGTTCACGGCGTGGGAGTAATCGGCCGCGCCGCTCGCTTCGAGTATCTCGCCAATGCGAAAGCCGCCGCCGATCTGCACGAGCTCGCCTCGAGAAACAATCACCTCCGATTTAAGCGGCGCGCCTGTCCGAGTTGGAGGCTCGTACGACCCAGAAGCCGGGTCCGAGCCGGACTGACATTGTCGCGCCCTGCCTCTGGCTCGCGTGAAATGGCGAACGATCAAGACCAGCCCCGCTGCGCAATTGTTGACGATGGTCGCCGATTGGGCGCCGCAAAGTTGCGCGAGCGCGTTCTCGATGTAAAGGCCGCGATCTCCGCGTTCACCCGTGGTGAGATCAAACTCGAGATTATTGTAAGATGACGCGATCTCGCGGACGGCTGCGGCCGCTTCGTTCGCAAGAGGTGAGCGTCCGAGATTTGTATGAACGATCACGCCCGTGCCGTTGACGATCGCTTGCAGCCGGCTGGCGCGAAAATTTTCGACCGAGGTACGGGCAAGATCGACGATCAATTTAAATTCGGGAATTTCTTCGCTGGCACGCAGTTTCGAAAGCTCTCGCCGGACAAGATCGACAATCAGCGGTCGCGGCAGATCGACCCTGCCTAACGAGTCGAGGATTCTTGTTACCGCGGGAATCGCCCGCCGCGATCGCGATTTTACTTTGTCATGCATATCAATGAGGTGCGGCGACGCACAATTTTTCCGATGACTGCGGCCAGGGGCGCACCGGATTTTTTCAAAACATGCAACACTTTCGTGAGATGCCTTTGGTTTACGCAAAGCAGCAATCCACCGCTTGTCTGTGCGTCCGTGAGCAAGATGCGAAGCGGCTTGGGCGTGTCTTGCCAATCGATGTTCTGGCGGGCCTGCTTCAAGTTGTCGCGAGTGCCGCCCGGGAGACAATCGCGCGAGATAAGATCGACAATTTCATTCGAGATGGGCGGCACATTCGCCGGGTCGATCGTTGCGGAGACTTTGCTGGCGCGACACATTGAAGCGAGATGACCGATTAGGCCGAATCCAGTTACGTCAACGGCCGCGCGGACAAGTTTTTTTTCGGCAAGCTCAGCGCCGACGGTGTTGATTCGCGACATCAGCGAAGTCACTTTTTTCTCGAGTGCGCGCGAAGCGAGGCCGCGTTTGATCGCGGTGGTGGCAATGCCGGTGCCGAGCGGCTTACTCAGCACGAGCAGATCGTTGGGGCACGCATTCGAGTTCGTCATCATATTGCGAAGATCGACAATTCCGGTAACAGCGAGGCCGTAGATTGGTTCGGGATTGCGGATGGTGTGGCCGCCGATAATGGCGCAGCCGACTTCCTTCGCTTTTTCCAAACCACCGCGCAAAATCGCGGTGATCGTTTTTGGCGGAACCAAATTTGTGGGGAATCCCATAATGTTCAGCGCAGTGAGCGGTCGGCCGCCCATGGCGAAGACGTCTGAGAGTGCATTGGCCGCGGCGATTTGTCCGTAGGCGAATGCGTCGTCCACAATGGGCGTGAAAAAATCGACGGTTTGCACGAGCGCGCGATGTCGATCCAGACGATAAACGCCGGCGTCATCGAACGTTTTCGAATTCACGAGCACTTTGTTGTTCGTGAAAATGGGTAGCTGCCGCAAAACTTGCGTCAGGGCCTGTTGGCTCAACTTGGCCGCTCACCCAGCGCAGGACGAAAGCGCGGTGAGCTTGCGAATTTGCTCGCGCGACATACCTGTTCACCTCCTT
>WNFJ01097259.1_pt2 | contig 10553 bp, 8 predicted proteins | sample 5400461 | NCBI WGS metagenome assembly WNFJ01 (sample SAMN13153349, study PRJNA577476) | soil metagenome | isolation source: 115 cm saprolite on Douglas fir-dominated hillslope | place: USA:California | collected 2013-09-17
CGATCCCGAACGCCGCATTGCCGTCGTCACAACCGACCTATTTCCCCAACTCGTGCCTTTCCTTAAATCCGGCAGGGTCCTGGCGACCATCTATCAGCGTCCCGAGACCCAGGGCCGCATGGCCTTCGAGGCGCTCCACCACTTCCTCGTAGAAGGAAAGTGCCCACCGCACCGAATCAAACTGAACCCCCACATCGTGATGAGGTCCAATCTGGAGCTGTTCCTGGATCGGATATCGGCTCCCGTCCAGCAGAACAATCACGTACGCGTCTCTACTGCCTAGAAGAATTGCATTTTTTGTTTGACAGTGCGCCAGAACCAGGACTAACCTGTACCGTGTACGTTAACGTACACGTAGGCGCGGTTCACCCGTGAATACACGTCGCAAGTTCTTGCAGGCAGCATCGTCGCTGGCCCTGGGAGCGTCACTCCCGGCCGAGGCTACGGATACTCGAATCAAGACTTCTTCTTCTGCTGACGGGGAACAGACAAGAAAGGTGTCGTTAAACGGTCTATGGCAGTTCCGTTTGGATCCCGACAAAGTTGGGGAGACAAATGGGTGGTACAAGTCAAACCAGGTTTCGGACGCTTGGCAAGGCGTGACCGTTCCGCACACATGGCAGATCGACCAAGAATCCGCCGAATACTTTGGCACCGCCTGGTATCGCCGGCTGCTCGAGGTTCCAGAGGGTTGGACTGATCAAACCGTCAGAATCGAATTCGAGGGGGTCTTTCACTCGGCGTCTGTTTGGCTGAACGGCAGCGAAGTTGGCAAGCACCTGCGCAAAGGGTACACAGCGTTTGAGTTTGACATAACGCGTTTTCTGCATCGCAGCGCCGACAATGTTCTGGTGGTCATGGTAAATTCCGATTTCGACTCCCGAATGCTGCCGCGTGGTCATTCCAGCGACTGGACGCACGATGGCGGCATTTACCGGCCTGTCAATCTGCTGATAACCCCGAGGGTCTACATTGAGAGGGTCGATGTAGATGCAGTTCCTGACGTTGCAAATGGGTTTGCAAACGTCGACGTTTCGGTGGTAATCCTCAACAGCGCGGACCGGGAATTCAAGGCTAGGCTGTCGGTGAACGCTGTTGAAGAAGATACTGGTTTAACCGTGCTGGAGAGCAGCGATGGAAACACGTTTAGCATCGCTCCAGGCGCAACTATCACTCGCTCTTTGCCTCCCTTCAGGCTTGAAAAACCCAAGCTGTGGCACTTTGACGCACCGAATTTGTACTCCCTAACAGTCAGGTTAGACGGCGGAGCTTTGGCGCACGAATTCACGACGATGTTCGGAATACGAAGTATCGAAGTGAACGATGGATCGTTCTGGCTGAATGGCGAACGCGTGCGCCTTATGGGTGTTGAACGCATGGCGGGAAGCGACCCGAATTATGGAATGGCAGAGCCCACGTCGTGGATCGACCACGATCACGATGATTTGAAGAACCTGAACTGTGTACTTACACGAGTACATTGGCCGCAGGACAAGCGTGTTCTGGACTATTGCGACCGGCATGGCATCTTCATTCAAACCGAGGTGCCAACCTGGGGCCCCGATACCTTCAAAGATATGAAGGACGAACCGGATCCTGAAATCATGCAGAATGGACTCGAGCAGCTACAGGAAATGATTGCTCGCGACCGTAACCATCCCTGCATTTTTTCTTGGGGATTATGCAACGAGATCAATGGCCAGAACCCACCAGCATACAAATTCGCCAAGCGGATGTATGAGGAAGCAAAGCGACTCGATCCTCGCCGGTTGCGGTCGTATGCGTCGAATTCGCTGCAACGAGATCCCGGCAAAGACGTCTCCAAATTGATGGACTTTATCGAGTGGAATGAGTACTACGAAAGCTGGTATCCCGGCACGCCAGACGACCTGCGGCGCAATCTAGAGGAAATCCATCAAGCCTTCCCCGACAAGCCAATTGTGATTTCCGAGTATGGCTGGTGCGCATGCACACCGGATCGTCCTGAAGGAGACAGCCGCCGAATTCAGGTTCTCCGCGATCACACTCGCGTGTGCCGCGATAGCAAGTATGTCGGGGGACTGATTTTCTTCTGCTACAACGACTATCGCACCCACATCGGCGATAGCGGAACCGGAGTAATGAAGCAGCGCATTCACGGGGTCGTCGATTTGTTTGGTGTCCGCAAGCCATCTTATTCGGCGCTTCGCGACGAATCGAGCTCGATCGAATCGCTCGACTGCAGCGGCAACCCGAGCTCATTCACAGTTACAGTGCGAACGCGCGACTCGGTCCCGGCCTACACGGTTAACGGGTACAAACTGCGCGGGATTTTGCATGGATTCGCGAACATACCTCTGGAGTGTCGTGAAGCTTCGCTTTCAGCGTTGAAGCCAGGCGAATCCACATCCGTCTTGCTTCAGTTCAAAGAAAAAGAAAGAGCAACACGCGTCGAGTTTGATGTAGTGCGCCCAACAGGTTTCTCGGCCATGACAACGGTGTGGATGCCGTAACAGAGCCTCAGGAGATACCCAGTGAGTAAATCGGATGATAACAGCGTAAGAGCTTGGGAACGGGGGGTGACTATCCCCACTTATCCCGAGCAACTGCCTGATAAGAATCCGATGTTCTTTGAGAAGCGGGTTTACCAAGGCAGCAGCGGCAAGGTTTATCCGAATCCGATCACGGATCGCGTTTCCAACGAGAGATCAGAGAGAACCTACAAGGGGATATTTCTTGAAAACGAATATGTCCACTTGATGCTTCTCCCAGAAATTGGTGGCCGTATCCATGTTGGCCAAGACAAGACGAATAGCTACGACTTCTTTTACCGACAGAACGTCATCAAGCCCGCGCTTGTTGGGCTTCTCGGGCCGTGGATTTCAGGGGGCGTCGAATTCAATTGGCCTCAACACCACCGACCATCCACGTACATGCCCGTGCAACATGCCATTGAGCGCAGCGAGGACGGCAGTATCACCGTCTGGCTGAGCGAGCACGAACCCATGCAGCGCATGAAAGGCATGGTGGGTATCTGCCTGCATCCGGGCAAATCCTATATAGAAGCGAAGGTCCGGTTGTACAACCGGACTCCCTTTGCGCAGACATTTCTGTGGTGGGCCAACGTCGGCATTCGGGTACACGATCACTACCAGGCATTTTTCCCACCCGACGTGACGTACGTGGCTGACCACGCGAAGCGAGCCATCTCGTCTTTTCCGATTGCACGCAATTTCTATTACGGTGTCGATTACAGAAAGGGTGTCGACATCTCCTGGTACAAGAACATTCCTGTGCCCACCTCGTACATGGTCACGGAATCGGAATACGATTTTTTTGGCGGGTACGATTACCAGAAGAATGCCGGTGTGGTTCACTTCGCGAACCGTTATGTTGCTCCTGGGAAGAAGCTCTGGACATGGGGAAATGCCGAATTCGGATACGCCTGGGACCGAAACCTCACCGATGCTGACGGGCCATACATCGAACTGATGGCAGGCGTTTTTACAGATAATCAGCCCGACTTCTCATGGCTTTCTCCATACGAAACCCGTACCTGGAGTCAATTCTGGTATCCGATTCAGCAGATCGGCCCTGCCAAGAACGCCAACCGGTTCGCCGCGGTCAACGTGGAACCGACTAATGGCAAGCTAAAAGTCGGTGTTTGCGTCACTGAACCTTTCGAAAACGCGAAGTTGCTTGTGACAGCGGGCGGCAAGACCGTCCTGGAAGAAATTTGCAGCTTGGCGCCTGGCCGGCCTTACGTTCAGGAAGTTCCTGGCGGCAACGATTCCCGGGTCCAACTGCTCACAAGCGAAGGACAAGAGATCATCCAGTACACTCCGCCAAAGGTACGGAACATAGGAACTTCTCTCCCTGCACCAGCGACGGAGCCGCCACCGCCAAAGGATATTGCTTCCAACGATGAGCTGTACATCACCGGTCTGCATTTAGAGCAATACAGACATGCCACGCGGTACCCGGAGCCGTACTGGGAAGAAGCTCTTGCGCGCGATCCGCTAGACAGCAGGTGCAATACCGCCTTGGGTCTGCTGAAGTTGAAGTGTGGGCAATTCTCTGAAGCTGAAACGCACTTCAAGTGCGCCATTGAGCGGCTAACGAGGCGAAATCCGAACCCCGTCGAGGGCGGCGCATATTACTATCTTGGACTTGCGCTGCAGTACCAGGAGCGAATCGAAGAAGCATATGCGGCGTTCTACAAAGCGACTTGGAATTATGCATGGCAGTCTGCCGCGTACTATCACCTGGCTGGAATAGATTGCCGGCACCTGGAATTCGAGCGCGCTCTTCAGCATTTGGAACTCTCGCTGAAAACAAGCCCCGATAATTTGAACGCCGGCAATCTCCGCACTGCCATTCTTCGCAGACTCGGAGCGTCGGCACAGTCGGCCGCTTGCGCTAGAGAGACCCAACGTCTCGATCTGCTGGATGTTTGGTCCCGATATGAATTGGACGTCCTTTCCGGCGAACCTACACTCAGCAGCAAGCCTCCAGAATCTGAAGCTGCGAAGAGAGTTGAGACGCAACTTGAACTGGACCTCGCCCTCGACTATGCCGCCGTGGGTTTCTGGGATGAGGCTAGAGATTTGCTATCAGGATACGTGAGTGAATCTGAGCGGGCGTATCCGATTGCGCTGTATTTGTTGGGCTATTGTGAGGGTAGACTAGGCAATCCTTCCGAAGCCATCGCAACTTGGGCCGATGCGGCAAACGCCTCTCCGGACTACTGCTTTCCAGTTCGAATCGAAGAGATGATAGTGCTTCAGGCTGCTTTGGCAGAGAATCCATCTGATGCCCGAGCACACTATTACCTGGGTAATATCTTCTATGACAAGAAGCGTTACGAAGAGGCAATCCGCGAGTGGGAATCGAGTGTTCAGATCGATCCATCCTTTGCCATTCCTTGGCGGAATCTCGGCATCGCATACTTCAATGTTCGAAAGGATGCAGATGCGGCGCTTGCCGCATATGAAAATGCGTTCAAAGCAAATCCCGCGGACGCACGCCTGCTGTATGAAGCGGATCAGTTGCGCAAGCGTACCGGAGCCTGCGCATCTCAACGCCTGGCCGCGTTGGAGAATCACTCAGCCCTCGTCTCGCAACGAGACGATCTGACTGTGGAGTTGATAACTCTTCTGAACCAGACCGGCCGCGCAGAACAAGCGTTGGAGGTGTTGCTGTCGCGGCGCTTCAATCCCTGGGAGGGCGGAGAAGGCTTAGTTTCCGGCCAGTATGTCTGGGCCCACATTCTCCTTGGCCGCTCGCTTTTGGAGAGTGGCAATCCACAAAAAGCTCTCGCGCACTTGTCTGCGGCGCGAGAGTATCCACAGAACCTGGGGGAAGGCAAACACTTGCTCACTAGTGAAACCCATCTGGATTATTTCGCTGGGTTGGCTCTCTCGCAGATGGGACGTGAGGACGAGGCGCGCACGTACTGGACAAGAGCGGCTGCGGACGACAGCCCGATTACTTGGCTCAGCTACTATTGCGCAATGAGTCTTGAAGTCCTTGGCAGGAAAGAGGAAGCGGCAAGCCTGGTGAGGCAAATGAGCGATTTTGCTCAGAAGCAGATGGAAGCGGAAGTGAAGATCGATTATTTCGCTACCTCGCTCCCCAATTTGCTGTTGTTCGAGGATGATCTCCAGAAGAGAAACGAGGTGGACTGCCTTTTCGTGCTGGCGCTCAGTGAACTGGGCGTACGAAAACCCGAACGCGCTATGGAACTGTTGAATCAAGTGCTCTCGCTCGATTGTAACCACATCGCTGCACAACGGGAGATCGAGTCGCTCACTCGAGTTGCTAGCGCGGCAACAGTACGGCAGTGATGTGAAGAGCTGTTTCTATGATCGGTGCTGCGAAAGAGAAGAGGACGGTCACGATCCGCGCAGAGAATTTTGACACTGCGTACATCTACACCATTTCTGCGGTCGCTGCTCTCGGTGGTTTGCTGTTCGGATATGACTGGGTGGTGATCGGGGGCGCCAAGCCTTTCTACGAAAAATTCTTTCGTTTGACTGACCCTTCGCAACAAGCGTGGGCAATGAGTTGCGCGCTCGTCGGCTGCTTGGTTGGGGCGCTTGTCTCCGGTTGGCTGAGTGATCGATTCGGCCGCAAGCGGTTGCTGATCTCGTCGGGGCTGGTTTTTGCACTCTCCTCGATTGGCACAGGCTTGGCGCCTTCGTTTGCAGCCTTTGTGCCGTGGCGAATTTTGGGCGGATTTGCCATTGGAATGTGTATATCGCAGAAGTGGCGCCAGCCCAGTATCGGGGCAAACTGGTTTCGCTCAATCAACTCACAATCGTGATCGGCATCCTGCTGGCGCAGGTCATAAACTGGCTGATCGCGAAGCCCGTTCCTCCTAACGCCACCCCGCTCCAGATCCTTCAGTCATGGAATGGCCAAGTCGGATGGCGCTGGATGTTCGGTGTGACCGCTATACCCTCGGTACTCTTCTTTATCTCGATGTTCCTGTTGCCCGAGAGCCCACGATGGCTAGCAAGAAATGGTGCGCATGAACAAGCCAAAGGTGTGCTGTCCAGGATTGGCGGCGAATCATATGGTGGGCAGGCTTTACGTGAGATTGAGGCCACGGTTGAAGATGCAAATGCAAAGCGAGTGGATCTGAGCATTCTGTTCGATCGTCGGATGCGGAGAGTGCTGTCGCTTGGAGTTGTTTTAGCCGTGCTACAACAGTGGTGTGGTATCAATGTAATCTTTAACTACGCAGAAGAGGTATTCTCCGCTGCCGGATACAACGTTTCCGAGATTCTGTTCAACATTGTCGTTACTGGAACAGTCAATCTCGTCTTCACATTTGTTGCAATTGGGTTTGTGGATCGCTACGGGCGGCGGATTTTGATGCTCATTGGCTCCGCAGGGCTTGCGATCATCTATACCTGCCTGGGAGCTTTCTATTACGTCCACAGTCGTGGTGTTCACATGCTGGTGTTTGTGGTCGTCGCCATCGGGTGCTATGCGATGTCACTGGCGCCGGTGACGTGGGTGGTTATCTCGGAAATTTTCCCGAACCGGATCCGCGGTGCCGCAATGTCCATCGCCGTGGCGGCACTCTGGGTCGCGAGTTTCATTCTTACTTATACTTTCCCACTCTTTAACCACTCTCTCGGTGCCGCAAAGACATTCTGGATCTATGCCGCAATTTGCGTGGCGGGTTTCCTCTTTATAAGGGCGCGATTGCCGGAAACCAAAGGTAAGACCCTGGAGCAAATCGAAGCTTCGTGGGATTGGATACAGGAACACAGTCAATGATAACTTCCGTACGAGAGGCTCTTCCTATATTAAGTAGGGTATCTGCGATCACAGAAAGATTCCGGGCAGTCTATGGAACCGATCCACACGGGATATTCCGCGCTCCGGGACGAGTCAACCTGATTGGTGAGCACACGGACTACAACGATGGGTTCGTTATGCCCACGGCCATTGACTTCTACTCCCATGCGGCGGTGGGGCAGAGAGCCGACCGCGTACTTTCTGTCTACTCGCAGCAATTCAGAGAAACTGTAGAGTTCAATCTGGATCAGCTCGCAGGACCTCCGCGCAAACACTGGAGTGACTACGTCCGCGGAGTCGCAGCAGTCTTACGAGATGAAGGGTATCCGCTAAAGGGTGCCAACCTCGTCGTTGATGGACAGGTGCCAATTGGGTCCGGCCTCAGTTCGTCGGCCGCGATTGAGGTCGCTACTGCATTGGCGTTAACTTCGCTCGGAGGAGTCACGATTCCATTGCTCCAAGTGGCCAAGTTGTGCCAGCGTGCGGAAAACACCTACACAGGCGCCCGCTGCGGCATTATGGACCAATTTGTCTCTTGTTTTGGAAGGCAGGACCATGCGCTCATGCTCGACTGCAGGTCTCTAGAGACCACGTACCTGCAATTGCCTCCCACGGTTCGCTTAGTTATTTGTAACACGATGGTGAGGCACGAACTCGCAGGAGGCGAATACAACGAACGGAGGGCATCGTGCGAACGAGTAGTCGAGGCCCTCGGTAAGTTTCTTCCGGAAGCCCGTGCGTTGCGGGATCTAACACTGGAAGATCTCGAACACTACCAAAGCCGGATTTCCGAACTCGATTTTCGGCGCTGCCGGCACGTGATCACGGAGAGCGACCGCGTCAAAGATGCCAAGGCAGCGTTACAGAGCGCCGATCTCGTACGTCTCGGAGAGCTGATGTACCTCTCCCATGACAGCCTGGACCGCGACTATGAGGTGACCTGTAGGGAACTCAATATCATGGTCAATCTTGCGCGGGAGTTCGAAGGGGTCTACGGCGCTCGCATGACCGGCGGAGGGTTCGGCGGGTGTACCGTGAACCTCGTCCGGATTGACGCTGTTTCGAAGTTCAAGGAGCAAATCATCTCTGAATATCACGCCGAATCCGGGATCCACCCAGCGGTTTATGCGTGCTCAGCGGCTGAAGGCGCAGGGCGGCAACTCCATGAGCAGCATTGAGACTTGATTCAAGGACTACGAAGCGCAAATGAGAGCAGCTTCTTATAACCCGGCCTACCGAGGCGGCCCAGTCGGCGCGACTTTCTTAAGCTCGCAGCCGCAGCGGGTTCGTTACGGCTGCTGCCGAGTACTGGTTTTGCTTCAATTTGTCCCGACGAGCGTACTGCTTAGTATCGGAAAGCGAAGTTCGGCATGTTTATGCGGCTCTGTGCAGGAATCTGAATAACTCATCGATTAACGGTGGTTTTCGCGGAGTGGATTTTTCAGTACGCTCGGCAGGATGAGCGAGAGCGCATGGACGAATTCTGGGATGGCGGGGTATAGGGTCTATCGGAGCGAGATCAACGAAGAAGCCAAGACTCTGCGTCTGTGGGTGCGCCGCAAGCGCGGGAACCGCAAACTGGAGTGTTCCGGCATTGGTCGATGTAGCAAGCCGGGGAGGAAATTTCCTGCTCAATGTTGGACCGCGTCCCGACGGAACTATTCAAACGGAATTTCGGGAACGATTGCGCTCCACGGGTAACTGGCTAGCTGCTCACGGTGACTCGATTTACGGAACCACATACGGGCCGGTACAAGGGGTGGATTCCGTTCGCACTACATCGAAGGAGAACCAAATCTTCGTTCATGTATTTGATTGGCCATCCGGAGCTCTCGAAATCAGCGGAATCAGGGCGAGAGTACTTTCGGCACGCCTTTTGGCCGGCGGCCAAGGGTTGAAGTTCACGCAAAACGACGGAATCTTTAGATTAGATGTGCCGGCGCAGATGCCCGATGCAAACGTCACAACATTCGCCTTAGTGACTTCCTAATGGCGAAGTGCGCTAGTGAGGGCGTGTTCCCATATTGTTGCGGAAAATGACTCTCGTGGGTCGCGAGCAGTGTTCTCTTAGTAACGTGAGTTCAGTATCTTCTTCATGTGAATAATTCTCAATATGAACATTTTGGTCACTGGTGGTGCGGGATACATCGGCAGCGTCGTAGCACAAGAGTTGCTTCGAGCGGGAAACTGCGTGACCGTCTACGACAATCTGAGCCATGGCAAGCGCAGTGCCGTACCTGACGGCGCGGACGTAATCGTCGGCGACCTTGGCGATCGGGAGGCCCTAAGCAGTGCACTTCGTCATTGTGCGCCTGAGGCTGTCATGCACTTTGCGGCGCTGACTGAGGCGGGCGAGTCTATGCGCGTCCCGGAGCGCTACTTCCGAAACAACGCCGCAAATACGCTGACTTTATTGGAGACGATGCTCGAGCACGGAACCGAGCAACTCGTGTTTTCTTCGACCGCAGCTCTGTATGGAAATCCTGAGCGTACGCCCATAGAAGAAGGCGATCCGTTGCAGCCGACAAACGCGTATGGTGAATCGAAACTGCTCGTCGAGCGTATGTTGGAGTGGTTCCATCGCGTACACGGACTGCGTTACGCGAGTTTGCGTTATTTCAATGCAGCCGGAGCCACCGTCAAGCGCGGAGAAGACCACTGTCCCGAATCGCACTTGATTCCACTGGTTTTGAAGACGGCGCTAGGCCAGCGCGATGAAATGTCTATCTTTGGCACCGACTATCCCACTCCCGATGGCACCTGTATTCGCGACTACATTCACGTCCTGGATCTAGCTCAAGCCCACCTGCTGGCGCTCGATGCGCTCTCAGAGCGAGGGCAGTTGGTGTACAACCTCGGAAACGGATCAGGGTTCACTGTGCGCGAAGTGATCGAAGTCGCATTCCGAATCACCAGACGCCCCATTCGGGTAGTGGAAGGCCAGCGTCGTCCGGGTGATCCGGCCATCTTGGTTGCCAGTTCCCATAAGATTCGCACCGAGCTTGGATGGAAGCCTCAATATCCCAATCTTGAAGACATTGTGTGCAGTGCGTGGGAGTGGCATCAGGCGCATCCTCACGGATACCAAAACTGAGTGAAGCATCGCATATGGCCAGCGTGGATTTGAAAGGAACACCCCACCGTCGCTTCAATCCATTGACGGGGACATGGGTTTTAGTCTCTCCTCATCGGACTCAGCGTCCGTGGCAAGGTCAGTTGGAGAAGGTTCAAAAGGAGACTCCACCGAGTTATGACCCGAGCTG
>WNFJ01649366.1_pt1 | contig 10552 bp, 10 predicted proteins | sample 5400461 | NCBI WGS metagenome assembly WNFJ01 (sample SAMN13153349, study PRJNA577476) | soil metagenome | isolation source: 115 cm saprolite on Douglas fir-dominated hillslope | place: USA:California | collected 2013-09-17
GCGAGCGGCGCGAAGCGATTGCGATTGCCACCAAGGTCGGCCCGCGCGATGATCCACGCGCATCGCTGGAGGCGTCGTTGCGACGGCTCGGCAGCGAATACGTCGATCTGCTACAGCTGCACGAGGCGCTGCCCGGATGGGAAGCGCAGCTCGAGCAGCTCCACGAGCTCCAGGAGCGAGGCAAGGTGCGCGCCATTGGCCTGTGCAACGCTACGCACTTGCAGATCCAGCGCGCGACAGAAATCGCTCCGATCGTTACTTATCAGGGTGCGTACAACCTGTTCGACCGCGACGCTGAAGAGCGCGAGATCCCGACGTGCCAAGAGCGTGGACTGGGATTTCTCGCGTACCGGCCGCTGGCATCGGGGCTCCTTTCCGGCAAGTACAGCGCCTCCCCCCCGACATTTGCGCCCGACGATCACCGCAGCGCGATCTACTGGTTCAAGGGAGCGGAATTCGCACGGCGGCAGCAGGTGATCGAACGACTGCGTCCGGTCGCGCAGCGCGCCGGTCTCACGCTCGCCGCGCTGGCCCTCGCATGGGTGTACTCGCGACCTGGCGTCGACATCGTGTTGGCCGGCGCACGCACCGTCGAGCAAGTGGATCAAAACCTGGGCGGCGCGAGGCGACTCGAGCCCGACGTCGTGCGATCGATCGACGCCATCGTCGCGGCTCAGTTCGCGCCCGCGCGTGCAACCCCCACGGCTCACGCCGCGGCCGCGACCTGGGGCGAGCGTGAGCGCTTCATCGTCGCGCGGCTCGATGGCCGGATGCGCTACGAAGCGATTGCCGCCGCGTGGACGGACCGGGGCGAGAAGCCGATGATCGCGGCACAGGTGAAGGTGTTCGTGGATCGGCTGGCGGAACAGGGACTCGTCGTATGATGGTCGGCGCATTCTACAATCCGCACCTCGGCGCCGAGCTCGCGGCGGCCAGCAACATCGATCATCTCGCCATGGCCGATCCACCGGCGGCGGGCGACCGGCACTGGCCCGCGATCAAGCAGCGCTACACGCTGCTGCTGCATGACTATTTGGGCCAGCTCTCGGAGCCGCTCGACGATCGCGCGATCGAACGGGCCCGCTCCCTGGCCGGGTTATACGACTCGCCCTGGGTGGCCGAGCACTTTCAGTGCCTGCACACGGAGGACGGGACCTACAATCTCAACTACGTCTTCCCACCGCTCTACACGGAAGAGTTTCTGGCGCGGTTCGTCACGAACGCCAACGCACTCAAGGCGCGCCTCGACCAGCCGCTCGTCATGGAGAACATCCCCGGTTTCTTCGATGTGCGCGCCAATCAGATGCCTGAGCCCGTATGGCTGCGGCGCTTCTTCGACGCAACCGGCACCGGGTTCCTGCTCGATCTGCCGCACGTGTGGCTCGAGGCGCATTACCGCGGCCTCAAGCCCCAAGCCTGGCTCGCCGAGTTTCCCCTGGAGCATGTGGTCGAAGTGCACGTGGCGGGCGTAGAGCAAGACCGCGATCTCGAGGGCCCGTGGATCGCTCCGACAGCACCGAGCGATGCGATGCTCGACTTCATGGCGCACGCGCTGACGCGCTGTCCCGGGGCGAAGGCAGTGACGTTCGACGCGTTCTCACCATCGCTCACGGCCGACGTCCTCTTTTCGAGTGTCGACCGCATCCGGGCGGCGCTGTGAACGATCGGGCCTTACAAGACGACGTGATCCGTGCCTTGGCCAATGCGCCCTACCGGGCGTCGGCCGAGTGGCGCGAGCGCGGGCTCGCGGACGCCGGGCGACTCGAGCGGTTCGCGCGGTTTCTCGCCCGGCATTTCTATCACGAGCGGATCGTCCATTTCTTCAAGTATTCGCGCGCGCTCGCGCGCGTAACGGCACGCTGGCCCGAGGCGGTGCTGCGGCAGCCGGGCTTCGACGTGCTGCTTTCCACTGCGGTGCTCGGTGATCGCGCCACCGCACGGGCCGTCGCCCGTCTGGTCATGGCGTACGTCGCCGGCGAGGAAGTGCCATATCACCAGGACTTGCTGCGCTATCAGGAAGCGATGATGGTGGTCGAGGCCGGGCCGCGCGTGTGGCGCGATACGGGTCGCGGCGATGATCGGGCGGCGGTGGCCCCCCCCCCGCCCGAGCTGGTTGCAGGCACCGAGCTGCTTGAGCTGCAGTACGACCTGCCAACCGTGTTGCCGCAGTTGCTGCAATCGTGGACAACGCCGCCCGAGGCCCCACGGCGCGCAACGCGCCTCATCGTCGCGCGCTCGCGTCACGGACGCGTGGCGGTGGCGCGCGCGAGCGAGGCCATCGCTTCCGTGGTGCGCTTCGCCGACGGCGCGCGCACGGTGGACGACTTGGCCCGCGCGGCCGGTCTCCGTCCCGGCGACATCGCGGCTACGCTGCGCGACCTGACCGAGATCGGCGCCGTGCGGTTCTCGACCGGTAGTTAGGAGAGAGATCCAGAGAGTGACCGACACGACCACGCCCTCCGCCTGGAGCCCGCTTCGCCGGCCACTGTTCCGCGGTCTCTGGATCGCCGACGTCGTGTCGAACATCGGCACGTGGATGCACGACTCCGCGGCCGCTTGGCTCATGACATTACTCGCGCCGTCGCCGCTGATGGTATCGCTGGTGCAAGTCGCTACCACCCTGCCTCTATTTTTGCTCGCGCTTCCCGCCGGCGCGCTCGCGGACGTGCTCGATCGGCGCCGCATCCTGCTCATCGCACAGGTGTGGTTGTTCCTGGTGACAACGTTGCTGGGAGTGCTGACGATCGCGGGCGTGGTGCAGCCGTGGATGTTGCTCGTGATAACGCTCGCCATCGGCGCGGGCAGCGCGATCGACCTGCCCTCCTGGCAAGCGATCATCCCCGAAACCGTGTCGCGCGAGGAGTTGCCGGCGGCCGTGGGACTCGGCGCGGTCGCAATCAACATCGCGCGTGCGCTAGGTCCGGCCATCGCCGGCGTGATCATCGTCGTGGGTGGGCCTGGCCCCGCCTTCCTTATTAATGCCGTATCCGTCGTCGGCGTGTTCTACGTCCTCTGGCGCTGGAAGCGGGAGCCCATTCGTGCGAGCCTGCCCGCCGAGCGCCTCGTGTCGGCCATGCAGGCCGGCGTGCGCTATGTGCGCTATGTGCGCTACGCGCCGGCGCTGCGCACAGTCGCCGTCCGCGCCGCCACCTTCGTCGGCTTCGCCAGCGCGCTGTGGGCGCTGCTCCCCTTGGTCGTGAGGGTAACCCTGGGTCGTGGCCCCGTTTCGTACGGAGTTCTCGTCGGCAGCCTTGGACTCGGTGGTCTGATCGGCGCGTCCGTGTTACCGGCTTGGCGCAAGCGTTGGTCGACGGACACGATCACGGCGATAGCCACCGCCGCGTTCGCGCTCGGATGCCTATCGCTCGCGTGGGTGACCAACTTCGCGGTCTTGGTCGCCGCCATGGTCATCGCGGGCGCGGGCTGGCTCACGATCCTATCGAGTCTGATTCTGGCGGCACAGCGCGGCGCAGCCGCGTGGGTCCGAGGGCGCGCGCTTTCGATATCGACGTTGATCCTCTTCGGGTCGCTCGCGCTCGGCGCGCTGCTGTGGGGGGTCATCGCGAACCAAGCCGGCACCCAATGGGCCCTCACCGCTGCTGGGGGTTCGCTGCTACTCGGCTTGACGGTGATACCGCGGTTCCGCCTCGCGGCTGCCGAAGCTGGTGATCTGGAGCACTCACAGAACTGGCCCGATCCCGTCGTGGCCGAAAACCTCGACGCCGAAGCCGGGCCGGTGCTCGTGACGGTCGAGTACATCGTCGAACCGGAACAGCGCGCCGCATTTGTTGATGCCATGCGCAGCCAGCTGCGGCCGATTCGCCGCCGCGATGGCGCCGTCTTCTGGGAGCTGTTCGTGGATTCTGCTGACCCGCGACGCTGTGTGGAGTGTTGGTTGGTCGAATCGTGGGCGGAGCATCTCCGCCAACACGATCGGACCACGAAATCGGATCGTGAGGTGGAAGACCGCATCCGCACGCTCGTAGTCGGCCGCGAACGCTCGACGCACTACATCGCGTTGTCCCCCCCAACCCCCCCAACCGAGTCTACTGAGTGAGCGTCGACACGTCCCGAATGCTGATCTCGGATTTGAGCGTGCGATGTACCGGACACCTTTGGGCGACGTCCAGGAGCTTGCGTTGCTGTTCCGCCGTGAGCGCGCCGGACAGTTGAACCTCCGTGTCGATTCGATCCAGCATGGTATCGTCTCGAATCACGCAGTCGGCGCAATCCTTGGCGTAAATCCGGGAGTGCCGTAAGCGGACCACCACCGTCTCGAGCGGCCACTGCTTCGCTCGCGCGTACAGCCCGACCGTCATGGACATGCAGGAACCGAGGGCGGCCAGCAGGAGGTCGTAAGGCCCGGGCCCGCGATCTGTGCCACCAGCGGCAAGCGGTTCGTCTGCGACGAGATGATGCCGGCCGGTGGTGATCTCCTGGACAAACCCGCGACCACCACCACGCACAACCACGACGCCATCAGCTTCTGGCATGGGAACTCTCCTCAGGGAATCCGTTCAGCGAGCCACGCCCGCGCGATTTCGGCGATGTCCGTATGCTGCACGTCGGCCAGCGCGTTCAGTCGGCGCATCTCGGCGTCCGAGATCTTGCCTCCCAGCTCCGCGAGCGCGCGGCTCACCGCAGGATACTTCTCCAGCGTCGCCGCCCGCACGATCGGCGCGGCCTGGTAGGGTGGGAAGTAACGACGATCGTCAATCAGAGCCACTAGATCGAGCGCCGCGATCTGCCCGTCGGTCGAGTTGCCGGCGATCACGTCCACGCGCCCGTTCGCCAACGCGCGATATGTGAGACCCAGATCCATGGCGCTGGGCGGTCGTGAGAACGTCAAGCCATACACCTTCGCGAGACCAGCAAAGCCGTCTGCGCGCTCCAGAAACTCGTAACCGAATCCCGCTTTCCAGCGCGGCGCCATGCGGGCGAGATCGCCAATCGACCGCAAACCATATCGTTCAGCATCCGCGCGGCGTACCAGGATCGCAAACGTATTGTTGAAGCCGAGCGGGGCAGTCCATTGCAACTGGAACTGCCGTGCGTACGTCGCCGCGACGAAGCGATACACACTATCGGGATCGGAGATCGGCCGTTGCTTCAGGATTGCTGTGAACGCCGTCCCTGTGTACTCGACATACAAGTCGATATTGCCGGCCTTGATGGCGCGGTCGCAGACGAATGTGCCGCCGAGGTGCAGGCGGCGCTCGACCGGCAGTCCCGTACGGCGCTCGATCTGCTGGGCCACGATTTCGGCCAGCAGGTCGGACTCGGTGAAGTTCTTCGCGCCGACGACGATACGATCCCGTCTCCCGCAACTCGATAACGCGATCGCCATCGCCAGCAGCAGCCGCTTCATCGAGGGCGCCAGACGAGCCTCCGCTCCGCGAAGCCGAGCAATGCATCGGCGAGAAGGGCAAGCAGCGCAGCGGGAATCGCGCCCGCGAGAATCAGCGTGTCGTCCACTGTCGCCACACCGCGAAAGATGTAGACGCCGAGCCCGCCCGCTCCGATCGCGGCCGCTATCGTCGCGATGCCGACGCTCACCACCGTCGCGACGCGCACCCCTGCCAGAATGACGCCGGCGGCGAGCGGCAGCTCGACGAGGCGCAGCAGCTCGCCGTCAGTCATTCCCATGCCTCGACCCGCCTCACGGACGGCCGGGTCAACGCCCGTGATCCCCGTGTATGTGTTGCGCACGATCGGCAGCAACGCGTACACGACGAGGGCGGTAATCGCGGTCCACGCGCCGATGCCGAACACCGGAATCAGCAGACCGAACAACGCGAGACTGGGGATGGTCTGGAACACGTTCGCGAGGCCGAGGACCGGCCGCCGCCAGGCGGGCCGGCGCGCCACGAGGACGCCCAGCGGCAGACCGATGAGCAAGGCGAAGCCGGTCGAGATCGCCACGAGACCGATGTGCTGGCTGAGGAGCAGCCCCACTTCGCCGGCGTGCCGGGCGTAGAACTGGAATAGTCTCAGGCGGCTTCCATGAATTGACGGACCTCGGGCAGTGCGCTGGCGCGGAATTCATCCGGCGTTCCAAGGAAGATCACGCGCCCGGCGTCGAGCAGTCCGATCTGCGTGCCGAGCAGCAGTCCCTCGCGCACGTCGTGCGTGACGAAGACCATCGCCTTTCCGAGTCTGCCCTCGAGGCCGCGAAATTCGCGCTGCAGCTCGAGGCGCGTGATCGGGTCGAGTGCGCCGAACGGCTCGTCGAGGAGCAGCAGCGGCGGGTCGACGGCGAGGGCGCGGGCCACGCCGACGCGCTGCCGCTGGCCGCCGGAGAGCTGATGCGGAAAGCGGCTCGCGAACGTATCGGGATCGAGACCGACCAGGACGAGCAGCTCGCGCACGCGCCGCTCGATGCGGTCGTCCGGCCACTGCTCGAGGCGTGGCAACAGTCCCACATTGGCCGCGACGGTGAAATGCGGAAAGAGTCCGACCTCCTGAATCACGTATCCAATCCGGCGCCGCAGCTGCGTCGCGGCGACAGCGTCAGCGGGCACTCCCGCGATCAGCACGGCGCCGCTTGTCGGCACGAGGAGACGGTTCACGAGCTTTAACATCGTCGTCTTCCCCGCGCCGCTGCGCCCGAGCAGCACGAGTGTTTCTCCGGCGCGGACCGTGAACGAAACACCGTCGACGAGCGCTCGTCCGTCTCCCGACAATTCGTAGCGTACGTCCTGGACTTCGAGGACCGGTTTCACTCCGCGATAATGTATACTGTCGCGGTGACTCCTTCCCTCTTCGCCCTCCTGGTCGCCAACGCATTCCCAGTCGTGGGTGTGTTGTTCCTCGGCTGGACGGTGTTCCCGTTGGTCCTGCTGTATTGGCTCGAGAACGTCGTCGTGGGTGGCTTTAACGTCGCCAAGATGTTGCTGGCGCAACCAAGCCAACCGGTCTACTGGCTGGGGAAGGCGTTTCTGATTCCGTTCTTCATTGTGCACTTCGGAGGATTCACCTACATCCACGGCGTGCTAGTCGTCGCGTTCTTCGGTCCCAAAGGGCCGGATCCATTCAATCTGATTCCCACCGTGCTGTCCGCGATTCGCGCCAATGAGCTCGGCTGGGGTGTTGTCAGCCTGGTGGCGAGCCATGGGTTCTCCTTCTACTGGAACTACGTGAGGAACGGCGAATACCAGCGCGCCTCGCTGAACACGCTGATGGGACAGCCCTACAGCCGCGTCATCGTCCTGCACCTCACGGTGCTGTTCGGCGGCTGGATCGTGATGCTGCTCGGATCGCCGCTGCCCGCGTTGGTGCTGCTGGTGGTGATCAAGACCGCGGCGGACCTGCGCGCGCACAAGGCGGAGCGGCGCAAGTTCGCACCGGTGACGCGGTAGCCCTAAGCGCTCTTCGGCTTCACCTGGCGCTCCTCGCGCAGCTGCGTCACGGCGGCTCGCACCTTGTCCGTGATTTCCCGCTCCTGACGCAGGGAGGCGATCACCGCCTCCGCCTGCTTCGTTTGGAATCCGAGCGAGCTCGCTTGCGTCACCGCTTGATCGAGCAGCGCCTTTTGACCGTGCAAGCTCTCCAGCCCCGCCTGGATCTCCGAGAGCATCGCTTCGGCGCGCGCGAGTCGTTCCTCGGCTTGCTCGACCTGCCGTTTGCGGTGATCCAACCCATTGGCGGCGTCGTGCACGTGCGTCACCATGCTGAGCACGGTCTCCAGTAGCGCGCGCGTCTGGCTGACATCCTCCTTGGCCGCCGCAATCGAGCGGACATCATCCGTCGTGCGCTCGGCGACCTCATAGAGGCGATGCATGTCCGCCTGGAGCGCATCCACCGTGGCCTGGCGCTGGTTGACCTGCTCGAGCGCCCGGGTAAGTTGCGACTCGACGACCTCCCACTTGGCGAGTCGTTCCTCGAATTGCGCCATCCGCTTCTGTGCGAACCGCAGACCACCGGCCCGATTATCCAGCTCGTCGAGCGTCGCCGTCAGCTCGATCAACCGGCTGCCCGCCGTCGTGACCGCGTTGCCGAGCTGCCCGGAGCGCTCTTCAAGTTGCTGTGCGGCGGACGCCGCCTGCTCGCGCAGTTGGGCGACGCGCTCCAGGTGTTCCGACGCTTTATTGAGCGCCGCTTGACGCAGCTCGAGCTCCTGACCGAGCGCTCGGGTGCGGTCGGCGAGCCCCTCGAGGTTCTGTGCGCGCGCCTCGAGCGTCGTGACGGCCGTGTCCACCTCAGCGACGCGGCGCTCTGCGCGATCGACGGTGGCGACCGCCGCCGGTACCAGCTTCTCGATGCGGGTCGCCTCGTCGGCGTGGGCAGCGAGTGCCGCGAAGCGCTCGTCAGCCCCAGCCATGCGCGAGTGCAGCTCGCGGCTGCGCTCGTCGAGCTGCGTGCCGAGCGTGTTGAGGTCGGACAGACGCTTGTTCAAGTCCTCGACCATGCGACTGCGCGCATCGATCTGCGCCATCGCTTGCGACAGCCGATCCGCTTCGCCGCGCACCGACTCGACGCTCGGCTTCAGATCCTCAATTGCGGCCAGCTCGACACGGAGTGCCTTGATTTGGTCGGTCACGCCGGAGAGCCACGCCTTGGTTCCTGACTGCTGCTCGAGCACGCGCGCCATCTCGTCGGCAGCACCCTCCACCTGCTCCAGCGCGCCCCTGACCGATTCGTGTGTGCCCCTGAGCATCGCGACATCTTGCAGCGCCGCCTGCACGCCCGGGTGCGACTTCTCCAGCTGTGCCACCCGCTGCGACATCTCTTCGACCGCGCTGCCCAGCCGGCCCGTGTTCGATTCCATCGCGCGCACACGTTCGGCCTGCGTGCCGAGCAGCGCGACGCTCTCGGCGATGCTCTCGAGCTGCGTCGCCAGGCCGTCCGCCTTGGAGCGGACATCGGTGATGCCGCGGCTCGACTCCTCCAGAGACTTGAAGCGCCCTTCCATAGCGGTAAGAGAGCCGCGGAGATCGACGATCCGTTGCCCGACCGCGTCGAGCCCCTGGTTCTCCAGCTCGAACCGCTTCACCGCCCGCTGTACGTCGTCACGCAGCGCCGTCAGGCGACCGCGCAGCTCCTCATCGGCGAGCTTCACGGCGTCGTGGTGGGCGGTGATCTCGGTCGAGCGCTGCAGCACTTCGCCATGCAGCTCCTTGAGATCGGCGACTTTCGACTCCAGCTCGCCGAGGCCTTTCGCGCTCTGCTCATGGCGGCGGATCTTCTCATCCACCTGGCCCATCAACTCGTGCAGACGGGTGACCTCAGCCGTAGCACGTTCTACGACGTCGCGTTGCTGCTCGAGCGCCGCGACTTTTTGCGTGACGCCGTCGGCGAGCGCCTTGAGCGTCGTGAGCTGGCGTTTGGTCTGCGCCGCGTCGGCAGCAGCCTGGCTCAGGTCCTTGAGCGTCTGGCCGACGGTCGCGGTGCGCGACTCGGTCTCCGTGACGCTGCGTTGTACGTCCTGCTGCCGGTCTTCGAAGGCGCTGAACCGCGTGGCCACCGCCTCGCTCGTCTTGCGCAGCTCTTCCTGGCGCTCCCGCACGCGCTCGAATCCTTGCATCAGCTCGCGCACCTCGGTGCTCAGCTTGTCGGCATCCATCCGCAGCGCCTTGAAGCCGCCGCCCAACTCGAGGAAGCCGGCTACTTCATTCTTCAGCGCCAGCGCCTGTTCGAGTACACCGCGCAGCTCGTCGATCTCGGTGCGAAGCTGCTTCGCGCTGTCGGAGTTTTGGGTGAGCTGCGTTTCGGTACGGCGCTGAACTTTGGCGACATTCTCCGTCTGTTCATCAAGTGTCGCGAGGACCGGGACGAGCCGCTCCAGCGATTTGACGCGCGCCTGCAGCTCGCTCACGACCTTTTGCGCTTCGGTGACGGGCTGCGTGAGCTGGGCGAGATTCTGACTGGAGTCTCGGGCGGCGTTGGCCAGCGCCTCGAACGCCACGCGCTCGCGCTTCATCTCCGCGAGGATCGCGCGCAGCTCGGCGGGAAGTTTCTCAGCGGTGGTTTCGTGTCCGAAGATATTCCAGGCGGCCATGATCCGATCCCTCGAGAAGAGGGCTCCGGAAACAAGCGCGGGAGCCGGGTGCGCGGCACCTCTGGATCAACAGCGCGAGGGGGCGGGAGGGCACGGCCCGTCCTGGAACGGCGTGAGTGCCGGGGGCAAATGTAGAGGAAGCGGCCAGGCGAGGGGTGATGGACGTCACTAGGAGCGGCTGAGTCTAGTCGGGGCTCAGCGACACCCGATCTTCCCTCCTCCGCTCCCGCGGCTCACGCCGCCCACGAAGGTCGATTTGAGACGCTTGGACGGCGACGCCAAGCTGACCGGCGACGTGCCGGCAAACACCCTGCCGATGCCCACCGATAGCGCCCACTTCGGCGACGCCGCCGAGAGCCCCACGCCTGCGTCCACGACGAGGGTGAGCGTCCCCGCGAGCGCATGGGTTATCCCGGCACCCAACGTGCGGCTCAGGGCCTGCGTCGTATCTGACTGGCCCACGTCGACGCCGAGCGAGACGCTCGTGGTCCAGCGGGGCGCGAGGTCGTAGCTGGCCTCGCCCCGAAGGGACGTCGAGTGCGGCGCGCTCAGAGT
>WNFJ01042076.1_pt2 | contig 10551 bp, 13 predicted proteins | sample 5400461 | NCBI WGS metagenome assembly WNFJ01 (sample SAMN13153349, study PRJNA577476) | soil metagenome | isolation source: 115 cm saprolite on Douglas fir-dominated hillslope | place: USA:California | collected 2013-09-17
TCATCAGCTCGGCCGCGTTGCGGGCCAGCCGCTTGAGCTCGTGGACGGTGAGGATGACCGGCTGGTCTGGGGCGGCCTCCTTGATGTCGCGGGCGAGCTTGAGCGCCTTGTCCAGCTCGGGGCGGACCTTGATGCGGGTGCTGATCTTCTCGGAGAAGATCCGCTTGCACTGCGCGGCCTCCAGGGCCGCGGTCTGGCTGGCGAGTTCCTGCTGGGCGGTCGAGCAGCGGGCGTACCCGATCCGGATCGGCTTGGCGGCATTCTCGGCGACGGATGCGGTCTCGATAGGGCGGCGGGGCTTCCACGGCCGGCCGGGACCGCGGTCGCCGGGCACCGCCACCTCCAGCTCCTCCCGCAGCGCGGGCACGAGGACAAAGCGGGCGGTGTGGTACTTGACCGCCGTCTTGCCGCCGCGGGTGCGGCACGGGCTCCCGGCTGGCGCCTGGCACTTGGGGCAGTCGTGGCGTTCCACCACGTTCGCGGCCTGCTCGGGCGTCATCTCCATGCCCGTAGCCTCTCAGAACTGCCTCGCAGAACATTGGAGTTCTGAGAGGTTTTCTGCGAGCCATGACCGGGGGCAGACCGGGCATGATCCCGGGGTCTCGCAGAACTCTCGTAACTGCCCCCCCCGCGCGTTTGTGAGAGGGGCCAGCGACTTCTGGGGCTGCCCGCGCGGCGCCGTTACTGCTGACCGAGGGTGGCGGCGACCTGATCCATGATGCGCCGCCAATGCGCACGCTGTTGCTCGCGCTCTTCGGTGCTCGCCAGGTGATCCTGGTGAAAGCGGAGCATCGTCCGGGCCTCGGCGCTCCGGGGCGAGGGCCACCTGGACCGTGGTGGTTCCGTGGGTGAGGCGAATGCGGTCGCCGGGCGGTAGCCGCGTACCTCGCCCGTCACTCCCGCGTCCGTCCGGTACGGGGCGCCGCGCTCCGGGGTGAGGGCCGCGCCGGGGCCGGGCCAGAGCGCTAACCCTCCGGGACTGCTGATGAAGTCCCAGACGACGGGCAGGGGGTGGGGCAGCGCGCGGGACACGCCGATCTGCCAGCCGACGTCCCTGGTGAGTCCAGTGGGCATCGAAATCATCCTTCCCCGGAAAGGCGGGCGCGCAGCGCCCGCACCTTGTGGCGGTTACCGCAGTGCTCCATGGAGCACCAGCGGCGGCGGCCGGGGCGTGAGGTGTCGACGTAGACGAGGTGGCAGTCCTCGGCGGCGCAGGTGCGGATGCGGTGCACGAAGGGGCCGGTCAGCAGTTCGACGGCGTCCCGCGCGACGGTGGCGAGCAGGTGCGTGCAGCTGGGAGTCCCGGCCCACTGCCGCTGTCCGGACGGCCCGATCGCGGGCGCCAGCGGCGGGCGGGCGGCCGCCTCGTTGATGACCTCTAGATCGCCGTGCGCGGGGGGCTCGCCACGCGTGCGGGCGAACGTCACCCGGAACAGTGCATCGCGCAGCCTTCGCGCGTCCGCCACCTCGGTATTGGAGATCTCCAGAACGGGCGTCGGCGTCAGCCGCGACCGCTCCGCCCAAAGGGCGAGGTCAGCGGGCTGGTACAGCACCTCAAAGCAGCGGTAGGGGCCGGGGCCGCCGGTGGTCAGCAGCTCCAGGCACAGTGCGCCGGGGTCGAACCGGTAGGCGACACCGGTGCGGGAGCGCAGCGTCAGCCCTCTGGTTGCGGACGAGCCCATGTAACCAATATAACTGGTTACATGGCATTGAGCTGGAAGCTCGTCATCGATAGCACGAACGCACCCACCCTCGCGGACTTCTGGGCCGCGGCGCTGGACTACGAGGTAGAAGACCCCAGCGCCCTCATCGAGCGTCTGCTGGCCGCTGGCCACATTGACGAGGAAGCGGTCGTCGAGCACCACGGCCACAAGACCTTCCGCGGCTACGCCGCGATCCGCCATCCCGATGACCCGTTCGACGAGACCAGCGGCGTCGGACACGGGCGACGGCTGCTCTTCCAGGACGTACCCGATGGGAAGCGTCGGGAAGTAAGAAGCTGTCACGGTGGGGTGTCCTCCTGTGGTGGTGGTTCCGGGTCTGATTGCCCGATCGGGCGCACGCCTTGGCCCCTGTGTAGCCGTGCGCCCTCGGGGCCGTCAGCGCCCGGTGCCGGGCCAGATGCCGTCGAGCAGCTTGACCGCAGCGTCCCGGCTGGCCTCCACATCCCCGGTAAGCCCGGCGGCCTGCCCGGCGGTGATGTGCCCGGCCCGCTCGGCGGCGCGGATCGCGGCGACGGTACGGGACAGCAGGACGTCGTGCTGACGGGCCAGCACGCGAAGCCGGTGAGCAGCTGCCTGCTCCTCACCGCCTCCCCACGTGGCCATCACTGCCCGCCCAGATACGTCCGGCGCAGCTCCTGGACAGCTTCCAGGTGCGCTTCCATCGCCGTGATGCGCTCGTCCGCGGCCTCGCGCGGGGTCAGCTCACCGGCGTCTTCCTTCCGCCGGATACCGGCGAGCCGTTCGTCGATGAGCTTGTCCTGGTCTTCTACAGCACGCCAGTAGCGGTCACGGCGTTCGTCGTCGATGCTTGACATGGGCGCAGCTCCAATCTGCGTCAAGGGCCGGGATCACGGGTGTTCACAGCACCCGCCCGGCCCGCCCTTTTTTCTTACGTGGTCAGCGGCGGGAAATGGTCACGCCACCGGGGTGGCGGGGAGAACAAGCGGCGATGACCCCGGCAGGGAAGCGGACGGGTGGCGGGGACCGGCGCGGTGAGCTGCCAATGCCACATGCCGCTCACGGCCCACCTCGACGGCGAGCTGGTGGTGAACGCGGCGGCGACCACTGAACCGATGATCGCGCCGCGCACGAACGTGTCCGGCAGCTCGATGCCGAGCCCGGCGATGAACTCCGCGCCCTGCCGGTCGAAGGTCACGCCCGCGTGGATCAGCAACTGCACGGGCCGGGCGAGACGCTACCGCCTGTTCTCCACCGTTTTCCAGCCGCGAACGATCGCTATTGCATAAGGCTGATGAACGCTGAGCACGTAAACGGGTAGCGGTTCGCTGGCGGCCATTTGTCTCCTGTGTGGTGGTTCGCTCACAATTCTACGCGAGCCACCATTGGCGAGCTATTCGCCCGCGAATATCAGCGCCTTTCACCGGCCATTCACGGCGCTATTCATGGCCAGGCCGCCCGGTCATTTACTGCTTCGCCTGCCAGTGCGCCCGGATCTTGGTGGTCAGCGCGTCGGGCGTGTCCCCCGTGAACACGTCCCCGGCGGCGCTGATCGCCGACCAGATGCCGCCATCGACGCTGAAACCGTGGTAGCCGCCATCGGCCCACGCAAGCTCCAGCTCGCCCAGCGCGGGCTCCTCATCGACGTCGAACACCCCGCGCCGCTGCCCGGCGGCGCCGTTGCCTGCGGCTGCCCTGCTCATCGTTCTGCCTGCCTCGTCCATGGCAGGCACGTTAGGATCTCGGGCGCTGGCGGGGAGTGCCCGCAGGGGTGGCCAGCTCAGGCGGCCGTGGCGCTGTCCTCGATCTCGCTCATCAGCATGCGCAGCGTCAGCGAGTGCTTTTCCGGCGGCAGTGCGTCCAGCGCGGAGCGCGCGTAGGCGATGCCGCCGGCCCGATCCCCGGCGCGGGCGAGCATGAGCCCCTTGTGCATCTCCAAGTGGGTGCGGAAACGCGGCAGCGAGGCGGGCAGCGTCGCCGCGGCCTCGTCCTGCGCCCGCGCGGCGAGCTGCTCGTCCCCGAGCCGGGCGGCCAGCAGGGACGTGAACACGTTGAACCGCCACCACGGGACCGCGTAGTCGGACTGCTCGCCGTCGCCTGACCCGGCGGCGTCGAAGACCCGGCGGCCCTCGGCGAGCAGCCGCACCGCGCTCTCGCGGTCACCGAGGATCGCGGCGGCATGCGCCTGGCCCATCACCGCGTTCAGCCGCCCCAGCGAGGGCCGGTCGTCAATGGCGAGCGCCTGCGCGGCGAACATGCCGGCGACCGCCAGGGACGCGCCCTCGTACCCGAGCGCGATGGCGGCCCGGCCGCGCACCCATACCCGCGAGGCTCGGTCCCCGGAGCGGTCGGCGGCCACGGCGGCGACGCGGTACCAGCCGGACGCCTTCGCCCCGTCGGTGCCGGGGAAGGTCTTCGCGTACAGCGTCATCAGCTTCGCGGCCACGTCCCACATGGGCGGGGAGTCAACCTGCTGCTGGAGCACAACGAGGTCGGCGGCCAGGCGCTGCCGGATTTCCCCTGCGCCCTGGGACATGTAGTCGGCGCCGTAGGCGGCCAGCCTGCCCTGCCACGTCTCCGTGGTGGGCCGCGCGGACAGCGCGGCGGCGAAGCCGTGGCTGAGCAGGTCGGAGGCCACCAGGGGGGCCACCGAGGCGGCGGCCAGGCCGGTCAGGAAGGCGCGTCGTTCCATGCGCTCGGCTTCCTCCAGCGTCGTGAGCGGGACTTGCAGGGCGATGGCCAGGTGCCGCAGCCAGAACGGGCCGGGGCTGCGGCTGCCGTTCTCCCACCGGGATACGTACTCGCGGGTCAGCGTGACGTGCCCGGATACCCTGCACAGCTCAGCGGCGAGCCGGGACTGGGACCATCCCAGGGCCGATCGTAGATCACGTATCAGCGTGCCCATGGTCAGGGCGGCAGCCGTGCCGCGTTGGCCACTAGGACGGCCACTGGGGGAGCTAGGATCATGCATAGGTCCCGCACCTTCCCGGATGTGTTGACAACTCCAGGATAGGCACGGGACCTTCAACGTGTAGAAACCGCGTAGAAACGTGACGGTGTGGAAACGCCGAGCTCAGCTCATCGGGGAGCCGATTCGGCAACGGGGAGGGAAGCCGCGAGCTTGCCCGGGACGGCCCTGCTCGCTACGCCCGAGAACACGGTGGAGAACGCGGTGGGTTGGCCCCCGAGAACACGGAGGAGAACGCGGTGGGTCGGCCCCCGAGAACACGGTGGAGAACCTCATCGGGGCAGCCGCCGGGATCGGTTCGGCGCTACTCATAACGTCGTGGTACTTCCACGGGCGGCGGCGGAGGCCAGGGCTCGTCGATCGGCAGCCGGAGCTCTTGAAATAGCTCCGGGTGCCGCTTCAGCCAGGGGTGGCTCCGTTGCACGAGCGTTCCCAGCCGGCCTCGCAGGCTCGGGCCGCGCAGGTAAACCGGGACGCCGTCGGGTCCCTCCCAGGTCACGGTCTGGGTCGCCTCGAATATCTCCGGGACAGTCACGCACGGACCCTCGCGGGTGCCGTACAAGTCGCGGGCGTCCAGGTCGTGCTCGAGGAGCTTGTCATCGATGGCGGCTTGCTGCCCGGCGTAAATCCTGGGCTCCTTGCGGGTGAGCCGGGCATAGTGCTCGGCGTCGGATGCTGTGGCCATCGCCTACCTCCTTCTCCAGCGGCCTGCCGCCACGTCCGCTGCGGTCGGCCCCGTGTCCGGCTCGCGCCCCGCGTTGCTGCGCCAGCGCCCCGCCGCCACGTCGCTCGCGCTCGGCCCCGGGTCCACCTCGTGCCCGGCGCCGAGCAGCTGCGCCTGCGCGCCGCGGGCTTGCCGGGCCGCGGCCTCGGCGGCCCGCCACCGCCGCCCGGCCGCCATCACTGCGTCATACCGTTGCCGCCGGTCCGGGGACAGCACCCGGCCCCGGTAGCTCTCGGCCAGCTAGGCGACCACCTGGTCGAGCATCAGCACCTCCCCCGCACGGCGGGTGGCCTCGAACGGCAGCACCGACAGGGCGGCGCGCAGCTCGTCAGTGGCCTCCTGAAGGTCGGTCTCGCAGTCCGCCACCTGCTGTTCGGCCGCGCGGATCCGCGATGCGGGCGGCGGCACGATGCCGTAGCTCTCCAAGAGTGCCTGCCGCTCTTCGGGTGACGTGGGACTGCGGCCGCTGCTGCTGGTCATTTTGACGGGACCCTTCGATGGTGTTTCGGCCGCGCCGACCGACAGGTCATAGACGCTGGTCAGCTCCTTGCCGGCGCTGGCGTCCAGCCTGGCACCGCACCTATGGCAGAGTCGGCCCGCGTTGACAGGCGCGATCGTAGGCTCGCCGCAGCTCCGGGGTTGGCCATTGAGGAGTGTCGGAGCGGTAATTAGCGGTTGCGAGGCGATCTTAATTCCAGTCAGGAAGCAGCCGCGAGCAACTGACGCTCCGCACGCTGCCGGGCCTGGACAGCTCCGGGGCCCGTGGTCGCGGCGTGTTCGGATGTAGATGGGGTGGGGCCAAGGTAAGCCCGAAAGGGGCCATGGGTTGATCTTGCGTTGGGTCTCGGGGCATTTGTAAGAACCGTGTGCCCCAAGTGCCAAATTCGTGATCATGTGATGACGAGGCCCCCCCACTACGGCGGGGGCCAGGGCGTGTATAGCAACATATCAGTCACGATATGCGCGCGGTCCTGACCAGGGGGAACGCTTGGATGATTACAAACCGGGACTGTAGTACCGGGCTGCGCCGGGAGCCTGTAGCCAGTGTTGCAGGCTCGCATACATGCGCCGAACAATAGCCTCTCGGCGGACGGCGTAGTAACCACGTGCTGTTTTGATAGGGGATTCATCGCGCTGAGGCATACATGGGTGGTGAGGTGACCCGGCGCAGGGGGTTGCACGACTTCCTGCGGGCGGTCGGTCGCGGCGAATTAGGCCGGGGCGCGCGCTGTCGATTCGCGGACGATGAGGTGCGTTGAGCAGAACTCGGTCGGGGCACCCGATGAACCCTCGGTGATCAATGTGATTGCCAGCGACGCAGCTTTGAAGCCCATGTCGAACATAGGCTGGCGTACCGTGGTCAGCGGGGGGGCCAGGTACTCAGCGAACGTGTCGTCGAAACCGACGATAGAGATCTGTCGCGGCACCAGAATCCCGCGCGAGTAAAAAGTCTGCATGGCACCGGCCGCGACGAGATCGGAGACCGCGAATACTGCCGTGACGTCCGGAGCTTGAGTAAGGAGACGTCGCATGTACGTGGCGCCCGCCTGAAGGCCGCCCCACCCCCCCTGCTCCCGCGGGTAGTGGCCAAGAACGATCCGGGATTCGTCGAACGCCACACCAGCCCCGTGCAGTGCGTCCCGGTAAGCATCGAATCGCTCTTTGGGTATTCCGGCGGCCGAAGCGCGTGATGCGTCACTGAGGAACGGCTCACCAACGAAACCGATCTTGCGGTGCCCCAAGCTGAGCAGATGGCGCATCGCCTCGGTCGCGCCAGCGTAGTTGTCAACAACGACAGCCGGAGCGGCGTCACAGAGCCGTCGCTCGATCTCCACTGCAGGGATGCCTGCGTCAAGGGCAAGCTGGACATTCTTCCCATGGACCGCGGTGGTGAAGACAATTCCATCGACACGGCGTTTAAGCAGTGTCTCGACGCCTTCGCGTTCTCGGTTTGCGTCGCCGCGGGCATTGAACAGCAGGACGTTGAATCCCTGCTCGGCGGCCGCTTGCTCAGCGCCGATGACCACCTCGGCGACGAAGGGGTGCGATAGCGCACCGTGCAGGATGAGGCCAAGAGTGGTGGTTTTACGCCGCCGCAGTTCCTGGGCGACAATGTTCATCCGATAGCCGCTGTCGCGGAGGGCTGCCTCGACGCTTTCGCGCGCTCGTGCTGATACGTAGCCGTTCGAATGGATCACGCGCGAGACCGTAGCCGTGGAAACACCGGCGAGGGCCGCAACGTCCTTTAGCCGAATATCCTGCATGACCAGATACTAGGTCGCCGCGGCGGGGCAGCTGTTGACGGGCGACCCGCAGCCAGGGGACGAGGAAGTATTCAGGTTCGCCGGGAATCCGGGCTTTGTGCTTAGCCGGACGAGCGCGGTCCGCTCGCTGCCTGCAGGTGGACCGGCCTGCAGGCAGCGCCTCCGAAATGGGACCATAGACTCGGGCGCCTCGGCGTGGACGAATGCTTGGCCGTCGCATCTTTCCCGTCGCTGTTCGGTGATGCCGCGGTCCCATATCGGCCTGCTTGGATGGCAGCGAGCTGAGGCCGGCCTGCGCTTGCTCGTTCGATGCGCGAGAGGCGAGTTCATGCTGCGGCCTGCCTGTCGATGCAGCTGTAGAGGGCGTCCAGCAGGGCCGTGCCGCGCACATCGACGGACTCGTCGCACAGCAGATTCATCGCATAGGAGAAACCGAGCTGCTGCCGGGGCCAGCAGCCGTGCTTGGATCCCCCCGCCCCGCCATGCCCGAAGGCGTCTGCGGGAGGCCCGAGGGGCAGCCGGTCAGTCTGCAACTCGAAACCGACACCGAACGATGTCACCTTGCCCAGCAGCGGATCATAGCGAGTGCTCAGCGGCGTGGACCCGAGCCGGAGCGTCTCGGGTGACAGCAGTCGTTGAAGGCTTGCGTAGAAGCGCGCAATCGAACGCGCTGTGCCGATGCCGTTGGAACTTGGGACTTCAGCTGCGTGCCAGGCGCGCTCGTTCCAGGGGAAGTTCTCCTGGTCGTAGCGAGGCGGATTATCCACAGCGCGCCGCAAAGGGTCATCGGCCTGTTCGCCGGCCAAGATCCCGATCCCGCCGCCCCACGTCTCCGACAGTTCAACGGTTGAGACGCGCGGTTCAAGCTCTTCCGGGAGGCCGATCCAGATTTCAAGGTCCAGAGGCCGGGCGATCTCCTCGGCAAAGAAGCGCCCGATGCTGCGCCCGTCGATACGGCGCACCAGCTCGCCGCATAGCCAGCCAAACGTGGCAGCGTGATAGGTGCGGGTGGCGCGCGGGTCACCGCTGCGCGGCTGTCGGGCTAGCAGCGTGGCCATCTTGCGCGCATCGACAGCCTCCTGCCATGTGACGGGAACCTGGAGGCCAGGTAGCCCGACGGAGTGCGTAACCAGGTCGCCGACGCGCACATCCGCCTTGCCGGCCTCAGCGAACTCCGGCCAGTACTGCGCGACCGGTGCTTCGAGCACGAGCTGGCCGCGCTCGAGGAGCAGCAAGATGCAGGCCGAAACCATGCCCTTGGTGCCAGAGAACAGGATCTGCAGCGTGTCCGGGGTCCACAGCCGCCCGCTGGCGCGATCGGCGATCCCGCCCCAGAGGTCGACAAGCGACTCGTTGTCACGCATGACCGTGAAAGCCGCTCCCAGTTCGCCGCGTTCGGCGAAGTTGCGTTCGAACTCTTCGGCTACCAGCCCGAACCCGGGGGCAACGCATCCGCCTATCTCCACGATTCGACATCCTCCCGACGTAATGTAATCGATACCATACGGTTACTTCGGCCTGCAACGAGCCCGTTCCTCCACGGATGGCGGTAAGGGGCTGGCACGAGCGGCATGCGTATGGGTGTTATCGATACCACATCTGACTATAACACCGACCCGACGGCGGCTCCAGCGGACCTGAGTCCGTCGCGCTACTCCCGAGGGCATGGTGCGGGCATCAACCTGATAACCATCGCCACCTGGGGGGCATTGCCCAGCTGCGGGTAGGTCGAGATCGCCGGCGGTGTTAGCGTGCAGCGGCCGGCGGCTCCGGCAACGACTGGCGGACTTCCCTCTGCCGGCTTGCCCGGCTCGCCAGGCCGGCCCGGCCGCACAAGTGAACTGAATGTTGCAGTTACACGCCGGGCAGTCACCCCGGGCGAGCGTAATTAACGCAGGATTGACAGTCCCACGGCAGGTGTGGTATCGATAACACAATCATCACCGGGACAGCTTGCCGCATCCGCCGTGGCTCTGGCAGGAGCCGGGTGACCTGCAAGGTCTGACCGTCTGGCCAGGTGGCGCGGAGGCGTTCGCTGGGCGAAGGAGAGAAGAGATATGAACGAGCTGCGAGACCCGCCAGCCCGCGCTGGTGTTCAGCGAGCGGTGTCCGAGCCGGAAAAGGTAAGCCGCGATGACCGGCGGTGGCCGCACGCCGGAGGCGGTGGCGGTTCGCCGCACGGGCAAAGTGCCGTTCTCGGGGTGGCGCTGCGCGTCGTGGCCGCTGGGCCGGTGTTCGTGCTCGCCTGCATCTGGATTGCGTTCGCCTTCCTCAGCCCGTACTTCCTGACCCGGTCAAATCTGACCAACGTCCTGGTGCAGTCGAGTGCTGTGGCGCTTCTAGCGCTCGGAGCGCTGGTGGTGGTGATCGTCGGCTCGCTGGATCTGTCGCTGGGAGCAACGGTTGGCCTGTGCACGATCGTCGGTGCGGTGATGTTCCGGGATCACCCATCGCTGGGATGGCTCGTGGTTCCGGCGATGCTCGGGGTGGGTCTTGCCATCGGGGTAGTGAACTCGGTGGTGATCGTGAGCTTGCGGATCGGGAACGCGTTCATCGTCACCCTTGGAATGCTCTATGTCGTGCAGAGCCTGTCCTATGTGGTCTCCGGCGGGACGCAGGTTCCCGGCCTGCCCAGCTATGTGCTCGCCCTCGCGAACGACAAGATCGCCGGCATTCCGGGGCCCATCATTCTGGTGCTGGCCGCGGGCGGCGTGCTGGCGTTTCTGCTCAACCGGGTGGTCTGGGGGCGCTGGATCGTTGCCAGCGGCGGGAGCGCTGACGCGGCGGGCAGGGCCGGTATCCCGGTGCGCAAGGTGATGTTCAGCGTGTATGTCATCGCCAGCCTGTTCGCCGCGGTGGCCGGGATCCTGGTCGCCGGACTTAACGACGCCGGGGCTCCCGACAGCGGCAACT
>WNFJ01465476.1_pt1 | contig 10551 bp, 14 predicted proteins | sample 5400461 | NCBI WGS metagenome assembly WNFJ01 (sample SAMN13153349, study PRJNA577476) | soil metagenome | isolation source: 115 cm saprolite on Douglas fir-dominated hillslope | place: USA:California | collected 2013-09-17
GCCACGTTGCTTCGACCCCATCACACGTTAGAGGCCCTTAGTCTAAAACAGGTGGCTCCGGTGTGACAGAGGCAGTTTCTCTGAAAACCCGATCCCGCGAAGCGGAGAGGGATCCCGATCGCCTCGTACGCATTCCAAGGCCAAACACGTCTTTTCATCCTTCCGCGAACACGGCACAAAAGGGAATCGTTCCGCCGCTTCGTGCCGTTCGGGAATCGACGCGCGAGTACACCTACGATCTCGCGGTAGCGCTCGCTCTTCGTGATCATGGTGCTATTAGGATGCCTTCGCAGGAATAGGGCTTTCGCTCGGGCTTGGTCGGATTGGATGCGTGGAATCTGTAGAAGGGAGTATCCAGAGCGCCTCCCGGCCGCCGTTCACGGTATAAAAGTATTGTGTACCTCGCAAATCAAGCAGGATCAAGCGAGCGCAACTCCACCAGAAACGACAACATGACCGATATAACCCGTGGACTCGCTCTGACCAGCTCTCGTGCTAAGCAGATATTTCTGACACTCGACTGCGCTGCAATGTCGTCGTGTTGCAGTGGGCAACCTGCGTACGGTCCAACGCGGCGAGGTGCTCTCGACACACGGAGACTGCGCCATATCGCTGGTTGTTGAGTCCCTGAATAAGATGAGAGGAGATGTTGAGCGTTCCCAGCGATAACCCGAGGGCGGTGGCGCCCAGCCTGTGGCGACCCCTACGCGTCAGCACGTTTCGTAACCTGTTGTTTGCCGACATCGCTTCCGATGTGGGCACGTTCATGCAGAGTGTGGGAGCGGCCTGGCTCATGGTGTCGCTGAACGCCGGGCCGATGTACGTTGCGCTCACACAGACGGCGAGTGCGCTGCCGTTCTTCATCTTTGCCCTGCCCGCGGGAGCGATCGGCGACATCGTCGACCGTCGCAAATTGATTTTGTTTACGGAAGCCTGGATGGCTGCTGTGGCCATTGTCCTCGCCACGGTGACCATCGGCGGACTTATGTCTCCATTGCTGCTGTTGATCCTCACATTTGCCCTCTCAGCGGGAGACGCCTTCGAGAGTCCAACCTGGCGAGCCGTTTTGCCCGAATTGGTCTCGAGGGAGGATCTCGCATCTGCTGCGGCGCTCAACGGCATTGAATTCAATTTCGCCCGGGCGATTGGACCGGCGCTGGCCGGGCTTGTCATCGCGGTGGCGGGAGTCGGCACTGCGTTTGCCATCAATGCCGCGTCCTTTGTGGGCGTGATCCTGGTCGTCGCCCGCTGGCGGCGACACCCTCGTAAACGAACAACTCCTCCCGAGACCTTGACTGGCGCAACACTGGCGGGGGTCCGATACGTGCGCTTTTCCCCCGGTCTTCGCACGCTGCTTTTTCGCTCAGGGATGGTTATGTTTTTCGCCAGCGGACTCCTGGCGTTGTTACCCGCGGTCTCGCATGAGGTAAGCAAAAATCCAACCGGCTACGGATTTCTACTCGGTTCATTCGGTTTCGGGGCCGTGCTGGGTGCGCTGGCGATCCAGCGGGCTCGGGCCCGGTGGTCCGCCGAAGCCGCAGTGTCGGGGGGCGTTTTGGTTTTTGGACTCAGCATGATAGCCGCAGGCATGTTGCGCAACCTGTCGGCATTGAACGCAACCATGCTGACTGCAGGCGCGGCATGGATTGTTTTCATTTCGCTCTTCAATGTGCTCACTCTAAACTGTACTCCCGACTGGGTCCGCGCTCGGGTGCTTGCGGTCTCGATGCTTGTGTCTCAAGGGGCGATGGCAGGCGGAAGCGCTCTATGGGGTGCGCTGGCAGCAAGGACTGGTATCCACGCGGCGCTGGTGTGGGCCGGCTGCGGAACCATCGCCACCGCAGCATTGGGGCTGTTGTTCAAGTTGCCTGACCTGACGGTTGACCTCACGCCGTGGGTTCACTGGAGGGTGCCCATTACGTCGATTGAGGATGCGGCTATCGCCGATTCTGGCCCGGCCCTTGTCACGGTTGAATACGATGTTGAGCCAGAGAATCAAACACGGTTTCTTCGGGCGATTCGCAAATTTGAGCGCATTCGTCGTCGCGACGGCGCATACCGATGGGGAATCTTTCAGGACCTCGAACGTCCAAACCGCTACGTAGAAGCCTTCCTGGTGGATTCCTGGGCGGAACACATTCGCCAGCACGAACGCTTGACCCACGCCGACCGCGACGTCGAGGAACGTGTGCGAAGTCTTATTCGCGAGGCGCCGACAGTACACCACCTCATACGCCCAACACAAAAGGTGTAGAAGCGCTAAACCAAGCCATTCACAAATGAATCGACGCACGCCGAGTGAGGTGTGCGTGGTGGCAAGGCTATCGCACCTTCGCACTGAATTTGATCTCAATCAGCTGCGTTGGCAGTGCCAGTCGGGGCGTCACCAGAATGGTACTTGCTACTACGTGCTTACCTCACGCTGCAACTCTTTTCCTGACCTTGGATCTGGACAGCCAGCTTTTCGCGGCTTGGATATCATCTTTGCCGAGTTCGTGACCGCCTTGGCTCCAAGAGATGGTCACGTCGGCGCCGCCGCTCTCGAATATGGCTCCGAGTTCTTCAGGTTGGGCCAGGGGGACGATGGGATCGAGGCGGCCCGCGCCGATGAATACCGAAAGATTGCTGAAGTTCCGAATTAGATCGGGTATAAAGGGCACCATCGCCCGAAAGAGGACTGCGGCGGCCAGGTAATGCGGGTGAAGCAGAATCAAACTAGCAGCAATGTTCGCTCCGTTGGAATAGCCCACCGCGATCAACCGCTTGGTGGTGAAATCGTATCGCGCCGAAGCGGCATCAATGAATCGTGCCAGCTCGTCCGTGCGAAACTTGAGGTCCTCTACATCAAAAACTCCTTCGGCAAAGCGGCGAAAGAAACGCGGCATGCCATTCTCCGACACGTTGCCTCGCACACCGAGGAGGGCGGCGCCAGGCCAGAGTTCATTTCCTAAAGGCAAAAGGTCGTTCTCGTCGCCTCCAGTACCGTGTAGCAAGAGAAGTGTGACAGGGTGGCGCACATTCGGTCGGGCTTGCACAAACTTGTGAACGAAGCCTAGGTCGTCAGGCGGCGGCATCGGGTTGACCTCCGGCTAGTGTCGGCAAGTAAACCGGCGGAAGAATCCGTTCCAGCTCGCTACGCTCGTTTTCGAGCCAGTTCGGAAGCACCAGGGTCGACCCTATCTTGTCCGCGGGTTCGTCGACCGCGAAGCCGGGTGGATCCGTTGCAATTTCGAAAAGAACGCCACCGGGCTCGGGAAAGTAGATGGAATGAAAGTAAGTGCGGTCAATGACTGGCGTCACGTTGTACTGCAAGCCTCTTAGGGTCTCGCGCCATTTCACCTGCTGCTCATCGGTCGGCGTACGCCATGCAACGTGATGAACAGTTCCTACAGCTACTCTGCCGGGACGACCTTCAGGAGCACAGATCAGATCGACAATCGTTCCGGGCTGGCCACTGCTTGCTGCATACCGGAAGCGAGCTCCATGTTCTTGAACACGCTTAAAGCCAAGAATATCGGTAAGTAGGAACGCAGTCCTTTCGTATCCGTTTTCCGACAGAGTCACGTGATGGAAACCGCGAATGGCAAAATCCGCCGGCACCGGGCCGCGATTCCACATGCGATTAGGGTTGGCGTGTGGCGTGGCAATCAATTCGAGCTGGAGTCCATCCCGGTCAGTAAAGAACAAAATCTTTTCGTCGAATTGCGATCGCGCTTCCTGAACTGACGTCTCGTGGTCCCTCAGACGGCTCTTCCAATAACCAAGGGATTTTTCTGGCACGGCAAACGATGTGACCGTCAGCTGTCCGGTTCCGATCCGGCCGCCGGTGGCGCCGGGCCAAGGGAAGAACGTCATGATCGTTCCCGGATGTCCTTGCCCGTCTCCGTAATAGAGATGGTAGGTTGTTGGGTCGTCATAGTTGACCGTCAGCTTTACCAACCGCAAGCCAAGCACACCTGCGTAGAAATCAATGTTCTGTTGAGGATCGCTGGCGATCGCGGTCACATGGTGCACGCCGAGAATGTCTTGCATTTCGCCTCCTCAAAGGCAACTTTAGTTTTCCGATCTCAGCGCCATCGATGAGGACACATGTTCATGCGGCTCGGACTTCAATTGGCCCATGGTTATGACACCTGCCGCCCTCCTCATGGTGAAGATGCCCGTCTACCAGGTAGTCCGTATGATCGCCGTGCGGAACCGCCTCGTGCCCGCATCCCGTTCCATGTTTGTGTTCCCTGCCATGGCCCCCGCACTTGTGATCGGCTGTAGCTGACGCGGGATGCCTTGCGTCGATTGCAATCGTATGCTCATCGACGTGATCCGCATGGGAGTGGTGCAGGTGACCATCATGAAGGTAGTCGGTATGGCCCTCGTGCTGGACAGCGGTGTGCCCGCACGCGGGACCGTGTTTGTGCAAATGTTCTTTGTGAATACGACATGATTCCGGCATAAACGTCTCCTTGGGTTTGGCAATTTGCCTGGCAGCTTGCTCAGGAATCTTGTTGTGGGGATGCAGTAGTAACGTGATGCGTTGCTCGCGGTTCACGGCCTCACGTGAGCTGCAGCCGCCGGGAGGCATCCTCGCGTGAGAACCATCTGTTTCGCTGGATAGGCAACCTATTCGAACAGTGATCGCACCTTAAGTTTGAAAGGACATTCCGATGGCCACCACTGCCTCTAATCCGATCATAGAACGCTGTATAGAAGAATGCCTGCAATGCGTGCGTTGGTGCTCAGCGTGCGTGGATGAGGGCCTGACCCATGATCCCTCCCGCATGTCAGAATCCATCCGGCTCTGTCACGAGTGCACGCCAGTATGTGGCGCTTGCGTGACTCTGCTCTCGGGAACTTCGCAGTTTGCACCTGAGCTTTGCGGTGTCTGCGCAGATATCTGCGACGCCTGTGCAGCGGAGTGCGAAAAACATGACGATGTGGAAACGATGCGGCGATGTGCCGAGGCGTGTCGTCGTTGTGCTAAGACATGCCGCGAGGTTGCCAAATCTAGTCCTGTTCGAAAGGCTGCGTAGGCAGCTCAACGTCGTCCTCACCCACAAAGGCGAGCGTTGGCTCAGGTTCGATCGCACTGCGCCGAGGCATGAGTCGACACGCCGGTCGAGGGCACATCGCTCAATTCTAGAGTTTTCTTTCCTGCATTGCTGGGCGACTTACGCGCCAGAACATAATTTCGTTTCGCTGTCGATGTTGATCGGTGAGCCCGTTTTTCATGCTGCGCCAATCCCTATGCAAACTGGAAATCACTTAGTACTGCGCTACACCTCCATCTGCGAAAAGTTCGACGCCGTTGACGTAGCTGCTGTCATCAGAGGCGAGAAACACTGCTGCTCTGCCCATGTCGTCAGGCGCGCCCAAGCGACCGAGGGGCACGTTGGCAAGAACGCTGGCCTTCTGCTCATCGGTCAAGAGGACCGACAAGCCGGGCGTGTCGATATGGCCGGGACTCAGAACGTTGACGCGGATACCGCGACCCTTCAAGTCGATGATCCAGCTCCGCGCGAAAGAACGGACCGCTGCCTTGGTAGCATCGCAAACGGAAAACGCTTCGAAACCCTTGATTGACGCGATTCCGCCGACGAGGATGACGGAGGAGCCTCGGGAAAGCAGCGGTAGTGCTTTTTGCACTGCAAATAGCAAACCCCGCACGTTTGTGTTGAACGTCTTGTCGAAGTGCTCTTCGGTTATTTCACCGAGCTTCCCAACCTCGTAAAATCCGGCATTGACGAAGAGGACGTCGATGCGGCCTGCCTGATCCTTAACGGTTGGTAAAGCAAGTCAATATCGGCGAGCTTGGAGGTGTCGCTCCGAACGGCGGTGACTTTGCCGCCAATCGCGGCAACGGCCTTATCCAGTTCCGACTGCCGACGCCCGGTTATAAACACCTGTGCGCCTTCGACAACGAAATGTTTAGCAGTGCCCATTCCGATGCCCGCGCTGCCGCCTGTGACTACTGCAACCTTGTTTTCAAGTTTGTTGCCCATAAACTCCTTCAACTGTCTTTGCCATTTGGTTCACAAGCGGGGATGCCCCACTCGCAAGAGGTACGGTTCCCTTGACTCGATAGGTGGCAATCACAAAGTGCTGGCCTCGCTCCGGGACTTATGCCGTGTCGAGACTCAAGTAGGTCATGCCACGCACGTCAAGGAGCACGCGCTGGTGAACATTTACAAGACGAAGGAGTACGTGTTCGCAATCGGCGCATCGCGCCACGACGCCGGGGGCGTGCATGTATAAATGCGCCTCTGCGAATCGCTTTGTCGCGCCGCAGTGCGCACACCGTCCCTCTGCAGCCGTGACATCCATGACAAATATCTTGCTCAATTCACCTGCGGCAGCGTTACCGTCAAGGTAGTCCATATGCGAACTCATTTCTTTCCTCCCGTGGGGCCAAAACGTTCCGTCTTGATCTTGTCAGGACGGTTGCCGCAGGCGCTGAGGAAGCCAGCAGCAATTTCTACAAACGGTGTGGGGCCGCAGACATAGCATGTCGGTCCAAGCTTTGAAGGCCAAGTAGCTTCCGCGACCAGCTCGGCATCGATGCGGCCTGGCGGTCGTGACGAATCCTTTGGAGCGGCTCGTGTGTACGCGTAGGCAAGGGTCACAGAACGGTCTCGATCGGATCGCGTCTGCAGTTCATCGCGGTAGAAAACCGCTCCCGGTTCGCGCACGGAATACAGCAATCGAAACGGCGCAGTACTGCCCGCCGCCGCCCGCGAGCGAATCATAGCCATGAGCGGAACCATGCCGGAACCTCCTGCAATCAGCTGGATCGGCTCAGGCTGCTGGGCGCGCCACACGAACCAGCCGCCGAGCGGACCTAATAACTCCAGGCGATCACTGACTGCGACTTCTTGTGTCAGATAGGGCGAGACTTCGCCGTTTGGCAGTCGTTCGACGGTAAGTTCAACGCGCCTTTCGGAGTTCGATGCGGAGGCGATCGAGTATGACCTAACTGCCGAATATCCATCCGGCGCCGTCAAACGCACATCAACGTGCTGGCCTGCGAGGTGACCAGGCCAATCTGGAACTTCGAGCGTGATCGTCCGTGCCGTCGCCGTTTCGTCGTGAAGAGCAACGACCGTTCCGACAAGCCACCTCAGTCGCCCCAATGACGCTGCTCCCGCCATGGGTCCCCATAATTGTGGTAACCGAGGCTTTCCCAAAACCCCGGTTTATCCTCGTGCATCAGCGTAATGCCCCGCACCCACTTCGCGCTCTTCCAGAAGTAAAGATGGGGGACCAGAAGGCGTGCTGGGCCGCCGTGTTCAGGCGCAAGATTTTCGTCGTCAAACCGGAACGCGACCCAGGCCTGCTTGTTGATGAGATCTTCGAGCGGCAGATTTGTGGAGTAGTCGCCGTACGAATGCGCCAGAGCAAATTCTGCCTCGGTTTTTACGCCTGCAAGAATCGTATCAAGGGAAACGCCTTCCCAAATTGTGCCGAGTTTTGACCATCGCGTGACGCAGTGTATGTCGACGGTGATGGTCTCGGCGGGCAACTGGCGAAACGACTTCCAGTTCCATCGCCGCAAAACGTCAGTGCCGTCATCGATCGTGAACTCCCACTGGTCGAGTGGCACGCGTGGCGTGGGTCCTGCGGACAAGACGGGGAAGTCAGTAGTGAGGTACTGCCCTGGCGGTAGCTTTACATCTGCCGCGCCGCGTCGACCGGAAAAGCCTCGTGAAATGGTGCCCATGTGCGCTCCTCCTCACTAAAAGGGATGTCCGACCCCTTTTCATGGTTGTCCAACTGGCGAGAACTGCTGGCGATGGTTTCGCGCCTGTGCTGAAAGAGCCACTGTGATCCTGTTCTCTCGCCAACTATGAACTGCTCTCGACAAAAGGCAACCTGGCAAATGAGCCAAGACATCAGTGGAGATTGGAGGGTTGCGATGATCCGCATTTCGTTTTTCACTTTTGCGCTCGTCCTCCTGGCTGGCCTGCTCGTCAACTCCCAAAAACCCGCGCCCCCAAAGACCGCGGCCTTCAACGGCTTTGAACTGGCCGACAAAACCGGGAACATTCGTAAGCCGGCCGACTATCGAGACCAGTACCAATTACTTGGAGCATGGTGGGTGGTCGATCCGACGGGGAATCAAATGCACATCACTTACGCCTCGCCTGGCGCGGCTGAGTATTACCGCAAAAATGGAAAGTTCGCGGATGGCACGGTGATGGTGAAAGAGACATTCAAGACGGATCACGCTCAAATGACGACAGGTGATGCGGGTTGGGCTTCTGGAACGATAGTGTGGTTCGTCATGATCAAGGATGAAAAACACCGCTTTCCAAATAACCCCTTGTGGGGCAATGGATGGGGATGGGCGCTTTACAAAGCCGACGCACCCGATAAGCAGGTGGCGACTGACTTCAAGAAAGATTGCATACCCTGTCATGTCCCGGCCCAGTCAACCGACTGGGTATACGTGCGAGGTTATCCGGTTCTTAAGTCACCATGAGCGCCATCGTGTGACAACGCTTTAATCAACGGGAGTAGATGTGATCAGATTACTTGGAATTGCGCTCTTCGCCACTACGCTCGTTGCTGCTGCCCAGATGGATACGTCGTTGACGAAGCCGGTCACAGACGAACAAAAGATTGCTGACGCATTGCGAGCAGGACCGGCATTTGTCACCAAAGATGCCGTGATCGCTGACTGGCCGGCAAATCCCAAGGATCCAAACGCGCAGTATCGGATTTTGCGTCCCGGAAAAAGCAACTGGACATGTCTCCCGGGCGTTCCCGGCTATCCGCACGACGAGCCGATGTGCCTGGACAAGACTTCCATGCAATGGATCAAGGACAGCCTGGCCGGCCATCCAGTTCATATTACGCAGATTGGAGTGATGTACATGTTCGCGGGCGCGTGGGTTCAAGATTTGCATGGAACTTCACATAGCGAGGACCACACCTATCACGTTGGTCCTCACGTGATGATCATCACGCCGCACAACGAGGATCTCGCAAGCTTCGGTCGTGACGGTTCAGACGGCCAACCTTACGTCGCCCATCTGCCGAGCCATTCCGAGCTATATCTCGTAATGCCATACCAGGATCTACCGCAGCAATAATCAGGCGAAGAGAAAGTAGACGACCGGGAATTTAGGTTGCCGTTACCATCACGAGATCGCGGGTGCCCCATCTCTGTCTTCGTTGGCAGAGGTGGGAACAAACCGATTACATGCTAAGACGAAAATCACAATTTAAAGGAGACTGCACCATGAAACGATATTTGTTGCCAACACTCGCCGGCCTGTTGTTCCTCGCTGGTGCGACCGTTGCGCTGGTTCAGACAAAAGCACCCGCCCAGAAGACTCAAACCTCGGCCGTGTTTGACTCTCAGGGCAAGATGAAGGAACCTGACCCACACGTCTTTCGCAGGTGGGTACACGTCTTTCGCAGGTGGGTCTTTGTAGGCGCTCCCCTAACTCCCGAGGGCCTCAATAATGGAAAGTACAACTGCGACCAGCCCGGAGGCTGGACCAAGTCGAACTTCCCCGAATATCATCACGTATACATCGAGCAGAAAAACGTTGATGCCTATCTGAAGACAGGCGAGTTTCCAGAAGGAACTGTCATCGTCAAAGAGTTGACTCGCATCCTTGATCCAAAATTCCCAGACGGTTCGCGTACGGAACCATCCGGACGTGGATATTTCAACGGCGTGTACAACGGCATCGATCTATCGATGAAAGACTCCAAGAAGTTTGCCAAGTCGAACGGGTGGGGCTACTTCACTTTCGGGCATCATCCGTTGCCTTATGAGGCAACCGCTGCAGAAGCGCCGCTGGAAACATGCGCAGGGTGCCATCTCGCCAATGTGGCCAAAACCGATATGACCTGGATTCAGTTCTATCCGATCCTCCGCGACAAGGACAAGGTCAAGTAAGAACAAAATGCGATCACGAACCGCGTGGACGATCCTCGTGCTGGTTGTGGTGCTGATTGTGATTGCGATTACGCTGATGCGTTTCAATTTGAGCGCCCTGCAGGAACCGGGCCGTCTGGAAACGTCCGTTGCCAATTGGGGCACGCACTTCCTCATCCGCCGTGCGAGCCGCCAGGGAATACCTGCGCGCCCGGCGGACACAAAAGCCAGCGTTGCCAGCGGAAGTACGCTTTACTTCTCGGAGTGCGGCATGTGTCATGGCTCCGATGGCCGTACCCCAATGCCGGCGGGCCGATGGATGCACCCACGCGCAGCCGATCTCACCAGCGAGCAAGTGCAGAGCTTTTCCGACCAGGAGCTGTTTTGGATCATCCAGAACGGAATCCGCTTCACCGGAATGCCGGCCTTCGGCAAGGTCGAGACCGCGGATCACATTTGGGATCTGGTGAATTATGTTCGCACCCTGCGTGGCGCTGCGCTAAACAAGGATTCGACCAAGTAGTGAGCGATCAGAAGAGCAAAGGCCAATTGCGGTGTTGAGCCCGCCGCTGTTGGTGTAGGCCAACAGTTCTGGTCTGTTGAGCTGCTGGCGCAGGAACCTTGCGGAGACACAAGCGTTGGACCTGTCTAGCCGAGCTAGGCATCGG
>WNFJ01309836.1_pt1 | contig 10550 bp, 10 predicted proteins | sample 5400461 | NCBI WGS metagenome assembly WNFJ01 (sample SAMN13153349, study PRJNA577476) | soil metagenome | isolation source: 115 cm saprolite on Douglas fir-dominated hillslope | place: USA:California | collected 2013-09-17
GCGAGCCTGACGTCTTCCCACAGGCCCAGGAAATCGATCTGGGAGGGATCCTCGAACCGTTGTCCCGCCTGCATCACCGCGCCCAGGGTGCCGACCTGCTGCCCGTCGATGAACCACGCGTCGTACTTCCGCCCCGTGGGGGTTTCCATCCGCTCCATCCGAGGCGCCCGCTCTCTGAACCTGGGCTCGATCCGGCTCGCGTACAGGTCCGGTGGCTCGACGATGTGGGAATCTGCCGAGATGAGTTGGTACGTCGCCATCGCACACCTCCTCGGGTCGATCGACCCGATTACCGCCTCGTGACCGGCGGCAGCCCCTCTTGACGTCGCACGTCGTTGATGACTTCGAGGACCCGGATACGCAGCGGCGGATACGCGATCCCGAACTCCTTGCACAGGCGGCTGTTGTCCACCAGGTAGTTGCCGGACTCTTCGCGGCCGCCCTCCTGCGCAAAGGTGATCTGCGCGTTGGGGAGAGATTCGCGCACGATGTCCGCCAGCTCGCCGAGGCTCACCGGGGCACCGCCCGAGTTGTAGAGATCGTAGCGGGGAGCGTCGGCCAACAGCACGCGGGTGAAGACCTCGGCAATGTCCTCCACGTGGATGAGCAGACGCATGAGGCCCTTGCGCGGGAGATGCACCGGCTTGCCGCGGGCGGCCTCGGTCATGAGCTGCACGTGATCCGTCGAGCCACGGACCTTGTCCGGGCCGGTGACATTGGCGGGGCGCACGCCCGTGATCGACATCTTGTAGTTCCGGATGTACTGCCTCGCCTGGTACTCGTTGAAGATCTTGTGCACCGCGTACTGGCTCGTGCCGTATGTCGGATCGTCCTCGTTCACCAGGCGCTCGCCGAAGTGACGCTGCTGGCCGCTCACCGCGAGCGAGCTCGCGTACACCACCCGCTCGACGCCGCCCAGGCGCGCCGCCTCGAAGCAGTTGTCCATCCCTAGGACGTCGAGACGCATGACCTGGTGGGGGTTCCCGTCGCCCGCCCCGATCCCGTAGGCGAGGTTGATGAGCCGATCCGGCTTCACCTCGATCACGGCCCGCATCACGTCCTCGAACCGCGTGACGTCCCCGCGGATCACGGTCGCCTTGTCCGCCAGCTCGGCAAACGAAACCGCTCCCGGGTTCAAATCCATGCAGACCACCGTCTGGGCTCGCGCGACCAACCGCCTGACGAGCCGAGGACCGATGAACCCGGTGCCGCCGATCACCAGTACCGACATGCCCACCCCTCTTTGCCAGACATCGCGCCGCACGTCGTCGCGCCGTCGCGGTCAGGCGGGGAGCCCGTAATACGCGGCGCAGTTGTCCCAGAGGATCTTGCGCTTGCTCTGCTCGGAGATCGGCAGCCGGAGAAACGACTCCACCGCCCGCGGGAACTTCGAGTCGCCGTGCGGGAAGTCGGTCGAGAAGACGATCCGGTCGTCGCCGATGGCCTCGATGACGTGTCTCACCGGCTCCTCGTCGCACTCCACCGACACGAAGCACTGCCGCTTGAAGTACTCGCTGGGCGCCAGCGTCAGCTCCTTGGCATCGATGTCGCCCAGCCACTCCCAGTGCTCGTCCATGCGCCAGAGCAGGAAGGGCACCCAGCTGCAGTTGCCTTCGAGGAACGCCACGCGCAGCCTCGGATGGCGCTCCAGGATGCCGCCCGCGCAGAAGGCGCCGACGGCGAGCATCTGCTCGACCGGGTGGGAGTACACGTGCTTCAGCATCGTGTTGGCGCCGAACTGCTCGCCTACCTGCCGCAGCAGCGAGCCCGACCCCTCGTGGAACCCCAGCGGAACTTCCAACTCCTCGAGCGTGGCCCAGAGCGGCTCGTAGTACGGAGCGTGCCAGTTCCGCCCGTTCACCTCGTTCGGCCGCAGGAACACGCCCCGGAAGCCGAGATCTCGCACGCAGCGGCGGGCTTCGGCCACGGCATCGTCGACGTCGAACGGGGAGATCATGCCGGCGCCGAGCAAGCGCTCAGGGTTTTCCTGGCAGAACTCGTAGAGCCAGTCGTTGTACGCGCGCGCCATGGCGGCGGCGAGGCGCGGCTCCATGTCCGGGATCGTCAGGGCGAAGAGACCGCGCGAGGGATAGACCACGGCCACGTCGATGCCCTCGATATCCATCGCCTCGAGCTGGACCTTGGATGTCCAGCCCCGTTCCGCGAACGGCCGCCAGCGTTCCTGGTTGAGGGCATAGTTCCGCCCCTGACGGCGTCGGCTGCGATCCGCGTCGACGGCAACCCGACCCCAGGGTTTGCCGTCGATCGCCAGACGCAAGTCGCCGGCGTCTTCCGTGAGCCCGTACGGCGCGCGGTCGCGGAAGGCGGGAGCGATGTATCGGTGCCATAGATCGGGGGGCTCGATGATGTGGATGTCGCTGTCGAGGACCTTGAAGTTTCGGTACGCCATGTCCCACCTCCGTGAGCGCGCCGTGCATCGTGAGCGCGGCCCGCATGCCGAGCGAGAGCGGGAGAGCCGGACCGGCCCGCTGGGACCCGTCGCTTGATCGCGCACCGTACGCCGGTGCGCTTTCGTTGTCAAAGGTGTCGAGCTGTGCCAGACCCGGCCTCAGGCATCGCACCGCGTCAACCGCGCATCCTACATCCCAGTCTTCGCCCGGTTCGTCCTCCCTTGCGTCGGTCTCCCGAGTCCTCGATGGGGAAGGATTTCGAGACGACGTCGCGCTCCTGACTCCGGTGCACGTATGCTAGGGCCCGGTTGCATCTGGCGTCAAGCGCAGGATCCACGAGGAATCTGCGATGTCGCTCCGGGTTCGTGCGCTGAGCGCGGAGGAGTTCGCGCGGGCGGGAGGCTAAAGCCAGCGGTCCTTGATGCTGTAGACGACGTAGGCGCCGGCCAGGTACGTCGGGCGCAGGAACGGGAGCGGGTAGCGCGCGAGACCGGCCGCCGTGAGCGGCGTGTCGCGCGGGACGTCCTTCCCGGCGATGAGGTCGGCAGCCAGACCACCGCAGTACGTCGCCATCGCCACGCCGGATCCGAGATACGCCATGGCGTAAGCCACGCTGGGATCGCCCTCCACCGTGTTCACATGGGGCGTGAGGTCCCAGGAGAGGCACACACTACCGTGCCAGAAATATTCGCTCCCTACGCCGCGCAGCACTGGCCACTTCTCGGCCATGGCGTCCTCGAGCCGCCGCCGGCGCATCCGCAAGCCGGCCGGGGTGTTGAGCACGCCGGCCCGGCCGCCGAAGAGCATCCGGTCGTTGGGCAGCCGCCGCCAGTAGAAGAGAAGGTTCCGCGTGTCGGAGTAGACCTGCGTCGTGAGCATCCCGACCTCACCCCACTCGGCCTTCGTGAGCCGACGCGTCACGATGATGTTGCTCGTGGCGGGCAGGAGGCCTTCCGGCGTGTAACCGTTCGTCGCCATCACCACCTTGCGCGCCCGCACGGCGCCGGCGGGCGTGACGAGCACGTGCTCGCCGCCCTCGCGGCGCCACTCCACGACAGGCGAGCGTTCGCAGAGCGTGGCCCCTCGCCGAATCGCGGCCGCGGCGATCCCGCGGACGTATTTCAGCGGATGGAGACCGAAGGCGTCGCGCGTCCGGAGGGCGCCGTGGGCTTCCGGCCCGCGCAGACACCCGTCGCGCTCGAGCCGAGCGCGGTCGAGGAACTCGACGCCCGCGTAGCGGATCGTCTCGCGATAGAGCCGGGCCCGCTCGGCCAGCTTTGCGGCCATCTCGGGCCGGTGGGCGACGAGGAACGATCCGTCCGGCTGGGCCTCGCACGCGATCTGCTCCCTGGCGATGAAGTCGCGGACCGTCTCGACCGCCTCGACGCCCATCGCGATCGAGCGGCGGGCGGCCTCGAGCCCCCACGCGCGGATGCGCTCGTCGAGCGCGACCTTGCCCATCGTGATGAGCGCGAAGCCGCCGTTGCGGCCGGAGGCGCCCCAGCCGATCCGGTGCGCCTCGAGCACCACGGTGTCCAGGCCGTGCGTGCCCGCGAGGCGATAGGCCGCCGCGAGCCCGGTGTAGCCGCCGCCGATGACGGCGACCTCCGCGCGCCGGTCGCCGGCGACGCTCTGCACGCCCGCCGGCTCTGGCCCGGCGGTCTCCGCCCAGTACGAAGGGACATGCGGCTCGGGGATCATGGGCCATCCTCCTCGGCTCGTCGGCGGACGAGCGTGATCGCGCCGACGACGGCCGTGGTCACGACGATGAGGAGCGTAGACACCGCGGCGACCGTGGGGTCGATCTCGGTGCGGATCCCGTCCCACATCTGTTTGGGGAGCGTGGGCGCCCGCGCACCGCTCACGAAGATCGCGACTACGACCTCGTCGAACGAGGTGATGAAGGCCAGGAGCGCGCCGGAGACGATCCCCGGCCGGATGAGCGGCAGCGTGACCAGACGGAAGGTCTGCCACCGGTTGGCGCCGAGGTTCTGCGCGGCCAGCTCGAGGGTCTCGTCGAACCCGCGGAGCGTGGCGGCGACGACGACGACGACGAAGGGCAGCGCCAGCACCGTGTGGGCCAGGACCAGGCCGTGGAGCGTCCCTACCATCTGGAGGCGCGCGTAGAGACCGTAGATGCCAATGGCGACGATGATCACAGGCACCACCATCGGCGCGACGATGATCAGGCTCACGAGCGACTTTCCCCGGAACGACCGGCGGAGCGCGAGGGCCGCCGCCGTCCCGACCGCGGTCGCCGCCACCGTGGTCAGCACGGCGACCTCGACGCTCCGCAGGGTGGCGCTCATCCACTCGCGGCTCCCGAAGTAGCGCTCGTACCATTGCGTGGACCAGCCCGGTGGGGGAAAGGTCAAGTACTTCGCGGCGCTGAACGAGATCGGGATCACAACGGCGAGCGGCAGCGCGAGGAAGACCAGGATCGCCACGCCGAGGGCGATCAGTGTCGGGTGGCGGCGGCCGAGGGGGCCGGCGGCTTCGAGGCGCAGCGCGCTCGCCCGATCCATCACCGGACGCCGCTCCACATCCGGTCCCCGACGAACCGTCGCATGACGAGCAGGACGCCGGCGGTGACCGCGAGCAGCGTCACGGCCAGCGCGGCGGCGAAGCCCCAGTCGAGCAGCTCGCGGACCTGGTTCTCGATCAGCATCGCGATCATCATGTCGCCGCGGCCGCCGAGGAGTGCCGGCGTGACGAAGAAGCCGAGGGCCGTGACGAAGACGAGCAGGCAGCCCGCGCCGATCCCGGGAAAGGAGAGAGGCAGGTAGACGCGGAGAAACGACTGGAGCCGGTTGGCGCCCAGGTTCTGCGCCGCCTTCAGGAGATCCACGTCGACGCCCTTCATCACGCTGTAGATGGGCAGGACCATGAAAGGCAGCAGCACGTGCACCATCCCGATCGTCACGCCGAGCCGGTTGTAGAGGAGCGCGAGAGGCGCGTCGAGGAGGCCCGCGCTCTGGAGCGCCTCGTTGACGAGGCCGCGGCGGCCGAGCAGTACCATCCAGGCGTAGGTCCGGACGAGAACGCTGGTCCAGAGCGGTAGCATGACGCCGGCCAGCATCAGCCCGGCGGCGCGGGGGCGCGCCGTCGCCAGCAAGAAGGCGACGGGGTAGCCGAGGACGAGCGCCAGCAGGGTGACGGTCAGGCTGATCTCGAAGGAGTTCGCGAAGATCTTGAAGTAGACGGAAGCGCTGACGAGCTTCGCGTAGTGCTGGAGCGTGAAGGCGGGCGCGAACAGGCTCAGGTACACGAGCCGGCCGATCGGGTAGACGAAGAGCACACCCAGCCACACCAGGGCGGGGAGGAGGAGGACGGTCTCCCGGCGGCCGGTCCCGCGCTTCACTTGAGGAGCCAGGCGTTCCAGCGCTCGACGAGAGCGTTGCGGTGCTCGCCCCACCAGATCGGGTCGATCATGATCTGGCGCTTAGCGTTGTCGGGGGCCGTCGGCAAGTCGCGCGCGGCCTGCGGGCTGATGAGGTCGAACGCCTTCCGGTTCACCGGGCCGTAAGGGATCTCGTTGGCGATGGCGGCTTGCGGCTTCGGCTGGGTGGCCCAGGCGATGAACTTCATCGCCCCGTCGCGGTTGCGGCTGCCGCGCGGGATGACCCAGGAGTCCCACTGGAGCTTCCCCTGGTTCCACTCGAGGCCGGCCTTGGCCCCCTGCTTCTGGATCGCGAAGATGCGGCCGTTCCACGAGGTCGCCAACTCGACCTCGCCGTCGGCGAGGAGCTGGGCCGGCTGCGCGCCCGTGGTCCACCAGACGTTGACGTGCTTCTTGATCCGGTCCATCGACCTGAAGGCGCGCTCCACGTCCATCGGGTACACCTTGTCCAGCGGCGTGTCGTCGGCCAGCAGCGCGAACTCGAGGTTGTCGAGCGGGTTGTTACGCATGGTGCGTGGGCCCGGGAACCGGCTCACGTCCCAGAACTGGGCCCAGGTCTTGGGATGGTCGCCCTTCGCATACTTCTTCGTGCTGTAGGCGAGGACCGTCGAGTAATAGATGGTGCCGATTCCGTACTTGTGGACGACCTGGGGAAACACGTCTCGGGCGTCGATCGTCTGATAGTCGAGCGGATCGAGCAGGTTGTCCTTCGAACCCGCGATCACGTTTAGGTCACCGACGTCGACGAGATCCCACTCGACGTTCGCGCTCTGGACCATGGCCTTGAGCTTGCCGTAGTCGGTCGGGCTGGCCTCGACGATCTTGATTCCCGTCTCCCTCTCGAACGGCTGGAACATCGTCTTCCGCTGGGCTTCCTGGTAGGCGCCGCCCCAGGAGCAGACGACGAACTGCTTGGGCTGAGCGGGCGCGATGCGCGGGCCGAGGCTCCACTCGACCGCGCCCGTCGCGGCGGTGAGGACACCCATCTTCAGCACGTACCGCCTGGTCACCGAGTTCATGAAGGCCTCCTCCTACGGCCCCGAAGCGCCGGGGCGTTGAGCGACCGCCGCGTCCGGATCCCAGCGGAGGGTCACGCGGGCCCCGACCTTGAGGACGCGAGCCGGGCTCAGGTTTTGCTGCTTGACCGTGAAGGTCTCTCCACCCGCCGTGCGGACCACGTAGCGCGTCGCCTCGCCGAGATAGATAGCCTCCGCCACCTCCCCCTCGACGCCGCACGCGTCGCCGGGGGTCCTCGGCGACGCGATCGCGATCTTCTCGGGGCGCAGGAGAAGCATGGCCGGGTCACCGACCTGCGCGCCGCCGGGCCGAATGGGCAGGCGGAGACCAGAGCGAGTCACCAGGACGAGCCCGCCGTCGGCGGCCGCGACCACCGTTCCGTCGACGAGATTCGACTCGCCGACGAACTCCGCGACGAATCGGGTGCGCGGCGTTTCGTAGAGATCGAGCGGCGCTCCGAGCTGCTCGATGCGGCCGCGGTTCATGACGGCGACCCGATCGGACAGGGTCAGGGCCTCCTCCTGGTCGTGGGTCACGTAGATCACGGTGATGCCGAGGCGTTCGTGCAGGTGCTTCAGCTCGAGCTGCATCTCGGCGCGGAGCTTCTTGTCCAGCGCCCCGAGGGGCTCGTCCATGAGAAGCACCGGAGGCTCGAAGACGAGGGCGCGGGCCAGGGCGACCCGCTGCTGCTGGCCGCCCGAGAGCTGGCGCGGATAGCGAGCCGTACCAGCGCGAGCGCCCACGCGATGCGCTCGCGGATCCGTCCCGCGAGGAGCTTCCGCATCCGGAGGGGAAAAGCGAGGTTCTCGGCCACCGTCATGTGAGGGAAGAGCGCGTAGTTCTGGAAGACCATCCCCACATTTCGCTCGAACGGCGGATCGAAGGTGACCGGTCGGCCCTCGATCAAGACGTCGCCCTCGGTGGGGACGGCGAATCCGGCGATGCACGCGAGCGTCGTCGTCTTGCCGGAGCCGGACGGCCCGAGCAGCGTGAGGAACTCGCCCGACCGGACCGTCAGGGTGACGCCGTCGACGGCCCGCACTGCGCCGAAGGTCTTGACGACAGCCTCCAGCCGGACCTCGGCGCCCTTCGGCGCTAGGTCGCTCATGGGCGTCGCGGTCGATGCGTCGTTCGTCGGGATGGCACGTCGCTGCCTCCTGGCTCGCGCTATTCTACGATCAGTCGGAGCGGCGCGGCGACAGAAGCGCCGGGGAATTCCCGCGCAGAGTGCCCGCCCGGAGCCAAACCTCTCCGCCAACAGGAGGGTGATGCGGATCATCGGGCATGTGGACATGGACGCCTTCTACGCCTCCGTCGAGGCGCGCTACAACCCTGATCTGCGCGACAAGCCGGTCGTGGTCGGTGCCGACCCCAAGGATGGACACGGCCGCGGCGTCGTGACCGCGGCCAGCTATGCCGCCCGGCGGTACGGCATCCGGTCGGCGATGCCGATCTCGCGGGCGTGGCGGCTGGCCGAGGCCGCACGCCGCCGGGGCGAGCCCGAGACGGTCTTCGTCCCCGGCAATCGCAAGCTCTACGCGGAGGTCTCCGAGCGGATCATGGCGATCCTGGCCCCGAGCGCCGACGCCTTCGAGGAGGCCAGCATCGACGAGGCGTATCTCGATCTCTCGTCCCTGGGGAGCTTCGAGGCGGCCGCCGAGCGCGCCCGCTCACTCAAGCGCCGGATCGCCGAGCGCGAAGGGCTCACGTGCTCGGTCGGCCTCGGCCCCAACAAGCTGGTCGCGAAGATCGCCTCGGACTTCAAGAAGCCCGACGGCCTGACCGTAGTCGGGCCGGCGGAGGTCCAGGAGTTCCTCGATCCCCTGCCTATCCGGGTCATTCCCGGCATCGGTCCCAAAACGGAGGGCGCGCTCCACGAGCAGGGAATTCGTACCGTCCGCGACCTGCGCGGGGTCGAGCCGCGCCGGCTCGCGGACTGGTTCGGCCGCTGGGGCGAGGATCTCTCGGCCAAAGCCCGAGGCGGCTCCGACAGCCCGGTCTCGAACGAGTGGGAGCCGAAGTCCGTCGGGGAGCAGGAGACTTTCGAGACCAACACGCTGGATGCCGCCTTCATCCTCGAGCGCGTGCGGGCGCTAGCGCGGGAGGTCTTTGCCCGTCTCGAGCGCCAGGGGTTCCGCGCCTTCCGGACGGTCACCGTCACCGTCCGCTTCGCGAACTTCCGCACACTCACACGGTCGCGCACCCAGAGCGAGCACCTGGCGAGCGAGGAGGCCCTCTACACCGGAGCGGTCCGGCTGCTGCTCCCGTTCCTCGACCACCGCGAGAATCCCCGGAAGACGAAGCTCCGGCTGATCGGGGTTCGCGCCGAGAAGCTGGTGCGGTGAGTGCCCTCGAGAGGCCGAAGCACGGGTTCGAATCTCGTTGGGGGCCATGACGTGAAGACGAGCGTTCACGACCGACCCCGCAACGCCCAGCCGATCGCGGGGCCGCACGATCACGGCATCGCCCCGCCGCGGAGCCGAGTCCGACGGGACGGCGCCTTGCGGCCCTCTCGTTCACCGCCGAGTATGGGCTGGCGCCGACGGGCTCCACCGTCTACGGTGTGCTGTCGCTCATCGTCTGGGGGTTGATCCTGACTCGTAGACCAGCCCGGGATTTCTGAGCAGATGGCGCTTGCCCCGTGGACAGACCGGGCACGTCACGCCGGGTCGCTGAAATCTACCGACGGCTCTGGGTCAGCCAGCAGATCTTTTACCCGGGGATTCGGGCTTGCTGAGCGCTGCGCTGATGAGGGCGACTCGAGTCCTACTCCCCGTCGTCCAAATCGGACGAGCGTGCAGCGCTGCAGACTGATCCCCCGCCGAACCCGGCGCCGCACGCGCCGGCGATCCTCGGCTGTCCCATCTTGCTCGCGCCGCCGATCGCCCTCGCGACGATCTATGATCACGTTCACGCCACGCACGCCTGTCACGGCGCGTCGCAGATACTCGTAGAGGGCGATGTCCTTCGGATGGACTACGATGAGCGTGTCGACATCGGGGAACGATGTCGACGGGAGGGTTTCGAGGAGCAGTTCCTGATGTCGCCCGCAGATGGCATGGGTCGGCGTGGGGTCATCGAGCGGCGCCCTCTCGCCCAGGTACCCGGACCGCCCCTCGCGGACGCACCACGCGCAGACAACTCTCATGTCGTCGGCAGCGCCGCGGCCGTCCCGGCGCCCGCGCCGCGTGCCGCCGTGTGTGGCTGAGGCGACGGATGGCGGCCTTGCAGTGACAGCGCGTGACTCGCCAGTACTCATCGAGGATCTGCCCCTTGCCGGCCTTGTCGGCGTGCTGGTATCGCGCCCGCACCGCCTCGGCATATTCCTGTCGCGCTCGTCCGTCCCGGCGCCTCCTTTCCGGTACCGGTCTCGGTCACACCGGTTTTGAGGCACCGCCGTCCGTTTCGGTAACAGTTCTTTTGAGGGCGATCGCCCCCTTGACCGGCTCTCCGTCCGCGCTGTAGCATCGCGCCGCCGCCGCCCGGCCATCGGCCGGGCTGGGTGGGACGTCAGAGGCCGGTCGAGCGCTCGCGGCGCAGCGGCGCCCAGCAGGAAGGGCCTGTATGCCAAGGGCTACTCCCCACCGACTCCTCCAAGGGCACCCCTGGTGACCGACCTCGCCCTCCATGAGCTGTCCGTCAACTTCGGAGGCCTGCGTGCGGTCGATCGCGTGACCGTGAGCGTCGAGGCGGGCCGGATCCACGGGTTGATCGGCCCCAAC
>WNFJ01174183.1_pt1 | contig 10549 bp, 13 predicted proteins | sample 5400461 | NCBI WGS metagenome assembly WNFJ01 (sample SAMN13153349, study PRJNA577476) | soil metagenome | isolation source: 115 cm saprolite on Douglas fir-dominated hillslope | place: USA:California | collected 2013-09-17
GACGTTGAGACTCTGTAGTCCATAGCAGATGCCGAGGACCGGCTTCCGCCGGCTGTAAGCATCCTTCAGCAGGAGTTCATCGACGGCGTCGCGGCGCGGGTCGGCGGCGGCGGTGTGGGGCGAGCGCGCTGCGCCAAACCTCGCGGGATCGACGTCAGCTTTGCTCCCGGGCAGGAGGACGCCGTCGCAGCGCTCGATGATCTTCAGGACTTCGATCTTCATGACTTCGGCTGACGGCTGGTCAAGCGGGATGCGGACGGGCTCACCTCCGGCTTGCTCGACGGCGCGCTCGTATTGCGGAATCGCCCGCTCTGCGTACTCGCGGTCAAGGGAGTGCGGCATGGGGATAGCGATGCGCGGTGGCATGCTAACTGACCCTCTCGATCGCAGCCAGCGTCTTCGACTGACGGTAGTGGCGGATCTCCATGGCCAGCGCGAGCACGAAGATGATGCTGCCCGCGACTAGAGCTACGGGTAGGGCGATCACGCGGTAGGCCACAGTCATGTTGGGATTGACGTGGCGCAGCGCCGAGATGATTACTGTTCCGAGGATGCCGAGCAGAAGGCTGACGGCGAACGAGATGAGCGTGCCGATGAACGTCACCAGCAAGACGCGCACTGGGATCGTGTACCAGCGGGGTCGCGAAGGCGGCATGACTCTAGGCTACACCAACCTGCGATCTAGACAGTGGCCCGCGTAAATTGCAATATGTAGTTTTTCTTCTGATCAACCCTGTATCATTAGAGGGTAGGGGAGCCGATGATGATTAAAGAAAAGCCTTTAACGGTTACGCCACAATCTCTTAGAACAGTTGTCAAACTCAATCAACAGACTCAAGACCAGAGCCCGGATCTGGGGAAGGCAATCAATGTTTTCAAGCCGGCAAATGTAAAGAACCCTTTCTTGGAGCAGTCGAAGCACGCCCCGCCTTCCAACTCCCAAGGCCCGCCGTGCGAGTCCATTGAGCAGAAGAAATGAAAAATGCAATTTGACATAACCGGGTTTCTCATTTTCCTGGCGTTCATCTTACCCGGCTTTGTTGCGCAGAAGTCTCGGAATTCAATCGTTCCCCGATCTCTCAAGCCTCTTTCCCCAGTGGCCGAGGTTGGGGAATTTGTGCTTGCGGGAGTCTGGGTCCACGTTTTGCTGCTGGTTGCTATCCGCATATTCTTCCTAGTGTTCGCCAAGCAGTATTTCACTGATCTCAGCAATACCTTCAGGTATGCGATCTTCGCAAATTTTCTTTGGAGTTACCGAGTTCTTGCGTTCAGCTATTTCGTCTCGTCGTTGGGATTTGGATATTGCCTCGGATTCGTGCATGGATCCATAATTCTTACACAACCGATTCGTAATTGGGCGGTGAGCAGGTCTTTTCCGTCCAAATGTCTGGCAAAGCTAGGAATATCGGGGTTTCTCGAAGAACATCCAGTATGGTATTTCGCCCTAAAGCAAACTCGCGGCCTTCAGGCAATCTTTGTCGAAGTGGAAATGAAGAATTCATCTGGGTTCTACACGGGTCAATTAATTAGCTACGGAATTCTTGATGATTCAGTGAAGAGCAAGGATTTCTACCTGGAGAAGGTTTACTTCAAACAGAATCGCTCCGACCAATACGCCTTGCTCAGCTGCGACGGACTTCTCTTAAACTTTGAAGACGTGGCTAGTTTGCAGATTACGAGAATAACTCAGACGGCGCCAGCCGCGCTCGACGATGCCGGAGCCGCTGGTCCTTAGTGTATAAAAGAGCAGATATGTCGCAGGCAGCGCCAGCAATAACGCGGAGCCCCGCGGATGTGGTCCGGATGACGCCGGTTTCGCAGGCGGCGAATGGGGTGTGCTACGCCGCGGCCGGGGATAGTTCCATCAGTTCGTTTGACCTGGAGCGCATGATTGCGGCGGTGCCGGCGAAGATCGCTTCCGCGTTGAAGCGCAAGGCTTACTACTTTGTGCCGCTGACGGTGAGTCAGGGGGAAGAGATCCTGATTGCGGACCGCTATGATGTGGCGCTTAGTGACAATGCGGTTTGCCATCGCAATCTGAATCTGGGCGATTCGCAGTGCGTGTTTATATCCACACGGCTTACGGACGACAAGTTTTCCGTGGCGTTTGAGTTCTATATCAACGTGGGGCATGCGTTGGTGGAAATCGCCGGAGTTTCGCACGAATTCAGCGAGCTGGCGTGGAAACAGGTGGAGGCCGGGACGCGCGGCGAGACCTCTCTGGACGCCTGGGAAGCGCGCAAGCTCGCTACGGCCGGCGGGCCCGACGCAGAGCGCTTCAAGAACGAATATTTCGAGGCGACTTTTTCCGATACGATCTCGATCTACCTGCTATCGCTTTACCTGGATGTGGATTATTACGATCTGCGGGAGCGGGATTATCCGCTGCTGGCGCCGTCGGCGCTGGCTGAGCGTTTGAGGAAGGTGGCGGAGATGTTTCCGGCGAACGCAGGATATGAGTTTGCAGTGCTGTATAAGCGACGGGAGCGATGATTGTGTGGCGCGGGCACTCTTGCCCGCGAATCTAAACTACTATCCGACCTCAATCTTACTTACTTATTTCCGATCACGAAATTTACGGTGCTGGGCTGATTTGGATTCACCGTGATTGATTTCTCCCAGGTTTTCGGTTCGGTGAAGACCGGGCGCTGCACGGTGCGCTCGGTGAGAACATCGTAGGCCTGCTCCTTGCCCGCCAGACCCCAGCCTTCGTGCCAGGCTACAATTTGATAGGTGCCCGGCGGCACGCTGGTGAATTCGAAGCGACCACTCTCATCGGTGACGGCGTAATAGGGGTGGCGGACCACCATCATCTCGCCATTCATCCAGACGTGGCCGCCATTACAGCGCAGGTTGACCAGGCCAACCGTCGGCATATTGCGCGAGCTGATTTGATTGGGGAAGGGGAACGGCAGGTTATAGGAAGCGGCTCCGTCCATGTGGATGGTGTGCAGAGTGGCGTCGGAACTTTGCATCTGGAGCGCCGCATTCTGGGGCACGAGAAGAATGTGCGGGATGTAGCGGCAATGCTTTTGGTCCAGATGGCGTCTCTGTTCGGGCAGTTCCAAGGCTTTTCCCGCAGAGATGTTCTTTAGATAGACGATGGTATTGGCCACGCCACCCTCGGGTCCGACGATCAGGCGATCGAGGCTGACGTTCTTACTACCATCCGGGGCGCAAATCTGGGGATCCTTCGTAACAGGAAAATCCAGCTGCCGAGGGACGGGACCGGACCACTTGATGGCGCCGGAAATCGTCCCACCGTCGCTGACGGAGATGACTTTATAGTCGCCCTGAGCGACGGCGAAGGTTGCACTCGCCAGAAGCGAAGAGAATAAGAAATAACGAGTGATCACGGTCTGCATTTACAAGCCCCTTAAGCCCACCGCCCGTCGCCTGCGGCTTGCGAAGTCGCTGGGGCGACGCGGGCTGAAATTTGGGATCTCTTTACTTGCTTCCGCACGACACGGCTTACATCCAGCTTGCGGAATAGCGCTCACAGGCCCCGATAAATGCGGGGAGCGCTCGTGTTTGCGGCCTTACTGGATTCCAGCGGGAGGACCGTCACCGGCTCTGGTGATTGGAATCACTATTAGAGTGCTCTTATTTTTGGCTGGGGTCGAGATTACCAAGGTGCGGCGTCGGGTGGGAAGGGCAGCGGTACATCGAGGTGACCCCCGAAGGACAAGGACAGAGAGAGCGAAAATCGCAACTTGGCGTTGCTTTGCTTCTCTTCGCTTGCGGTTCAATTTTTCCAGATTCCTGGACGCTACGGGGCGATCCTGAAGACCGTTCCCTGCCCGTAGCTGCCGCCAGACGCTGTGGTGCCGTATAGATTTCCAGAACCATCCAGGATCAAACCCGCGTTCGGACCGGAACCGTCGATGCCGTTGAACTGGTGCAGCACCGTTTTCTTCCCATTGGCGTCGATCTTGAAAACCGTGCCGTCGTACCGGTTGTCGCCGCCGCCAGAGGCACCGTAGAGGTTGCCGGCCGAATCCATTGCGAGACCGGGAGCTGGACCGCTGCCGTCGGCGCCACCCAGGAACGAGTAGAGCACGGTCTTAACGCCGGACGCGTTCAGCTTGAACACGGTGCCACAGCCGCGTCCCCGCCCTCCCGAGCAAGTCAGGTTGCCGCCATTCGCGGTGACACCGTAGAGACTGTTCGCACTATCCAGAATCAAACCTGTCGTAGGATTCGAACCGTCGGCTCCGCCTTTGAACGCGTAGAGAACGGTCAAGTTGCCCGAGGGGTCCAGCTTGAAAATACTTCCGCATCCATTGAGACAGGCAAGTTTGCCTCCGTTGTACGCGGTGCCATACAGGTTGCCGGAGGCATCCTGGATCAAGTTCGACTGAGGGTGGGCACCGTCCTCACCGCCTTTGAAGCTGTAGAGAACGGATTCTTTGCCGCTCGCATCCAGCTTGAAGATAGTGCCGCAGCCAGCAAGGTATGCGCACGAAGGATAACCGCCCTCTTGCGTGGTGCCGAAGAGATTGCCCTGGGCATCGCGGAGCAATCCGCCGCTGGGGATGGAGCCATCGGGCACACCAAGGAATTGATAGACTAGCGTCGCCTTCCCCGCGGAATCTACTGTGTATACGGTGTTATAAGCCGTGGTGCCGTACAGATTGCCTTCCGGATCGAGGACCAGCCCCGAAGAGGGAAGGCAGCCTGCGGCCTGATGATTGAATTGGTGTACAAGAATTGGCGTGCCGCTGCTGTTCAGCCCGTACACCGTGCCACCGCCGTTTTCGTTGTCGCAATTTTGATAACTTCCGCCGTAGGGTGCCGTGCCGTAAAGATTGCCTGCGGCGTCGCGGACTAATCCGGCGTTCGGAAATGTTCCCTCCGCGCCACGGAAGTAATGAAGGAGGGTGAAGGTTTGCGCCTGCGCGCTGGCGGTGGCGAGGAGCGACGTCAACAGGGCGATGGCCGCGATGACCGCAGTATTTCGCAAGCGAAGATGCGGGGTGGAATTCGGGAGCAAGAGTCGGAATGCAGGTCTCATGTTGTAGCATCCTTATCCGCACGCCTACGTTGGTCGCCTTTGGGGCGTGGGGGGAGACGCATCGAGGAATTTGAGGAGTTTCCTCCCTCCGGGAAGCAGTGTCAAGATGCAGAATCTGGCAATAATATACTTGCCTCAGTGGGAAGATTTATGCAAAAATCGGGGCCGTGAGAAACAGGCTCCATGAATGGTGGCACGCAAAGAAGTTAACCAAGTTTGGAGCATTCTTGTTCGTCATTGCCATTATCCCGCGATGGGTTTCAATAGGTCACTTCTGGTATGCGGTGATTCAGTGGGGATGGCTCCGCGCATCGTGGCTGGCTACAGACTGGGGCCGCGTTTGTCTTGGGGTTGTCGGTGTTGGATTCATTGTCTGGGATCAAAGGCGTTCCAAAAGACCAAGGTCGCACGACCTTAAAACCCTTCGGGGAAGAACGCTGGCATTGCGCGAATCTTTGAAGCAATTCTTAGATAGTTTAGGACCGAACATTCCCGTAGACATGTGGTCAGATCATCAGGTCGGCTACATCAAGCGGGAGGATGATAGCGAGAGCCGAAGGGTTTCAAGATTGATCCACGGTTACGAGTTACACTTTGCGAATGACGTAGAGCGGACTTATCACGAATATGGCGAGATGGGGTATAGCGATACGGAATTGCAAGCCATTATTCTCAGGCCGCACAAAAACGAAGAGTGCTATACGGTTCTGATAAACGCGCTCGGAAGACTGGCCGAACAAACCCCAATCATGGAAGCCCGCCCAGATCTAGCATGGTCAGAAATAGCTAATCTGACAATCGTGGAACGGCGGGAAATACTAGAAGGCAAAAAGCCGCGTTCCCGCTAAATCTCCATAGCGAAATTATGCGCTCTTCTTCTTGGCTTCCCATGCCTTAAATTTGGCCGTAGACTCGCCCGTTTGGAGTTCTCTTTTAACGGTTTTCTCTAAATTCGCTTTCGTTATAGCCCAAGATTCTCTCCAGTTCCCGGCAAGATGCCCCTTGAAGTCATCCCATCCGATCTTGGCATCTGGATAGAGGGGCTTTTCGTAGAATTTCAGCAGCGATACTTGATAGGAAATCCAAGCAAGCGCATCGACACATTGCAATCCTGGTATCTCTGCTCTATGCCGGAAACTATAATTGCTATACTCTCCTTTGTTCCCGGTCATTTCCTCCGCCTGATCCATCAGGTCTTCGATTTCCTTTCTGCGTTCGTCCCGAGACTTCATCCAATCAAAGACGTACTCTAGCGGCCCGCTGCTCTTTCGTCTCTGCCAATCGTGTACATAGCTTATGAACTGCCGAACCGCCCATGTGTAGTGATGCTTTCCCCAATACTTTTTTAGTGAATCTGGGACGATTGCATCGTAATGGTCTTTACGAACGGCAAAGCTAATTGATTGAACCCCAAACTTTTTTGTGATTTGTCGAACCCTGCGATAAATGCGCTCTTTTTGAACCGCATCCATTCCGGCGAAATCCGGGTGTTTGGTACTGGGCGAAGAAAATTCCGCCATGTGAAAATCGGAGAAATGCTCCTTCTCTTTTAAGCGGTCCCATTCGCGCTCTAAGGCAGGGATGCGCGCACCCGGCACCACGAAACCAGTTGCAAGTGCGACTTTCTGACTTGGGTCAGTACCAGCATCATCAATGTAGGTGGTTAGCGGTTTAGCAAACACAAGTTGTACCTCTCGCCAGCGTTTCCCCCACACGCTAACCAGCATGTGATGGGTGCGACCGACAATGGCGAGTTGATTTTTGACACACATAGCTATACCCTCATCTCTAAGGGGCTTCTACGTGTCGCAAAAATCAACTCGCTCCGTGACTTCCGCCAAGAATGAGACGGGCGAATTTGGGAATTTTACGAGACTGCTAGACCGACTTTTGAAAGTTCCGCACTCGAAGATCAAGGCGGAACTTGAGGCCGAGAAAACGCGGGTTAAAGCACCTCGGGACCGCGCCACACGTCGCCACGCTTACCGCGACGTTTCCGATGCCGACTAGAACTTCTCCGTTTCCCCCTCCTTCCCGGTAAGCTGCTTGTAGGTCAAACGCTTCCCCACTAGATTTCTTAACACAGCATCAAAGCGATCCGCATCGGTTAGCGGATTCTCGCGTGTGCCGCGATTATTGTAACGGAACACTTGTTCGTCCACATATTTCTCTAAGTGAAACGGCTCTACGCAAACGTAGGTCCCTGCAAGATTCCGCTTGAACAGACTCCAAAAGTTTTCTAACCCATTCGTGTGAACGCGGCCACGGACATAGGTTTCGGCGTGGTTCACAACTTCGTGAATGTAAGTCTTATTCAAACGCTGATAGGCCGGAGCCTGATCGGTGTAGACGTTTGTCCCGTGCTCTACGGTATTCAGCACTGCGTTTTGCAGAGTCAGGCGTTCCACGTTCGGCACAACCTGAGCGCGAATCTGGCGTGCGTTGCGGTCCAGCATTCCCATGACAATCGTTTTTCCGATGGTTCCGGCAGCGGTACCGTAGACGTTTAGCGCACGATAGCGATTCTGCTTTTCCTTGTGCATGTTCTTCATCTTCCCGCCAATGAAGGTTTCGTCTACTTCGACTTCGCTGCCTTCGCCGCCGATCTTTTGAAAACTACCAGTGCGGAGAGCTACACGAATCCGATGGAGCATGAACCATGCCGACTTCTGGGTCACACCAACAGCCCTGTGAATTTCGTAACTGCTAACACCGTTTTTGCAATTCGCAATGAGCCAAACCGCAGTCATCCATTTGTCCAGAGGAATCGGGCTATCCTCGAAGATCGTTCCGACCTTGATTGAGAATTGTTTTTTCGGATGCTTAGTCTTGCATTCCCACAGGCGGCGAGTGGCAATAAAGCGCAAGTCCTTGGATTGGCAGGTAGGGCAGATCGGGCCATCGGGGAAGATGCGCGCCTTGAGGAACTGGAAGCACCGCTCAGGATTGGCGAAGTATGCGATTGCTTGTTGGAGGGTTTTAGGTTCGGTTGCCATGACCAAACCTTATCAAAATAGCCTTACTGTGTCAAGTATATTATTGCCCAGAATCTTGCATAGTGCCTTGCCGGTATGGGTGGCAGGTAGGCAGTTTGAAATTATCCGCATCGGCAATTGAATTTACAATCGTTCTTCCATGACCGTTACTGTCCGATCCTTCGCGAAGATCAATGTCGGGCTGCGCATTGGCGCTGCCCGGGAGGATGGCTTTCATGAGCTGCTCACTGTCTATCAGACGATCGGGCTGCATGACCTTGTTCATGTGAGTGTCGGGCGCGGGAGCGGAGTTGAAATTCATTGTGCCGACTCGCGGGTTCCCAAGGATGAATCGAACACTTGCTATCGCATCGTCGAGAAAGTGATGCCCGCTCTGCACGCAAAGGGGCGGGTTGTCATCGCTATTGAGAAGCGGTTGCCAGTGCAGGGTGGGCTGGGCGGGGCTTCGTCGAATGCGGTGGCGGCTTTGATCGGGTTAGAGCGGGCGTTGAAGAAAAGTTTGCCAGCGGAGGAGCGGTTGCGGATTGCGGCGGAGGTTGGCTCGGACTTGCCTTTATTTCTGATGGGTGGGACGGTGCTGGGTGTGGGGCGTGGGGAGCAGGTTTATCCGCTTGAAGACTTGCCCGCGATGGCTTGTGTGGTGGTGACGCCGGAAGTGGGAGTTTCGACGCCGAAGGCGTTTGCGAAGTGGGACCGAAAATTGACGCTCCCCGCGGCATCCGATAGAATGATTGAGCTTGGCCGAGGGCTGTCGGCGTGGCTGGGCGAGATGTACTCCGGTGCTCCTTTTAGGAGGGGCCGGGCCGAGAATCCGCTTCTCGCGCTTGTCCGGGCCGGGATCAAGAACGACTTTGAAGAAGTCGTCTTTCCTGAGTATCCCGAGCTGAGTGAATGAGTATCCCGAGCTGAGTGAAGGTAAGCGTGCTCTGCAACGCGCGGGCGCGAAGTACGCGTCGCTGTCGGGCTCCGGGTCGACGTTGTACGGGCTTTTCGCTTCGAAAGAGGCGGGGCGGGCGGCGGTGACGAGGCTGCGGAAGCGGGGGTGGGCGGCGCAGGCGACGGTGACGCTGACGCGAGGCCAGTATTGGCGGCGAATTTTTGATTGTTGATTTCTGATTGTTGATTGACAATGGAGATGCCCGATTTTCGGGATCAATCAAAAACCAATAATCCTACTGGGCCGTCGACTAATGGTAGGTCAAGTGCCTTTGGAGCACTTTGTCTAGGTTCGAATCCTAGCGGCCCAGCCAGGAAACAGTTCTCAGTTCCCGGGTTTCAGTTCTCAGTTAGAACTGAAACGGCACTGAGAACGGGGAACTGAGAACTTCTTATGGCTACTTTGGTGACGCCGGCCGAAAAAGTAGAGAAGGTCGATAAGAACGTTCCGCCTTCGCCTGAGGAGAAGTCCGACCGCAAGCAGCGCGCGCGGGTGGACGAGAAGTTCAAGATTTTCAGCGGCACGGCGAACGAGCCGCTGGCCGATGAGGTCTGTCATTTTCTCGGGATGCAGCGCGGGCAGGCGCAGGTGATCCGCTTCGCCGATGGCGAGGCCTATGTGCAGATTCAAGAGAATGTGCGCGGCTGCGACGTGTTCGTGATGCAGCCTACGTGCCGCGCGGCGCACAAAGATGGCGGCAAGAGCACCAGCGTCGACGAGCATCTGATGGAGTTGCTGCTGATGATCGATGCGCTGAAACGCGCGTCGGCACGCCGAATCACGGCGGTGATGCCCTATTTCGGATACGCGCGGCAGGATCGTAAAGACAAGCCGCGCAGCCCGATTTCTTCCAAGCTGGTTGCGGATTTGCTGACTACGGCTGGCGCGCACCGGGCTTTGATTGTGGATTTGCATACGCCGCAGTTGCAGGGATTTTTTAATATCCCGGTCGATCACCTGTTCGCTTCGCCGGTGCTGGTGGATCACTTTCGCAAGTTGAACCTGCCGAACCTGACGGTGGTTTCGCCCGATGCAGGTGGCGTGGAGCGAGCGCGGTTCTTCGCGAAGAAGGTCGATGCGGCGCTGGCTATCGTCGACAAGCGGCGCGGATCGGCGACGTCAAGGGTCGGACCTGCTTAATCATCGACGACTTGATCGACACGGCGGGCACGCTGGTGAAAACGGCGTCGGCATTGATTGAGAACGGCGGAACTGAAGTTTATGCCTGTGCGTCGCATGCGGTGCTGTCGAATCCGGCGGTCGAGAATATTGCGCAATCGGTGATCCGCGAAGTGGTGGTCACCAATACGATCCCGCTGACCGAAGAGGCAAAGCAAGAGCCGAAGATCCGGGTGCTTTCGATTGCGGGACTGATTGGGCGGGCGATTCAAGCGAATCACGAAGAGACTTCGGTCAGCAAGTTGTTTACCTAGGAGAGGGCTTGGGTGCGGAGATCCTTCGGCGACGATAAACCTGTCGCCTCAGGATGACAGTGCTTGCTGGTGATTCTTACAGAAGGAAACGAAATTATGGCGACTACGTTGGAACAAAATACTTTAGAAGCGCAGGCGCGCGAGGCTGGGACGAAGAACCATGCCCGGC
>WNFJ01496603.1_pt1 | contig 10549 bp, 10 predicted proteins | sample 5400461 | NCBI WGS metagenome assembly WNFJ01 (sample SAMN13153349, study PRJNA577476) | soil metagenome | isolation source: 115 cm saprolite on Douglas fir-dominated hillslope | place: USA:California | collected 2013-09-17
GGGTGCGCTGGTGCTGCAAACAGCCGCCCAGCCGGCCCGCTTTCGACGATATGCCCGAGATACATGACCAAGATGCGGTCGCACAGCAGCCGCACGACATTAAGATCGTGGCTGACGAACAGATAGGAGAGGTCGAGCCTTTGCCTCAGCTCGGCGAGCAGTTGCAGGATCACGACCTGCACCGATACATCCAGGGCCGAGGTCGGCTCATCGAGTATCAAAACCCGCGGCTCGACGGCAATTGCCCTAGCGATCCCCACCCGCGCTTTCTGCCCGCCCGATAATTGATGCGGAAAGCGGGTCAACAATTCCTGCGGCAGCCCAGTCAGTCGAGCAGCCTCCTCGACCCGAGCGCGCAGTGCCGCGTGCGAAAGCCGGCGCAGGCGGAGCAACGGATCGGCAATGGCCCGAAAGGCGGTGAAGCGCGGGTTGAGGCTGTCGGTCGCATCCTGGAAGACCATTTGGATCTGTGCGCGAAGCGGGCTGCGCCCGAAGCGCCGCGCCGGTACCGCCGAGATTTCCTCGTCTTCGAGCTGGATCGTGCCTTCGGTCGGATCGATCAAGCGCGCGAGGAGTCGCGCAAGGGTCGACTTGCCGCAGCCCGACTCGCCGACGAGCCCGACCGTTTCGCCGTGCCCGATCGCAAAACTGACGCCGTCGACCGCGTGCAGCAGAGAGGCGGCCGCGCCACGGCTCACACCCCGCATCTTACCCATCGGGTAAAGCTTGCGCAGCCCCGTGACTGCAAGCACCGGCCGGTCGGCACTCATAGCGGGTGACGGCAGGCGAATTGCCGTCCGTCGGCCGCTGTCAGCCGCAAGAGCGGCATCTCCTGGCAGTCGGACGTGACGCGCTCGCAGCGCTCGCTGTAGCGGCAGGCCGGCAGGTCGGCGCGGCGCAGATCCGGCAATGAGCCCGGGATCGCCGCCAATCTGCCGAGGTGGCTGGCTTCGGCTGGTGTAGCTGCGATCAGTTTCGCGGTATAGGGATGGCGCGGCGCTGCGAACAGCAGCGGGGTCGGCGCCATCTCGACCAAATGGCCGGCATGCATCACCGCGATACGGTCGCAATATTCAGAGGCCAAACCGAGATCGTGCGTGATCAGCAGGGTCGCCATGTGTTGCGACGCCGCGAGCTCGGCGATCAGATCCATAATTACCGCCTGCGTCGTGATGTCGAGACCGGTCGTCGGCTCGTCGGCGATCAGCAGCGCCGGCTCGCATGCCAGCGCCATTGCGATCATCACCCGCTGACACATACCGCCCGATAATTCGAACGGGTAGGCGGCGGCGCGCCGCTGCGGGTCGGGGATGCGCACTTTCGCCAGCATTTCGACCGCGCGCCTTGGCGCTTGTGCTGCGGTCACATTGCCGTGACGGATCAGGATATCGGCTATCTGCCGGCCGACCGGGCGGATCGGGTTCAGTGCGGTACGCGGGTTTTGGAAGATGATCGCCAATTCGCGCCCGCGCATCTCGGCCATCGCCTTCTCGCCCGCCTGGAGCAGGTCGAGGCCGCCGAACACGATCCGCCCCGAGGTGATGCGCGCGGCCGGATCGAGGATGCCCATGATCGCGTACGCAGTCACCGACTTCCCCGAACCGCTTTCTCCGACCAGCGCCAATGTCTCGCCACGCCGCAATCCGAAACCGATGCCGTCGAGCGCCTGCACGGTGCCGCTGCGGGTACGAAACTCGACCGCGAGGTCCTCGACCGCGAGTAGCGGGACCGGTTTATTGTCGGGGCTCATGTGCGCCGCAACGGGTCGACGATGTCGCGCAACCCGTCGCCCATCAGGTTGAAGCAGAAGACGGCACCCATCAGCACGAGCCCGGGAAATAGCGCCACCCACCATTCTCCCGAAACGATGAAGTTCGCGCCCTCGGCGACCATGATGCCCCATTCCGCGGTCGGCGGACGCACGCCGAGGCCAATGAAGGAGAGGCCGGCGGCATTGAGGATCGCATAGCCCAATGTCAACGAAACCTGCACGACCATCAGTGGCATGATATTGGGCAACAGCTGTGCCAGCACGATTCGCGCCTCACCATTGCCACACAGACGCGCCGCCTCGACAAATCCGGCATCGCGTCGAACATTGGCCTCGGCGCGGGCCAGCCGAGCATAAATCGGCAAATTGATGATGGCGGTCGCATAGATGATATTGGCGACACTGTTGCCGAGGGCGACGACGATACCCATCGCCAACACGAATAGCGGGAAGGCCATGATCGTGTCCACGACGCGGCCAACAATGCGATCGATCCAGCCGCCACAGTAGCCAGCTGCGAGCCCCAGCAGAGTACCGATGCCGAAAGCCAGTGCCACCGAGGTCGCCGCAATGCCGAGATCGAGGCGGGTGGCTACGACAACACGAGAGAAGATGTCGCGGCCGAGCTGATCGGTGCCGAACCAGTGGGCAGCGGAGGGTCCAGTCAGTGCCAGTGCCGTGTCGCTGGCGAGCGGGTGGTAGGGCGCGAGCGACGGGCCGAGCACTCCGCACAGCACAAACAAGAAGAACAGGGCAAAGGCGAAGCCAGTGACCGGGTTTTCGCCGAGCACATAACCGGCATGGCGCAATGCCGCCGTCATGCTTCGAGCCGCACCCGCGGGTCGACAAGGCCGTAGACTATGTCGATGCACAGATTGAGCAGCACATAGAGCAAGGCCATCATCAGGACGAAACCCTGCACCGAGGCGTAGTCAGACGCGATCATCGCCTCGACGGCGTAGGAGCCGATGCCCGGCCAGGCGAACACCTTCTCGACCAAGACACTGCCGCCGATCAGAAAAGAGCACACGATCCCCAGAGTGGTGATGACCGGCAATACGGCGTTGCGGAAGGCATAAACAAAGACGATGCGCCGCCGCGGCAGCCCGCTCGCCCGCGCGGTCCGGACGAACTCGCTGCCCAATGCCGCCAGCATTGCCGCCCGGGTGATGCGGGCCAGTGGCGCCAGCGAAAAGATCGCCAAGGTCGCCACCGGCAGAATCAATTGTGCCAGCGACGCTCGGAACGCATCGAGGTCGTGCGCGACCAGGCTATCGATCAGATAAAAACCGCTCCATCGCGGCGGCGCTGTGGAAAACACATCGAGCCGCCCGAGCGGTGCCGGCGCCCAACCCGCGAGATAATAGAAAAGATACACCAGCAAAAGGCCCGTGAAAAAAGTGGGCAATGACACGCCGGCGGTGGTGATGATGCGGCAGGCATGGTCGACCAGAGAGCCCGGCCGGGTCGCCGCGGCAACACCCAGCGGCACCGCAATGGCGACCGACAGGCAGAGCGCGGTCAGACCAAGCTCCGCCGAAGCCGGGAGACGGGTCAGCAATTCGCTCAATACCGGCTGCCCGGTAGTCAGCGAAGTTCCGAGATCGCCGTGCGCGAGCTGTCCGAGATAATCAAGAAACTGCGCAGGGAGGCTGCGGTCGAACCCCATCTGGTGCCGGATTTGCTCGACTGCCTCCTGGGTGGCTGCTATACCGGCGAAATAGACGGCAGGGTCGCCGGGGAGAGCTCGGGTCAACAGGAAGGTCACGACGATGACGCCGGCAACGCTCGGCAAAGCAGTGCCGAGGCGGCGCACTACAAGCATCACTGGCGCGCGTGCCCCGCCTGTCGCTGTGACCGATGATTGAAGCGTCGTTGCGGTCACGTCTTCGCCAATGGCCGGTAGTCGAGCCGGCGGTGGAACCAATACTGGTAGCCGGTCACATTGTTCTGCATGGCGACATCGAGGAACGGATCGAACAGCGGGATACGCGGGACGTCGGCGAAGGCCAAGCTGATGAAGCCCTCGATCTCCTCCTTGTACTTCTGCGGATCCTCTTCGAACCGGGCGGCATTGATCAGCTTGTCCATCGCCGGGTTCTGGTAAGACATTGTGTTGAAGAGCGAGTTTTGCCCGTGATAATTCCAGAAGAAAAAGTATTCAGGGGTGAGGAGCCACCCGCCAAAGAGATTGACGACCATCGGTAGCGTCTTTTTGGCCAGCTCGGCGCGCCAATTCGCTCCGGGTATTTTGCTGAGCGCGACCTTGATCCCGATCTGCGCGAGGCTTTCCTGGACCAGCACGCAAATCGGCTCGTTGGTGACGGCAATGCCGAGATCAAAGGACAGCGTCGTCTCGAACCCGTCGGCCAATCCGGCTTCCGCGAGGAGCTGCTTTGCCTTGGCGAGGTCGGTGACATAAGGGGTCGGCTGGGGCCAGACGGGGGCGGAAACCTCGGCGGGGCCGCCAAACATCGGTACGCCGCGGCCGAACATCGCCGCATCCATGATCTTCTGGTACGGGATCGCATAGGCGATCGCCTGGCGCACTTTGAGTTTGTCGAATGGCGGGGTCTTCACATTCATGTCGATATAGACGATGCAGTTATCGATCGGCGTGCCGACCACTTTCAGCTTCTTTTCCTCCGCCAGTTCCGAGACATCCTTTGGCGGCAGATCGAAAGAGACATCGGCATCGCCGCGTTCAATCAGAGCGCGCCGGTTGCTTGGCGACGGCACCATTCGCCAGATAACCCGCTGGATCTTCGGCAGGGATCCCGATTTCCACTCGTCGAACCGGCGGTAGACGAGCTCCTGGCCGGGCGTCCATTTCTCGATCTGGTAGGCGCCGCTTCCGGCCTCGTTATTCTTTAGCCACTCCATTGCCCACGGGTCTTTGTCGGTGGCGTGCTGCTTGGCGAGGCCGGAATTGAAGATGCCGATGGTCGGGACCGCGAGATCGGGAAGGGTGAGTCGGTCCTTGCGCAAGAAGTCGATACGAAACGTGTGGTCGTCGACGACAACAAACTGCTCCGGCTTCTGCATCGAGCCTGCGGCCATCTGGAAGGTCGGGACACCGCCAACCGTCACCGCTCTGTCGAGCGACCATTTGACGTCTTTGGCGGTCACTGGGGCGCCGTCGTGGAACTTGGCATCCTTCCGCAGTTTGAAGGTCACCGACATGTCACCGAGGTCCCATGATTCGGCGAGTTCCGGCTGGAACTTATCAGAGTCGTAATGATCGTTGCCGTTGGCGTCCTTCTTGACCCCGTATGTCATCAGCCGGTCATAGGTATTCCACGATGCCTCGGAGCCCTGCAGGTTGGTGCCGACACCCATCACGTCGAGATTGTTTGGCCCGTTCTCGGAAACGATCAGCAGCGTGTCTTTGCGCGACTGAGCCCGGCTCGGCCGGATATGAGCGCCGGTCAAGCCTCCTGCGGCCGTCGCCGTTGTGAGTTTCAAGAAATCGCGTCGCTTCATTGCCGTGACACCCCTTCTTGGCCTCGACATGCTCACAGCAACCGGCATGCCATACGGAGGCAAAGCATTTTTGGCGAGTGATCGGGCAGAATTGTTTAATCAGCAGGCAATCATGACCCGCTTTGCCGGTTTTGCGAGCCGGTTGGGGCACAATAGGCTGCGAGTAGGAATCCGCGCCCAACCGCCGCCCAGAACTCTCCACAGGTTTTCCATCGCGCTGCGTTTTTGCGCCTCGATGCCTTCAAGCACGGTCCGTGCGCTGCCAGACGGCGGGCACCGTCATCGGTCTCATCTAGTAGTCCCAGCGCCTGGCACGAATCCTGCTGCGGCATCTCGAAACCCCGCGCAAGAGCGGCCGAGATCGACCACAGCGCTATCACCAAGCTTAGTTCGGAGGCATTTGCCCCGTTTAGTGAGGTCGGGGGCGGAGATGAAACAGACCGTCGAGATCGTTGGTGCCGGGATCGCAGGACTGACCACGGGTCTCGCCTTTGCTCAGAAAGGCTGGCGAGTACGCGTCCACGAGCAGCGCAACGCGCTGTGCAACCGGCGCGAGGGGATTTTCGTTTGGGAAAATGGGTTGCGCGTCTTAGACGCGCTCGGAGTGCTGACCCCGACAATCGCTGGAGCTGGCGGCTCAGCACGATACGAGAGGCGCAATCACGACGACAAGACGTTTTCGAGCGGCCGTCTTGGTGGCGATCTTCGGCTTTATGTGGTGCTCCGTGAGACTCTGGTGAGCACGCTCCGTGACGCGCTGGTCGAAACCGGCGGCGAAGTCGTGTTCAACTCGCGCGCGGTCGCGGCGCAGCCCGAAGGCTGCCTGCACCTTGCCGATGGCAACACGCTGCACGCCGACCTCGTCGTTGCCGGCGATGGCGCGAACTCTTCGATCCGGGACAGCCTCGGACTACTGAGGTGGCGGCGCCCCGCCAACCAATACGGCTATTGCACGGTGATTCCGCGCGAGCGGAACGAGCACGACGCAGAAGCAGAATGCACCCATTACGAGTACTGGAATGGATCGCGGCGACTGCTCTATGTGCCTTGCTCAACAGATTGGGCGCATGTCCAACTAATCTCGCCGATGGACGACAGTCCGGGCAGCACAGCCTCGGTGGACCGCCGTTTCTGGCGTGAGTTGTTCCCTGCTTTAACCGGGATCGTCGACCGCCTCCCCCACGAGTGCGACGGGGAGCGGTTTGAGACAGTTCGGCTAGAGAGCTGGTCGAGCGGCCAAGTGGCGATCATCGGCAGTGCCGCAACTGCGCAACCGCCCATTCTCGGCCATGAAATTGGCTGTTCGATGGCGTCTGCTTACGCGTTGGCGCAGATGGTAGACAGTGCAGGTGATATTGTCGGCGGTCTTGTGCAATGGGAATTGTGCGAGCGCCCCATCACGCACTGGATACAGTGGCTGGCGCATTGGTACGCGCAAATGGCGTTCCTGCCGACGGGAGCTCGGATTGCCGTATTGAAAACGATCGACGCAAGCGAATGGGCGAAGCGGCGAATCCTGCTTGCGGGAGTCTGCCGAGACGTAGCTGCGCCAGGTCGATTGTCGCAAGCCGCCCCAGCAGACACATTTGTTTATCCTCTCATCCATTAAGCCTCTGGGCCCGATCTACAAATGCTAGCGCCGGATATGGTTCGGCTCTTGCACGAATGAAGCAAAACGCGGCTTGTGCACCTGGACCAAAGGAACAAAGGCATGACTTCTCAGAGCGAAAACGAGCTTCTGACTCGCGTTGGCCCCGGTACCCCAATGGGTAAGCTAATGCGCCAATTTTGGCTACCGGCGTGCCTGTCGTCCGAACTCACGGCCGATGGCGACCCGTTGCGCCTGATGCTGTTGGGTGAGCGCCTGATCGCCTTCCGCGACAGCGCGGGCCGGATCGGCGTCCTCGATCACCGCTGCCCGCACCGCTGCGCTTCGCTGTTCTTCGGCCGCAACGAGGAAGGCGGTTTGCGTTGCGTCTATCACGGCTGGAAGTTCGACACCGCCGGCAACTGCCTCGATATGCCGAACCTACCGGCCGACCAGGACTTCCAACACAAAGTCAAGGCCAAATCCTATCAGGTGTCGGAGCGCGGCGGGGTGGTCTATGTCTATATGGGCGAGCGCGAGGTGGTGCCGCCATTGCCGGCAATCGAGGCCACGCTGTGCCGCGAAGAGGAGACTAACATCTCCTGCGTCATGCGCGAGTGCAATTGGCTACAGGCCTTGGAAGGCGACCTCGATACCTCGCATTTCAGCTTTCTGCACACTGGCAAGGTCGAGCTCGATGACATCGACCCCGACCATCTCGAGCGGTTCCAGCTGATCGATCGCGCACCGCGCTACCATGTCAAGACGACCGATTGGGGCACGATGTACGCCGCTTATCGCCCGGCCCAGCCGGGTCATCTCTACTATCGCTTCGCCCATTTCGCATTTCCCTTCTGGACATTGTTCCCGAATGGACCGTTGACCGACAACATCTTGACGCAGGCTTGGGTGCCGATGGACGACACCCATGTGATGTCGTTCCAATTCAATTGGAAGCACAAGACCCCGGTGCTCAGCCGCGACAAAACGGGCGAGCCGCTGCCGCTTCTCGCCCGGACTACGGAGACCCTGCCGAACACCACCGACTGGTTCGGTCGGTGGCGCCCGGTGGCCAATCCGGACAACGACTATCTGATCGATCGCGAGGCCCAGCGCACGATCAGCTACACCGGCATCGGCGGGGTCTTTCCGCAGGATTCGGCGGTGACCGTCAGCATGGGCGAAATCTCCGACCGCACGCTCGAGCATCTGGCGCCGAGCGACCGGATGATCGTGATGACACGCCGGCGGCTGATCGATGCCGCACGGGCGTTGCGCGACCATGGCACCATCCCGCCGCTCGTCGATGATCCGGATATCAGTTACGCAATTCGCTCGGGCGATTTGATCGCGCCCGAGGCCCAGCCCTGGCTGGAGGCGTACGAGCAGACCCTGCAGCGGGCGCGGCATCCGGCTTTGTTGCAGGCCGCGGAGTAAGACCAGGCGCCGCCGTGGCCATCCTAACGGAGGTTCCTGCCGCTCCCGTCAGGATGGCCGAGGCGGAGCCCGCCAGGTGGCACTCGCGTCTCGGCGGACAAGAGATATTGCCGTTTGGGTTTGCCGCGCTCGCGACAAAAGCCGCCAGAACGCGCTCCGACCCGGCGGTATCAGTGCCGAGCGCAAAGCTGACGAGCCCGCGCTCGATGCGTATCGAGCGCAATACGAGCTGGCGCGGTTGAAGCGCCGGGCGTCGAACCAGACGCGCCGCAGCGTCCGGTCGAAGACCTGCCGAGGGAGGCGCTGATTGGTCCGGAATGGGTCAAGCGCGGCTGTCGTCGCCAGGTTGCAGCAGGCGATGGGGCAATCATGATCAATTTCCAGTACGCACGAGCTACCGACGTCGCCGACGCGGTGCGCCAGATTGCTGCCGATCCGAGGGCGAAGTTCATCGCCGGCGGCACCAACCTGATCGATCTGATGAAGGAGGATCTCCCCTGTCGGCTAGTGGATGAAAACGCTTAGGGGAAGAGGTGGGGCCATGCGAATATAAGAGGGATGTCATTCCCCGATTCTGTCGGTGAACGACACCATTTCATCTGGACGGATTTTGGAGCGGGCAAGCGGGCAATAGCTTCGGTCGCTGATGAGTCCGCACGTTTCTCCGGTTAGGGCTGCCGAGGTGCTGCTGGAACCAATAGCTTGCGTGCCGGTCCCAGTTCCAGAGCCGAATTAAGCGTAAGGACTAATCGCCCCCTCAGTCGCGAACGATGCGCCGCCTCATGCCAGAGCCTTGACGTCGTCGACGGTCTTTTGCGGTTGGGGACGGTGCTCGTAGTCGGGATCGACATCCGCGGCGCGGACGACGCCCTCGGGGTCGATCACGAAGCGCCCGGGCATGGGCAAGGACCAGCTGCTCTCACCGTTGCGAACCGCGAGGTCATTGCCAAAGCTGAGATAGACCCCCTTCAGATCATCGGGCAGCGTGAACCTGAGGCCGAGTTTCGCGGCGTAGGCATTGCCGGGGTCGGACAGCAGGTCAAAGCTGATCCCCTGCTTTTCAATGAGAGATCGGCTGGCTTCCGCCAGTTGCGGCGTAATCGCAACGATCGTCGCGCCATGTTCCTTGAGGGTACCCACGACTTGCTGCAAAGCATACAGCTCTGCGACGCAATAGGGTCACCAGCTGCCGCGGAACACCGTCAGAACCAACGGCCCGTTGGCCAGAAGCTCGGACGAGCGCACCTCCTGCCCGAACGCGTTCTTCAGCGCGAAAAGCGGCACTGGATCGCCCACTTTGATCACGCGGTCCATGATGCCGGACGCGCGCAAATCATCCGTCGCGCGGTGCATGATCGCTCGCTTGTCCGCCGGTATACGTTTGTCGGCCCCTTGTCGTATCGTATCGAGTCGTTCCGCGAGTGTCATGACTTCCTCCTTGAAGGACGCTCCCGAATTTGTCGGCCCGCATGGCGATACCGGGTCGCAGCTGTTTGGGAATTCGCGAGTCCGAGATATCACTCTTCGATTTCCGAAGAAACGCCCTCGGCCGCGACTTCCCGCAGCCGCCCGACCTCGGCTTCCAACGCCGCGATGCGCTGGTCGCGCTCACTGAGCGCTGCTGCAACAATGGCGGCCTCGAAGCGCTGCGGGACGTGCTGCGGGTAATTCGCATTCCAGGCTGGGACGGTGAAGAGCATCACCTGTTCTGACCGCGCTTGTAAACCTTCCGGCATCAGCCGTGCCGTCAGCTCGGCATGGCTTTCGACAACGCGCGCCTCACCCCAGATTTGACGCGCCACCGGCCAGCTGGTGCGGCGTTCGGGGAAGGAACAGCGAGGCTATGGACAAGCATGAAGCGAGCAGTCGCAGCGAAACCACCGTTCTGTCGATTTCAGAAATGAAGCCGGCGGCTGAGAGCCAGCCCAAGACGCGCGGCCCAACGGCTCACGCTGGCGTATCCTCCCGCTCCGGCCACCGATACCCCTTGATGGCACGGGCGAAGGCGGCAACCGCTGGCGAGAAGCGCCGGCCGGCAATTGACACCAGCGACACCTCGCGGACGACTTCGGGGTCGGCAACAAGCCGAGTAAGCACTCCGGGGATGGTCGGCGAAAACTCCGGGATAAAGCGACCCGGCCCCCGCTCAGTTGGAGGGTCACGGCGCGGCACCCCGGTCGGTACCGCAACCCGCCGGCTGCTAACGGGCTGCGCTCGCGGTCTTCTCACGCATCATAGTGATGACGCGGCCTACCTGGCCGCCGTTGCGC
>WNFJ01660945.1_pt2 | contig 10549 bp, 9 predicted proteins | sample 5400461 | NCBI WGS metagenome assembly WNFJ01 (sample SAMN13153349, study PRJNA577476) | soil metagenome | isolation source: 115 cm saprolite on Douglas fir-dominated hillslope | place: USA:California | collected 2013-09-17
CTGCGTGCAGGAGTCGTGCGGGGGTTCAGTGACGTTGCCGGTCAGGCGTCGCGGGTGATCATCCTCCAGGCGCCGATGGCCGCCCAGCCGATGATCCAGCCGGCGATGACGGTGATCACGGCCCAGGTGGGCATGGGCGGCAGGTTCGGCCCGGTCAGAGCGCCTGTTGGCGTGATTATGGTGCCTCCGGCTAGCGCGGCCGGTTTCAGCTGGGTCATTGGGACGCCGACGATGAGGCGCTCGACGTTCAAGAGGTGGGGCAGCGTGTGGGTGATTAGTTTCGGGGTGATGATGATGTCCAGCACGATGAGCAGGATGACCGGGACGGTCCGCTGGCCCATGAGCGAGCTGAGGCCGAGGCCGACCGTGAACCCGATGGCCAGGTCGAGTTCGAGCCACAGCCCGGAACGGGCCATGGCTCCCGCCGACGGGGTGACCTCACCGGTGGTCAGCGGGGTGTGGGCGAACGCGGTCACCAGGCACGCCACGGTGATGCCGACAGCGGCGAGGGACAGCAGGATGGCCAGCCCGGCCGGGATGCGGGCCAGGTAGAGGGCGAGCCGGGACCGGCCGGTGATCACCAGGTTGCGGAACATGCCGTCGGTCAGGTCGGCTGTCCCGGCGGTGGCGCCGAGCACGGTGGCGATGATGAACCCGAACTCGTCCATCAGGGTGCCGATGGTGGCGAGCGCGTCCGGTTCGCCGGCCGGCGCGTAGTGAGCTGGGTCGCTGACGTGGAGGATCAGCCGGATGGCGTAGAAGATGACGGGCAGGGCCACGGTGAAGAGCATGGTGACGATCATGAGGGTGCGGCGTCTGCGCAGTTCAAGGAGCTTGACGCCGATCAACGGCAGCGGCGGCACCCAGGATGTGCGCCCGTCGGCGGCCAGGCTGGGGGCGGTCACTGTTCTTCTCCGAAGCGGCTTGTCACGGACAGGAACCAGTCCTCCAGGCTGGCGTGGGTCTGCCGGAGGCCGTAGACAGAAATCCCGGCCTGGACCAGGCGGCGGTTGATCTCGGCTGCCTGCTCGCGGGCCGGCTCCGCGGTCAGCGTCACGGTCAGCCCGTTCTCGGTGACCGTGACGCGTGATGCGGTCGCGGGCTGGCCGAGGACCCGGGCCGCCGCGGGCGGGTCGGAGCACTGCACCTCGACGGCGGCTCCGGCGCCTGCCGTCAGTTCTTCGATCGGGCCCTGCCGGATGACCTTGCCGTGGTCAACGATGGCTACCTGGTCGCAGGTGCGTTGCACCTCGTCCAGCAGATGCGAGGACAGCATGACGGTGCGTCCCTCGTCGGCCAGGCCGCGGATCATGTCCCGCATCTCGTGCACGCCGGCCGGGTCCATTCCGTTCATCGGCTCGTCGAGGATGAGCAGTTGCGGGTCGGCCAGCAGGCAGGCGGCCACGCCCAGGCGCTGGCGCATGCCCATGTCGTCGGCCCGCCCGGTGAGCCGTGTCCGGTCCAGCGCCGGGCCGATCTGCTGCCCGGCGTTCCCGCCCCTGGCGGCGGCCAGTATCTTCAGGTTCTCCCGCCCGGTCAGGTGGCCGTGGAACCGTGGCTCGTCGACGATCGCGCCCACCCGGGCCAGGGCACGCCCGCGCTGGGCGGGCACCGGGATGCCCAGCAGCGACATGGTGCCGCTGCCGGCTCTGGTCAGCCCCAGCAGGACCCGGATCAGCGTGGTCTTGCCCGCCCCGTTCGGCCCCAGATAGCCGAACGCGGAGCCCCGCGGGACGAGCAGGTCCACGTTGTCGACGGCCATGTGGGCGCCGAAGCCCTTGGTGAGCCCGTGCACCTCGACAGCCCAGTCGCCATCCCGGCCTGGACCGAGCCGGTCGGCGCCCGGATGCGGGCTCTCGCTATAGCTGGAAATAGTGGTCATGTGCCTCTTCCTGGCTGGATGGCTTGCTGGTACCACGGTCCCCGGATCCCGGCCCGCCTGTCTGCGGCCCTGAGAACGAACCGGTTCATCCGCAAGGATGAATCCCATGCCGCCTCACGGATGATGCACATGGCCTGGCCGGGCGCTACGGTCAGGTGTATGCAGGCAGTTCGGCGCTTCGCGCGCGGTGACCCGCGGGTGATCACCGATGCCTGGATAGCGATCGCCGCGACTGGGCTGATCGCCGCCGCGGCGTGGGGTCCGGCCAGCCTGGCAGGCACCACGCTCGCCGGGCCACTCTGGCTGCGGGCGCTGCTGCCCCTGGTGACCGGCGCGCCGCTGGTGTTGCGCCGCCGCGCGCCGCTGCTGATGTGGACAGCGATATGGGCGGGCATAGCGCTGCAATACCGGATCACCCGGCACCCGCTGCAGGACCTGGAGCTCATGGTCGTCCTGGTCACCGCCAGCTACTCGCTGGGCGCGCACGCCCCCTTGCGCCGTGCGGCTGCCGGCCTGGCCATCAGCGCGGTCATGATCATGGCCGGCGGGGGCGCGCTGCTGGCCTTCTTCCAGTATCCGGGCGGAGTCGTAGTAGGCCTGTCCTACGTCCCGATCCTGGCCTTCTGGCTGGTCGGCGTGCTCGTCCGCTCCCGCGGGCAGTCCGCGGCCAGGGCCAGGCATAACGCGGCACTGCGGCAACAAGCCGACCAGGCCGCGGCTACCGAGCGCATCCGGATCGCCCGGGAACTGCACGACATCGTCGCCCATCACCTCAGCGTGATCGTGCTCCAGGCGGGCGGCGCCCGGGCGTCGGGAAAATCCGCCGAGGCGGCCCTGGAGAAAATCGAGAAGAGCGGACGGCAGGCACTGGCCGAAACCCGCCGCCTGCTGGGCGTCCTGCGCGACACCGGCGAGCCAAGCGGGCTCGCCCCGTCGCCGGGCATCGGCGAGCTGGACGCGCTGGCCGGCAGCGTCCGCGCGGCCGGGCTGCCGGTGAACCTGGTCATCGACGGTGACCACGCGGCGCTGCCTGCGGCCGTGGGCGTGTCCGTTTACCGCATCGTCCAGGAAGCGCTGACCAACGTCCTCAAGCACGCCGGCCCTGCCCGCGCTGAGGTGACGATCGGCTGCGCGGAGGATGCGGTCACGATCGAGATCACCGACGACGGGACGAAGAAGCCCGGTGACCAGGCCCGGGTCGGCGGGCATGGGCTAGTCGGAATGCGCGAGCGGGTCGCGACGTTCGGCGGTGAGTTCCACGCCGGGCCGCGGCCCGGCGGCGGGTTCGCCGTGCGCGCCCGGCTGCCGCTAGGCGACCGCCTGCCGCTCGGGGACGGGCTGTCGTGGTCAGCGTCCTGATCGTCGATGACCAGGATCTCGTTCGCGAGGGCCTGCGGATGCTGCTGGAAGCCGAGCCGGACCTGGCCGTCGCCGGAGAGGCCCGCGACGGCAGCCAGGCGCTGGCCCGGGCACGGCTGCTAGACCCCGACGTGATCTTGATGGACGTCCGCATGCCCGGCATGAACGGCATCGAGGCCACTACCCGGCTCGTCCAGGGCGGATCCCGGGCGCGGATCGTGATGCTGACCACCTTCAACCTGGACGAGTACGTCTACCACGCGCTGAAGGCCGGCGCGAGCGGCTTCCTGCTCAAGGACGCCAGCCGCGAGCAGCTCACCAGCGCCGTCCGCGCGGCAGCCGCCGGCGAGACCCTCCTTGCGCCCGCCATCACCCGGCGGCTGATCGAGGACTTCTGCCGCGGCCCCGCACCCGGCACCACGGCAGCTACGGCGGCCGGGCTCCTCAGCGAACGCGAACTCGGTGTCGTCCGGCTGGTAGCCCAGGGCCTGTCCAACGCCGAGATCGCCGGCAGGCTCTACCTCAGCGAGGCCACCGCCAAGAGCCACATCGCCCGCATCTTGGCCAAACTCGGCCTGCGCGACCGGGTGCAGATCGCCGTCTACGCCTACGAACACGGCATCGTCCGCCCCGGTCACGGCACTCCGCCGCCCCCAGGGCGGGGGGCAAGACCCTAGCGCGAGTCAGATGTCGGCGGCTCAGGGACCCGGGACTGGCCGTAGCGTGGTGACATTGCCGGCCGCGGCGAGTTCTTCTCTGGCCTGGCCGAGTTCGAGAGATAGCTCGGCGATGAGCTTGCGCAAGGCACTGGCGGTGCGGCGCTCGCGTGCGAGTTCCTCCTTGATAGCTGTGAGCTGGGTGCGCAGGTCGTCGCGTTCGGCGGCGAGCGTGGTCAGCGCGGCTGGGGCGGAATCCCGGGCCTTGACGCGGGCCTTGAACACGTCGATCAGGTGCGGGTGGTCGTAGACGATGTCGCGGCGCAGCCCGGATTCGGTGATCAGCTCGGAGACGGTCAGTTTCCCGGTCGCCGATCGGAGCGGGGTGGCGGCCAGGAGCCGTTCGGCTGCGGCGGTGATGGCTGCCTGCTCGGCGGCCCGGTCACGTCGCTTGCCGCCCACGGGGATCCTCCTTTTCCTTGTCGCTGGCCGGGGGCCGGGTGGCCTGGTGGCGGGTGATGATGTCGCGCACCCGGGATGCCTGGGCGGCGGCGCGGTCGCGCAGCGGCCGTGGTGCCAGCGGGTCGGCCGCACGGGCCTCCAGGACGGTGAGGCGATCGCGTAGCTGGCTGATGTCGCGGTCGGTCCAGGCGAGGTTCTGGCAGGTGGTGCGGCATGCTGATTCATCGGGGGCGTCGGCGGCGGGCAGGCCCTGGTCGGTCCTGGCCCTGCGGCAGGCGGCGGTCTCGGTGGTGTAGACGCACGTCATCGCTTCGCCGTGATGGATGTTGGAGTCGGTGCGGGCCAGCAGCCGTTCGATGTTGCGGGCCTTGCTGACGACCCGGCCCTCGAACCGGCGCAGGCGGGCGACGCGGTCGCGGTATGCCTGCGCGGACGGGCCGCTGACGTGCTCGCCTGCTTCGAGCAGGGCCCAGTCGCGGTCGGCTTGTTCCAGCACCAGTTCCAGCCGTTCGACCGCGAGGTCCTCCATCCACGCGGTGTCGGCGATGCCGGAGTAATTCAGGGTCACCCGGGTGCTGACGTGCCCGTACTGGAGCGCTGCGGCGATGAGCCCGCGCGGGCGGCGGACGATGAAGTAGGCCAGAGTTTTCCTGAAGCGCCGGGCGTGGATGTGCCCGGCGGGGTCCGGCGGGATCGGCAGGGCGCCGCCGGGGCCGTTGAAGGTGGTGTTGACCCAGCGGGTGAACTGTTCCAGGTCCCGGGTCATGTAACGGGAGACCCGGGCGTGCTCGCTGGCGCTGCGCCTGCCCTGGGCTCGCACCTGGCTGGCGGGGAAGACGAAGGAGTGCGGGGTGAGCCGTTCCAGCATGGCGATCGCGGCGTGCACCGGGGCGACCACGACCCAGGGCCTTGCCAGCGGGTCCTCACCGCCCGTCGGCGGCTGCCGGTCGGCTCCCTTCCCGCAACGGCCGGCCAGCAGGAGCTGCCCGGTCTCGGGGTCGGTGTCGCGGCAGCCGCGCCGCAGGTTGAGAGCCTCTCCCGGGCGGAGGCCGGACAGGTAGCTGACGATCACGAAGCACGCTGCGGTCAGGTACCGCACCAGGTCCTGGATCTCCTCGACCGTGATCGGGTGGTCCCGCCAGGGCCGGCCGTCGAGCCGGCCGCGGATGGTGCCGAGGAAACTGCCCGGCGCGATCGGCAGTCCTGACCGGGCGGCGGCGCGGCGGACCTGGCCGGCCGGCAGCTTGCTGCGGACCCCGAGCAGCCGGCTCAGGTGCGACGGGTTAACCTGCCACCGCCCGTCGGCGCCGCGCTGGCCAGGCATCGCAGTGCCATCCCGCCGGGCATCGGCGAGGAAACGGGCCAGCCGCCCGGCGGGGGCAAGGCCGTCAAAGCGCCGCCGGGAGGGGTGGGTGCCGTCGTTGAGCTGGCGGTATTCTTCCCACGCGCCGGCGATGTCAGGGCCGAAGTCTTCCAGCATCCGCAGCGACCAGGCCAGCAGTGCGTCCATGGTCGCCGCGGCGATCCGCGGGGTCTTGTTGCCGCCTCCCCGGACGGTGACCTTGGCGAGGCTGTGGCCGCTGGCCCCGTCCCACGGCGCGGCTTGCGGCAGCTGGCACTGGGCCGGCAGCAGGTTACGGAATCCCCACACGATCCGGACCACGTTGAGCAGCTTGGCCTTGCGCGGTGCGGGGATGGCCAGCGCCAGCACATGGGCTCGGTAGGCGTCCAGCGCGGAGGGCGTCACCTCCGGCAGGGCCGGTATGCCCTGATCGCTCATCCACTGCGCGAATATCCGCAGGTCCCTGACGGTCAAGGTAACGGTGTCGATGGCCATGCGGGGGCTGCGGCGCTCGATCGCCAGCACCGGAGGATAAGGGTGGTCCAGGACCGCCAGCGTGAACGTCTTGAACGCCGGCACCATGTGCACGGGGAACCTGGACCAGTGCAGGCTGTTCACGCTGTGGTGGGCGTCGGGGTGGGCGGGCTGCAAGATCCAGACCGGGTCGGCGAACCGGGATAGCCGCGCGCCGGGCGTGCCGGGCCGGACGGCCCGGTTGCGCAAGATGACCGTGTCGCCGGCCGGCCACTGCGGGACGTCTGCCGGGCTTGCGAGTGCGAGATTACCGGTGATTGTCATCGCAGGTCCCAGCGCCCGTCCAGGAGATCGCTGATCGTCTGCCGCAGCCGGGTGCTCACCTGACCGCGGGCGTGGTCGCGTTCGGCGGGCGTGTAGGTGTTCACGATCTCCTCAAGCTGGTCCAGGCGGGGCCGGAAGCGGGCTGCCCACACCGCCGGGCTCAGATGCGGGCGCAGGGCGGCGATCTGCTCAGCCGCGGCGATCTGGGCGGGCAGCTGGCGGGGAAGCGCGCGGGCGTTCGGGCAGTCCAGGCAGGACAGGAACGACGCCGGGCACGGCTGCCCCAGCTCAGCGTGCGGGCTGGCCAGGTGATCGGTGCACGAGGCCAGCACGGTGTCCTGATCACCGGCCAGCAGCCGGCTGACGGTCTCCGCCTCCAGGCCGGCCCCGCGTGCGGCGCCGTCCGGGTCCTCAGCGAACCGGGCGATGAAGGCGGCGGTGAACACGGGAACCCGCTGGCGGGCGCGGGCCTTGCCGACCTCGTCGTCCAAGGCGGCGGCGATCACCGCCTGGCTGTCGCACCGTACCTTGCGGCTGGGCATCAGGTACTGGTCGTTCATGGTCGCCCGGGTGTGCGCGACCGGGCGCCGGCGGCGCTCGATCACCGTCTGCCGGATCCTCCGGACGCTGACCGGCGACCGCCCGGCCTGGCCTTGTCCCCGGCCGGCAGGGAAGCCGCGGTCGCGAGCCCAGCGGTAGACATAATGACCGCCGACCCCGCAGACCCAGGCCAACTCACCAGATGGCCCACGTCCGGCAGCGCGGGCACTGAAGGCGCCGGCGTGGCCGCCATGGCGGCGGGAGACCTCGGTGAGTTCCACCAGGAGCTGGTAGACCCGCAGCGGCGACCGGAACAGCCGGTCCTCCTCACCCGGCCCGGTGAGCACCCCCGCGACAGCTTCAGGGAGATCCTCCAGCGGGGCGACCATGTGCTCACGCTCCGGGCCGCGGCGCGGCTTGACCTCCTCGATCAAGGCGAGGCTCGGCCCGTCACCCCGGCCGCCGTCAGGCCGGTAGCAAACAGCGGGCCAGGCCGCGACCGTGCCGAAGTTCTCCCCGGTCAGCGCGGTCAGCAGCAGCGCGAACGCCGTCATCTCATGCAGCGTCAGGCACAGCCGCGACATCACCGCCGCTATCCCGCCCGCGGCACCGACCTCCTTGACCGCGGCCTGCCAGCGGCCCCCGCAGCGGGGCACGTCACCGGTGCGGTCGACAATGTCCAGCAGCCTGCCCTCGGCTTCCTCGGCGCTCCCGGCAGCCAGCTCACCTGCCCGGTAACCGGCCAGCAGCGCCCGGCCCGCGCGGATCCGGTCCCGGGCGGTCCGCACGTCCTTGCGCACCGCGGTCATGATCTGCTGCCACTCGGCATCGGTGTATTCCGGGTCCTTCGGCCGTGCCGACCCGAGCTGCCGGGGTGCCGCCCAGTCCAGCACCAGCACCTGGCGGGCCTGCGTCGGCAGCTCAGGGTCATCGCGCAGCAGGCTCCGCAGCGTCTCGATGCGATGCCGTGACCTGTCACCGCAATGCTCGCCGAACGCCCGGATGCAGTCCCCTGTCACGCCAGTCACGCCGGTGACGGGAGGCTGCTGCCGGGACAGCACCTCAGTGAACACCTTCACCGTGTTGAACATGTTCCTGGCCGAGCCGACGGACTTGATGCCGTGCCGGGGACCCGTCCGGCGGGCGAATGCCCGCGCCAGCCACCGCGCCACCTCCGGTTCCGCCGGCAGCCCGGCGAAATCGAAGATCTGCTCCTTGCCGGTCTTCTCGGCGATGAACCGCACCGCCAGCCCGCCATCCAGCAGCCGCTCCGGCGCCGCCCAGCCCGCGCCGGGCAACACGGCTCGCCGGCCGCCCCGTGACCCCGTCATCACCTGCGGCCCTCATCCGCCACGCGGACAGCTGGCAGGACCCGGCCGGTGCCAGCGCCGACAGCGGCGGCCAGCATGTCAACCGCGTCTTTCTCCTCACCGTCCAGCAGCGACATCAGGTAGTCGACCTCCAGCGCGGTGAACGGCTCCAGGTACACGTTCCTGGTCGTCATCGGGTCCCGGTGACCGAGCAATGTGGCCAGCTGATACCAGATGTCGCCGAACTGATCCCGCAGGTCCTTCATCTCCTCGCTGCTGAACCCCGCGATCCGCTGCTCCCAGGCGACCGACAAGATCGAGAACCATTTCAAGGCGAAGCTGTGCCGGGCCATGTGCGGCCGCGCCCACAGCGGGCACTCCTCTGCCTTGCCGCCCGCGCGGACCCACGCGACAGTCACCCGCGCGTTCGCGGCCTGGAAGGTGTCCTCCCAGCCGTGGGCCTTCTTCGCCGCCCGGTGTCAGCCACAGCGCCAGCGGCTCCAGGCCCTGCGGGGTGCGGCGGAACAGCAGCCGCCGCTCTTCCGGCCCCACGACATCGGCCGGCAATGCCGACGGGCCGTCTGGCCCGGTCACGTGCAGCACCCGGCTGCGCGGGTTATAGCCGGTCACGATGCGCACCGGCAGGTTCTCATACCGGCCGGCCTGCTGGGCGCGGCGGACCGCCTCGGCCCGCGATCCCTCCAACGGGTCGGTATAGGACGCGATCGAGGTCAGCACCGAGCGCGGGACCCGGTAGAACCGGCCTTCCCGGCCGCCCTTGATGCACGCCGCCGGCAGCCACGCTCTCGGAAACCGCTCCCCGCCAGCCGGCGGCAGCTCCACATCCAGGACGCTCGCCCACTCCCGCAGCCGAAGCCCGGTGCCGTACAGGCCATCGGCGAACGCCGCGTCCCGGTCCTCGCACCCGCCCCGCCACCCCGCACGGCGCAGCCCGTCGAACCCGTACCCGCGCAGCCCGGTGTTTGTGTCTGCACTCCTAGTGTCCGCCGGGCCCGGTGTCTCGTGTGCGTGGTGCGTCGTTGGCTGTTGAAGTGTCGCTGTGCCGGCGGCGTCGGTGTCTCATTGGGCTGAGAATCGGGGCGGGGGTGTGATGGACATCACTTCCCACTGATCCAGCGCGGTGGAACGCCCATCGTGTTCTGTCCGGCGCCCTGGCCAGTCACCAAGCGTGTCACCGCACTGCCGCGGTCATCGACTGCACTTCCGGGCCCGAACAGGAAGCGGAGTCAGCATGTCCAGTGTGTAGGCCAGGGCGGGCCGCAGGATTGAACTGTTACCGCGAAGACTCTGGGGAACCGGCGACAATAGCGGTAACCCGATGCTAGACGTGATCGATCCAATACTCGGCGTGCGTCACGCGGCTAGGCTCGTTGCCTAGCCGCCACGCCAATGTGGCAGGCGCGGGAGGCCGGGGCCAGGTCGCTGGGGCAGCTGCCTCAGGGGCCGGCGGGCGGTGGCGCGGATGTGGAACGAGACCGGGGTGCGCCCGGGGAAGAGGGACAGGTCGAGCTGGTGTCCGCGGCGGCCGTCACCCCTCGGCCCGGCCGCGGTCTGCGGCGGGAACGCTGTGCCGTAAGCCCGGCCCGGGGTCGGGCAGGCCGAACAGGCGCAGGAAGCTGTGGTGCACGGCGCTGGTGGCTTCCTCGATGGTCATCCGCCCGGCTTTGACTTCGTCTTCGGCGGCACGGCCGACGGCGAGGCTGGCCGCGAGCAGCCAGGCCGGCGTCAGGCGGCTGTCGAAGTCGCCGCTGGCTTGCCCGCGGCGAATGATCTCATGCAGCCGCTCGAGAACCGGGCCGTGACGGTCGAAGTCCTCATCCGTGCTCACGGCGGGCTGGTGCCAGAGGAAGGGGTAACCAGCGGTCACCCGCCAGCCAGCGTCGAGTAGCCGGATCAGTGCGACCGCTGGCGGTTCCTCCTCTAGCCCGGCCGCCTCGAAGGCCGCGGTCACCTCGGCGGTGGCCCGCTCGATCACAGCCTCGACCAGCGCCTCACGGGAGGGGAAGTGGGCGTAGACGGTCTGCCGGCTGACCCCGGCGGCCGTCGCGATGTCCTCGATACTGGCGCCCGGCTCTGCGTTCAGGACCTGGATGGCAGCCTGCAGGATCGCGGTGACGTTCTGCTCGGCATCGGAACGCCTGCGCCTGCGCCTGACCTGCGGCTGCGCTGACCCCACTGG
>WNFJ01337290.1_pt1 | contig 10548 bp, 10 predicted proteins | sample 5400461 | NCBI WGS metagenome assembly WNFJ01 (sample SAMN13153349, study PRJNA577476) | soil metagenome | isolation source: 115 cm saprolite on Douglas fir-dominated hillslope | place: USA:California | collected 2013-09-17
AATCCGGTGCCCGTCGACCCGCCGCTGAGCGCGGATCCGCTCGCGCCCACGACGTCACCGGAAGATCCACTCGCGATCCCGACGTCACCCGAGGAAGACCCGCCGGGCGGAGGCAGCCCCTCGGTCCTGCCGCCACAAGCCGCGAACAACCAACTGCCCACAAGGAGGAAACACGAAGCCAAAGAAAGGAGCGAGGCTCGAGCCATGCCCTTGCTAGAGCACGCTCCGTACCGTCTTGGAATAGGCCTATTTCCAGGGCTCGCCAATCTTCCCATTGTGCCACTCTGAGCCAGTCATGACCGACATGCCAGAGGCCGCGCAGGCGCTCGACCGAGCTCCCTTTCCGCAATTAGGGTAGGCGAATGTACGAACGGCGCAGCCCTCGGTAGGCAGAACCGCGCCAGGCCAACCGGAAAGGAGCTAGGGCACGGCGACCGCGATTACCGCGCTGCAGTCGACTTGGTTCGGCTGAAGACCACTGGAAAAGGCCGGGTTTGCGAGGGCACCCGCCGTCCGGTGCGATCGGTACCAGCAATGTAATGATGCTCCAGGGCGCACTCGATCGCGCGCTCCCCAAAGTCGTAGGCGGCTCTCTGGACAAGACGAGCGGAAGTCGCCTGCCCGGCGTCCGTGACTTCGACCACAATCCTGACGACTGCGCTGTCGATTCCTGCCCGATCGGCGCCCGACGGCCAAGGGCAGTCCCAATAGACCGCCCCACCCAGCCTGGCGGGCGCCGACATGTCGCGCCGCGGCGATCCTTCGCCATAAAGAAGTGCGTCCGCGGCGTTTGGATCTCCCTGGAGGACGTCGGTCATGTCGACCGCGGTTTCATGGCCGGAGAGCGACGCCGCCAAGTGCGGCGCCGGTGTCTTTGTGCGGGAACGCATCGCTGGGCTTGCTGGAGTGCGCAGCGACGCGCTGGGCGCGCGAGCCGCAGACCGCTGCACGGGTCGAACGACGAGACGATCGGCCGGCGTCGGGGGACTCAGATCGGCGTGCACTGCGCCAGCCTGAAACGCCTCCAAGGCGGGGACCTCAACGTCGGCAGGGGGCTCGACGGCCTTGTCGACAGCGCGCGGCGGCTCGGACGTCTGCTGTGCGTGCCGCCAACTCCACGACGGGTGACAGGCCACGACGGCCACTGAGCCGTGGACAGCCGCTGAAACAACCGCCGATACTAAGAACTGCAGCTTCACTTCAGTGTCCCCCACGCGACCGCACGCCGACGAGCCCGCTGGTCCAAACTTCTCCTGCCGCCGACAGCGTGGCCCCGGACCAGCGAACGCGCAAGGTGTAGGTGTTCGAAAAATGGCTTACGCGAGCGCGGACGCGATGACCTGTCCCTCGCCGATCTCGTACGAGACGACGGCCGGATCGACCCCCACTCCGGCGAGCATCGTGCGCCCGAAGGACGCCAAGCTGGTCGCGGGAGTGATGTCGCCGCCCGGAGCGGCTTTGCCCGTCTTGGAGTCAATCGACAGAGCACCGTAGTCATTGCCTACGGGCCCGACACCACCAATCACGCCCCCGCGAAACGAGTTGCCGATGGTGATCGAGACTTGATGATTTGGATTGTGCTGCCGACCGTCCACGTTGGCGGGGCCCAACGTCCGGCCGAAGACGTCGAGCGAAATGAACGTGACCTTGTCTGCAAGACCGGCCGAGGCCAGCTGCGCCATCATCCCGGCGATCGTAGCGACACCCGAGACGGTCTGGGTAGTCTCCGTTTGCAACCCGATGTCTCGATGATTGTCGCCGCCAAACGGGATGTGAAGCGCAATCACTGGAGTGACGTTCATTTGAATGAGTGCCAAAGCCGCGAGAACCTGCGACGGCGCGGTGTTGTCCTTGATCGAACTCAGTTGGTTCAATAGGCCTTGCTGAATGCTCCGGACCTGCTGCTGCGAAGTGACGAGCGAGTCGATGTAGGCCCGCCCTGCCGGACTCGCCCCATTGCGGTAGAGGTCATAGAGCTGGTTCAGTGTCTGATCGCGGAGCGGCTGAAGGTTGGTCAGCGCGCCCGCCGGGCTTGTCAGAGTGGCCTTGAGCGCCAGGGCCGGAAGGATGGGAAGGGCTCTGCCGCCGTAGACTAATGGGCTCGGACTGAATCGTCCCGAGACGAGGCGCCAAATGGCGCGCCAGGATCGACGGCAACATCTCGCCCGCCTGCGTCGCCCCCATCAGCTTGAGGACGTCGGGCTGCTTCGGATGCACGGGCGTGTTGGTCATCAGGTGCCAAAAGCAAAGCCGATCCAGGATGTTCTGCGGGAGCGCCGCCCAGGGCGCCGCGGCCGTGTACGTCTGCCCTTGGATCGTGAGGCTCGCCGGCGCCATCGTCGGGTCTTGGCTGTGGGTGATTTTCGGGTCCTCGTAGGTACCCGGAACGCTCGCGTTGATGGGGTCGCCCTGCCCTGAGGTGTTGAGCAAGATGTATTGCGCCTTTGCGCCGGCTGCGCAGCCTGCCGGAGGGCCGCCGGCAAGGGCGCGCCGTCGATTGAGCAGAATCGACGCAGGCAGCCCGGTCGCAAGAGCGCGCAGCCCGACGTAGCCCGCCCCAAACAGAGTGGACATGAGAGCCTGGCGCCGACCGATCATTTCAAACCTGCCTCTCACAATCCGATGGAGACCGCGGACGGGGCCATGCAGGCCACAATGAACGTGGACCGGAGCGCATCGGTTGCGCTGGCACCGGTTTGCATCGCCGACGAAAAGTGCGATTTCAAGAGCGCCTGAGCCTGCGCGGCGCGCGAGTCCGACGGCGTCAATGCCATTAGAATCTGGACGAAGTCCGCGATGGCCACGTCCGGCAGCGTGCTCGACCAGCGCTTCGCGTTGGGCGCCGGCGAAGCTCCAACCGGGTCGACAACGAGGGTCGAGACCGCCTCGCAGATGTTCTCCGTGCCGGATCGATAAAAGAGCGAAGGCGCGTTGGGCAACACAGGCGCGATCGCGCCGCGGCCGTACCCATCGGACGGAAGCCCCGAAACGATTTCGGGGATGGTGTTCTTCGCCATAGCCTTGCTCAATGCATCCAGACCACATACGTCGGTCAATCCAAGACGGTTGTTCAATGCTGCGCAAAGATGATCGCGCCGCGAAACGGCCACGACCTCGCCCGTCGCCGTCGTTGTCTGCGTCGGGGCTGCGTTCGTGGTGAGCGGTGAGGAGAGGAGCTCGCGCACGAGCGCGTTCCACGAAAGGTTCGAACTCTGGAAAGCGGCCACGATGCGTTGAAACTCGGGGTCGCTCGTGTCGCACGCCGACGAGTTCACGTAGTAGCAAAGCTTCTGGACCCAAGCCTGCGGCATGAGCGGGTGGGAGCCCAGGGTGCTGCCTAAATCGGCGATGCTGCCTACGCTGCGCACGAGACCTCGGAAAGCGAAGACTCCGTTCTGACCGCTGAAAGTTGGGTCGGTCTGCCCGTGGTAGTTCCACGAGTACGTCGCTGCGAAGATGGACCGAGTAGGATCCAACGTCTTGTGACAGTAGATGCAAGCTGGAGCCGAAGAGTGAGCCGAGTCGAGCCCGGGCGTGCTCATGGGCTGCGTCGCGTCGGTTCCGTCGACAGCCGCCCCCGTAGCGACGATGAGCGCCTGGTTGATCGTCACGCGCATCTGGTTGCTCGTATTCGTCTGCCAGTTGGCAAAGAACGCAGGCGTGCTGAAGAAACCGATGCGAGGCGTTGAAAGAACGAGCTCAGCCGACGATCGAAGGGTCGGCAGGTCGAAAAACGCCGTAGGTGACTCGCCCGAAGCCGGCGGCCGAATGGTCACCATTTTCCAGTTGTTGAAGTCTGCAGTCGTGAGCTGGGGTGCGACGGCCGTTCCCCCAATTTGCTGGCAGAGCGCGCCCGTCGTCGGGCTCTTACGCGTCAAGAGGGAACCCAAAAGGATGTAGTGAAGCGTATCGGCCGCCGCGGGGTAGACGATCGGGTCCTCTGAACAGCCCGGCACCAACTTGCCCGCATTGACGACGTCGGGGTCGTACCACCGCATGTAGTTGGGGCTGCTCGGGCTCAGTGTATCGGCGATGGGAATCGGACCCTGCGCCGCTTCGACCGACAGCGTGAGCCTGGGATTCGCCTTCCTGAAGGAGTCGTTGACTTTGCCGGCGTTGTCGACCTGCCACACGTCGAGGAACGCGTAGAACTCCATCAGAGCGGGAGTCATCATGAAGCGCTGGGTGGTCATCGCCTCGTTGAGAGGTCGCCCCTCCGAATTGAGCTGCAAGACCGTACGCGCGAAGCTTTCGCGCGCGTTTTGGACTAGCAGCGGCGCGGTTGTCCCGTTGACCGCGGCCGGTCGCGGGAATGTTTGATCAGCAAAGTCGACGACCGAGACTTGTGTTTGCTGAAACGCGAGCTCGAAGAAGGTCATCATCTTCTGCGCGTACTGGGGCAACCCCATCCATCCGTCGATCAGGGTCTTGAGCTGTGTCGGGTCGGCGGCGACGGCCTTGACCTCGTCGTCCGTCGGTGGGAGCCCGACGAGCACGTTCTTGACCTTGGCTACATAGACCGAGGGTGGATCCACCTGAAAGGAAAGCGGGGCCGCATCGGCGCCGCTGCTGTTCGTCGCTGCCTCGGCAGGAGCGTCAGCGGGTGCCGATGCGTCGGCCACCGGGCCAGGACGCGCAGGTGCAGCGCCGGGAGGCTTTCCGGAGCCGCATGCCGCGACAAAGGCGGCGGCCGCGAAGGCGGACAGACGGAAAGGACTAGCCGGCGGCACGTTGCTCACTCCTCACCAAGCAACGGCAATACCAGCGGCGCGGAGAAGCTCGACACCCACAGTCCAACGCAATTGCGCGCTGAAAATGGCCGACTCGAGCCTGGGCGAGGTGAACGCCGTCAGGTCCACGGTCCACCGAAAAGCGTTCCCCAGGGGTCGCCCGCGGTTTCTTGTTATAACCACGCCTATGCGCTTCGGTGCATTCCTTCCAATCCATGTGGCGATCGCTTGCTCGACTCTCGCGCCCGGCAATGCATGGGCGGTGGGCACGCGCACCTTCGAGCTTGACTCGCTCGACAAGCTTTCCGGCGGCGATCTCGAGGGCGTAGCGGTGGGCTCGGACGGCGTCGTTCGAGCGGGTTGGACGCTCGGCAACGTACCGGTCCCCCCCGACGCAGGGACGACGGCGACGTGTGCCCTCGCCCTCGCCGATGGGAGCGTCCTTGTCGGTACCGGGCCGTCGGCGGGCGGCAAGGTCGTGCGCTTCGCCAACGACCAAGCGACGATCTTCGCGGACACCAAGGAGAACGCAGTCAACTCGCTTGCCATGGACCGCGCGGGCAACGTCTACGCTGCAACGACGAGCAGCCGAATCTACCGTGTGACCCAAGGCAAGGCAGAGGTTTTCGCGACATTGCCGGAGGTCGAGAGCGTCTTTGCGCTGGCGGTCGACAAAGCCGGCACGGGCCTCTTTGCCGCGACGGGGTCGGACGGCCGCGTGATGCGCGTTTTGCCCGGCACCGCATCGAGCGTTTACTTCGAGACAGGCGATCCGTTCGTCGTCGCTCTGGCCGTCGGCGACGACGGCGCGGTCTACGCAGGCACGAACGGCAAGGGCTTGCTCTACCGAATTACGGCACCGGGCCGCGCGACCGTGCTGTACGATTTCCCGGGCGAGGATGTGCACGCGATTGCGGTAGCGCCCAACCGGAACGTCTACGCGATTGTGAACGACGAGCCCAGCGCTCCGGCCGAGACGTCAGACGCGAACGCTTCCAAGCGCTCCGGCAGCGGGCGCACGGCGCCGGGACCGATTGCGGCGCCGAAATCCAAGCCGGGCAAGGGCTCGCTCTGGCGCTTCGATTCGCAGGGGCGCCCCGAGCGGATGATGCACCACGATGAGTTTCACTATCTCTCGCTTGCGCTGGATGCCAAAGGAGCTGCGTTCGTGGGAACGGGAGCCGAGGGCCGTGTATACACGGTCGATGACGCACACGCGGTCTCGCTGGTCGCAGACACCCACGAGCGCCAGATTGGAGCCATTGGCGTATCAGGACGCTCCTGGTTCCTCGTCGGAAGCGACCCGGCCGTCTTTCACCGCGTTCTGTCGGCGGGCGGACCGAGCGCCGTGTGGACGAGCAAGCCCCTCGATGCCGGTTTGACAGCGCGCTTTGGCCATATGACGTGGCGCGCGACCGGCACGGTCGAACTATCGACGCGCTCAGGGAACACGCAAACACCCGACAGCACCTGGAGCGCGTGGAGCCCGCCGATCGCCGAGGGGGCGGCGGCGACAAGCCCGCGCGCGCGATTCGTTCAGCTGCGGGCTCGCCTCTTGGACGGAGCGGCCACCCTCTCGGACGTCACGCTCGCGTTCGTTACGGAGAACTTACGCGCGGTGGTCACCGAGGTCGCATCGCGCGACAAGGCCACACCGCACGAACCCAAGGAAGGACTGCCCCCCAGCGGCCACGAGTCCCCGAAGCACGACAGCGTCGTGCATCTGGGTTGGAAGGTCGACAATCCAGACAGTGACGTGCTGCGATACCGCGTTCAGTTCCGTCGCGAAGGGCAGGCGCGCTGGCTTGATGCCACCCCGTCGGACGCCGTGGTGACCAAACCAGAACTCGACTGGGACACGGCCGCCCTGCCAGAAGGCAAATACCGGCTGCGCGTCGACGCGAGCGACGAGATGGCGAATCCCCCGGGCGACGTCACCCATGACGCGCTCGTGAGCGCGCCGATTCTGGTGGACAACACCCCGCCGGTGTTCAAAACCCTCGCAATGCAGGGGCGGCGGCTGCATGCCGAGGTAGTCGACAGCGTCGGGCCTATTGTTCGCATGGAGGTGGCGATTGACGGCCGGCTCGAGTGGCGTCCGCTGGTCCCGGTAGACGGCATCTTCGACACCGCGGACGAAACAATCGACTTCGACATCACCCCGCTTGCTGTCGGCCCGGGCCCACACTGGGTGGCGGTGCGTGCGTTCGACGCCGCAGGAAACGCCGCCGTCCGCGACGTGCAGGCGCCATGACGGCACGTCCCCGACTACGCCGGGGCGTGGTCAGGACCTGGACGAGATATGGCCGCCCCGCGCTAAACCGGGACAGCGGCGTCAGGGTCGAAAACCTGGGTGTACCCTCCAGAAAGCCATGAGGGTGGCGATCCCGCGGAACTTTGGCCACAATCCCGAAACGGCACGCGCTGTGAATATGTGTACCGTCTCTGAAGCTCGTCCGTACTCCGATGACCCATCATTCCGTCGTTTTTCTTACCCTGGCTTCGGTTCTCGCCGCCGGCTGCAGCGTCCGCGGGGTGGAGTTCAGTTCCCAGGGACTCCCAGGGGCCACCGTGAACAACTCCTACGGGCCCGACGCGTCGGCCGATGCGACCACGACCGACGAAGCGTCCAACACTTTCGACATCATGCCTCCCCCGGCCACGCAAGGAAGCCCTCTCTGCAATGCGTCGGCGGTCCCCACGTGCATGCCCGACCTACCCACGACGGCCAAAGAGTGTCATAAGGCACCCGACGGGGGGGGTTACGACCCAGATGCGGGCTACGGCGATGCCTCCCTCGGTTGTCATGTCGTGCCGGGCGATGCGGGCGACGAGGTTACCCCCGAATGCTTGCCGGTAGGCCCGGGTCTCGAAGGCTCGTCGTGCCGGCACTCGACAGACTGCGCCCCCGGCAACGAGTGCGTAGGCGCAGGGGTCTGCCGCCACTACTGCTGTTCGGGCAACCACGCGTGTGCAGACTTCCCGGACGCGGAGGGAGGCGCCTTGCTGGCGCAATTCTGCGACATCCAGCCAGCGCTCGAGACCCCGCTACTGGTTCCCGTTTGCGTTCCGCTGAGGCCATGCCGCTTGCTCAACGACGTCGGTGGCACGTCCGGAGCAGCAGGCACGTGCCCGCCTTCAGAAACGTGTGCGGTGGTTTGGGCCGAAAGCGGTGCAACGAGCTGCGTGCCGGTGGGCGACGCGCACGTCGGCGAGGGCTGCGAAACGCGCCATTGCGCCGCGGGATTGATGTGCTTGGGCGGGCAGTGTCTCAAGCTGTGTCACACCGCAACTGCGGCGCAATGCGGCGCCGGCCAGACGTGCAGGGGCGGGTTGCCTGTGTTTCCGGATCCGCTTGTCGGCGTCTGCGACCACGCGGCGGATGCTCACTAGAATCCTCCGTCGAACGCGCACCCGCCTGGACGCTAGTGCTTGACCCGGAGCCTCTGGGCGCCTACTTGGCCCAGCCATGCGTCGCACGCTGGCAGTGGTGGTTGCAGCCGGGGCGATGCTTCTCGCGGGCGCCAGTCCACGAGCAGCCGAGCCGGCGGCGGAGACCGCAAGAAGGGCGCAGGTCGTAGCCCGCGCAGGCTCGCTGACCGTGTCGCTAGGCGAGCTCGAAGATCGCATTGCCGCCATGCCCACATTTCAGCGCGGCGCGTTCGGCGCCACCGCGGATGCCATCCGCCGCCGGTTCTTGATGGAGGTGGTGGTGCCCGAAACGTTGCTTTCGCTCTCGGCTGCGGAGACCCACGTGGAGCAAGGGCCGCCAACGTCGTACTTCCTCGAGCGAGCGCGCTCGGGAGCCACCGTTCGGGCGATCCGGCGCCGTATCGGCGATGGCGCAGCCATTGGAATGGACGAAGTCCGATCGTATTACCAAGACAATCTCGCTCATTACCAGACCCCCGAGCGAATTCAGATCTGGCGCATCCTCTGCAAGACGAGCGAAGAGGCGCAAGCGGTACTGGCGGCGTGCAAGAACGACCCCACGCCCAAGGTGTTCTCCGATCTCGCTCGCGAGCATAGTCAGGACAAAGGCACTTATTTGCGTGGCGGCAACCTTGGGTTTCTTACGAGCGACGGAACCTCTGCGGAGCCTGGCTTGCGTGTCGATCCTGCCGTTATGCGTGTGGCCTCGACTTTGCGCGATGGGGATCTGGCGCCGCAGCCCATTGCGGAGGGAGACTACTTCTCGGTCGTTTGGCGGCGAGGCTCGCTGGCTGCGGTCCATCGCCGTCTGGAGGAGGTAACGCCCCAGATTAGGAGCACGCTGCGCGGGAATCGAATCAAGGACGAGACCGACAGCCTGGTAACCAAGTTGCGCGCCACGAAACTGCGTGACCTGAACGACGCGCCTTTGGAAACCGTTGACCTCCCCCCCTTGGAAAGGTCGCCACGGGACGGCGACGCTACGAAGCCGCAGCAGGGCGGATAGGACTCCTCAGTCTTGTCCTCTCGGCTGGGCATCCTCTTGTTCGCGCTGTTCGCGCTCGGCATCGGTCGTTGACTCGACTGCAAGCCGCTCGAGGGCCGTGGTTGCTGCGGCGCGCTCGGCAAGTCGCTTGCTGTGCCCCTCGCCGCGCGCGACGCTGCGGCCATCGACGAGGACCTCGACCTCGAAGACTTGGTGATGACCGGCCCCACGAACTTGAACGAGCTTGTACGTCGGGGCCGCCCTTCCCTCCGCTTGCACGCGCTCCTGAAGTGCACTCTTCGGGTCAGGCGTCGCCAGCTCCTCGACCCGATCGATCCGATTGGCGACGACGTCGCGGACGAACGCCCGTGCGCCCTGCAGACCCCGCGCTTCGTAGACCGCGGCAACCAGCGCTTCCGTCGCGTCCGCGAGAACGTTCGTCTGCTGGCGCTCGGTGCCGAGCGAAGCCCCTCGCCCGAGGGCGATGCAAGCGCCGAGGCCCACGCCTTCTGCCCAGGAGGCAAGCGCGTCGGCGTTCACGAGCGCGCTTCGCATACGCGTCAACTGGCCCTCGTCGGCGCTCGCATAGCGCTCCGCAAGCATCTCGCTCACGCATAGGCCAAGCACGGCATCGCCGAGAAACTCCAGACGCTGATTGTTGGGAGCGCCCGTCTCGTTGGCGAAACTTGCGTGCGTGAGCGCCTCCTCGAACTGCGCGATGGGACCGCTCCCTGCCAGAGCGGCGATACGAGCCAAGAGCGCCTCGCGGGCGCTCGCAAGGCTGTCGACTTCGTTCATCCCCAAATGGCGTCGGTCGCCTCGGCCGAGCTCAGGTCGAGCTCCGTGACGCCACCGGCATCGTGAGTCGACCAAGCGACCCGAACACGCCCCCAGCCGAGCTCGATATCGGGATGGTGATCGAGTTTTTCGGCCAAGCAGCCGATGCGAACGACGAGACCAAGACCCGACGAGAAATCCGGGAGCTTGTACTTTTTTGCGATTGCCCCGGCGCCAGCGCGCTCCCAACCGGGGTGGAGCTCGAGCCACCCGTCCACCTTGCCATCATCCAAACGAGTCGGCCGTGCCATGTACTCTCCTGTAGCATTAACCCGGTTCAGCATGAGCCTCACTCCGCCTCCGCTTCGCTCCGGCTCCGTTCCGGCAACCACTTCAGCCACGGCGGGCATGGGGGGAGCGCAGCCGCTCCCCCCACACCCCCCAGCCGGAACACCCGCGAGCCCGCGAAGCGCAGCCCATGGCGTGGGCTCAGGACCCACGCCACAAACCTGGGGCCGGAGCGCAGCCGCTCCCCCCACACCCCCATCAGTGTTAGCAGCTCATCCGCGCAGCGTCCCATGGGATGAATTCACGACGGCGAAACCGCTCACGTTGTGTTCGCCG
>WNFJ01367093.1_pt1 | contig 10548 bp, 10 predicted proteins | sample 5400461 | NCBI WGS metagenome assembly WNFJ01 (sample SAMN13153349, study PRJNA577476) | soil metagenome | isolation source: 115 cm saprolite on Douglas fir-dominated hillslope | place: USA:California | collected 2013-09-17
TCGCGTGTAGCTGCACCAACCCTCCGCCAAAGCGCCGCGAATTCGCGCTGTAGACATATCCATCGTGCGCAATGGGAGTAGCGATGTTGGCTGGACCTCCGCTCGTCTTCTCATAGCGCCACAGGAATCGGCCGGTCTTCGCATCCACCCCCACCAGACCCTTATCCAGAAACTGGATGTATTGCTTCCGCCCCGCGGCTTCGGCAATGATCGCCGACGAGTATGCCGCCGCGTCGCCCCCCGGCACTGCGGACTTCCACAGCACAGCGCCAGTCTTCTTATCCAGCGCGACCAATGTAGAATCGGCGCCGCCCGGCGTAACGATCAGCACGTCACCATCGATCAGCGGCGATTCCGAGTAGGCCCACTTGCCCGGCTTACCGCCGAAATCGCTCTTGAGATTTTTTCGCCAAAGCACCTTGCCCGTGGCTGTTTCAAGACATGCCAAATCGCCATCCGAGCTGAGCGCGTACAATCGGTCGCCGTCGACGGTCGGAGTGGACCGCGCCATCGGATACGGCGGCGACTGGTTAGGATTGCCGACATTGCCCAGCCGCGTGGACCAAACTGGCCTACCGTCCTCGATCGAGAGAGCCTGAACAAACTCATTCTCCATGCCCCGATTGCTGAGCAAGTAGAGCCGAGGCCCAACGACAGTGGGAGTCGCATAGCCATCCCCGATGTCCGCAACCTGCCACAGCAACTTCGGACCCTCTTTGGGCCACTCCACCAGCAATCCGCTCTCTTGCGAAACTCCGTCCCGCAGCGGCCCGCGCCATTGCGGCCAGTCGGCGGCATTGGCTAGAGAGCCGGCGCCAACGCAAATGAGAAAGCAGTAAGCTGGTTTCAAAAACGCACCTCAAAAATGAATTGCCCCAATTATGTGAGAAGCGGAAAAGCTTGTCAACTTCACACCTTCGCGCAGGCGCCGTTGCAATCAAATTGAAACACGGAACCACTATAATAATCACACTATGAGTTTTCCTTCTCGCGTCTCTGCTAGGATCATCTCCGTCGTCCTCCTGGCCACTGCAGCCATGTTCGCGCAGTTCGACACAGCCGATGTTCTCGGAACCGTACGAGACAAGTCAGGCTCGGTGCTATCGAAAGTAAACCTGACCCTGATCAATCAGGACACCGGAGTTCAGTCGAAAGCAGTCAGCGACGATAATGGTAACTACGATTTCTTCAACGTCAAAGTCGGCCGCTACGCGATCACCGCGGAGTTGCCTGGTTTTTCGAAGTTTTCCACCTCCGATGTGACGGTGAACGTGAACGCCCGCCAGCGCGTCGACGTTACGATGGACGTCGGAGCGGTTACCGAAACCGTTGAGGTGAAGGGTGCAGCCGCTGCGCTGGACACCGATTCGAGCGAGCGCGGACAGGTGATCAACACCCGGCAGATACTGGAATTACCGCTGAATGGCCGTAGCTACGCCGATCTCGCGTTGCTGACCACCAACATTCACCGCTCTCCGCTGGCGACCGTAGCCACGCCGCGCGAAGGGTCGTTCAACGCGAACGGGATGCGCAGCACGTACAACAATTTCCTACTGGACGGGGTCGATAACAACGCGTACTCGACCAGTAACCAGGGATTTTCCAATCAGGCGGCGCAACCCTCGCCCGATGCCATCGCCGAGTTCAAGGTGATCACCGGAAACTACAGCGCGGAGTATGGCCGCGTCGGCGGCGCGGTGGTGAATGTCGCCATGCGCTCCGGCACGAACCAGATCCACGGTACAGCCTATGAGTTTTTGCGCAACACGAAACTTAACGCGATCGGCTACATCTTCGGGCAACGTCCGGCGACCTTTAAAAAGCCCACGCTCCAGAGAAATCAATTCGGAGCTTCCATCGGCGGACCAATCGTCAAAAACAAGATCTTCTTCTTCGGCGATTATGAAGGCTTCCGCCAATTGCAAAGCGGATTGAACTTCGACACGATTCCGAACCTCACTGACCGGCAAGGCATTCTCCCGGTAGCGGTGGTCAATCCTCTGACAGGCACAGTCTATCCGGCAGGCGTAAAAATCCCCGCAACGGCATTTGCCCAACAGGTCTTGACCGGATTGCCCGCTCCGAACGGCCCAGGCCGATCCAGCGATTATCAAGCGCTCCTCTCCACTCGTGATTACGGCGATAAGTACGACGCCAAAATTGACGGCCAGATCAACGACAAAATGACCGCCTTCCTGCGCTTCAGCCAGCGCAAAGACAATCAGTTCTATCAGCCGGATATTCCCGGTCCGTCCGGCGGCAACGGGAACGGCTACGTGCGCGTCCTGCAACAGGCTGCGGCGTTCTCCTATACCTGGGTCGCAACCCCGAGTTCTTTGCTCGACGTGCGCCTGGGCTTCTCCCACATTCTCGGCGGCAAGTTTCCGGTCTACCTCGGAGGCGCCAGTTTTCAAAGTCTGTACGGGATTCCAGGTCTGCCGACTTCCCCCAATCTCACCGGCGGCCTCGATACACAAAATATCAGCGGGTTCAATACGCTCGGCCGTCAGGCGACCAACCCCCAATTTCAAAATCCGACGGTTTGGGATCCGAAGGTGAACTATTCGTGGATGAAAGGCCGCCACGCGCTCAAAGTAGGCGCTGAGATGCAGATCATCCACACCGAGGTGATGGACATCAATCCAGTCTATGGACTCACCGCCTACGCCGGCCAGTTCAGCAAACCGACCTGCGCGCAACTGGGCCAGGCCACCGGCTGTTCGATTCCCTCCGACGCGACAAGCTACAACCTTGCCGACTTCATGTTCGGTTTGCCCAGTCAGGTACAGCTCGCCAATTACCTCATCGGAAACTATCGACAGCGTGAGTACAACCTATATGTTCAGGACGATTTCCGCGTGAACTCAAAACTCACGTTGAATATCGGACTGCGCTGGGAATTCGCAACACCCCGCTGGGAGCGCGACAATGTCCTGTCGAACTTCAATCCGGCTACCAACTCCATGCTTACCGCCAAGAACGCTAGTCTGTATGACCGGACGCTGGTGAATCCGGACTACAAAGACTTCGGCCCCCGCATCGGAGCCGCCTACAGCTTCAATCCGAAAACAGTTGTCCGGGCGGGATATGGGATCAGCTATGTGCACCTCAACCGGCTGGGCAGCGCCGACGAGCTCGGCATCAACGGTCCGCAGGTGAATATCGGCACCCTAAACCAGAGTCCGCTTCTGGCGAACGGCCAGCCCAATCCGAACTTCATTACCACGCAAGCTGGTTTCCCGGCGTCGGTCTTCAGCCCCAGCGCTTTCAATCCGGTCAACGCGAATGTCGCTTACATTCCGGCTGACACCAGATGGCCTTACGTGCAGACCTGGTTCCTCGCCATCCAGCGGGAGCTGATGAAAGACACTGTGCTCGAAGTAGCCTACAGTGGCAACCATGGAGTTCGCCTGCCGATTATCGCCGACTACAACCAGGCTCTTCCCAATCAGCCCGGCCAGACTCTCGGTGTGCAGGCCCGCCGGCCCGATCAAAGTTTCGGCGCGATCACCTGGGTAGATCCCGCCGGTTCGCAGAGCTACAACGCCCTGTCCGCTCGGCTCGAGCACCGCTTCTCGGCAGGCTTGTACTTCCTGAATTCGTTCACCTGGTCGAAATCGCTTGGCAATACCGAGCAGGCGCTCGAGTCGGTAAGCGGCTATTATGTGGCCAATCCTCAGAACATTTACAACCTGAAAGCGGAGCGCGGTCCTTCCAGCTTTGATATCACCTTGATCAACGTGACCAGCATGGTATATCAACTTCCATTCGGTAAAGGCCGCAGGTTCGGGTCTGGTTGGAACCCATTGATCGATGGCGTCCTGGGCGGATGGGAATTCAATACCATCCACACAGCCAATACGGGTACGCCGATCGATGTCACCTACACGCCGACCGCGGCCAACGATGTCACCGGCCGCCTTGCCGATTTTCGCGGTGTTGCTGAAATGCGTCCGAACCTCGTCGGTGATACCACCGGCCCCAGCGGCCCGGCCAGGCTGAATCAATACTTCAACCCCGCCGCATTCGCCGTGCCCTCAGCCAGCGCGCCATTCGGGACCCTGGGGCGAAATTCGCTGCGTGGTCCGAACTTCTGGCAATGGGACATCGGTGTGAATAAGAATTTCAGGATCCCGTACCGAGAAGGAATGGCGCTGCAGTTCCGGTCGGAGTTCTTCAATGTCCTGAATCACACAAACTTCGGAACTCCCAACGCGAATATTTCAGATGCGGCCTTCGGACAAATCCGCACGACGTTTCAACCCAGGCAGATCCAGTTCGCGCTGAAGCTGATGTTTTAGACCGACCTCCAGGTTACTCGCACCGGAACGGAGAGGCCTACGGCCTTGCCCAAGTCGCTCTGCCGCCGGTCAAAGGTATAAAAAGCGTCGGCCTTGAGCACCAGTGCTGCTGCTACGTGGAGAACGTCCAGTGTCCGTGCGCCGATTTTAGCGGTGTGGCTTCGGGCCAACTGCCGGGCCTTCTCGTACATCGCCGCCGGCACTGGGATCTGCGAAAAGACTCCTTCTCTCAAATCTGACTCAATTGCGGCCAGCGCCAGTTTCACTTCCGAAGCCGTCAGTTCTCGACGAAAGAGTCGCAGTTCAATTGCGTTCGTGAGTTCCACCTCGCCGAACGAAGTGAGGAGGAAGACGTCCCGACCCCGAATTCTTCTCGCTGCAACTCCGGAGTTCGCATCGGGGGTGTAGAGTGACACCAGAAAGCTGGTGTCGGCATATACCCTCAATATCGGTCCCGTTCTCTAGCCAAAAGATCGCTCCCCGAGACCTCAAGCCGCTTGTCGCCATAAATACGCTTCAACCGGGCCAAGAAGTCAGGTCGCTTTGGGGGAGCGCTTGGGCGAGCCGGCGCAATGCGCGCGACAACCCTCTTTCTCTTCACAATCTGAATTTCCTCGCCTTCTTGCAGCAGGTTCTCGATCACCGAGAATCGGTATCGTAAATCGCGCACGGTGGCCTTTCTCATGTGATCTATTTTGGCATCACAGCGGCATGCAACGCAATACTTAAGGAACCATAAAGACCTCATATCGGTAACATGAATATGAGAAAATGTGACTAGAATGGTTGTCGACGGGATCTATTATGCGCTGGCTCTAACTGCCGGCGGCGCTGTGGTCGCTTATGTGACACGACCGTGGTTCGCACTGCCTCTTTTTATCCTGGCTGTCTTTTGTCTGTACTTCTTTCGCGATCCCGACCGCAGCATTCCAACTGGCCCCGTAGCAGTCTCTCCCGCCGATGGCAAGGTGGTTGCCGTGAAAGCCGAATCGCCCTTCCTCACCCGCATCAGCATCTTCCTGAATATCTTCGACGTCCATGTGAACCGCACACCCATTCCCGGCAAAATCACCAGCGTCAGCTATCATAAGGGACAGTTCCTGGTGGCCAGCAAAGAGGAAGCCTCTTCGCAAAACGAACAGAATACCGTCACCGTCGAAGGCGACGGGACACGCGTAATCTTTAAGCAGATCGCCGGCTTGATCGCGCGCCGCATCGTCTTCACCAAAAAAGTCGGCGACACGCTTGCGCCCGGCGAACGCGTTGGCATGATCAAGTTCGGCTCCCGCGTCGACGTGGAGCTCGGCCCCGAATGGGAGATCCTGGTGAAGCCGGGTATGCACGTATCCTGCGGATCCAGCGTGATTGCGCGTCGAAGGAGCTGAGCATGGCGAAACTGAATATGACCGAACGGATGGAGAACCTGAAGCCCCCTGAGCGCCATCCGCGCCGTGCCGCCTATGCCCTCCCCACGCTATTCACCTCCGGCAATATTTTTCTCGGATATATTTCCCTGATCCAGTCCTTCCAGGGCGCGATGATTGCATCCTCAGGCGGCGTAGGCGCTGAGCCGCACTTCGAACTGGCGGCCAAGTACATCGGTCTCGCCGTTTTTCTGGATGGCCTCGATGGCCGGATCGCGCGCATGACCCATACCACCAGCGACTTCGGACGTGAGCTCGATTCCCTGGCCGACGTGATCAGCTTCGGCGTCGCGCCAGCCGTTCTTGCCTTCGCCTGGGGGATACAGTTTCTCGACCCGTCCATCGATCCATTCTGGGGCGAACAAGTGCGCCGCGCTGGATACTTCATTTCATTCCTGTTCCTGCTCTGTGGATCCGCCCGCCTCGCCCGCTTCAATATTCAGAAGAATCCAGTGCCTAAAAATCCGGGGCGCCCGGACCGCAAGTACTTCGTCGGCCTGGCGATTCCCGCGGGCGCCGGCATGGTGGCGTCGGTGGTCTACGCGTCCGGTAGCTCCCCGATTCACTATTGGCCTTTGGCCGCAGCCTGGCTGGCGCTGTTAGCCCTGCTCTCGTTCCTCATGGTCAGCACTTGGCGCTATTACAGTTTCAAGGACATCAATTTGATGCGGCCACGTTCGTCCTTGATCGCAATCCTGGCGGGTGTTCTGATCATCCTCATCTGGAATTATTCCCAGGCAGTCTTGCTAATTATGGCGAGTATCTATGTGGCCAGCGGAATCGTCACCCGCATCGGCGGCATCCTGCGGCGCCGCTTTCGCCGCATCCGCCCGCCTGAACCGGAGCGTCAGCTTGGCTGACATCGTTCGCCAGATGGCAATGGTCGCTTTAATGGGCAGCGGATCTCTCATGGGCCGTGAGATCCGCGACCTGCTCGCTACCACCAACTTTCCAGCCAGTGTGACTCTGATCGCATCCGGCGAAGACGAAACCGGGGTGCTCACCGAATTCGAAGGTGAGCCCACGATTGTGAATAAGCTGGAGCCGGACACATTGAGTGGCGCCAAGGCCGCGTTTCTCGCCGGATCTTTTGAATCTTCGCAAACCGCGCTGGCGCTCGGCGCCGACATCCCGCTCATCGATCTCACCTATGCAGGCGAAGAAAGCCCCCAAGCGCGTGTGCGCGCCCCGATGGTCGAACCGGCCGGATATAGCGTCCCCGCCGATGCAGTACACGTCATCGCGCATCCAGCAGCAATCACCGTGGCGTTGATCTTGAACCGGCTGCACTTGCTGCGCCCCATACAACAATCGGTAGCGCACATCTTTGAGCCGGCCAGCGAGCGCGGCAAGCCCGGTCTCGATGAATTGCAGCAGCAAACCGTGAATCTGTTTTCCTTCAAAGGCCAGCCGAAAGCGATTTACGACGCGCAACTGGCCTTTAACCTGCTCGCCCGCTACGGCGATGACGCGCCCAATCCGCTCGAAGACATCGAGCTGCGAATCGAGCGCCATCTGGCCACCTTGCTTTCCGCTTCGAGCCGCGCGCCGATTCCCTCGATGCGGCTGATTCAGGCGCCTGTTTTTCATGGTCACAGTTTTTCCCTTTGGGTAGAGTTCGAGGAAAACCCCGGTGTCTCCGAGATCGAGCGCGTCTTGAGCGCCGGAAACATCGACGTCCGCGGCGGGGATCTGGAGCCGCCGAACATCGTCGGCGTGGTGGGCGAGGAAGGAGTCTCGGTGGGCGCGATCACCATGGACCGGAACCATCCTCACGCCTGCTGGATGTGGGCCGCTTCGGACAATCTTCGTCTCATGGCGTCAAATGCAGTGGCTGTGGCGCGACAGTTGCTATGAGGTGGCTTCTTCTGCTTCTGCCGCTTCTCACTTCATGCGGCTATCACGTCGCCGGTAAGGCCGACCTGGTCCCAAAGCGGATCCACACCATCGCCATCCCTGAGTTCGGAAATGTAACCCGGCGCTACAAGGTTTCTGAGGGAATAACCAACGCCGTAACCCGCGAATTCATTTCGCGAACGCGGTTCCATATAGTAGCCGACCCCAGCCAAGCCGAGGCCATACTGACCGGGGCGGTAATCAATTTTTTCAGCTATCCTACTGTCGTCGATCCCGCTAGCGGCAGGGCCGCCGGCGTGCAGGTGCTCGTGATTCTGCAAGTGAAGCTGACCGATCGCTCGGACAATAAGGTGCTTTTTGAGCGGCAAAACTTCGAAGTCCGCGAGCGCTACGAGATCAGCATCGATCCCCGCGCCTACTTCGAGGAAAGCGACGTCGCCATGGACCGGTTAAGCCGGGACGTCGCGCGCTCGGTCGTCAGCGCCGTCCTCGAGAATTTCTAACCATGTCGCCCGACCAGTTCCTCTCGCGAATGAAAAAGGGCGCTATAGCGCCTGCCTATCTCTTCCTCGGTACCGAAGCGTACGGCCGCGACCGGTGCCGAGAGGCCCTGATTGAAGCAATGCTGGGTCCTGACGACCGTGACGCCGGTCTGGCGCAATACGACTTGCGCGAATCCGCTCTCCCGGATGTTGTAGAAGACGCGCGCTCGCTCTCGCTGTTCGCCCCTAAGCGGGTGATACTCGTCGCTAATGCCGAGATGGCTCTTCCCCGTCTGAAGGCCGGGGAAGAAGAAGACGACGACGCGGAAGCGCCCACAGCCGGCGGCGCGCAATCGCTCGACGAGTATCTGAAAGACCCCACACCCGGCATCGTCCTGCTATTTGAAGCCGTGCGTTTTGATTTCGAGGGCGAGGAGAAAAAGCGGCTGGAGCGGGTCCGCAAATTTTACGCGAGCGTCGCCGAAACCGTCGAGCTGCGCCGTTACAATATGGACGACGCCCGTCTCGCAGCGCAGGACCTGGCCAAGCGGGCCGGCTTGTCAATTGAAAGAACTTCGCTCGATATGCTGGTCGAAGCCCTCGGCGCCGACGTCGCCCGGATCGCTGTCGAAATCGAAAAGTTGCGTCTATACGGAAAACCGATCGGCGACGAGGAAATATCCACGCTGGTCCCGGAAGCCCGCGCGACCACCATCTTCGCTCTAGTCAGCGCGCTCGGCCGCCGCGACCGCCGCCGCTCCATGCAGATTCTGGATACCCTCACGCGAGATGGCGAGTATCTGCCGCTGGCCCTGTCGTTCCTGTCCGCGCAGTTCCGCATGGCCCTGGTTTCGAAGGAATCTAGCCTGCGCAGCGCGCAGCAGATCCAGGGACACTTCAGTCGCCTGGGCGTGCCCGTCTGGAGCTCCCGCGCCGAGCAGATCTATCAAACCGTCGGGAAGTTTTCGAAGGAGCAGTTGGAATTGGGGTTGAAGCTGATCTTTGAGGCCGATCGTGACATGCGCAATACGCGCCCCGACGACCGCATCGTGATGGAGAAGTTTATTTTTGCGCTGACCCGGTAAGCGCCTTCAGTTTCAAGTGCAGTTTCGACTTGTACCGCGCAGCCGTGTTCTTCTTGATGATGCCGATCTTGGCCGACCGGTCGATGATGGAAAAGGTCTTGGGCAGCAGCGCTTCGGCGGCCTTCGCGTCCTTGCCGGTGACAGCCTTCCGCATATCCCGAATCTGATGACGCAGGCGCGCCTTGCTGCGACGATTCATCTCCGTCCACCGTTCCGTCTGCCGAACCCGCTTCACCGAGGAGTAATGATTTGCCATGTGTAGCCCTTAGAATAGCAAAAGCAGGCTCCAGGGGCAAACACATCACGGCGTGATCGTGTAGCCGGTGACAAGCGCCTCGAAGGCCGCGGGCAGTCCCTTAAAAGTGGACATCAGAGGTTTAGACTGTGATCGAGCACGCTCCGCACCACGGGCACCTCATACGGACCCACCGGCGGGATTTCGATACAATGCTATATGGGATCAAGGGAAAATCTAACGCAACCGCGGAGTCCAAAAATACGACAAAACCTCCCAACTCGGACATTCCACGCGGGTTTATAGCTGAATGGACCATTACCATTCTGCTGCTGCTGTTCGGCACAACCACGCTCGTTCAAGCCTACGTTATCCCTTCCGGTTCGATGGAGGATACACTGCTGATCGGCGACCACCTACTCGTGGACAAGCTGGCTTATGCGCCTGCCGGGACGATCAATAAAAACATACTACCTTACGAGGATGTTAAGCGTGGAGACATCATCGTGTTCCGGTTTCCCGGCGATATTAAGCAGACATACGTGAAGCGCGTGGTGGGGATCCCGGGCGACCGTATCCGGCTCGAGAAGAAGGCGTTAATCCTCAATGGCCGCAAGATTGAGGAGCCATACAAGGTCCACAAGACGGATTACATCGATTCGTACCGCGACAATTTTCCCATCCCCACAGTCCGAAAGAGCGCGTGCGATGATAGAGAACCACGTGAAAAACGGAGAAGTGATCGTGCCTCCCCGCAGCTACTTCGCGATGGGAGACAACCGCGATGCATCATCCGATAGCCGGTATTGGGGCTTCGTGCCGCGCGAGAATATCATCGGGAAGCCGCTGATCATTTACTGGTCGTATGACGCTCCGACTTCGGCGCTGGCGAATCCGGCTATCGGATTCGATCACGTGATGGATCTGGCGCAGCATTTTTTCATCAAGACTCGCTGGAACCGCACGTTCCGGCTCATTCGCGGTTACCCTGTCCAGTAGTTGAAATCTTATGCATGACTGTGTGGATGCGTGCGCCTGGCGGGCCGATACAGGATAGGCCTTTTCGTTTGGGTCCTCACAGCTTAATGGCGTCGATGGGTAGGTGTGAATCGCTACAATCGAGAAAGTGCAAACCGACGTCACGCCATCCATGATCCGCGAGGC
>WNFJ01745332.1_pt1 | contig 10548 bp, 15 predicted proteins | sample 5400461 | NCBI WGS metagenome assembly WNFJ01 (sample SAMN13153349, study PRJNA577476) | soil metagenome | isolation source: 115 cm saprolite on Douglas fir-dominated hillslope | place: USA:California | collected 2013-09-17
CGATGAGGACCTGGTTCGGGCCGGGAGCTTCGGGCGCGGGAATGTCGACATACTTGAGAGCCTCGACAGGGTTGCCGTAAGCCGTGAGCTGAACAGCGCGCATTTTGATCTCTCCTTTGTCAAGGGTGGTCTGCAGCGGCTGCGCTCGCGTTCCCCTGTCAGTGGCCCTCAAACACGACCTTGTCCCGGAACCCACGGGGACCGTGATCGAGCAGAGCTGTCACGGCCGCTTGCATGTCTTTGCTCTCGAAGAGTGGCGGACCGACTTCGTCGACAACCTTGTCCGCCCCGCGGACACTTCCGTCGAGATACGCTCGGACGATCCGCTTGCCGGCGGCATACGCCAGAGTAGGGCCGTTGGCCAGTCGCGCGGCGAATGCCCGAGTCTCCGCTTCAAGTGCGTCATCGGGGACAATGCGGTTGACGATGTTCCAGCGTTCGAACGTCGCCGCGTCGTACTGGTCGGCGGTATAGATGATTTCTCGCGCACGGCTCGGGCCGGCGCGCTCGGCGAGGCGCTGAACGCCGCCGAGGAGCGTCGTGGTGCCGATCGATGCCTCCGCCTGAGCGAAGCGCGCGGAAGCGCCCGCCCAGATGAGATCGCAGGCCAAGGCGAGTTCGAGCCCTGCCGCGAGGCAGAGCCCCTGGACCGCGGCCACCGTCGGACACGGCAATTCTTCGAGATCGGCAATCGTTTCCCTTGAACATGCGGACGTCGGCGCCTCCCGAGAAGATCTTGCCTTCAGCCCGAACCATCAAGCCTCTCAGCGGGGTCTGCTTTGCCGCCGTCACGGCGCCTCGCAAGTCTTCGATGAGCTCCTCGCCGAACAGGTTCAGGGGAGGATTCACCAGCGTGAGTATCCCGAGAGCGCCCGAGGTCTCGAAGCGTACCTGTTTATCCATCACTGCCTCCGTTCGGGAAAGATCGTTATTGGGATCATCTGACTGGTGAGACACTCCTACCCTTTGATGGCGCGGGCCGATCCCCAAAGGGACCCGGGATCGACGACGTTGACGATCTCGGTCGACTTGCCGAATGCCTCGATCTGGATTGCATTCATGGCTGCACTCTCCACAGACGTCGCCGTCTCGCGCGATCGTGGTGAGTAAAGGAGAACGCTTCAACCGACACCGACTACCCCACCAATACCACTCTGCCAAAGGGACGGTCTTCGATCAGATGGCGGAGGGCTTCGGTGGCCTCGCTCAATTTGTAGGTTCGTTCGACGATTGGTTTCACCTGTCCCGAGGTCAGCAGCGGCAGAATGGTGGCCCACGCAGCCGCGTTGATGGCGTGCGATTGTGCGGCCAGGGCGAAGCCGTTCAGCCGGGCGCGCTTCCAGATCAAGTCCGTGACATCGATCGTTGTCTGCCGCCCGGCCGAATATCCCAGGGAGGTCAAGACGCCATGGAGCGCGAGCGTCGCCAGTGCCTGACCCGTCAGGGCCCCGCCGACGCTCTCGATGACAACATCCACGCCGCGGCCGCCCGTGATGCGGGCGACGCCGTCGGCGAGGCTCTCGGCAGAGAGATCGATGACATCGTCAAACCCAAGGGCGCGTGCCTGCTCGGCCTTGGCCGGGTTGGTGGTCGTCGAAATCGCCTTACCGGCGCCCTGCGCTCGAGCCAACTGAGTGACGGCATTGCCGACTGCGCCCCCGATCGCCGGAGCTAGGACGATCTTGCCCGGCTCGAAGCCCGCCTGCGTAAGGGTAATCTGCGCGGTCAGATAGGCCACCGGAATACCTCCGGCCATCGCATCGTCGACCTTGTCCGGGATCGGGCAGAGGTGTTCGCTGCGTACGGCGATCCACTCGGCATAAGTGCCGTTCTCAAAGACACCGTACGGACCCGTGAACATCACCCGGGCGCCGACCGAAAATGCCGAGTCACCAGGATCGTGCACGATGCCTGCTCCCTCGTTCCCTCGCACCAAGGGCGCTGTCGCGCGCGGGTAGCCGCCCGACAGGATGGTGTGGTCGAGCGGCGTGACGCCTGCGGCGGTGATGCGGACAAGGACCCGGCCATCAGCCACAACGGGCTTGGGCAGGTCCACCAGTTTCAAACCCCCGTACCCGGTGAACGACTCGGCCTGCACGGCTCTCATCTCTACTCCTCCTCTTCAGATCGGCGAGGCTTACTTCGATGGACCGGGGTCCAACGCTGGGAGCGCCCACGCAGAACATGGCGGCTTCTCATGACCGATCGTCAGGGTAGGCGGCCTTTGGATCCGTGGTCGAGATGTGGGCGCGTCGAGCGTCGTCATATTGTCCTTCGAGGACGTAGAGTGTGGCGACCGGCATTTGGAATCTCCTCTCACAGTGCGTCACGTAAGCAGCAATGCGTCACTCTCCAGCGACCGAATTCTGATGGGGGCGGAACGTGATGCTCGTGACGCCGGCGCTCGTCGTGCGCCGTGTAATGTGTGTGTACCGAGCCAGCAGGCGCAGGGTGCGGTAATTCTCCGTCAGCACGTCGGCCCTGAAGTACCGGACGCCTCGCCGCGCTCCTGCCTGGAGGAGCTCCGTCAGGAGGATCGAACCGAGGCCGAGACCCTGCCAGCCATCCTCGATGACCAGACCGGTGTCGGCCATGGCTGCTTCCTCGGCAGGACCGTAGCGTGCCACCCCGATCAGGGCGGTTTCCTGGCCCGTGTCGAGCTCCGCGACCAGCGCCATCCGCTCGAGATAGTCGACGTTGGCCAGGGCGTGGGCGTCCTCCGCGCGGAGTCGACGCGGGGAGAAGAATCGCTGAAACACCGTGTGCGGACTCAGCCGATGACACAGCGCCATCAGACGAGGCGCGTCATCGGGGCGGATCGGGCGAAGGCCAACGGAGGCCCCATTGCGCAAGGCGACGGCCCGGACGAGGTCGCCAGGGAATCCTTGGATTCCAATGGGTTGTCCGGGGCTCCTCAGGATCGGAGCCGAGACGCTCACGGGCTCACCAGTCAAAGCGCGGTGTCGCGCCGGTGGATCGTATCGAACGGGGTCCATTCATCGTCACGCTCCTTCTTGCCGGTTGAGACGTTGTGTGGGGGCTGGGTGGATTCAGAATCAAGATGTAGATGCATGGAGTACACATGTATATGCATATGAGTGCCTTGCGCGGCCAGGCGGTGGCTGCTAGCATGGCGACATGAATTGGCGAGAGGGCCACCGTAACGAGGGAACCTGTGCATGGACGGCCGTCTCCTTGTGTCCGTAACACCCTCCGCATGGTCAGCCGGGCCATGACGTAGCTCTACGACGAGGCCCTGAGGCGGTAGTCTGCGGGGGGGCCCGCCTGCTCACCCTGGCCAACCCGCCTTACCTCGAAGGACGCTCGCGGCCTACTCCCATTCGGGTCCCGTGAGGCCACGCGTGGCGTCTCATTCCCCGGCAAGACGGGTCACAAGCGGCGCAACGGTCTCCATGAGTTGGTCGAAGAACACGTAGTAGGAGATGCCGTATCGCTCACGGCGGTTCCGCATCTCGTCGACTAAGTGGTCCACGGTTCCGATGAACACCGAGGGCATACTAAGCACCTCGTCGGCCGCAATATCGCCCCATCCTCGATCACGAGCGAATTGCTTCACTGCCTCTTGACGATGATCAGTCACAATCACCGACGCCACCGTGCTCAATTCGATCGCGTGGAATCGCTCGCCCGCCGCCTGACGGACCTGCTCAATCTTCTCGCTGACAACGCGCGCCGACCGAACCTTCGGGTCTTGCGCCAGCACGCCCCTCGTCGTCGAGACCGTTTGTAAGCCGATGATGTTGGCGTGTCGGGCGGCGATGGACAGCATCCGGCTGCTGGCCGCGCCGACGAGGATGGGAGGATGTGGACGCTGGACCGGCTTCGGGAAGCTGTGCAGGCCGGCCACCGCGTAGTGCCGACCGGCAAACGTGAACGGTGCGTCGGCAAAGAGGCCCTTCACGACGTGGAGGGCCTCCTCCAAGCGCTCCGCCCGAGCGTGCGGCGAATCAAACGTGATCCCGGCTTGTTCGTACTCTGCCCGCGAGAAACCCGCTCCCAACCCAAGCTCGAAACGCCCTTCCGACAGGACGTCGAGCGTGGCGACCTCCTTGGCCAGCACGACAGGGTGACGGTAGTCGTTCGCAAACACCAGGCCCCCGATCCGCAGGGTCCTCGTCACGGCGGCGACGGTCGCAAGCGCAGTTAACGGGGCCAGCTGATGGCCGAAGGGCTCGGCAATGAAGTGGTCCCGGAGCAGGAAGGTGGCGAATCCCCCGGCTTCGGCCCTCCGCGCGGTGTCCAGCAGCGCCTCTCGCGATCGGACACCCTCAGCGAACACGCCGAAACGAAAAGGGCGGAGACGGGCCATGATCCGTGTCCTCCATTGGCGGGAGCGGTGCGACACGAGGAGTCGAATGAGGGCATGAGAAAGGGCCTCTGCACGGTCTACGCACGAGAGGGCAGAAGCGGGTGGAAACCGTTGCGTCTGCCGAGTCAGGGCGGCCTCTTCCGGGATCACCGCGTACTGAAGCGCCAGGTTCGAAACAACCTCCTCAGCACTGCACACGAGATCGGAAGTCCACCGTCCGTCAAGCCCGGGAGACCGAGCGGTTCCTACTAACGCAACGCGCTATGATTATTTGCCGGTTAGAAACACTCGTTGCATAGTCGCAACATAATGAACACCAGCATCCTTCTGCTGAGAGTCAGCTGGTGGGCACTACGCATGAAAGGCCATCAAAAGCCCGGTGAAGCTCTTCGAGTGAAGTTGTCGCGGTGAGAAGAGCCCCTTCGGGGCACGGCCGGACCTGAAAAGGCGATCAAGTGGGTAACCGGAGAAGAAGAGCAGCTGAGCGCCTCGACGCGGAACACGTGAACGCGCGTCCGCGTCATGGAGGGCCACCAAATGACCAACCACGAGTCCTACCCCATGCACCGCCGCACGCTGCTCACCGGCGTCGCCGTTCTCGGCGCGAGCGCCGCCACGGCATGTAGCAGTCGCCCGCTGCAAAGCGGCCAACAAACACCTACGGCGGCAGTCGAGCAGAACACCACCAAACGCCGGGGTGTCGGGTTACGCGCGTTCAACACAGAGCGCGCCTCTCCAGGGTTTACCCTGTTTGCTCCCCTGATCTGGGGAGACGGAAGGGTGTATCTCATCGACCTTCGCGGCAACATCGTCCACACCTGGAACATGCCATACCCGCCAGGCCTGTCCGGGTATCTCACCGACCGGGGAACACTCTTCTACAACGGGCGCACTCCAGAGGAGAGCTTTCTCAGCCGCTTTCCGTTCAAGGGTGGCGTGGTCATGGAAGTGGACTGGAACGGCAAGGTGCTCTGGGAAGTACGCCATCCAGACCACCATCACCACGGCATCCTGTTGCGCAATGGAAACGTGCTGCTGAATTGCATGGGCCGGGTGCCCGACGACATCGCCCGCCGGGTCAAAGGAGGGGTGGAGGAGGACCGCTTCCCGTCGGGTCAGTATGCGGCCCGGCCGACGACTGAAGCCGGCAAGATGTACTCTGACTACCTAGCCGAGGTGACGCCGGCCGGACAGACGGTCTGGGAGTGGCGGACCTGGGAGCATCTCGATCCGGTAGCCGACGGCATCGCCGAGGTGCAGGCGCCCCGGACGCTATGGGCTCAGGGCAACAGTGTCCTGGAGCTGCCTGACGGCGACATCCTGGCCAGCTACCGCCCCACTTCAACCGTGATCCGCATCTCCCGCACGACCGGCAAGATCCTCTGGAAGCTCGGCCCTCCGACCGTCGCGGGCCAGCATGCGCCCACGCAGTTGGCGAACCGCAACGTCCTGATATTCGATAACGCAGTGCATCCTCTCGATGACTCAATGCCGTTTTCAAGGGTCATCGAGGTCAATCCCTCGACAAACGAGATCGTGTGGAAGTATCAGGATAAACCCACGTGGAACTTTTTCTCGCCACGTATGGGCAACGCGCAACGCTTGCCAAACGGCAACACATTGGTTTGCGAGTCTTCCTTCGGCCGCTTCTTCGAAGTCACCAAAGACGGAGAGATTGTCTGGGAATACGTCAATCCCTTTTTTGGTCGGCCCTTTTTCGCCGGACCGCCGACCACTGAGGGCAACCTGGTCTTCCGGGCGCTCCGTTACAGCGCAGAGGAGATCGCTCGGGCCAAGGCTACGGCTAGAACTTGACTTCACGCTGGCAATTGCCGACCGGCCATCTTCAGGCGGCGCTACCATCCCAACGTACCAGAGGAGAGCGGGCACCGACTCTGAAGTTCACGGCACTGTTCCGCGAAGAAAGAGGTCCCATGCGAACATCTCTGCTGCTCCGAGGTATCCTCGCCGCGGTCCTGACCAGCGTGGTTCTGGTCGGTGCGGCAAGCGCTCTGGAGGTTGGCCAGAAGGCCCCCGACTTCGCGCTGAACGGAGTCGACGGCAAGGCCGTCAAGCTTTCGGATCTGACGCCCAACGGCCCGATCGTGATCTTCACCTTCATCGCTGCTTTCGCGCCGACCTGAACGAAGGAGCTGATCGGCTTCGAGGCGGCGCTGCCGCAGTTCGAGGCCGCAGGTGCCCAGGTCGTGGGCATAAGCACCGATCATCACCTGGCGCTCGCCGCTTGGCAAAAGGCACGGAACACCAAGCTGCTCTTCCTTTCGGATTTCCGGCGTCAGATGCTCCCCGCCTACAGCGCGCTGCAGACCGATGAAAAGAGCCCCGTCTTCCACTACGCGAAGCGGGCGTATTTCATCATCGACAAGACCGGGACCGTGCGCTTCGCGAAGGTCATGGACAACCCGCTCGATCTCTTGAACCCCGAAGAAGTGCTGCAGGCCCTTAAGGCTTTGGCCTCGTGATTCGTCGGACGGCCATCGTCATGCTGGCCTTGGCGCTGCTGACCGTCGGCGGTGCCGGGGCCGCCCCCGACTTCGCGAGCTTCCAGGTTCAGCCGTTCCAGCCGCCAAAGCCGGCTCCCGCATTCGCCTTGCCGTCCCTCGACGGGCGCACGGTTCGGCTCGAGGACCTGCAGGGCAAGCTCGTCCCCATCTTTTCTGGGCCACTTGGTGACCCGATTGCCGGGAGGAGTTACCTTCCGTCAATCGGCTGTACGGAGAGTTCAAGGGCCAGGGCCTCGAGGTCTTGCTGGTGACCTTCCGCGACAGCGCCGAGACCGTCAAGAAGGCAGCCCACGAGCGAGGCTACGTCGCTCCCGTGCTTCTCGACGCCTCCGGTGACGTGACGGGCAAGCTCTACGGAGTGTGGGGCCCCCCTACCGCGTCCTTCATCGACCGCAAGGGACAACTGATCTGTCGCGTCGTTGGCGCGCGCGACTGGAGCACGCCCGCAGCGCACACACTGATCCGGTCGCTCATCGAGATGGTCCGGTAACGCATTGCGCTCTCCAGAAAGAAGAACTGAATGATCCATCGACCTCGAAGCCCGCAAACCCGACCGTCCGGGGCATTGCGGCGGCGGCTCGGAAACTCGGCGTCGTTATTTTCGTCGAAGGCTTGACATGCGCTTGACCATCGCGACTTCTTCCTTTTCTTCGTCCGTTGAAGGGCGACCTGATGCTGCGGAAGGTTTCTCCGATGGCACCGCCAAGAGTTAGGCCCCGAAGCGAGGCCGATCCCAGGGAGGGTTCAATGACGACACGATCTGTTATCGCAGCGGCAAGTACCGGTGTCATATCGCTCCTCGTAGGCAACACCGTAGGGCAGGCCGCGGACCTTATAGTCCTGAGCGCAATCGCCATGCAAACGGTCATGGAGGACCTCGGGCCGAAGTTCGAGCGCGCGAGCGGACATAAGCTCGCGATCGCGTTCGGCACTATGGGACAAGTCGTTAGGCGACTTCAAGATGGCGAAGCCGCGGACGTCATTATCATCCCTCGACCAGGGATCGATGACTTCATAAAGAGCGGGAAGATCGAGGCGGGCAACGTGACCGACGTCGCGTACTCGATCATGGGCGTAGCTGTGCGCAGGGGCGCTCCCAAGCCCGACATCTCGACCTCGGAAGCGTTCAAGCACGCACTGCTGGCTGCACAATCCTTCACGTATCCGAATCCGGCAACCGGCGCCGCGGCCGGCGGCTACATTGTCAAGTTGCTCGATCAGCTAGGGATCACGGATGAGATGAAACCGAAGACGATCCTGCTCACTAAACCTGGGCTCACCCCCAACCTGGTTGCGAACGGCGAGGCTGAAATCACCGTGAATCACGTTCAGGAGCTTGTTCCAATCGCCGGCATCGAGATTGTGGGACCGCTGCCTGACGAGCTGCAGAACAGATTCGTGTTTTCGGCGGCGATCGTGGCTCGCAGCAAACGGACCGAGGCTTCGAAGGCGCTGGTCGATTTCCTGCGCACACCGCAGGCTGCAGCCGTGATTAAGGAGAAGGGAATGGAGCCCGGCGCTCAGTGAGGAACCGCCGGGCCCGACGAATACAACGCAAGCAAGGCACGAGGAGGCCGGGAACACCGGGAGTCAGGCCTCCCGGAGCCATCCACGAAGGACACGTCCCATGGGCGAACAGGTGTCGTGGCAGGTCGAGCTGACGGTCAGGACAGGCGAACTCCAGAACTTTCGGACACTGACGCGAGAGATGGCAGATTCCACGCGGGGTGAGCGCGGTGTCCTGAGCTAAGAGCGGTTTGTCAGTGTGGATGGCACGAAAGTCCACGTCTACGAACGCTACGAGGACTCAGCCGCGGCGGTGGCACATCTACGGACATTCGGAAGGACATTCAGTCGGCGATTTGTGGGCATGGTCGAGCGAAAGCGATTTACCGTGTATGGTGTTCCGAGTGACGAGTTGAGAGCAGTGTTGGATGGGTTTGGCGCGACATACCTGGCGCCTTTTGGCTAGATAGGGAGACGAGGAGGCACGAGACAAGACAGTACAAGTGCGCTTGCTCATGTTCTTCGCGAGTTCACAGCGTTACCGAAAGAGCCTCAACAACTCATAACCCAAGGTCGCCCTTAAGAATCAGGGTGGTGACCCCGGCGGGATTCGAACCCGCGTTTACGGTCCGCCACGCGCTTTCTTAGTCCGATCCGCTAGTTGCAGAGTGTTGACTCAACACCTTGGGCCCCGGGTTTCAAATTCGGGCGGGATTCTAGCCCCTGGTCGGCTACCGCTATTGTCATGAGGCCGACTAAGTCTCACCACCCGAGACTCTGGCGAGACGTACGGTGGGAATATGGGACTTGGACAGCATTGGTCGCGCACGATGGGTGCGTGTGTAAGGGCTGAGCATTGACGGTAACAGCTTCACCTCCACCTCGCTTGCTCCCGCCCTGATCGTCATCTATTCTCGGCCTTACTGGATGCTCGCCCGCGCACCTCGCACTGCCCCAGCCGTCCCATGCTCGGCATCGGCCTGATCGGCGTCGGTAAGCACGGGACTCGCTACGCCCGCCACGTCGTAGAGGACCTGACGGACGCCGCCCTCGTTGCCGTCTGCCGACGGAGCCGTCCCGAAGGGGAGAAACTCGCCGCGGCGTATCGCTGCACTTTTCACGATGACTACCGTGATCTCGTAGCCAACCCGGACGTGGACGCCGTAGTCGTGGCGGTCCCGCCGATGTTCCACCCCGCCATCGTGGAGGCGGCATGCCGGGCGGGCAAGCCCCTGCTCGTCGAGAAGCCGCTGGCGACGAGCCTGGCTGCAGCGCAACGCGTCGCGAGCTTGGTGTCCGCCAGCGGGGTGCGTGCCATGGTTGCCCACACCCTCCGCTTTAACCGCACGGTCCGAACAGTCCAGGCGCACGTGCCCGAGATTGGGCCCTTGCACGCCCTGTACCTGAGCCAGCGATTCGAACCCTCCCCCCTGGACTGGCTCGACCGCCGCGCGGAGAGCGGCGGCGGCATTGTGCTCCATACCGGTGTCCACAGCTTCGACCTGCTCCGCTTCCTCACGGGATCCGAGGTCACCCGGGTCTGGTGCCGGACCGCGCAGATCATCACGCGCGAAACGGAGGACAGCTTCGCCATGACCTGCCAGCTCAGCAACCCGTCACTCCTTGCCACCATCGCGGGCTCGCGAGCAATGGGCGGCCGCGTCGGCCTGCTCGAGCTGGCCGGCGCTCGGGGTCACCCGTTGGCGGATCACGTTCACGGGTTCGTCCACCTCGTGCGCGGCACCGAGCGCCTCACGCTCACGGTCCCTCCGCCAGTGCCTACCGTGCGAGAGACGCTGGACGCCTTCGTCCGTGCCCTGCGCGAGGGCACCCCGTTTCCTATTTCCATCGAGGATGGGCTGCGGGCGGTTGCCATCGTCGATGCCGCCTACCGATCAGCCGAGCGCGGCGGGGCGGGCGCGGCGGTCGCCGGATTCTCTGGCGCGCCCTGATCGTTCCCAGTCGTGGACCTTCGGTCGCGACGGTACACGCAGAGTTCCGACCCTCTGTGGGTGGTTGCAGGGGCCTGCAACCACCGATATCAAAAACGCTCAGCTTCGAGATCGATCTGATTTAGACGCCTTGCACGGGCTGGATTTGAACCAGCGACCTTTGGGTTATCAGCCCTTCCCGATTCACCCATTCTGGCAAATGTGCGGTTCACGGTTTCTCTCCTGTAACTCTCAG
>WNFJ01009751.1_pt1 | contig 10547 bp, 9 predicted proteins | sample 5400461 | NCBI WGS metagenome assembly WNFJ01 (sample SAMN13153349, study PRJNA577476) | soil metagenome | isolation source: 115 cm saprolite on Douglas fir-dominated hillslope | place: USA:California | collected 2013-09-17
GTTGCGGACGTCGCCGCGTTCGAGCGGGTCGCCGCCATCGTGCGACACGCACAGCGCGCCGCGCGGCCCGTGATCGTCGCCTCGGCGCTTTCCGGGGCGACCGACGCGCTGCTCGCCGCTACAACCCATGCCGAGCAGGGCGACCCCGCGGGCGCGGCGCAGCGGCTCGGCCCCTTGCTTGAGCGCCACGCGGCAATCGCTCGGCAGTTGGTACCGCGGGAGGCCGTGGCACCGCTCCTCGCCGAGCTCGACCGTGCGCGCCGCAACATCGCACAGCTCCTCGACCGGGCTGCCCGGGGCGGGGGTCCCCGCCCGGCGTTGCAGGACGAGATCGCGTCGTATGGCGAGCGCTTGTCCACGTCCCTGCTCGCGGCCGTGCTCGCCGCGGCGGGACTCCCGGCGTGCTCGATCGACGCGCGGCGCTGCATCGTGACCGACGACCTGCACGGTCGGGCGAGCCCGCTATTCCCGGCTACGGAGCGCCAGGCCCGCGCCGAGATCGCCCCGGTGGTCGCGGGAGGGCTGATCCCCGTGATGGGCGGCTTCATCGCCGCCACGCCGAACGGCGTCACGACCACGCTGGGCCGGGGCGGCTCGGATTACACGGCGGCGCTCGTCGGCGCCGCGCTCGGCGTGCGCGAAATCCAGATCTGGACCGACGTGAGCGGCGTGCTGACCGCGGACCCGCGCGTCGTGCGGGCGGCACGGACGATCTCCAGTCTCTCCTACGCCGAAGCCGCCGAGCTCGCCTATTTCGGCGCCAAGGTGTTGCATCCCAAGGCCATCCAACCCGCGATGGAGCGCGGCATCCCCGTGCGCATCCTCAATTCGCACCTGCCGGACGCCGCCGGGACGCTCGTCACGGCCCAGGGCGAGGTGTGGCCCGGCGCCGTGAAGGCGATCGCCCACAAGACCGGCATCACCGTCTTGCAGGTCACCTCGGCGCGGATGCTCGGGGCGTATGGGTTCCTGCGGGCGTTGTTCGAGGTATTCGACCGCTATCACACGGTGGTGGACGTCGTGACGACCTCCGAGGTGAGCGTGTCCCTGACACTCGAGGACGCCGGCGCCCTGTCCCAGATCGCGACCGAGCTGGGCGCGCTGGGAGAGGTGTCGGTCGAGACGGGTCGGGCCATCGTCTGCATCGTGGGCGAGGGCCTGCGCGCGACGCCGGGGATCGCCGCGCGCGTGTTCGCGACGCTGCGAGACATCAACGTGTCGCTGATCTCCCAAGGCGCGTCACGCGTCAACCTCACGTTCGTGGTGGACGAAGCCCGGGTGGGGGACGCGGTGCGGGGGTTGCACGAGGCGCTGTGCGAACGGGCGCCGACGCCGACCGGCGCCGCGGCTCGGTCGGCAGGGATCGCGTGACCACGGACGTCGTGGCACTGGCGCGCCGCCTCGTAGACATCCCGTCGGTGACGGGCGAGGAGGACGACGTCGCGCGCTTCGTCGCCGCCCTGCTCGTCGACCTGGGCTACCAGGTCGAGGTGTTCGAGGCCGCGCCGGGGCGCCCCAACGTGCTCGCGACCACCGCGCGCTCGCCGCAGGTCGTGTTGTCCACCCACCTCGACACCGTGCCGCCCTACATCGCGGCGCGGGTGGCCGATGGTGCGCTGTGCGGGCGGGGGGCGTGCGACGCCAAGGGGATCGTCGCGGCGCAGGTCGCCGCGGCGGAGCGGTTGCGGGCCGAAGGCCTCGAGGAGCTCGGCCTCCTCTTCCTCGTTGACGAGGAGGTGGGCAGCCTCGGCGCGCGCTCGGCCAACGCCCACCCCCGGGCGCGCGAGTGCCGGTGGCTGATCAACGGCGAGCCTACCGATAACCGGCTGGCGACGGCCTCCAAGGGGTCGCTCCGGCTCACGCTGCACACGGACGGGGTCTCCGCGCATTCGGCGTATCCCGAGCACGGCCGCTCGGCGATCGACGCGCTGATCGACGTGCTCTCTGATCTGCGCCGGACGTCGTGGCCGTCGGACCCGGTCCTCGGCGACACGACGCTGAACGTCGGCGTCATCGCCGGCGGAACGCGACCGAACGTCGTCCCAGCCGAGGCGCGGGCCGAGCTGCAGATCCGCCTCGTCAGTGACGCCGCGGCGATCGAGCGCCAGGTGGAGCGCACCGTGGCGGGGCGCGCCCGGGTCGAGTTGTTGAGCGCCGTGAACCCCGTGCGGCTGGCCACGGTGCCCGGCTTCGAGACCTGCGTCGTGCGCTTTACGACCGACATCCCGAACCTGACCCACTGGGGCACCCCGCTGCTCGTCGGCCCAGGATCGATCCTCGAGGCCCACAGCGAGCACGAGCGGATCGATCTGACGGAGCTCGCCGCGGGGGCGGACGGCTACGTGCGCCTGGTGCGGGCGCTCTTGCGGGGACCTGAGTCGTGAAACTGGCGCTGTTCGGTCACGGGGTGATGGGGCGCGTGCTCGAGGCGCACGCCCGGGCGGCCGGCCACGAGATCGGCGCCGTGCTCACCACACGGAACGCGGCCGAGGCGGCCCGCCTCTTGCCCGGGCACGACGCGGCGATCGACTTTTCCGTGCCGGGCGCCGTGGCGGCGCACGTCGAGGCCTGCGCCAGCGCGGGCGTCCCGCTGGTCGAAGGGACGACCGGGTGGCAGGGGAGCGAAGCGGCGGTGCGCCGGCTCGTCGAGGAACGGGGCGGCGCGCTCGTCTACGGCCCGAACTTTTCGATCGGCGTCAATCTGTTCTACCGGGTCGCCGCCGCGGCCGCCGCGCTGTTTCGCGGCCTCGAGGCGTACGATCCGTTCCTCGAGGAGGCGCACCACGCCCGCAAGCGCGACGCGCCCTCGGGTACGGCGCTCGCCTTGCGGGCGATCCTAGCGCGCGAGCTGGGCCACGACGAGATCCCCGTGACGAGCCTGCGGGTGGGGCACATCCCGGGCACGCATCGGGTCGGCTTCGATTCCGCAGCCGACCAAATTCTCCTCGTCCACACCGCCCGCTCGCGAGACGGGTTCGCCGCCGGTGCCCTGCTCGCGGCGCGCTGGATCACGGGGAGGCGGGGGATGTACGCCTTTGCCGAAGTGCTGGACGACATTCTCGCGACCGAGAGGAGGACCCCATGACGATGCAGGTGGATTGGCTGCGGGGGTGCGGCACCGCGCTCGTCACGCCGTTCACGGCCGGCGGGGACGTGGACGAAACCCGGGTCAAGACGCTGGTCGAGCGGCAAGTGGCGGCGGGCGTGCGCTTGCTCGTCCCCTGCGGCACGACCGGCGAAGGCGCGACGCTCACGCCCGCGGAGCAGTCGCGCGTGATCGCGCTCACGGTCGAAACGGCCCGCGGCCGCGCCAAGGTCGTGGCGGGCGTGGGGAGCAACGCCACGGCGGCTACGATCGAGCGGGCCCGCGCCGCCCGTACCGCGGGCGCCGACGCGGTCCTCGTCGTAGCCCCCTACTACAACAAGCCCACGCAAGCGGGGCTCACCGCGCACTTCCGCGCCGTCGCCGCCGCCGTGGATGGTCTGCCGGTCGTCCTCTACAACGTTCCCGGGCGGACCGCCTCCAACATCAGCGCGGCCACGACGCTCGCGCTGGCGCGCGACGTCGACAACATCGTGGCGACCAAGGAGGCGTCGGGCGACCTCGCCCAGATCATGGCGATCCTGCGGGAGCGGCCGGCGGGCTTCCGAGTGCTCTCGGGCGACGACGCCGTCACGCTGCCGCTCATCGCGCTCGGGGCCGAGGGGATCGTGTCGGTCGTCTCAAACGAGGTGCCGGATTTGATGAACCGCCTCGTCGAGCGGGCGCTGCGCGGCGACTGGGACGAGGCGCGGTTGCTGCACTACCGCCTGTTGCCGCTCATGGAAGCCAACTTCATCGAATCGAACCCCGGTCCCGTGAAGGCCGCCCTCGCGATCATGGGTATGCTCGAGGAGCACTTTCGGCTGCCGCTCGTCCCCGTGCAGGAGCAGACCCGCGCCCGGCTGCGGGCCGTGCTGCACGAGCTGGGCCTGCCGCGCGCCGCCACGCATGTCGCTGCGTGAAGCGATCGAGGCGCTCGCAGGGGCGGAGGCCCGCGAGTACAGCGCGGCCGATCGGGCCCTCTTCGCCGAGTTTCGCGACGCCCTGGCCCGGGGGACGATTCGCGCCGCCGAGCGGCTGCCCCCGGCCACCTGGCGCGTCAACCCGTGGGTCAAGCGGGGCATCCTCTTGGGATTCCGCATGGGCGCGCTCGTCGACATGTCGGCGCACCCGACACTGCGCTTCTTCGACAAAGACACCTACCCCGTACGGCCCACCACGCTCGACGACCGCGTCCGCATCGTGCCGGGCGGCTCGAGCGTCCGCGACGGGGCGTACCTCGCCCCCGGGGTGATCTGCATGCCGCCGATGTACGTGAACGTGGGGGCCTACGTCGACGAGGGCACGATGATCGACAGCCACGCGCTGGTCGGCTCTTGCGCGCAGATCGGCAAGCGGGTCCACCTGTCGGCCGCCGCCCAGGTGGGCGGCGTGCTCGAGCCCGTCGGCGCGCTACCCGTGATCATCGAGGACGACGCCCTCGTGGGCGGCGGCTGCGGCATCTACGAGGGCACCATCGTGCGGGAGCGCGCCGTGCTCGCCCCCGGCACCATCCTCACGGCAGCGACGCCCGTGTACGATCTGGTGCGGGGCGAGGTGTACCGCCGCGACGCCGACCGGCCGCTCGAGATCCCCCCGGGCGCCGTGGTGGTGCCGGGCAGCCGCGCCGCGACCGGCGCGGCGGCCGCGCGGTGGGGCATCTCCCTCTACACGCCGGTCATCGTGAAGTACCGCGACGCGAAGACCGATGTCGCGATTTCGCTCGAGGAGTATCTGCGCTGACGTGCAGGGGTCAGCGTCCGACTAGCTGTAGTCCTGAAACGGCTCGGTGAGGAGCCGCAGGTTGAGCGGCTTGTAGCGGAGCACGTGGGTGAGCCGCACCTCGTCGCCGACCCGCTCCACCCGCGATTCCACCAACTCGAACTCCTTGGCGTCCCCCAGTCCCATCGCGTTCAGGCGCTCCGCCTCGGCCGCGGACACGTCGCCCGGCGTGGGGCGGGGATTCGGGTAGGCGTCTTCGTGATGGTCGCGCAGCGCCTTCCAATGCTCATCCCCGGCGCGCTCGACCGAGGCGCGGATGTCGTCGCGGGTGAACGCCATGTGGGGGAACCTATCGCACCGCTAATTCCACGTGCAGGTGGTCCGCGGTCCCCACGTGGCGCAGCGTCTCGAACCCCATCGCCCGGAAGTAGAGCTGCACCAGGCCGTTCTTGACCGCGCCGCGACCGAGCGTCCGCAGGTCGGCCGCGTGCACATAGCCGTCCGCCTGCACGTAGTGCAGCGAGCCGTCGTACGCAGGGAGCCCCATCGCCCGGTAGTCTTCCGGACGACGGGCCAGGTCGGTCATGACGACCTCCCGGTCGGCGAGGATCAGCGTCGAGAGCGCCACGCGCAGCAGCGGGTGCAGCGCCGTGTAGTAGGCCCGGACCTCCTCCGACTTGGCGTGCGCGCTCGAGACGTACAGGAGGGCGTAGCATGAGAAAGCGAGCACGAGTGCCATGGCCACGCGGCGCGCCCGCCGTATGCCCAACCGGCCGGTGAGCCGGCGCGACCACCACGCCCCGTAGGCCGTAACGAGCCCCATCGCGCCGCCCACGCCCGCGAGGACGGCGAACCACGCCGGATAACCGTGGCGGAGGTAGAGGAACACCGAGACCCGCACCAGCACCACGAACGGCAGCACGGCGAGGAGGATGTATGTGGCCGCCGTCGCGCCCAGCGCCAACACCTGGCTGCCGAGCGAGCGAGCCGGGGTCGGCGGGCTTGGCGGCCGAGGCTCGCCCGCGATCTGCGCCTCGACCCGCGTCCATTCCTGCAGCGCGTCGAGCGTGAGCGGCGGGATCGCCATGCCGCCCCTACGCAGGCCGGCGGCCGTGGGTTCCGGGGACCCCGGCGGTGCTCGCTAGCGCAGGGGAGCGCGGACCGAAGCACCGCGGATCCGCCTTCGCCCTTTTCATGTGCAAGTCTCCCGCCCTTGGACGTCTCTCAGGGACGCCCACGCCCGTGGCAGCCACCTCAAGTCGGGGGACCCCATGCAAGGGATGCACATCGCGTTAGTCGTGCTCGCCACCGCCGCCGGCTCGGCGTGTGTCGCCAAAGAAGCAGAGCGCGCGCAGCGCCAGCGGCTGGCCGAACGCGCTCCGATCTCGGCCGCGACCGACGCCGCCGCGCCGAGCGCGCCCGTCGGCGTCATGCGAGCGCGGGCCGAACAGCTGACTGACGGGCGTCCAGGCGGCGAGTTCCCCCACCTGCCCCGCCCTGATGCGACGCCCGACATGGTGATCCGATCCGGCCTGGCGAACGTCGAAGTCGACTCGCTCGAGCGGGCCGTCGCGGCGGTCCGCGCGCTGGCGGAGCGGGTGGGCGGCTATGTCGCGAACGCGACGATGCAGACGGGACGCAACCAGCTTCGGGTCGCGAGCCTCGAGGTGAAGATCCCGGCCGAGCGGTTCGACGAGGCCCTGGCCGCGCTGTCGCCCATCGGGCGACTGGAGTCCGTAAACGTCGCCGCGGAGGACGTGGGCGAGGAGTTCGTGGACGTGCGGGCGCGGACGGAGAACGCGCGACGGCTCGAGGCGCGCCTGATCGACCTGATCGTCACCCGCACGGGGAAACTCGCGGACGTGCTCCTGGTGGAGCAGGAGCTGGCGCGGGTGCGCCAGGAGATCGAGCGCTACGACGGCCGGCTGCGCTACCTGCGCGCCCACGCGGCGCTGAGCACCCTCACCGTGCGCGTGCACGAGCCGCTCCCCGTCGTGGGCGAGGCGGGCTCGAGCGTGCTGGGCGAGGCCTTCAAGCAGGCATGGCGCAACTTCGTCGGGCTCATCGCCTGGCTGGTGCGCTCGCTCGGGGTGCTCGTGCCCATCGCGGCGGCGGGGCTCGCGGCGTGGGGGCTCGTGCGTCGGCGGCACGCGCGGGCGGCCGGTGCCGCCGCGGCGCCAGCGGCTTAGCGCGTTACGGCAGCGCGCTCAGGTCCCCGCCAGCGTCTTCACCTCGACGGGGCGGCCGGCGACGAGCACGGGCGCCCCGTGCTCCTGCGCGGTCTTGTTGAAGGCGGCGACGTCGGTTTGCAGCAAGGTATTGAAGCGGGCGAGATACCCGTCGAGCTCGCCGCGTAGCTCGCGCAGGCGCGCCGCCGCCACCTCCGTCGGCGCCTGGGCGTAGGCGAACATGATGGCGAAGCCCAGGCCCCGCAGCCGGTCCTCGAACCGGCTCAAGTAGTGGATGTCGTCTTGCCCGGCGTCCCGCTGCACCTCGGAGTTGTACAGGCTGTCCTTGAGAGCCTTGAGCCGTCGGCTCAGGTCGCCCGCGGCATGGGTGACCGGCGCGGTGGTCGCCGTATCGCCGCGCAGGTTCTCGCGCAGCGCCTGCTGCGTCGCCTTGAGCTGCGTCTCCAGGCTCACGATGCCGTTCAGCATCTCGTGCAGCGCCGAGACGGCGTTCCGCCACTCGAGGCCCGCCTTGAGCTGGGCCACGAACCCCGCCGGCTCGGTGCGCACGAACGGATCGGGCTCGACCACCACGTTCGTGGTGAGCGTCTGGCCCCCGGCCGTCAGGGCCACGCGGTAGGTCCCGGGGACGACGCGCGGCCCCGCGGCCTGGCGGAACGGATTCTCCTCCTCCTCGGCCGTCGGCTTCTCGAACGTGAGCTTGGTGGGGGCGGCGTAGCGCAGGTTCCAGACGTAGCGGTTCACCCCTGCCTTGCCGGGACCGCTCGAGTCCACGACGACCGTGTCCCCGCGGGCGGCCGTGACGGTGACGACGACCTTGCCGCGACGGGACCGCTCACCCGGGCCGGCGTCGCTCCGGTCGCCCGGCGACGCCGCCGGGGCGGTGGTATCAAGCGCCGTCTTCAGGTAGTAGTCGACCATCGCGCCGGGCGGCGCGCTCGGCGTGGTGAACCGCGTCGGCGCTTCGGACGGCCACCGGGTGCGCACCCGGATCTGGGCCGGCAGCGTGCTGAAGGCGTGGAACTCGCCCGCCGCCACCTCGGGCGTGAGCTCCTCGACGGCGGTGATGTTGTCGAGCACGAACAGGCCGCGCCCGTGCGTCGCCACGACCAGATCGTGAGTCCGTTTCACGAACTTCAAGTCGAAGACCGGAGCCGTGGGGAAGCCCGTCGTGAGCGGCTTCCACGTGTTGCCGGCGTCGCGCGAGTACCAGAGGCCCGTGTCCGTCCCCAGGGCGAGGAAGCCGCGAAGGTTCGGGTCCTCGCGCACCACGTGCGCCACCACGTCCTGGGGCAGGCCGCGGCCGATGTCCGTCCAGGTGCGGCCATAATCCGTCGTCCGGTAGACGTAGGGGTGGCCGTCGTCCAGCTCGTGGCGGTCCACGGTCAGGTACACCGTGCCTGCGTCGAACGGCGAGATCCCGATTTGATAGATCCGCCCTTCGGCGTCGGCCGCGAGCCGGGGGAAGTGACCGGCGACGTTGCTCCACGTCTTGCCGCCGTCCCGGGTGACGTGCGCCAGCCCGTCGTCGGTGCCCACCCAGATCACGTTCGTGTCGGTGGGGGCGAAATTGACCGTGAGGATCGTGTTGTAGGTCTCGGCGCCCGAGATGTCGTACTCGATGGGGCCGCCGCTCGTCACCTGTTTCGCCTTGTCGTTTCGGGTCAGGTCGGGACTGATGACCGTCCAGCGCTCGCCGCCGTCCGTGGTCTTGAACACGACGTTGCCGCCCAGCAGCACCTCGCTCGGGTTCGTCGCGGCGACCTCGATCGGCGTGGTCCAGTTGAAGCGGTACTGCAGGTTGGCCGGCTTCGTCTCGCTCACCCCCCGGAGGTACGGCCGGATCGAGCGGCTGCGGCCGGTCTTCAGCTCCACGCGCGCGATCGCGCCGTTTTGCGAGTCCACGTAGAGGATGGTCGAGTCGCTCGGAGCGGGCACGACGTACTCCCCGTCCCCGCCGCTCACGGTGAACCATTCGGAGCCGTTGAGCGAGGCGCCGGGGACGCTCGACGGCCCGCACCACGCGTTGTTGTCCTGCAGGCCGCCGCACAGCTTGTAGGGCGTGTTGGCGTCGGCCGCCACCATGTAGAACTGCTCGATCGGCAGGTTGTTCAGGGAGCGCCAGCTCCTCGCGCCGTCCGCGGTTACGTAGGCGCCTCCGTCGTTCCCCTGGATCATGCGGTCCGGGTTCAAGGGGTCGATCCACAGGGCGTGGTGGTCCACGTGTACGCCCTTGTCGATCGGCCTCGTCGTCTTGCCGCCGTCATCCGACTCGAGCAGCAGGAAGGACGAGAAGAACACCTTTCGCTCGTCCACCGGGGAGACGGTGAGGCATGAGAAGTAGAACGGCCGGGCGTCGAGCGCGTGGTTGTCGGAGACGCGGCTCCAATGGTCGCCCAGGTCTTTCGAGTCCCAGAGCAGGCCTTGCTTCGCCTCGATCAGCGCGTAGACGTGGCTGGAGCCCGCCGGACCGACGCCGAGGGCGATGCGGCCGTAGGGCCCCGCCGGGAGGCCTTCCTTCAGTCGGTCCCAGGTGAGTCCGCCATCGGTCGAGCGGTACAGCCCGCTCCCCGGGCCTCCCGACACGAGCTCCCAGGGATGACGCACGAACTGCCACATCGCGGCGAACAGCACGCGCGGATTGCCGGGCGCGATGACCACATCGGCGGCGCCCGTGGTGTCGTTCACGAACAGCACCTTCTGCCACGTCTTGCCACCGTCGCCGCTGCGGAACACGCCGCGGCTCGCGTTGGGCGCCCAGGCGTGTCCCAGCGCCGCCACGAACACGATGTCGGGGTTGGTGGGGTCGACCACGACCCGCGAGATCTGGCCCACGTCGCCCAGGCCCATGAGCTTCCAGCTCTTCCCCGCGTCGGGGGAGAAGAACACGCCCCGCCCATCGATGACGTCGTTGCGCGGGTTCCCCTCCCCCGTACCAACCCACAAGAGGTTCGGGTTCGACGGCGCAAGCGCCAGCGCGCCAATCGAGGCGGTCGGCTGGTCCTTGAAGATCGCCTCCCAGGTCGCGCCGCCGTCGGTCGTCTTCCACACGCCCCCCGCCCCCGCGCCGACGTAGTACACGTTCGGCTGCCCCGGAATCCCGGCCACGGCGGCCACCCGACCCCCGCCCACGGAGGGGCCGAGGTTGCGGAACTTGACGTCGTTGAGCGAGTCCGCGCCCGCAGTCACCGCCACCTCGGCGGGAGCGGCACTGGTGCGCGGCGAGGTGCGCCGCTGCGCCAGCGCGGGCGCCGCGGGCGCGGTGAGGGCGACGACGAGCAGCGCGCCGCAGAGGTTCACACGACGAAGACGAATACGGCGCATGGCGCTCACTCCTTCGGGGGATCGGCAGGAAGCCGGGTACTCGGGGCCAGAGGCGGAAACGAACGGGGAATCGGTCACGTCGCGACTCGGGCGCTTGATTTACGGCTCTGCCCGCCGGGCGTCAAGCGTGTAGAATGATGCGGCATGCGGACCATCTCGTTGCTCGCCGCAACGGCGCTCGCCTCTGGCGCCGCCGCGCCGCGCGCTCGAGCGCAGGACCTCGCCCCCGC
>WNFJ01288782.1_pt2 | contig 10547 bp, 7 predicted proteins | sample 5400461 | NCBI WGS metagenome assembly WNFJ01 (sample SAMN13153349, study PRJNA577476) | soil metagenome | isolation source: 115 cm saprolite on Douglas fir-dominated hillslope | place: USA:California | collected 2013-09-17
TCTTCACCAAAGACAATGATTCCCTTGCAGGCAAGCACGGTAACTTGCCGCTGGGAATGAACTTGCACGCTAAGGGCCATGTTAAGGTGTGTTCCTTAGAGGTAGAAATTAGATTTTACCACCCGGTTTCATGTCCTTCCGTCACGTGGATGAGGCTTGGCTTCAGAGCGATTCAGAGATATGATTTATACAGTATTCTCCCCAGGGTCCATTTTTGGCTGCGATGCGATGGACGATTTGTAGCCATTGCACCTGAGACCACAATCGATGAAGTATTGCGAAACCTGTCATAGCATCTATTCCAACGAATTAGACTCCTGTCCCAAGGACAAAGAATCGCTACGGCAGGTCAACGACTTCATGCCGGGGATGATTATCCGCGACAAGTATGAGGTGTTGGAGAAGATCGGGATCGGCGGGATGGCCGCCGTGTACAAGGCGCGGCACCTCACGTTCAATGAAATCCGCGCGATCAAGGTCGTTAATAACAAGTTACTGAATGACCAGGACTTTCTCAATCGCTTCAGAAACGAAGCCATTATTACCCGCAAACTGCGGCATCCGAACGCGGTGCAGCTCGATGACTTCGATACCACGGAAGACGGCCGCCCGTTCATTGTCATGGAGTACGTGCAGGGCAGGAACCTGCGCTCATGGATTCATGGAACGAATCCCATTCCCATTCCGCGCGCGCTGAATATCTGCAAACAGGTGGCGGCGGCGCTGGGCGCGGCGCACAAGCTGAACATTGTTCATCGCGACATCAAGCCAGACAACATCCTGCTTATTCACCAGCCTGGCCAGGTGGAGAGCACCCAGGACCTGGTCAAGGTCCTGGATTTTGGCATTGCCAAAATGGCCGACCCCAGCTTCGAGGGCAACCGCAACGCCACGCAAACGGGCATGGTGGTGGGAACGCCGCAATACGTTTCGCCGGAGCAGGCTTCAGGCAAAATTGGCGATCAGATTGACGGGCGCTCTGATCTCTATTCGCTGGGCGTTGTGCTCTACGAGATGATCACGGGCAAACTGCCCTTTAATTCCGATACGCCTATCGGCTACCTCATCCATCATCTGCAGACGCCGCCCACCCCGCCTGCAGGGGTAGCCCAGGCGGTTTCCAGCCTGATCATGAAGGCCCTGGAAAAAGACCGCGGCAAGCGCTATCAATCGGCAGACGAGATGATCAACGCGATGAACCGGGTGCTGAACGCTCCGATCCCTCCGGTAGTGAAGCCCGTAACTACGCCGGTGACACCCACCGGCATACCCGGTCCAAGACTTGCTCCTGTTGCGCCCCCACCGCAGCGTACGCAGGCAATAGCGGCTGCGCCTGCCCAACCGCAACGCAATGTTGCGGTTCTGACGCCAGCCCACACCACCACTACCGGTACCTACGTAGCCGAAGCCGGAGGAACGGTCTTTGATGAGACCAAATTACGGCGGCGCAACCCCGCGGCAGCCGGTGGGTCATTCGACTGGAGAAAGCTTGTAATCATCGCGGGAATCATCGCCGGCCTGGTGCTGGTGGCCACGGTGGTCAAGCAGGTGCAATCGAACCGAAGCGCCTCAACGCTGCAGGAGGCGCAAGATGACGCCCGTATCGCGCAAGACGTCAGCGACGCGCTGGCGCAATCGGAACCGCTGAAGAAGGCTTCTCTCCATGCCGACGTCAAGAAGGGCGTTGTCAGGCTTACGGGCACAGTCAGCAAGCCCTACGACGTAGAAATTGCCGGGAACCTGGCGCGTGATGTCCTGGGAGTACGTGGGGTGATCAACGAACTCCAGGTGGCGGCAGCGCCAGAGCAACACGATACGATATGGCGCTCGGAACAAGAGAAAAATTCGGGCAGCGAGAATCCGCAACCGAACAACAACCATCCCGCGCCGACACCTGTCCCGCAAGCCAATAACAATCCGCCGGCGGGGAACTCCAGTAACCCAGGCCGGGGCAATCAGGCCTCGGCGGTGCAATACGTGCAGCAGGGTTACACCCAGATGGGCATGCGTGACTACCAGGGCGCAGCCCGGTCGTTCCAGCGCGCGCTGCAGTTAGACCCCAGCAGCCAGGCAGCCCTCAATGGATTACAAAAAGCCAGGGCGGCAAGAAGCAAATAACATTCAGCGGCGAAAACAATTTGCGCGGAGATGGAGGTTTTATGAAGAACCGGATTTCAGTGTTTCTGCTGTCAGGCGTGGCTGTATGCGGGATTGTTCTGCCGGGATTCGGGCAGGGATGGAAGCGGCATTCGCGTTCAGCAGCAAACCAGACAGCGATGGCAGCGGCGATTCCCGCCGGCACACCGATTCGCGTGCGCATGATTGAAAGCCTGAACAGCGAAAGCGCGCAGGTGGGACAGGCATTCCATGCCACGCTGGAAGATGCGATTGTGGTCAACGGGCAGACGCTGTTTCCGCGCAACGCCGATGTAGTGGGAAGCGTGGCCGAGGTACACCGCTCGGGACGACTTAGCGATCCGGGAATAATGAAGCTGGTGCTGAGCTCGGTTACCAGCGGCTCCGAAAGCACGACGCTCACGGTAGCGCCGATTGAGATCAAGGGCGAATCGCACACCACAAGCAATGTAGAAAAAATTGGCGGTGGCACAGCGGTGGGCGCCATTATTGGCGGAATTGCCGGCGGCGGCAAAGGCGCGGCGATTGGCGCCGGAGCCGGAGCAGCCGCGGGTACGGGTGTGGCCGCGGCCACGGGCAAGCGCGAGGCCAAGGTGCAATCAGAGGCCGTGTTCACCTGGACCACAATAGCGGCTCCATCTACCGCAAGCAGTAACATGCAGCAGCCAGTACAGAATGCGGCAAATACGCCGGCGAATTCGAATGCCGCGAATGCAGGTGGAGCGCAGACACAGGCGTCCGATCCTAATGCATCCCGCAGCTTCAGCGCGCACGACCGGCGCGTGATCCGCAATTGCGTAGAAGACAGCAAGGCCGATCTTCCTCCAGGGCTGGCCAAGCGCGATTCGTTGCCTCCGGGACTGGAGAAGCAGATGGACCGCAATGGCACGCTGCCTCCGGGGCTGCAGAAGCGGGTGCGGCCACTGCCGCAAGCCTGTGAGCAACAACTCCCACCGCTACCCAATGACCTGGAGCGGGTGATTTATGGAGGGCGCGTGATGCTGATTGATACGAACAACCGGATTCTGGATAAGTTCTTCCTGGACGAAGAATAGAAAAGAAGCATTCGATGCTCAGCCCTAGGCCTCTAGCCAAAGAAAGTTCAATTGAGGCGCTGAGACGTGAGAAAAGCAAAAACAAAACCTGGCGACAGATTTACCCAGATAGACGCTGACACGAATCTCGCCACGGATTTACACGGATGAACACGGATTTGGAATTCACTGCCGAGGCGCGGAGAAAAGTAAGAACCTGGCCGGACACAGGGAAATTCTAAAGCAGTCCTCAGAACGCCACCCAAGATTCTTCAGAGAATACCTTGACGCTGCATGGCAACTGAAACATTCTCGGGGTCCTTCGACTCGGCGCAAGCGCCTCGCTCAGGATGACACGAGGAGGAGAGTAACGGCTGAATGCTGACTGCTGAGTGCTTTTTTAGAATTCCAGCTGCCAGCGGAAGGTGGTTGATTTAACGGGCTTGGCCGTGGTGGCAGCGAGGCGCTGGCCGCGCTGCTGTTGATCTCCTTTATCGGTGGAGCCGGGCAGCCCGGGAGCGGTAACGATGTTGGGTTCGGACTTCACCACGGCATCGGCAGGAAGCTCCACACGAACCGACATGCGCGCAGCTTGCAGCGCTCTGACCTGCTGCGAGACATCCTTGGCCGCGCCGGAGTGTGCTGGATCAAAGCCTGCCTTGACTTCGTATTCCTTGGCTCCACGGTTCTTGCCATTGTTCCCGTCTTCGCTCCCATTTTCTCGCCTGAAGCTGGTATCGGCATGGAGCAGCTCAGTATAGAGATGCGGCTGGCGGCTGTGGATATGATCGGTGATCACGATTGTCTGCCACCCACTCGACGCCATCGAAGCCGGCCCCACTCGCTGGAAGCTGATATGGCGGCGGAAGCGCGTGAGTCCCAGTTTGGGATCATAGGCGGATGCAGCCTCGCCTTCCAGCTCAAAGCCCTTGGCCGAGAGCTTTGCCTTGGTGATGCGCACCCCATTGAGCTGATCGTAGGCGACGCCGTACCAGGCATTGTGTCCGTTGCCGTCGTTGCCCTGGCCGTGGCCATCCACCAGCAGCGTGTTGTGGTGGGCTGAGAGTGGGACGCCGGCGTATCCGGAATCACCGGTCAGGTATTGCCCGTGGGCGAAGAGGATAAAGCTGTTGGCGTCAGGGTGAGCGTGTCCCATTTCAAGATGCCAGTCGGTGAGCTGGGGCAGCAGCGCCGCGGTTTGATGGCCCTCGGGTGGCCCGCACTTGAAGGCGATGGCAGTGGCGTCTTCGCCCCAATCGGTGCGCCAGTAAACAACCTCGTGATCACGAAAATAATGCCAGTGAGGCAGGCTCTCGATGGGATCGGCGGGCAACTTCTCGTCGTACCAGACGAGGGACCACCACTCCTCGGCGTTAACGTGGCCGAGGCCCTGCATCCAGTGAGCGACGCTCTGGATCTGGGAGTCGTGGAAGTGCGCCGCCAGGTCATAGAGCAGATTGTAGCTGGTCATAAAGTGGCCGCCAGGATGGCTGCGCGGCCAGGCTTCCCCCTGGTGAGCGCGAGTCAGAGATCCTTCGAAGGCGTCGCCGAAGTCGAACATGGTCTGGCCACCGGGCACTATGCTGTGGGCGACGTAGAGATGCGTTTGCCGCAGCCCGGGCTGGTTGAACAGGTCTTCTCCGGTAGAGTGCAGATGGGCGTCGAGGTAGTGGATGATCCAGGGGGTAACGAAGATCCAGTACTCATAGCTTTCGTAGTAATAGCCGTCGGCGGAATAGGTGCGCAGCACGCGGTCAAAAATAGCCCGCGACAGGGCGGCCCACTTGGGGGCGTCAGGGACTTCGTCATAAAGAGCATAAGCGGCAATGCCCAAGCCGGAGATAGGAATAAAGACGTGGTTCTGGCTGTAGGAATACGTTGTTCCCGTTTTGGGAACGTAGTATTCGTAGAGCAGGCGCGCCTGCCGGGTTATCTTTTCGCGGTAGCGGGCGCGGTCTGCCTCAGAGAGATCGGGGTAGAGCAGATCGTAACCGACACCCATGCCGTAGAGCAGGTGGCCGGCGGCGAGGTCCACGTTGGGCTTGTTGTAGGAATAGCCCCAGACGTCGTAGCTTACGGCGGCGTTCATGTATTTACGGGCAGCATCGAGATATTTTTGCTCTCCTTCGATCTTGTAAGCAAAGGCTGCCTCGGCAATCGCCAGAGCCACTTCATTCTGCGCGCGGCGGGCTTCGGCGGGCGGCGGAGGCGGATCGCCCTGCAAAGCGCGCACACTGGCCAGCGCTCTTGACCACAGCTCCTTTTCGCTGGAATGAGCGCGCTGTCGTAGAGTCGCAATTTCCGAGTCAGTGAAATACACCCGTGGATGCACACCCATGAGCTCGGGGCGCAGCTTTGAGTTTAGCGAAGACATCAGATCGACGAGTGGAGGCTGGCCGCCCTGGTCAGAGTTTTGCCGTGGACCGAGGGCTTCGTGGGCATCTTGCGCGGCGAGGGGACGCAGCAGCAACAGCGGCAGCAATACCAGCAAGAGTTTTCGCGATGTCATGGCGGAAATAATAGCATTTGGCAATCAGAGGTATTCACCACGGAGACACAGAGAAAAACAAAAGTCAAAAATCCAGCCGCAGATTAACGCAGATCAACGCAGATTTCTGACGAGAACTCCAGTCTAAGCGCTAAAGGCCAATTGCCAAACGCTAATTGCTCGATACGAGTGCCATCGCTTTCGACTGAGTACTGAGTACTGCTTCTAGCTGTTTCCCAAAACGGAGTTGCCTTCCGACTTGAATTTTTCTACCTGCTCGGCGCCGTGCTGCGAGTACCAGTTGCGCCAGGCGGCGGGGTCATTGGGCAGATTGACGTCTGTAATTTCGCGCAGGGCCTGATAGACCCAGGTTCGGGTGATGTCGTTCAGGTTGGGATCATCGCTGAGGTCAATCAATCCGGGGACAGCCTTCATGCGCTGCTCACGGGTGAGCATGCCGCTCTTGGCCAGGCTGCAGCCGGCGCGCTCGCGAACATCCATCGATGGATCGTTGCGCAGAACATCGAGAAAATCTTTGATGGTGGAATCGGTCCCGATGTGGGCGAGGCCCTCGACCGACCAGAAGCGCGTCTGCTGGTCAGGATCGTGCACCCAACTCTCGAGCCACTCCTGCACCAGGTCAGGCGCAACGCCGCGGTTGGCCAGCATACCCAGCTCCCAGGCGCTGAAGGGACGCGACTTGACGTTGTCTTCACCAGTGTGCCACAGGCCCATGGCGGTCTCGCGGCTTTTATCGATGTTATTCACGGCCAGCTCAACCTCAATGGCGGCGGCGCGCACGCGCAGATCGTTGGAATAAAGCGCAGTGTCGCCCAGGACCTGCCACTGCTTGCTGCGCGCCAGATGCCCGTGCCAGTCCGCGACTTTTTCTTCGATCATTTCTGTGGCGCCGATATCGTGGTTGACGGCGGCGGAGAGCAGGCGCTCCATCTGCTCCTGCGGCGGGCGGCCGTTGATGTACTCAATCTCGTGCTCCGACAGCTTTGAGTGCGTGGCTGCGACCGGGGTCCCACCCACGGGAAGCTGATGTCCGGTAAAGATTTCCAGAATGGCCTGCATGGCCCCGGAGCGGATGGCCAGCAGCCCAACGGCGCTCATCATAACGACCAGCACAGCCACCCGGCGCAAATTGATGCGCGGGCGAGTATTGCGCTCGATGCCCATGTCGGGAACCACGGCCGGCAAAGCATCGTCTGTAGAGGCATTGCTTTGCACATCGGCATCAGCGCTATCGGGTAACTGGTTGTTATCCATAAAGTTAAAGCCTATTGCCCCCGGTTGGACGAAGTAAAGTTACTTAAGTAAGTAGCACTCAGCAATCAGCACTCAGCATTCAGCCAAAACCACAGGCCACTGCTTACCGCGGATTACACAGATGACCGCGGATGGCGAGTGGTCTGAGATAGAACGGTCTGGGGCGATAAACTTGCAGAAGCCAGCTTTTGATTTTCAGCAACTATGTCTCTGACAACCATAAGAAATAAACACCCTGCAACCCCACAAATTCAGCGTATTCTCACAAATTCGGCGTATTCTTAATGATGTAGTAGTTACCTGCGCACCTTACCGCCAGTTTGCATAGAACGGTCTTCTGCTCAGAGAAGGAAGGCTGCTCCATGCGCGTCTCCCGTAGCAAGAAACTTTTACTTCGTTCAGCAAAAATGATGACACAATCGGATGATCTGCTACGGCAATCCAAGGTCATGCTGAAGGACTCCGCCGCGCTGCTCGAAGATTCCCTTCAGTTGAGGGCACGTAAGATTTTCAGAGCGCCGGCTGCCGCCGAGCCGGACGAGACTTAGTCCAGAAGATTCAACCACAAAGGACACAAAGGTCGTTTCTTGCTGAAAATATTCGCGAAACTATCCTGAGTCTTTGTGTTCTTGGCTAAGGGCTAACGGCTATCGATGCCTGCGTAAATAATGTCCTACTCACAGGAGCCAGGGGTAAAGCCCGATTTTATTGAATGTCCACTCCGGCCTAAAGGCCGGGGCTCCCACCGTTCGCCGCAAGCGGCGCAATTGGACATAACTTATGTAGGAATCACTTATGCGGGAATCCATAAGTGCTAAAAGCTTAAGGAATCAAATAGAATGAACTGTATCCTTGAAATTTTATGAGCATTCGCAATTTAGCCATTATTGCCCACGTTGACCACGGCAAGACCACGCTGGTGGATGCCATGCTGCGCCAGAGCGGAACGTTTCGCGCCAATGAGGTCGTGGCCGACCGAGTCATGGATTCCAACGAACTGGAGCGCGAGCGCGGCATCACCATCCTGGCCAAGAACACCGCTATTTTCTACAACACCGTCAAGATCAACATCGTGGATACGCCCGGCCACGCCGACTTCGGCGGCGAGGTGGAGCGCGCCCTCAAGATGGTAGACGGCGTGATGCTGCTGGTGGACGCGAGCGAAGGTCCGCTGCCGCAGACGCGTTACGTGCTGGGCAAGGCGCTGGAGGCGGAACTGCCTCCCATCGTAGTGATGAATAAGATTGACCGTCCGGATGCACGTCCGCAAGAGGTGCTCAACGAGATCTACGACCTGTTCATTGATCTCGACGCCAAGGAAGACCAACTCGACTTCCCTGTGCTCTATACCAACGCCAAAGCGGGCACCGCCTCGACCTCGGCGAGCCAGCAAGGCACGGATTTGAAGCTGTTGTTTGATGCGATCCTCGAGACCATTCCCGCGCCCGCGGGTGACGCCGCCGCCACGCTGCAGGTTTTGGTGGCCAATCTCGATTACAGCGATTACCTGGGCAGGCTGGCGATTGCGCGCGTCGTCAACGGAACACTGAAGACCGGCGAAGAGGTGGGCATCGCCAAACTGAATGGATCTCTGGAAAAAGTGCACATCACGAAATTATTTTCTTTCAGCGGGCTGAAACGCACTGACATTGTTGAGACCGAGCTGGGCGACATCGTCGCCGTGGCCGGGGTAGAAGGCATTACCATCGGCGAGACCATCACCAACGCCGAAACCCCCGCGCCGCTGGCGGCCATCACCATTGATGAGCCCACGATTGCCATGCAGTTCACCATCAACACCTCGCCCTTTGCCGGGCGCGATGGGCAGTACGTCACCTCGCGCAACCTGCGGGAACGTCTGCAAAAAGAGCTGCTGACCAACGTGTCGTTGAAGGTAGAAGAAGCCGCCAACACCGATACGTTCAAAGTCATGGGACGCGGCGAGTTGCAGCTTTCCATCCTCATCGAAACTATGCGGCGCGAAGGCTACGAGTTGATGGTGGGCAAACCCGAGATCATCACGCGGCGCGACGCCAAGACCGGCAAACTGATGGAACCCACGGAGAAGCTGGTCATCGATGTACCGGAAAACTTTGTGGGCGTGGTGATCGAGAAGCTGGGCGCGCGCAAAGGGCAGATGACGCGCATGCACAACCACGGCTATGGCCGGGTGCGCCTGGAGTTCAGTATCCCCAGCCGCGGGCTGATTGGCCTGCGCAGCGAGCTGCTCACCGATACGCGTGGCACGGCGGTCCTCAATTCGATTTTCGAGGGCTACAGCGAGTGGCTAGGCGAGATTCCTCACCGGCTCACGGGTGCGTTAATCTCTGATCGTCCCGGGGCAACCACGGCCTATGCGCTGTGGAACCTGCAGGAGCGCGGCGAGCTGTTCGTCGGGCCGGGCGAAGCGGTGTATGAAGGCATGATTGTGGGCGAAAACGCCCGCGAAGTTGATCTGGATGTAAACGCGGTGCGCGAGAAAAAGCTCACCAATATGCGCGCTTCTACCGCCGACGAAGCCATCCGGCTGATTCCGCACAAGGCCCTCAGCCTGGAACAGGCAATTGAGTTCATCGAGGACGACGAATTCGTTGAGGTCACGCCGAAATCGCTGCGGCTGCGGAAAAAGATTCTTGCTGCGAACCGGCGTCCAAGAAAAGGAGCGGTGCCAGCGGGAGTGGAAGGCTAGCAATTGAGTCATCGGACCATTGGGTGATTGAGTCATTGTGCCGTTGCCGGTTGACCCAATCTACAATGACTCAATGACGCGATGACCCAATGAATCAATTTCACTGACTGAGTACTGACAACTGAGTACTAATTTAAAAAAGGCCGGCTTTACGACTCCGGCCTTTGGTTTTAGAGCTTTACCTAGGGGATGTGATGAGCGGACTATTTGCCCTTGGGGGCGATGGCGTCTTTGGCAGCTTTTGCCACGCGGAATTTTACAACTGTCTTGGCTTTGATCGCGATGGGTTCGCCGGTTTGAGGGTTACGGCCCATGCGGGCTTTACGGTGCGCCTTCACCAACCGGCCGAGGCCGGGGATGACGAAGATGTCGTTCTTCTTGGTTTCTTTGATCGCGGTATCAGCGAGGGTCTCGAGGAATGTTGCGGCCGTTTTGTTGTTGGTTCCAACTTTTTCGGCCAGGTGTCGCACGATTTGAGATTTAGTCATACCTGCTGCCATTGAAATTCCTCCTTGAATTTGCGAGCAAAAAACGCTCGATGACCGCATGGTACAACAGTTTTCTGCACTTGAGCAACATTTTCACCAGATTTTATGCGGTTTCCATGGACCTAGGGTTATGGAAAACCGCGCCCAGCCTGCCTGCGCATGACCCTCTCGATCTCCGGGTTTGGCCACAGTCAGGCATGAGAAAATAGAGGAGAAATGAGCTGCGCCCTCTGTAAACTACGGAAAGAAAAGCGCTTCTGCCCCGCTGTGCATGACAAGATCTGTCCGGTTTGCTGCGGACAGGAGCGCGAAGTGAGTCTCGACTGCCCCAGCGAATGCGTCTATTTGCAGGAGGCGCGCAAGCATGAGCGCCATGGGCTGAAAGATCTGCCCCGGGAAGCGCTTTTCCCGCAGGTGGAAGTTCGCGAACAGTTTCT
>WNFJ01139564.1_pt2 | contig 10546 bp, 5 predicted proteins | sample 5400461 | NCBI WGS metagenome assembly WNFJ01 (sample SAMN13153349, study PRJNA577476) | soil metagenome | isolation source: 115 cm saprolite on Douglas fir-dominated hillslope | place: USA:California | collected 2013-09-17
AACGCTGACCGAAGGCGGCCGGTGTGAAAAGGCATCCCAGGACAAACAGGACCCATGTTATTTTCCGAATTTTCTTCATGATTCTCCTCCACGAGCCGTGTTAAACGATGTGATTCCGGGGTTCGTAAAATCGGGAGAGCCAGGAGGAGCCTACCAGAACAGCTAAGGAATTGCGACTTCTACACTTGCTGAAAATCTCTCAATTGACTGGACCCATGCCATTCGGCGAGAGTGTGACGTAAAGTCCTCGCAATAATTCAGACAGGGAAACCCCCTGAAAGTCTGATTGATCTTTTCGATGCTAAGCAACGAAAGTCCCGCTCTCCGGGCCCGATGCCGCCAACGTAGGTCCGATCCAAGCCTCACATATCCAAAAATTCCTCCTGAGACACTCAAGCTTCCGCCGCCGGCTGCGGACCGCGCTGCCGAACGTGACTCACACATCGACTGGACTCACGTGAGTTATATTTCGAGACCTGTCCGTTTATATGTCCGGGAGTTCCGTGGGGGTTCCATAAAAAATGGAGATAACTTTTGGGAATCTATGCGAAGATCTGAGCTGTGGCAACATGATAGCTGATTATGCCGGTCGATTGCGTAATGAGCCACGTTCAACCTTTAAGGTAAGATGCTGAGCGCAACACATCCACGAGAGATCGCTCCTCGCCACGCGATTCAACACAAGGGATAAACGGAGTCCTCGGATGCGGTGAGCTATGTTTACGTTTAGCCATGACACTTTTTTTCAGATGTATGTAGCCACTTTCGCTCCCCTGAAACCTGTCGCAGCTTCGGGCTTAGAAGCTTTGCTGGGGTTTCTGGAGGAAGATCCTGACGTAAACGATGTGCGTTGGGCCGCGTACATGCTCGCTACGGTCAAGCACGAATGCGCTGACCGCTGGCAGCCAATCGAAGAATTCGGGAAAGGCAAGGGCCACCCGTACGGCCAGCCTGTAAACGTCGCCGATGATGACGGTACACAGTACACCAACCAATACTACGGCCGCGGCTATGTGCAGCTGACTTGGAAGCTTAATTACGACAAGATGAGCAGGGCACTTGATCTGGGTAATGGCCTTGTACTGCATCCCGAGCATGCCCTCGAACCACAGACCGCTTACCGGATAATGTCCTATGGCATGCGCCAGGGCTCTTTCACGGGCAAGAAGCTCCAGGACTACATTCATGACGACATCTGCGATTATTTACACGCGCGGCGCATTATCAATGCCCTGGACAAGGCGGCCCTGATCCAAGGATACGGCGAAAAGCTCGACGACTTATTGAATCAAAGTCTCACCGCCGGAGGGACGCCTGCTACGGGAGGTGCGGATTCATCGACAGCTTCTGCAGGGGGCTGAGCATGGGCCGGTCATTCTCAACGCCAGGGCTCAGAAACAGATCCTTCGCGATTTGCACACAGGAAGGGCGTTTCTCTCCATACGCTAGGAGTTCACCAGCACGACGGACTTGGGGCTTTAAGTTGCACAGAACTTAGGATACGTTCGCTATTCGCGAATAGCTAATGCCCTAGCCGCAGCTGCGATGCCAGCCCGCTTGACAAGCCTGCGTGCAAGCGTTAATGTTTGGGTAATTCTCTGATCAAGAAGAATTCCATCGTGTCGAAACCATATCTCAAGCTTTCTCGAGCGGCCTACCGAGCCGGCGGCGGATACGGTGAGCCCGGTCTTCTCAGGAAATTGATTGAAAAGGGGCTGGGAAAAAAGTCAAGCGGGCGCGAGTCAATGCCTGGCGACCCAGTCTAGAGACGGGTTATTATGCGGCAATTCGAGCTCCAGGCAATGGGCCATATCGAAGCCACCCACGGAGGGAGGAACAATTCGCGCCTGCCTCGGATTTCCAGCGGTCTTCCCGTACTTGCTATGGTGGCTATCGCTGTGATTTATACAAATAACTACCCCGGTGAAATCACTATCAACGTGGCTTCCAGCAGTACAGTGACCGAACCGGCGATTACGGTAACGGGCACGGTGGAAAATAAGGGCATTCAAACCATCGAGCTCGATGTGAACGGCTCCACCCGGACTGTTTCAGTCGACCAGGGCACTTTCCAGTCTCGAGTCCCGCTCCTCCCTGGAGAAAACACCATCCATGCATCAGTGGCCGGAGCCCTGGCGACCTTAGTCAGCGGTTCAAGGGTGACCAGGGTTATCGCACAGATCCCGCCGTCCGATATTTGGACTGAACTCGATTGGGAAGGTCTCGGAGATATTGATCTGCACCTTTATCTCCCCAATGGAGAACATTGTTTCTACGGGAATAAGCAGACGCAGGTTGGCGCGTCGTTGGATGTTGACAACCAGTGGCGGGACGGCCCAGAGCACATCACCATGGGCAACGCAATCCCTGGGGAATACCGGGTGACCGTCCTCTACTATGCTGCTAAAAACGATGCTGCGCGAAAGGTTCCTTGGAGGGTGACGGTGCGTTTGAAGAACGGCAGCGTGCAAACGTATTCCGGTGTGCTTCGAACGGTTCATGAGGAACAAACCGTGGACACGTTCAGGTTTCCTTAACGTCAGGGCGGATTGAGCGGCTTGTTGGTAAACGATTCTGAAGGGAAGGGGGAGACATTTATGAAAATTGATGGCGTCAGCGCGATTGCTGTTGTCTTAATTCTGTCCTTTGCGATCAACCGGATCGTAACGGGTCTATTGTTTGTCTTATCGTTCGCTAAACCTTGGTCTCGTCTCTTTCCGGATCCTGCCCTGCAGGATGATGCGAACCAACGCACCAGGGCTGAGCGGAAACGCAAGCTCGCTTATTTCGTTTTTGCAACCATCCTCGCCATCGGCATATTCGCTGGCTATGGAACGGTGAGAATTCTCTCGGTTTCGGGCTTCCCATCAATTAGTCCCGTTCTAGATGTCATCCTCACCGGACTAATCCTAGTTGCAGGTTCGGAGCGCATCGCGCAGCTATTGGCCACACGCGTAGTGCCGGCAGCAGAAGGCCCAGCTCTGGAAGCGTCCGGATCACGCCCACTGGAGATTACTGGCACCTTGACGCTTGTAGAACCAGCTGACCGGGGTCGAGCAGCGGCCGCAGTTGCAGGAGCAACTCGAACCTGAGGCCCGCGCGGAGGTGCAGTTCTCGTCTGGGTGAATTACAACAGCAACCGACGGAGCTCGACTTTGACTGTGTTGAGGGCCGCCCTCCCGGTAGCCTCTCCCATGGCCCGATAGTTCTCCAAATGCGATTCATCGAACCGTTGGTTCGCGGTCGTGTTATGGGGAAGAGCAGGATTCCTAGCCGAGTAACCCAGTACGACCTGGCGGTAGCCACGAATCGTGCGGCCGACCCTTAGACACGATCACGATCCCGTTTAATACATTTGTTGTTGACTAACAAGATAGAGTGTGATTCGCTGTCGCGTTATCGCCGCGAGATCGCCACATTCCTGTTCGTCTTTTCTCCTGCGGCAAGGCGGGATCGTGAAAGAAAACGTATACGCTCAGAATGGAATTCTCCCGTACGGAATTGATGGTGCCATCACCGGGAATGGCACGAAGCAAACCGGCGCAAGTCGGATTCAATGGATTGAGTGGTTTAGGGTGCAATTCCGATTTGTGTTAGTTGCAATCGTCCTCTGCCTTGGGCGCGTAACTTCGTCCGCGGCTAGTGATTATGCGGCTAATTTTCCAGATATAGTTGCGCCCGGTCAATCGGTTGAGATTACTGGCAAATTTGACCCACTCAAAGACAAGACCGCAACCATCAAGATTTTTCGGATGGGAACTGATACGCCAGTAACAACCGTGGCTGGGGACGTTACGGCTAGCAGCCTGAGCGTAAGGCTACCCTCAAATTTGGAACCAGGCCGATACTATTTGACACTCAACTATCAAGATCAGGCGAATATACTGGTGCCCGGAGAACTCAGGATACAACCCAAGGCGGTACAGTTGGACGCCGCTCATCCTGCAACCGCCTATCGCAATAAAGACGGCAGCTTTGACTTCGATGTAGTTGGTCAGAATTTTTCCGGTATCCCGGAAGATAACCAAATCTATATCTCTGGCCAAGGTTCAATAATCAAGAGTTGGGCCAAGGGAGATTGCCCGTCGGCCAACGCTCGTCCATGCCTTTCATTGGAATCCTCGGAGAAACTTCACGTATCTGGCTATTCCGGTGAGCGATACCAAGGCCCACTACTCTTGAGCGTGGGCATCAAGGGAACTGGCGTTCGCTCCGGTGAAAAACCACTAATCCTGGCTAGGATGTCTGAAACAGGCGTTCTGTTGTGGACCGTAGCAATTTTTCTGGTACTGGCGTTCTCGATATACCGACTGGTTTCGAAAGGTGTTCGAGAAAACATCATCAACGGAAGGCGTTATTCGCCTTTCTGGTTCTTCTTTATTGACAAGCAAACGAACTCCTACAGTCTTTCCAAGTTTCAGTTATTACTGTTCTTTTCTTGTTTCGTGTTCGGCTATCTATATGTGTTTCTCTGCCGGTGGCTTGTACAGTGGCAGTTTGTCCTTCCCGACGTCCCGAGCAGTTTCAGCGGCATTCTTGCAATGAGTGCCGGGACCACCATCGTTGCAGCGGGAGCAACGCAAGCTCGCGGAAGCAAAGGCGCAGGGACAGTGTTTCCGTCTGCCGCCGATTTCATCAGCATCGGCGGACAGGTTGTGCCGGAGCGTTTTCAGTTCTTTGTCTGGACTCTGGTTGCTTGTTTCGGTTTTCTAGCTCTGTTGGTTTCTCAAAACCCCGCAACCATAAGCGGATTTCCCGATTTTCCACAAGGCCTGTTGTATGTGATGGGCGTGAGCGCCGGCGGATATCTTGCCGGAAAGATTACAAGGCCGCCTGGACCAATCATTCGCAATATAGCTTGGGATGCAGGCAACAGCGAGATAACAATTCAAGGAGAAAATCTTTCGAGCGACGCCGATTTCTGGATTGATGACACAAAACTTCCGATCGATCCGCGAGCACAGCAGAATCTTGTGAAAGCAACGCCGCAAGAGCAGGCTGCGGATCGAACATTTTGCTCACAACTGAAGATCACAATCAGCACTATAGCTGGCCTAGATCTGAGTACGGGAGACCATTTATTCAAAATCGTGAATAAAGATGGGCAGTTCGCGGAAGCTCCGTTTACAGCCGACCCGCCTGCCATCACACAGGTCTTCGTGCCGCCTGCCGACAACGCGGCAGTACCTGCCGGAATAAGACAGATAGCGGCAGTGGAGGTCTCGGTCGTTGGCTCCGGCTTCCGGATGGGATCAATTGTCAAATGGACTGCTGCCAATGCCACTGAGCCCACGCAACTGGCGACGTCAGCCGTGCGTTTTGTGGATAAGAACAATCTAAAGGTCACGCTGACGCCCGGGGATCCTGGCCCTGCCACGCTCACAGTAATTACGCCCAAGGGCTTTTCGGCAACAGCGACAGTGACTGTAATCTAGCTAGAGTAATGATTACATGTGGAGCGGAGGCTCACTTGTCCACGATACTAGCTGAGGCGTCCGAAACAATTAGTTGCGGTTTCAGCTCCGGTAAGGGTTACTTTCAGAGACAGCACGCTTGGCGCACAATTTAACTAAGTCTTCTGTGCGGTTCGTAAATCGCATGTCACTTCCCGCACCGACGTATATCTAAAAGTACTTGACTCCCTGTATAAATTAAATAGAATGCCTATAGAAGACCCAACGGCGACCCCGCGCTCCTGCATGTCCTGTAGGTCCTTAACCTCTCATCAGGAGCTGCGCTTTCGTCATCGCAGCGCCATTTCTGGTCCGGTATGCTGAACAAGATCGTGAATTCATTCCTGAACCAGTTTCCGCGACGGGATTTTCGTCAGCCTGCAACGAACTTTGACTGTTCATGGCCCGAACGATCGAAACACCCTTTCGCAGCTATGCCCGCGGCTCATGGAGAAAGTGAGAGATTCGGACAACAGCGCGGACGCCCCCCAAGCGTTCGCTGTTGCAATTTTTCTCAGGACGGTCGTTCATGCTGAAGCCGGGCGACAACCTTCAAAAGCTTCTGACATTACTGATTACTTGGGGGCTGTTTTTGGGCTTCTTCTTGGTATTAGAAACTTATTTTGTCGCTGGCCAAAGAGAATTCCTCGTAGAGCGGCAGTTCAGAAGCCTCGCAGCGCTATCAAATGAACTTAACGCGGAATTCGAACGGGCACGAATTTCAACCGAGGCGTCGTTGAGGCTTGTCGCTTCATCGTCGAAGCAACCAGTCGCAGCCGGGGCGCTTATCGATTGCCAGAATGCCGCGAATTTTCAAAGGTGTTTTCGATCTTTTGTGGATATCTATTTAGGCGAAGTACTAGTGCCAGAAGCATCGCCTAGCGGGGCTCCGAAATGTTGGGAGCCGGATGTCCATCACATCCCTTTTGAGACGATTGCGGCTAGAAGGCGGTTAATTTTAGACGTGAGGTGTTTCTCAGGAGAAGATCCGCATGAAATCGGGAAACCGGACCCCAGAGGTGTTATACCGGTTTACACTCTCGATATCGCCCCCTGGATCGACCGCGCGTTCCAGCAATTAGGCGATCCTTTTGAGGATGTTCTGCTCGCCGACGCTTCCGGTCACGTGCTATTTCAGCGGTCCAGCACCGAACCCCGGATCGCCGACTTGAGACCGATCGTGGCGAGCAGCTCGGAACTGGGACAAAAGCAAATGATTGTTGCGTCGCCGGGCGCCAGCAATCAGGAGCACGCCTCGACACGCAAACCCGAACAGGAACCACCAGCGACATCCGGTACTCCATCAGTCCCGACATTCACCGGGGTCGTCGCGAGTGAGTTCGAGAAGCTATTAGTGGCCAGTGCCATCCGACGAGCTGTCATCGGCGGAAAGAATTACGAACTATTTTCGCAACCCACCCATGTGGTTCTCGGAAACTATCCAGAAGGCGGCCACATATGGCCGCTGGTTTTGTTTGGCGTTCGACGTACCACCAGCTTGGATTCGCAGAGCCACTCGATGCCATATTCAACGCTTATTTGGTTGGCTCTCTCAGCGATTGTGTTGCTGAGTGTGAGCTGGCCTTTGTTTAAGCTGCGATACATGAGCAATACCGAGCGATTTAGTCCCAAGGATGCCTGGTACTTGGTTCTCGCGCTCTTCCTGACGGCTACCGCGACAACAATTATTCTCTTGAACGCCAGCTACCTTTCTCGGTCTAGAAACGCAGACGATGTCGCTATGGAACAGCTTTCTGGAAAAATCAGGGAGAACTTACAGAGCGAAGTGCAGCGTGCATTCCAACAACTTCACCAGATCCGGCAGAACGCCATATTTGCGAATGCCAGAAAGAGCGCGGAAGCGCCCGGGCTTTACGGTGGCTACTTGGATGCTGCCGGCGTGGCGCAGACTTATCCTTATTTCGAAATTGCGTTCTGGGCGAATTGCGAGGGCCAGCAGATTCTTAAATTTGATGTGCGTGCGGCACCAACACCCTCGACAAACATCTCCGCATTCAGCTTCTTTAAAAGCCTAAAATCAGATATCGAGTGGACTGACCGGGACACCAACCAACGGAACCGGTCGTGTCCGGCTGTTTCAGCAGCCTTGGACCAGATCGGTCATGCCTACCTGCAACCCGTCGTGTCTCCCAACACGGATGAATTCGCTCCGACGTTGGCTGTGCCTTTTGCCGGAGACACGGAACCCGATGACAACAAAAGGATAGTTATCCAAGTACTCGCCTTGCGCCCGATTTCCCTGGTCGATCCCATCCTGCCTCCCGGCTATGCTTTCGCAGTGATCGACGCGCAATGTAAGGTTTTGTTCCACTCCGATTCGTTTCGCGACCTGAAGGAAAATTTTTGCGAAGAGTCCAAGAACAAGAGTGAATTGCACCCTTGGCTGGTCAGCGGCGCGGACACTGCGCTCGACATTTCATATGCAGGTCGGACACAGCGAGCGTATCTCACTAGCTTCCCTCTTCCGAGCCCTTCCTCAAAAGGGAACGCGTTTCTGGTCGTGTTTCGAGAAGGAGACCGGCAACTTACCTTGAACCTGGCAATCATCCTGGTTTGCTCCATCTTGGTGACCGTGTACTTTTTGGTTTTGGTCGCGACTGCGGGTCTCCACCTAGGTTTGCGAGGACCGCTTCGATTGATCTATGCGCCACGGATCATTTGGCCATGCCGGGAGAACACCCTCGGTTATGGTCAACTTTTTTGCGCCAATGCACTTATTTTCTTGTTCTACTGGGCATCATACCGCTCGCTCTATGAAGCGCCGCTACTGGTCTTGACTATCGAAGTGGTATGTCTTTCTGTTCTGTTCGGCCTGGCTATTTTGTCCTGTCCGCCACGCTCGTTGTTCCGCTGGGGATTCTTGTCAGCGACCATCGCCGGGGTGGGGCTCGTGGTCATAGGACTTCTTCACTTACTAGGTTTGGTGACACTGGATTGGGCGCTCTTGTTCATTTTGCTTGTTGTCGTGGGTTCATTTGCCATGCTTGTATCCGGGCAGCTCTCCTGGACAAAGTCCTTCTCCAATTGGCAAATCACGGCAAGGTTGCTCGAGTTCGCGAGAACCCACTTCACGGGTGTCTACGCTCTCGCAGCGGTTAGTGTAATCGTCTGTGCGGGCGTGGTCCCGTGCCTCGGATTTTTCAAGTATGCCTATGATGCAGTAAGTGAAATATCACTAAAGCACGACCAAGTCGTGCTCTCCGAACGCCTCCTGGCCCGTAGGGACCGCGCCCGCGGCTACTACGAAACCTTGCACGCACCCGAAATTGCGTCAGGTCGCATCCAGGAGGACCTCGACCGCTACGATACACCGTTCTACTCGACGAACTGTGAACCGGCGCTCGGGAACGGTTTGAGCAAAGGCTGTACGGACGTACAAAAGAATCCCAAGCAAACCCAGGACCGAAAGGCGTCGTTCACCGACCGCGTATTGAATGATTGGATCGAAAGGCAGATAGCTCGAGCCACACTAACATTTCCTTCTAACGAGACCGGGCTTGAAATGAGCAGACTGGGCGTCGCCTCAACCAACGAAAGCGGGGCCTGGGAGCGCTCTTGGGCCGAATTGAGTCCAACCTATTTCCAGTTGCGCTGGAAGTCCGTATCGAGATTGCCGAACTTCACAGTGTCCTCGGGCTATCCAAAATGGAAAGGTCTGACGGTTCAGGCATCCGTGTATCTCGTGCTGTTTTTGGCTGGGTTGGTCTTGTGGTTGATCAGCCTCACGCGGCGAATCTTTCTGACGAAGGTTGAAAGCGCTCCACCGTGTGAAACCGTCGCCTGGAAAGCCATCTCGGACGTCAAAGCGAATTACCTGATCATCGGTCGTGCACAATCCGGAAAAACTGAGCGTTTGAGAAGCCTCTCCGGTCTTGGCCCAAACGCTTGGCGTGACCTCCGAACCGAAATCGTGGCTAAAACGAAAGGGCAAGAGCAAGAGGCTCTTAACTATTCTTGCGGTCAGGGCGTGATGATTCTTGATCATTTCGAGTTTAACATTCGCGACTGCGCAAGCAATCTGGCGAGACTCGAGTTTATAGAAACTCTCTTGTACGAGGCTCACGGCAAGCTGGTTATCGTATCAACCATAGATCCGTTGTATTTCTTGACCGAGGAAGCGTCCAAGGTCCTGTCCACTGATAAAGATGATCCAGAGAGAACTCGGCGACTTATCGACCGTTGGGCGCGCGTATTGAGCAAATTCAGGAAAGCGAACCTGGCGTCGCCAAGCAAAGATGACTTTCTGGAGAAGGTGGGCAAGGCCGCCGAGCCAGGATCCCATGACGCGCAATTCGCGGCGTGGACGTTTGAGGAATGCGGCGGCACCGCTCTTCTCCGGAAGGTGGGAATGGGAATTCTCGATGAATTCCAGGAACACCCCCCGACAAGGCGCGAACAATTGGTAGAGACCGTCCTCGACCGCGCGGGCGCCTACTACCATGTGTTGTGGTCCGGGTTGACTGCCACGGAGCGACTCGTTCTTTACCAGCTGGCATTGGATGGCTGGGCAAACCCCAAAAATGCGCCGGCAATACAGCAGCTTGAGAGAAAACAACTTATCTGCAAGGCGCCGATGTATCGAATCTTGAACGATAGCTTTTGCAAATTTATTCAGTCCACTGAACATGCAGCGGAGATTGCCGAGTGGGAAAAGCACGAACAGCAGAGCACCTGGCGAGGGCTCCGATTCGTAATCATCGCCGCCGTCATTGGAGCGGGAGTCTGGCTGCTGTACTCGCAAGCACAACTCTTCCAGATTGGCACAGGCTACATTACGGCGATTGCCACTCTGCTGACGGCACTTGCGGGCTTCTCCGCGCGCTTGAAGCGACCAGCCTCGCAGCCGACTGAAGCTTCGACGCAAACGTAGTTTTGGCTTGCGCACGTGGCCGGACGCGTGCGACGTTCAGTTTGTTGCTGGCAATTGGAAGTTCCAAGTCCGTAGGTTCGCGTAGCTAGCTTCGGGAGGTTCTATGCCTACCGGTTTAGACAAGTTGAAACATGTCGTGGTCCTCATGATGGAAAACAGATCTTTTGATCACATGCTCGGCGCATTGAAATCACAGGATGAA
>WNFJ01274164.1_pt1 | contig 10546 bp, 12 predicted proteins | sample 5400461 | NCBI WGS metagenome assembly WNFJ01 (sample SAMN13153349, study PRJNA577476) | soil metagenome | isolation source: 115 cm saprolite on Douglas fir-dominated hillslope | place: USA:California | collected 2013-09-17
TGCTCAACACCTGTAACACTGATGTGCTTACCAATAAAATATGTGGCTTGAAGCTGAAGAAACATGCCATAGTCAGTATGCAGGGATTTGAGTAACGCCCTACTACCAGGAAGCGGCAAGACAAGCCTTATGGCATCCGCGAGTGCATGTATGATAGGTACTCCCGCATGGTTTGCACCCTTTTTCATATGTGAGATTTGATGTATCCATAGGGCTATACCTTGGTTGGACATCTTCTCGTCTTGCAAATGCGTTTCCGGTATCCACTGCGCAATCAGATTTACGTCGTTAATAAATTGAGCACTGGATATTTTCGTTTTGCCATCGTCGAAGCCAAGCTGCTCTGCTTCGACATATTTAATAACTTCACCCCATTGCTGAAATCCATTCATCGCACCTATATAACATGATAGTTGTCAGTAGTCAAGCTGCTGATTGCTTGCACGCATGCAGGTTTTTCTCCAAGTGGGAATGGAGTGCCCGTAAGCTTACTTATTCGTAGGGCTGGCTTTAATAGATTCATCATCGCTTCTGTAAATGACTATGCAGGCAACCGGCCAGGGTTCAGGTGCCATCACGCCACCTTCAATAATGTGCTTCTTGACCCCGGCATAAACCACTAAGCCAGCTTCACGCAGGCGAGAAATTTCCCCACTCATCGTAAACTCTGCTTGTATATGTCCACTCGGTTCAATATCGTCCCATATGTCGGTGTAGTCTGTAGTGTTTTGAAAGAATTCTCCGATAAGCTCTGCTTCTTCGGCAGATCGCGGCTCAGGATTATCGTGGTGTGCGGCAAGCGTATGGGCTACGATGTTCATCAATTCTTTGCCGGTATCGATGACGATGTTCATCAATTCTTTGCCGGTATCGATGCGCTGGAGCATGATTGGCTTACCCGCTTCTGGGTCGCGAATTTTGATTGCAGGTATTGTTGAAGAGACCCGGTCTTTCACCCACTGTTCGTGCTCACTCTTCAGGGTTTGCAGGCGTTGCTCTGTATAGTATGTGATTTGCTCATCGACTATCTTATGATCTGAAGGGCACAAGAGCAGGAGGTTGGCGTAAGTATCAACTTCTTTTCTGGACATCGGACGAAAACGTGGCCCGTTTGATTCTTCACTCACAATATGAGCTTCTTCCCCAAGCACTACGTCCTTATCGCCGCTTTTTGCATCTGCCGTTAATTGGCTTTTGCATAGAGCGCAGGTACCTCCTGCGCGAGCCCAGAGTAATTTACGATCACGAGTAGTTATGGGCATGGCTTATTATACATTACCTAATCTGTTGAAGAGCAATGAAGAAGCCCCTGGACTCTGGATGGAATACCTACCCGTCAGCCAGGGGTAATGTGGTCACCGGCTCTGGCCATGCGGGCTATCCGCTTGATTAAGATAAGCCTACCTAAGCCCTTTTTACTTCTGCTTTGCTTTTAGTTGATAAAACGCTGCTTTGAACACCTGCCAACATATATCAACAGTGTGCTGATCAGGGTTAAATGATTGCGACATCTGATGGAATGGGTGTATATAGTTCCGAAAATCTCGCAGCACATGGCTGAATTTCTTTACATCAAGCTTTAGATCGTCTACTTCATAGGCGACATCTATCAATTCAGCCAGTTTCCAATCATATATCTTCTTTACTGAACCAGCCCTGTCTTTAGGAGCTGTTTTTGATGTCATATATTTTGCTTGATCTTTTAAGGCAACGGCGAGTAGTATGCCCTCTAATGTACTGCCGAGCAGGAAGATTGTGCCTAGTGGCACCTTATTTTTTGGACAAGACTGCGCCTCATCCACCCTCCGCTGTAAATAGCTAGTGATAACTGAGTCAAGTCCAAGCTCTTGAATCTTTAAATCATCGCTAAATTGTTTAATTACCTAAATTTGGCCCAAATTAGTGGCAAGGAGTCCCAAGAAAGGAGCTTGCCAAAAGAAAGATGATGAGCCATACCTATCGAAGAGTAAAAGCTTAGCGATAGGAGGAGCATCATCATGAACGAATCTACCACATGTCCGACGAAACAGTTTACCAGCAGTGCCAGTTTGGCCGTCATTGGCATCAAACTGGCCGAACTGAAGCTCTTTGAGCCGATCAAACAAACGGTGCAGATCGCCCAGAAGACGGTCAAGGATACGCCGACTGACAAACTCTACGATGCCTTGATCAGTCTGCTGGCCGGAGCCCATGGCCTGGTGGAGATCAATACACGCCTCAGAGCTGATCCCGCCTTGCAACGAGCCTTTGGCCGCAGCCGCTGTGCCGAGCAGTCGGTGGTGCAAGACACGTTGAATGCCTGTACACCAGAGAATGTGGAGCAGATGGAACAAGCCATGGAGAGCATCTATCGTCAGCACAGTCAGGGCTACCAGCATGACTATCAGGCCCGTTTTCAGGTGCTCGATGTCGATATGAGTGGCCTGCCCTGTGGCCCCAAAGCGGCCTTTGCCACCAAAGGCTACTTTGCCAAACAGCGCAATCGTCGCGGCCGCCAATTGGGCCGGGTGCTGGCCAGCCACTACGGCGAAATCGTCGTGGATCGTCTCTTTGATGGCAAGACGCAACTGACGCGCGCCTTGCAGCCGCTGCTGCTGGCGGCTGAAGCGACCTTGCACTTGGATGCGGACAAACGCCGCCGAACCATTGTGCGTGTGGATGCCGGAGGGGGCAGTCTGGGTGATGTCAATTGGCTGCTCGCTCGCGACTACCAGGTGCACTGTAAAGACTATTCGGGCCAGCAGGCCAAACGCCTGGCCAGGAGCGTCCATGACTGGTACATTGATCAAGAGTTGCCGGAGCGCCAGTTCGGCTGGGTGAGCGAGGCAACTGAGGCCTACGTGCGTCCGGTCAAGCGTCTGGCAGTGCGCTGTCGCCAACAGGACGGGCAGTGGGCTTACGGCGTGCTGATCTCCACGTTGTCGGCTCAGCACGTCCTCGTTTTGACCGGCCAGCCCCTCGCGGTGCTCGCTGATCCGGCTGCCGTGCTGCTGGCCTACGTCCGCTTCTACGACCAACGCGGAGGCGGGGTTGAAACCTCCTTCAAGGGCGACAAGCAAGGACTGGGCATCGGCAAACGCAGCAAAAAACGCTTTGCCGCTCAGCAGATGGTCATGCTCTTGAGCAGCCTGGCGCACAATGTGATCATCTGGGCGCGTCGCTGGCTGGCGAGCCCGGCTTTGCAACACTACGGCATGCTGCGCATGGTGCGCGATGTCTTTCTTTCATATCAGTGGCTTTCTGCTCACCGATGCCTTGGGTCAGGTGGTTCAGATTGTCCTCAATCAGGCCGCTCCCCTGGCACCGGCTTTAGTCGATCCTTTGTGCGCGCTTCTTGCTCGCACTCATGTGGCCGTTAATTTGGGCCAAACTTAGGTACTTAGAAACTCCGCTTCATCTTTGGTCGTAGCCTTAAAAATTTCCGCTCCTTCAAACTTTAGCGGCTCCGCATATTTAATGTAGGGTCGAACGTTATCAAATCCTACCGCTAGGTTTTCCATTATTAAAATCTCATTCATGCTTTGAACAGCCTTCTTAAAGTTGTCTCCAACTCCCTTGTATTCTCGTGGATCAACCAAACGAAGAATGACATTTTCAATATCAGATGGTTGTAATTGTTTGAGCACCGCTAGCACCCACACTTTTCTGGTAGAGCCATCGTGTGTCACGTCTATGTTTAAGTTCTGGAAGAAACGAGTAAGGTAGAAAGAACTTCTATAAATTGGAAACCTGTCTTTTGCATCGCCGCAGATGAAATCAGCCAATGGATCGAGTATCTCTGTATCTAGTTTGTCCCCTATGTGTATAGCAAGAGGTGAGGTCATGATTAACTCTCCCTGCTCTGGTTACTATCCGTGAATTATTGCTTAGCTCTTTATTGGGTTGAATCTTTGGCGCTTACTCTACCATAAGAGAGACGTTCTATCAACAGTTGAAGGTGAGAAGGGTATGTCTAAAAAACGAAGGTTTATGGCACAGTTAAGATCGTTCGCTTCTAGACAGCAGCAATCCGTCTCTTTGTCGTCTCACTCTTGATGATTCTCGATGGTGCTATGTTCTTCTTGGGTATGCTAAACTGACCGCATGAAAGCTACCTATACCCAAGCTGAACTTGACGACATACTTCAGCAAGTTGCACCTCGATTAGGATGGGATTTCTCGCGCATGAATACTGTACGCGAGCCGGTGCCGTGGGACTATGTAGCGGAAGTTAAAAAGTACCTGGATCCAGACGATGATGTACTGGATATCGGTACTGGTGGAGGCGAACGGTTTATTACCTTTGCACCATATTTCAGAAGCGGTGTCGGCATCGACATTGACGAGGAAATGGTAAAGACCGCTCAACAGAACGCCAATGGGATCGCCAACATGACGTTTATGGTCTTGGACGAAAAACTGGTAGGACTGAAGCAGCGCTTCAACATCATTATCAACCGGCACGCACCGTTCGATTTAGATGCCGTTAAGAGTCACTTACTGCCGGGTGGATACTTTATTACCCAACAGGTTGGTGAGAAGAACATGCGGAATATCAAGAAAGTGCTCGGCAAGCCAATCGGAAGGCCTGTCATTACCAAAGAAATGGTAGAAACAAACGAATTGCATTGTGTAGATTTCAGGGAGTACGACGTTGAATACGTTGTGGAAGATATTGAATCCCTAGTGTTCTGGTTAAGCGCTCTCGATATGCTCCATGCTGACCTGGTCGGTAATGAAGCGCTTAAAAGTGCGGATATTCTCAACCGTATTCTAGCCAACAACGTAGACGAGCGAGGCTTCGTCACAAACGAGCATCGTTATCTTTCGGTCGCGCAGCTGTAGGAGAACAAGTATGCCTGTGCAAGTTCACCATTAATACGTGTAAGTAGTTTCATGGGTTTGTACAGTTACAGCCAGTGGTAATAGAACCGTGTCCCAAAAACGACCGTTTATGGAACACGTTGTAGTTACACTTCATAAATCATTGCTCACAGAGTAGGGAATAGTACCGAAAGTCGTATCAAATTCTACGTTCCATTTCTTGCTATAGCGCTTGAGTTTTGATACTCTTGAGTTACTATGACAATGGCGGCGCAACGGCAAGAACAAAGGCAACGGTATTTGAAAGCCAAAGTCGCGATGGCGCTCTACAGCGAGTACGGCAGGGTGCCGAAAGAGCGCGAAATTGACGGGGTGTACTATTTAACGCGCGTCCTATACAAGGCGGTACTTGGCACACATTTTCTACTGAAGCAGCAGAGGACCGGACAGCTAGTGCTGTTCTAGGCCGGATAAACATGGAGTCCGAGAAAGATCGTCAGTGGGAGGATGAAGTAAGAGACCAGCTTACGCCTTTAAGGGATAGCCTCCAAGCTCAGCTCGATAAGATCAGGGAACTGAGAATGGATATAGGCCTGAAAAGCCGGGAGGCGCTGCGCGAGTACCGGATGAAGCTAGGCGAGCTGTCCTTTACAATAGGTGCGGCTATTGCGCCGGTTCTAATTGTCTCCGATAACAAAGTGCACTATGTAAAGTACGCAATAATTGGTGTCGCTCTGTATTTGTTAACTGGTCTAACGCTATTTTGGCGCAGTAGAACAATGTTATATCAAGATGCTACTGATGCTCCGCAAGTAGGGCTTGACCAGGAGCTGGTACTTGAACCGATTATCCATGCCTACAATAAGGTCATATATGATCCCACAAGCGAGACCTATAAAGGTGAACTTATGAGTGCACAAAGAAGTATGTTAAAGGGTAATGCAAAGGCTCAAAGTGAGCCGATCAAGGCTCGCGTCGATCCCTCGATCGAATTAGCATTAACTGGGTTCATATTTGCGACGTTATTCGTTGCACTAACAGTATGGCCTTTTGGTAACAGAGCTTTCTGGGTCGTGTTCTGGGCATTAATGATACTAATACCAATAGTTATCGCAATTCTCTACGTACAAGGTCGTAGGACAAGAAGTAGGGTTCAACGCAAGAAAGATCAGATAAATAATAATAGGGAAGAATATCAGGATTGGCATAACGAGCACGTATTGGGAGAAAAGTGAGTATTCTCCAATGCTGATAGGCTACGCCCGCGTCAGCACTCAGGACCAGACTTTGGATTTGCAAACTGATGCACTAATACGTGCCGGTTGCGAGAAATTATTCACCGATACGACGAGCGGCGCAAAGTCGGAACGACCAGGCTTACAGGAAGCCATGAACCACTTGAGGGCAGGGGATACGTTAGTAGTTTGGCGCTTAGATCGGCTCGGCCGCACGCTCAAGCACCTCATTGTCACAATCACGGACCTTAGCGATAAAGGTATCGGCTTCAAGAGCTTGCAGGAAAACATGGATACCACTACATCCGGTGGCAAGCTCATTTTCCATATTTTCGGCGCGTTAGCTGAGTTCGAGCGGGAAGTTATCAAGGAGCGGACCAATGCCGGACTGCAAGCTGCTAGAGCCAGGGGCAGGCTAGGCGGCAGACCGAAGATTCAATCACGTGACCCCAAGAAAGGTGCACTAGCTAGACAACTCTACGCCGACGGGCACATGCCGGTGCAGGAGATATGCGACACTTTGCACATTGGGAGGACTACGCTGTATCGGTATGTGGGGGAGAAAACGGATTTGGATAGGTCCATCGAACGGTTAACTGAAGCGCGTAGGGTGGTGCAAGGAGGGAGAGGTGAATAAGATACTCATTAATGACACAGTTGGCATTGACCTATCTACGCTGATAGATACACGTCTTCTGGTTCAAGCCAACAGCGGAGGCGGTAAATCATGGCTCTTGCGGAGGCTCCTGGAACAATCACATGGCAAAGTCCAGCAGATCGTCATTGACCTGGAAGGCGAGTTTTCGACCCTGCGCGAGAAGTACGATTACATTCTGGCGGCCAAAGAAGGCGACACAGCGGCCGAGCCTCGTAGCGCAGCCTTACTTGCAAGGCGGTTATTAGAGCTAAACGTCTCAGCGATCATTGACCTCTACGAGTTGTCGCACCAGGAGCGCAAACGGTTTGTACGCCTCTTTCTAAGTGCTATGATAAACGCGCCCAAGAGTCTATGGCACCCCTGCTTAGTGATCGTTGATGAAGCCCACGTTTTCGCGCCACAAACCGGTCAGTCGGAGGCTATGGAAGCTGTCATCGACCTTGCCACGCGCGGCCGAAAGCGTGGCTACTGTGCCGTATTGGCTACGCAGCGCCTGTCGAAGCTCCATAAAGACGCGGTGGCAGAGATGAACAATAAGCTTATCGGCCGGACGGGGCTGGACATTGACCGCAAGCGGGCGGCTGAGGAACTAGGTTTTACGACCAAAGAGGATGCTATTTCACTGCGTAACCTTGCGCCAGGCGAGTTCTACGCCTTCGGTCCTGCTATTTCTGAGTCAGTGACTAAGGTAACGGTTGGGCCGGTTACGACCAGCCACCCCAAAGCCGGAGCCCGCATTATAACGCAGGTAACACCACCCACGGCCAAAATCAGGCAGATCATTGCACAGTTAGCAGACCTACCGCAGGAAGCCCGGCAGGAAGCCCAAGACATGGAAGCCCTCAAGACTGAAAACGCCAACTTAAAACGGCGTATCACCCAGCTTGAAAAGCAGCCGCAGCCAGTGGCCGCGCCAAAGGTCGTGACGGTTTCCGAGCTACATCAAGGCGCTCCGACTCATACAGTCTATTGCGGCCAAGGAATTGAGCGCCGACGATTTGCCGACCATTAAACCGACCGTCTTGGATGCTGCAACCTATAAGATACCCACCGACAACAAACCCATAGCTAAGGGCGCTCGGCGCATGCTAGAAGTGCTTGCCTCGCGCTATCCCATGACGTTTACTAAGTCGCAATTAGCACTACTGGCAAGTATGTCGCCCAAGAGCGGCAGCTACGGAACGTATTTGTCACTGCTCCGATCGCAGGGATTAATAGAGGTCGGCGCAGAGATCAGCATAACCGATGAGGGCATGAACTTCATCGGCACCGAGAAGCCGAAGCCAATGAGCCAGGAAGAGGTGCTAGATATGTGGCGCGACAACTTGCCAGCAGGAGCCAGGCGTATGTTCGATGTGCTCCTTGAGGAATACCCACAACAGATCGAAAGGTCGGAATTAGCCGAACGTGCAGAGATGTCCCATAACAGCGGCAGCTACGGTACTTACCTTAGCCTGCTCCGACGTAATGGCCTAGTTGAAGTGACAGGCACCCACGTCAAAGCTAACCCCAATATTTTTGTAGCAAGTACAATTAAACAAGCACAAGAAAGGTCGGTAATGAGATAGACGAATGGATTTTATGCCCTATTTGACGTCTCATTATGGGTTGCGAGTAATAGATACCTGAATCGTCCTGCGCTCGTGTCTATCACTTCAGAATAATCGTGCCAATGGAGAGGGTATTCGTTAATAAGTTCGAGTACCTGCTCACGTCCTTTTTGTGTGCCTGCCGATGCCAGATTACCCCACTGAAGGCGTCCTTGTAGAATAGAGTTATCGTGGATACGAAATTGATCAAAAGTTGTAGCGCTTTGACGTTTAGCCGGTTGCCAATAGTTAGCATCATTAGTAAGAAAAATGGCAAACCCGCATGATCGCGGGTGCGCCGAAGCAAATCGTTCGAGTCGACCAATGTCTTTAATGAAGTCATACCGACCTGCATCCTGGGCCGATTGATCGAGCAAGTGAAAGTCTTCGCCGCTATATGATATATCTAGCTTACGTGTTTTGTATTTCAGCTCGATAGCAATCGGTATTTTGTTTATGTAGAATAAGATGTCTAAGTAGGCCCTTTGACCGTTGGTGTACGGGTTAACTTCTAAGCGCATACGACAACTCGGATATTTTTCATGGATAAGCCATGCCAATGCGTGCTGGAAGTCGGCCTCAGAGTGAAAGATTGGCCGCTCGTTCGCAAGATTCTGGATGATTTGATTAAGTTCAACGATCGTTATCATGTCCACTCAATTAGCGGTTATATTCAAACAGGCGGTAGCCCCAAAAACCTCCGCACCTCGGCGATGACTACTGTCGTTGCCGTAGCCGATACCAGTTGCAAGGTTCCTCGTCCGGCCTTAATCATCAACTTGCCAAACCAACCTTTGACATGTGGCCCTGGCTGCTCGTCAGAATCAGCATCTTTGTCCAGCGCGGTATCGAGGTCGGTAATCAGTTCATCCGTGACACCGAGTTGTGCGAGCTTTTCTTTCAACCCTTGTAAATCGCCAGGCTGGACCTGCGTCGCATACTGATTCGTCGTCCCTGCATTGCCGAAAGCAATACTGGTGCCACCGTGAATAGTCGTGTTGAATACCTGGTTTATCTTCTCCTGGCTCGGTGTCTCTAAAGGCGTTTTATTATCATAGTTCATCGCATCAATACCAAGCTCTTCCTCAATCGCTAACACAAACTCAAGCACCCTAGCTCTTATGACTTCCAGTACACCCGCAATAGTTGTTGTTGAGATTGCCCTCCAAGCAGCAACTAATATGTAATCTTGGTAAATTGCCTTCCGTTGGTAATACATGACTACATCCGCTGGCCAGGGAACGGTTATGCTATCCGTGTCAGCGCGGCCATCGGTCAATCGTTCCAACTCCCCAACAGACTGCATCAGGTAGACCTTGAACAGCATATCCCAATGCTCTTCCTCGATATGGAATTTAGGTATGGGCGCGTTGTCCATACCGCGTCCATAGGAGCCAGAAAACGTACCGAGTGCCCCAGTCTCGAAGATACGGTAGTCCGGCAAATTGTTTCTGGACTCGTACCCTCCAGCTTCGGCTTTCGCCCAGTTACTCAGTTCCCTGTTATTGAGCAGTTTGCCCAGCCGCAGGCAGAGACGCAGCACCTCGCCTAATGGTGTTTGACTATTCGTAGCACCCTCATTAATCCGACGTATGAGTTGGACTATTTCGGGTTTCGTAGTATCTGCCATTGTTAATCCTCACTATTATAGTTGGTCATCCGGCTTCGTGCGCGAATCACGCAAAAACTTCTCTAAATCTTCGCGCCGGACTAAATACGCCTTGCCCGGCCGGTAGGCAGGGAGCTTCTTAGATCGTATCCAGGCGCGGATGGTATCAAGCGGCACACTTTTATCAAGTATCTCGTAAATATCCTCAACGGTTAGCCAGTCCTTATCATGCACGGCAACACCTCAAAAATAGATGTAAGCTAAGGGATTCAGACCAAGTATATAAGCCTCGTCAAATACTAAATAACGCGAGCAAACCTTGCTATTCTCTAGTAAATATGGTAAACTAATATAAACTATCTATCTCAAGTAACCCAAGTATCATGAGGGAGGGTTTGCCATGCAGCAAAGCCGTATTCCCCAGCGGGCCAGCCGCCCGGCTGATTATCCTATTGACGGCGAATATGACGACGTTTGGCCGCCACGCCTACCTACGAGCGCCCGTGCCTACGTCAACCGTTCCGGCCAGCAGGTGTACGAGCAGGGCAACCGAAGAATTGTTCTTCATCCCGAACCGCCGCCGAAGCAGCATACGCACTGGCTGGTATACGTCGGCATTGGCATGATCGCCATGCTTGCACTCTGGGTAGGG
>WNFJ01085393.1_pt1 | contig 10545 bp, 13 predicted proteins | sample 5400461 | NCBI WGS metagenome assembly WNFJ01 (sample SAMN13153349, study PRJNA577476) | soil metagenome | isolation source: 115 cm saprolite on Douglas fir-dominated hillslope | place: USA:California | collected 2013-09-17
GGGCCGGTCCGGTGGCGCCTGACTGCAGGACGAAACGTACGTGGTGCCCGGCGGAGTCGGTGAACTCCGCTTCGGTACTGGAGATCATCTGGATGCTTCCTTGCTGGAAGGGATTGCCCCATCCGCTGGGCGGGTTGCCGGAGCCGTCCGACACGAGTGGGCTGGCCCGGTACCAGCGGCCGTCGATGCGAGCCCAGCCGATACCGCAATGCGTGTACAGCGAATAAGGCACGGCGCGGCTCGTGCTCGCCGGAGGGCCGCTGACCGGTGTACCGCCCGCGGGCCGTTGAGCGCCACCGCATCCGGCCAGGACCAGCATCGCGGCAACCACGGCCACGGCCCGCGTCATGACATACACGCTGTTCCTTCACTGCTGAGTGCGAACCTCAGACGCTCGCCGTTCGCCGCCGGTTCCGCCGGGCCCCCTTCCGGCTCGAGAATGGGTGGCTTCTGCAGGCAGGCCCGGTCCGGCGGAGGAGCCGGGCCGGGTCGACCCTGGTTAAGCGAACGGTCCCGTTTTCCCCGCAGTTCGCGTTCACCGGATGGCGAAGGCGCCGGCCATTCCTTTCTGCGCGTGACCGGCGACAGGGCACAGGTACCGGTAGGCGCCGGGCGTGGCGGCGGTGAAGGTGAGGGTGCCGGCGTGCATCCCGGCCGTGGTGGGGTTGCCGAGGAACCACAGCGCCGAGCCGGTGAACGCGGGCCGCGCGGTCATCATCGGCATCCACGAGGAGGCGGCGTTGCTGGCGGTGATGACCAGGCCGTGCGCGGTGCCGGGGTCGACGTTGATGATCTCGATGCTGACCTGCGCCCCGGCGGGCACCACGATGGCGGGGTTGGTCATGCCCGCGGCGCGGAATGTCTCGTCGGGCCCGCCGGACGGGCTGGCGAGCATGGTCAGGCGGACCGTGGTGGTGGTGAAGGTGATGGTGTTGGTGGCCCGGTCGATGCTCGCCGCGGCCGGGACCTGGCTGCCGAGCGTGGCGGCCAGCGCGGCGCTGACCCGCGGCCCGGGGGCGTTCGCCCACAGGCAGCCCATGATCTTGCCGGGGTCGGTGCTGGTGCCCATCATGGAGCCGGGCAGGGTGCCGCCGTGCATCCAGCCGGGCGCGCTGGCCCCGCCGGTCGTCCACTGGTACCCGGCGGTGCTCATCATCCAGCCGCCAAGGGACCGCCCATCATGGTCCCGCCGTAGGAGCCGCTCATCATGGACCGGTACCAGGAGTAGCCGGGCCGGAGGAGGCCGCGGGGCTGTCTGTGGCGGCGGCGGGCTGGCCGGGGGAGCTGCTGGCGGCGATGGCCACCCCGGTCCCCAGGCCGGCCGCGGCGAGTGCCGCGACGCCGGCCAGGACGGTGATCCGCTTGCGTGTCATCATGATCTCCGTTTCTGAAGGTTGTCCCGCTCCGGGACGGTGGTCGCCGATCAGGCGACGTGCTGCGGCCGGGGGGTGCGGTCGTCCGGGGTGGCTCCTGCGGCCAGGGCCGGGGCGGGGCGGCGCAGCTCGGCGAGCCACCACCACCAGCTGATCTTCTGCTCCAGGTAGTAGTCGGCGCTGTAGCGGGCCGGGCCGGCGTAGTAGCTGAGCGCGAGCAGGGCGGCGAACACCACCGCGTAGATGACCGCGGTGCCGATGTCGGCGGCGCCGGAGGTGTACGGGCCGCCGAACCCTTCGGCGGTCGCCCAGATCAGCAGGCTGAACACGATCGCGGCGCTGTAAGTGAGCTTGCGGGCGAACCCGGCGATCAGCGCCACGGCGATCAGCGTCTCGGCGACGGCGACCAGGTAGGCGAAGAACGTCGCCTGCGGGTGCTGCAGCCTGATCCAGAAGTCGAACCAGCCCTTGAGCCAGCCGGGCTGGCCGTCGGCCTGGCCCATGATGGTGCTCATGTAGTCCGCCCGGAACCCGGGCAGCCACTTGAGTACGGCGTCGATCAGCCAGATGACGCCGAAGCAGCCCGGTCGGCACCGGAGGCGGTACCGGGAGCGGGCGATGACCGCCATGGCGGCCGGGCTGCTGGCGGCGGACTGCGGCCCGCCGCCCAGCCTGGCCTCGCGCCCGCGGCCGGTCCGGGAGACGCCTCCGGGAAGGAGGACTACCTGCGGCGGCTGCGCAAGATCGAGGGCCAGGTCCGCGGCCTGCAGAAGATGATCGAGGCGGACACCTGGTGCCCGGACGTGGTCATCCAGGTCGGCTCCGCCACCCGCGCGCTGCAGGAAGTGGCCGTCGGCCTGGTCAATGACCACCTGCACACCTGCGTGGCTGCCGCGGCCCGCAGCTCGGCCGCTGACGGCGACGCCCGGCTCAGCGAGGTCACCGCCACCATCCGCCAGGTCGTCCGGCTGTAACAGCCTCAGGCCAGTGAAGGGAAGTGGGCCGGGATGAGCATCAGCCGTCGTTTGGAACCCGGCCGCATGTCAGGAGGTATTCCTGGTGCCGGGCAGGGTGATGGTGAATCGCGCGCCGGCGCCGAGGCCGCCACTGGCGGCCCTCAGGGTGCCGTCGTGGGCGGTGATGAGCGCCCGGGCGATGGTCAGCCCGATCCCGGATCCGCCGTGTGCCCGGTCACGGGCGGTATCGGCGCGATAGAACCGTTCGAAGATGTGCGGCAGGTGCTCGGCGGCGATGCCGTCACCGGTGTCGGCGACGGTGATCGTGACGTCCGGTCCGTCCGTCTCCGTGCTGACGGTGACCTGCCCGCCCGGTGGGGTGTGCCGCAGCGCGTTGGACAGCAGGCCGGCGAGTACCTGGGCGAGCCGGTCCGGGTCGGCGGTCAGGCGGGGCGGCTGGGGCGTGAGCCGGGGTCGTGAGTTTCACGCCGCGGTGGTCGTAGCCGGGACGGGCAGCCTGGACGGCGGTGGTCACGAGCCCGCACGATGTGCACGTCCACGATGTGCTCGTCACCGAACCAGGCCTCGCCCCACACCCGCGCCACGAGCTGGCGGCGGCTGAAGGCCACCCGCGGCCGCGCGGACAGCGTGTCGAGCAGGTCGAACTCCAGCTTGGTGAGTTCCACCGGCCTGCCGCCGACACTGACCTCCCGAGCCGCCGGATCGACGGCCAGGTCGCCGAACTGGCGGGCCGCCACTTCCCCGTCAGCGGGCGCTTGGGCGCGGGGACGGCGGAGCATCGCGCGGACCCGGGCCACCAGCTCGCGGGGGCTGAACGGCTTGGTCAGGTGGTCGTCCGCGCCGACCGCCAGCCCGATGTCCACCTCCTCGGCCCGCGCGGTGAGCATGATCCCATACGCGTCTGTGAATGTTCGCAGCGTCCGGCACACCTCCACCCCGTCGATGCCCGGCAGCATCAGGTCCAGGATCACGACGTCGGGCAGGTGCGCGCGGGCTAGTTCGAGGGCGCGTTCCCCGTCCAGGGCTACATCGGCGACGAACCCGTCCCGGGTCAGATAATCGGCGACCAGCCGGGCCAGGTGCTCCTCATCGTCCACCACCAAGGCGCGAGGCGCCCGGGCGCTGCATGTTCCTGTCATCGCCTGCCTCCCTCGGCGCGGATCCTGCCGCGGGCCGCGCCCGTGCTCGTTCCGGCGTTCCGGTCCCATGCTGGCGTACGACCGGCGGGTCGCGAGCAGGCCGACCGGCCGCGCCCGCGGTCATGCTGACCCGCGAGGCGGGCGGTAGCNAGTTCGCAGCGTAGCCGCACGTAGGTATCTTCGTCGATCTCACCGGTCGCCAGCCGCCGGTCCAGCAGACTGCCCGCGCTCTTCCCGTCGCCGGGCCTGCCGGGCTCATCGGGCCCGCCGGACCGGGAGCGGGCGGTGATCTTCACCGAAACGTCATGGCCTTGCCAGTGAACGCGCAGGGACGCACGCCGAAGCTGAGATCCGCGGGGCGGCCAAGCGGATCGGAGGCCCGGCATGGCAAGCACGGAACCGGCACGGGTGACGGTGGTGACCGCCCCCGCCTGTCACTTCTGCGACGACGCCCAGGCGGCCCTCGCCGAACTGGGGCATGCTTATCCGCTGACGCTGCGGCTGGTCGCGGCCGACAGCAACGACGGGCAGGCGCTGCTGTGCGCCCACCATGCCGGGATGTTCCCGCTGGTGCTGGTGGACGGGGTGTTCTTCTCGGCGGGCCGGCTCCCCAGGCGCAAGCTCGCCCGCCTACTCGCTGACCGCGCCCCCGACGTGGCGGGGAGGCGCTGACCATGGGAAACCTGCTCGCGTCCGGGTCGGTGCTGGCGGCGTTCTTCGCCGGCGGGGTCGCGTTGTTCGCACCGTGCTGCATCGTGTTCCTCGCCCTCGGTTACCTGGCCCTGGCCGCAAAGAATCAGCGCTGGCGGCTGCTGCCGCTCACATTCGCGTTTACCGCCGGGACCCTGACCTCGACTTGGCTGCGGATGAGGCCGGCCAGCCACCCGCGCCTGCGGACGGCGAAACCCGTCCCGTGAATGCGGCACCTGGGCCCCCGGCTGCCGCTGATCACCATGGCCATGCACCCGTGAGGAACCAGTCATGACTACCGCACGCAACCAGCACCCGCGGCGCCAGCGGGCCAGCCCAACGTCCCGGCACGTCCCCCAGGGCCGGGCGCCGCCCGAGCGGCAGCCGCAACGGTGACGGCCGCGACAGTGCCGGGTGCTCCACTACCAGCGGCCCCGGGAACGGCCGCGACAGTGTCGGCCGCCCAGGCAGGCATCATCGCGAGCGTGCGGCGGCAGGCCCGCCGCCGGGCCCGCCGCGCCACGGTCTTGTGGTGGGCTGCGGTCCTGGTCGTCGCCGGGGTGATCACCGCGGTGCTGCTCGCCTCTTCCGGCTCCGGCGCGCTTAAGCACAACATCGCGCGCCCGGCCCTGGGCTTCACGCTGACCGCCACCGACGGCAAGACGGTGAGCCCGGCCAGCTACCGCGGCCATGATGTGGTGCTGTACTTCAACGAGGGCGCCGGGTGTGACGCCTGCTTCTACCAGATGCGCGAGTTCGAGCAGCACGCCGCGCAGCTCACCAGGGCCGGGATCACCATCCTGCCGATCGTGATGATCCCGGCCAGCCAGATCCGTCCGGAACTGGCCAGCTTCGGGCTGCATACCCCGTACCTCATCGACGCCACCGGGTCGGTGTCGCGCGCTTACGGCGCACTCGGCAAGGGCATGCACGCCGGCTTGCCCGGCCACGGCTTCGTCCTCATCGACACTCGCGGCACGGAACGCTGGTACGGCGAATATCCGTCCATGTACCTGACCACCGCCGGGCTGATCGCACAGGTCAGGGCACACCTGCATGGGTGAGCGGGCCGCCGGCCAGCCGCAAGCGGGCACTAGAGGAAGGGGGCTCGCGCGATGATGGCCGGATGTGAGCATGCCCGGGAGGCGCTGGGTGTGTACGGGCTATCGACCCCGCGGAACGAGCGTTGGTTGACCAGCACCTGGCCGTCTGCCGGGAGTGCCGGGACGACCTTGCCGGGCTTGCTGGCCTGCCAGCCTTGCTCGGCAGGGTCACCCCCGGTGAGGCAGAACGCGCCTCCAGGAACCCGCCACCTGCCGCGCCGCATGCTATAGATCGAATCTGGTCCCGACGGTGTTAGGGATGAACGCGCAGGGGAAGCGGTCGGCGAAGACGCGCTGGGCTGCCCAGCCGGTGCAGTGGGCGGGGACAATGACGCTGGGAGACAGGCGCTCCAGTTCCTCGCATACCCGTGGGATCAGTGGCTCGAACAGCGGGCCCCCGAGGTGGAAACCGCCCATGACGGCGTAAACCTGGTCGATCCCGGTCAGGCGGCGGGCATAGCGTGTGATGTTGACAATGCCAGCGTGCCCGCAGCCGGTGAGCACCACCAGGCCTCGGTCGCGGACGTGGACGATGAGGGCCTGGTCGTCGAGCACCAGCGGGTCAGGTTCCCACCGCCCGTCCCGCAGCGCTTGCTGGGGCGGGCACCCGGGCTCGACCCCGGAGGTCCGGTCGACCTCGCCGGTGAGGAGCAGGCTGCCGTCGAGCAGGAAGCTCGGCTGGCGCTCTTCGACGATCGTGAATCCGGCGCCTTCCAGGGCGCGGCGGCTGGTGGTCGGCAGCTCGACCGGGTCCCGGCCGGGAATCATCAGGCGGCGGCGGTTCCAGAAATCGGGGTGGATAAGCACCGGGAGGCTGGCCCGCCCCACGGCGCGGATGAAGCCGTCAAGGCCGGCGGTGTGATCGGAGTGCCCGTGGCTGAGCACGATGATCTCGACGTCGCCCGGGTCCAGGCCCAGCCGCCGCATGTTGGTGACGAGCGCGTCCGGGCTCAGCCCGGCGTCGAACAGGATCCGGTGCGCCGTGCCGCCGCGTTCCACCGTGACCAGAACGGAGAAGCCGTGCTCGGCGATCAGCCCCTCATACAGCCAGCCGTCTTCGAACAACGGCGATGGCCCGCGGGTCGCGTCCCCGATGAACGGGCGCCTGGCCGGACCCATGTCTACCGCGAGCAGGTCGGTGACGTTGTCGACCAGCGTGGTGACGCTGACGGCATCGACCGGTTCGAGCGGGATGGTGAGCAGGGGCCCGGCCTCTTCAGCGCTTGCCGGGGTGGTGACTGCCTGGGCGATGCCGATGGTGATGCACACGTGATCTCCCCGGGGTGTCAGGACGTGCAGAAACCCGCACCCCCATGATCGTGCCTGCGCACCCGGCTCGGTACGGTCTTTCGTCCCTCTGTACCTATGGGGGATATGCACCTATGGGCCCTGGCCGCCGCGACCTAAGCCCATACCCCGAATGGGTATATACGGGCCACCAGCACGGTGCCGCCGCTCACGCCCGTCATCGCCTGCCCGGGTTCGGGGGCCGCGGCCCGCCGTCATCGGCCGCCAACTCTCACAGGTCCGAGATCGCCCGCGTCAGCGGTTATGCCCGTGGAAATGAACTCTGGATCACAGCCTGCCGCGGGCCGTGGCGTGTGGTGGACACGTGCTCCGGATCGGTCCCATCGAGGCCATCGGGTTCAACGAGTAAATCTCCGCTGACATCTATGGCGGCGGGCGTCGCCTCGCCGTCCGCGTGGGCGCAGGCCGGGAGGGGGTCAGTCGTAGCGGTTGGCGGAGCCGGGTGGCGCGGCGAAGGGGGCAGTCCACGCATGGGCCACCTAGCTGGCCTGGGCGTGTCGGTGCACCATCAGCCAGGTGAGCGCCTGGAATCTCCGAGGCTCTTCTCCCGGGGCCCTTCTGCCACGGCAGGGAGCGTACCGGTATGAGTGACAACATTCACCGTCAAGGCTCTCATGAGCCCGCCAAGGCCGAGATCGCCTCAGAGCCACCGTCATTGCCAGGCGTCCCGCGAAAGCGCGTGACATGGTCAGCTGTCTTGGAGCGGCTGGCAGTGACGGTGGGTGACTCGGGCACCGTGGAAGTGAACGCCCAGGATGTGTTATGCCGTCATCGGTGCGGCCGGGCAGGAAGGCGTGCTTCGTGACGGAGCGCGCGGCGTTCCTCTTCGGTGGTGCCGCCCCATATCACGCAGTCTTGGCCGCTGCCGAGCGCGTAGCTGAGGCACTCGGGCAGCACCGGGCAGCATGCGCAGACGGCCTTTGCCCGGGCGGCCTGCTCCAGCGCGGGACCCGCCGCGCCGATGGGGATGAAAAGGTCGGGATCCTCCTGCCGGCAGGCCCCCCGCGACGCCCACCCGGCGGAACCCAGTTTCGGGCCTGCAGGCAAAGATGTGATCATCTCCTCTGGCCGGCGAACTCGGGCGTTCCGCGCACCTCCTGGCACGAGAGCGGGGCACCGGTTCTCCCCGGCCGTGTCCGTCCCACCGGGCACGGGCACCACCCGGGGACCACCCTTGCCACACGGCTACGAGGCAAGGGCCTCCACCGCATGGTCGCGCTGGGCATGCTGGCGGGGATGGGAAGAATCCTGCCGCCGGGGCGGCAGGTGGTGATTGCCGCAGGGCAGCGGCCGGTACGCGCCCGGGGTCAGGCCGGTCAGCGCGCGGAACTCGTTGATCAGGTGCGCCTGGTCGAAGTATCCGCACTCGGCGGCGACCTGGGCCCAGTCCGCGTGGCGGCCGTCCGGGATGCGGGCGATCAGGCGCTGCAGGCGCCGTACCCGGGCAAACCGTTTCGGGGTCAGCCCGGCCTGCTCGGTGAAGCGGCGCTGCAGCGTCCGGTCGGTCCAGCCGACCCGGTCGGCCGCCTCGGTCACGGTCGCGCCCCGGCCGAGCATCGTGGTCGCGGCCACGACGGCCGGGTCGGGTACCGGCGACCTCGCCGCCCGGCCGAGCAGCACGGTTTCCATCGTGGACAGCATGGCCTCCGCCGCGGTCGCTTCGAGCATCCGCTCGTGCAGCAGCGCACCATCGCGGCCCCACAACGCCTCCAGCTCCGTCAGCGGTTCGCCGGCCACCGCGCCCGGCGCGCCGAAGAACGGGCAGGCCCTGCCGGGCCGGAAGGACACGAAAGCGACCGCCGACCGTCCGGCGCTTTCCCAGCTGACCGGGTCGGCGGAGGCCCTCAGCACCGTGGCTCCCCGGCTGGCATGCACGCAGGCGCGGTCATCGCCGTCATACCAGCGAAGCTCGCCCTCGGCCAGGTTCACCACCAGCGGCAGGCGGGTCGATGTGGTGTTACCGTGGCTCCTCGGCAGCAGCCGTGCGGCCTGGCCGATGCTCTATCGGGCTCACCGCCCATACAGCATGACGCTGGTGCGTGAGATGAGGAGCAAGGCATGATAGAGCCTGTTCGATCCGCGAGTCGATCCGCGAGTCGATCCGCGACTTGGACCCGCAGCGGGACGCCGGAGGGCGCCTTGAGCGTAATCGAGGCTTACACCAGAAGTAACAACGGCCGTATAAAGAAGAGCAGCAACCAGCTAACGCTCTACTTTGGCTCCAGGCTTGTCGACAGTCTACAGGTTCATGGGGATTTGGACTACGCGCATCCCCTACACCGTTTGGGTATCCGCAGCAGCGAGTCAGGGCACCGCGACCAAGCTAACCGCCGAAGCTTACAGCGACGAAGATCCGTACATCTACCGCCTGGGACCGTTCATTTACCGCCCAGAGGGTATTGCACGCACATTTGAGGCGCACCTCTCAGAGACCTTGAACGAGCTGCAACAGCAGTAGATCGATGTCAGCAGGACCCTGGCAGAGCAGAGGGGACTTGGAAGTCATCGCCGCAGCCTGGCTGCTTGACCTGCTCCCCGGAGCACCCCGCCCTGCGGCAGCACTCTGTCACCCCATCGTGCTGCGGCGCGCCCAGGCCCTGCTGGACAGCAGTCTCGAGGGCCGTACCGCGTACGTCGAATCCGATCTGCGCGACACCTCGGCCATCATCACCGAAGCCGCACGCACCCTGGACTTCGGCGCGCCGATCGCGCTCATGCTGCTGATCATCGTGCACCTGATCCCCGAGTCCGACGATCCGTACGGCATCGTGGCCACGCTGGCCGGCGCGCTGCCGGCCGGCAGCTACCTGGTGCTCGCCCACCCGGCCAGTGACATCCGCGCCGCGAGCATGGCGGAGATGACCAAGCGCGTGAACGAGCGGATGAGCGGCCCGCGGGCGACCATGCGGGACCGGGCCGCGGTCACCCGCTTCTTCGACGGGCTCGAGCTGGCCGAACCCGGCGTGGTCCAGCCCCAGCAGTGGCGGCCCGACCCGCTGGTGATCGGCCCGGACCAGGTCACGGCCTGGTGCGGGGTCGCCCGTAAGGAGTAGCCGTGACGGATCGCAGCTGGCCCGACGACTGGGATGAGCGGATGGCAGGGCGCGGGTGCCCGCTGTGCGCCGCGCTGGGCCAGGGTGACAACGATTACGGGGTCCACGTCTTCACCGGCGAGTTCGCCGAGGTGAGCCTGGAGCGGCGGACCCGGCTGCCGGGCTATTGCGTCGTGATCTGGCGGCACGGACACGTCGCGGAACCGACCGACCTGGACCCGCGGCAGGCGTGCGGGTACTGGGCGGACGTGCTCGCGGTCGGCCGCGCGGTGCGGGCGCACTTCGATCCGGTCAAGCTGAACTACCTGACCCTGGGCAACACGGTCCCGCACCTGCACACCCATGTGGTGCCCCGTTACCGGGACGACCCGGCCCCGGGCGGGCCGATCGAGTGGGCTCAGATCTTCGCCCCCGACCCGGTGCCCGAGGCCGAGCTTCACCGTCAGGCCGCCAGTCTCCGCGCCCAGCTCACCGGATGAGCGCTCCGGGAATGGCGCTCGCCGCACTAGGCTGCGTCCATGGTCCAGGGGCAGGTAGCCGGCCAGCAGGGGCAAGCGGCCGGCCGGCCGGAGCGAATACGGGCCGCCGCGCGGCGGCCGTGGGCCCGGGAGTTGGCGGTGCTGGCCGCCTACCTGGCGGCCGGGGTCGCGGCGACCTGGCCGTTGGCGTCTTACCTGACCGGCAAGCTGCCGGCCAGCCGGGACGTGGCCGTCTACGTCTGGGACATGTGGTGGGTCGCACACCAGGTCATTCACCTGCACAACCCGTGGTCCACCAGCTACCTGGCCGCCCCGGGCGGCCTTCAGCTGGGCTACCACACGCTCGTGCCGTTGCTCGGCGCGGCGATGGCGCCGGTCACGCTGGCCTTCGGCCCGTCGGCCTCCTACAACCTGCTGGTCATC
>WNFJ01405208.1_pt2 | contig 10545 bp, 8 predicted proteins | sample 5400461 | NCBI WGS metagenome assembly WNFJ01 (sample SAMN13153349, study PRJNA577476) | soil metagenome | isolation source: 115 cm saprolite on Douglas fir-dominated hillslope | place: USA:California | collected 2013-09-17
CCTTTTTGAAGCCAGCCCGAGCCGCCAATTTCCTGTTGCGGTCCGTTGTTTGCGCCATGCATGTCGATGACGAGTGGCACCCGGGTCTTGCCCGTGTAGCTGGCAGGGACGTGCATCACGTATGTCCGAGTCCCGCCCTCGAACGGGATCGACAGGTTGGAATTGCCGGCGCGCAGCCCCGTGCCTGTGCAGGGCGACTGCGCCGCGTCCGGTCCGGGTACAGCTGCGTCCGGTCCGGGTACAGCTGCGTCCGGTCCAGCTACAGGTGGCAGCCCATCGCTTGCGGCATCCGAGACGACGCCCGCCTCCGGCGCATCGCCGCTGCCGCCTGTGTTACCGCCCGTGCCGGCGCCTCCGCTCCCGGGCGATGCGACGCCTTCTGAATCGGTGGTCACCACCCCACTCGACCCGCCGGCCCCAGAACCGCTTCCGCCTGCGCCCGTGCTTGCGACGGGGCCTGTAGCGCCGGGGTCTGTTCCGGCGGCGCAGCCCATCACGACACCGGAGGCGCAGAGGAGCGCCGCCGACACGCGCGTATTCGAGATTCGCGTGCAGTCTCGCATACGGACATGAGTGGGGGGCATTCGTAGGTTCGATTTGCATTTCGACTCCTGCGGGCCTCTCCGACGGGCCTGCGAGGACACCCATGGCGAAAGCGAAGGGCGGCTGGATCGTCACGTGGCCGGCGAGTCTCCGCCAACCGACATATGAGGTCGATCGCCATTGTAGTAAGCGACGTGTTGGCGAACGAGACGGAGCAAATGTCGTTCACCCAGTACGATGACGTGGTCGAGAAGCTCGCGACGCAAGATCCCGACGCATCTTTCGGCGAATCCGTCTTGCCAGGAAGAGCGCGGCGCGATCCGAATCTGCTCGATGCCCAGGTGGTCGACGCGCGCGTCGAGGAGGTCGGAACCCAGGGCGGTCAGGAAATCGATCGCGATCGTACCCGCGAGATGATTGCCGACGAAAGTCTTCCGGACTGCGACGGGGGACGGCGAGGCCGCCCCGCGGGCTTGGGCATGTACTTGGCGACCGTATCTTTGGAGACGTCGTAGCCCAGCTTCGACGCCCAGAACCGGGCGAAGCCGCGCTCAAACGCGGCGATCGCCTCCGCGCCACCGGTCGCGACGATGACCCGGTAGCCCTCGTCCTCTAGCGTGTGACGCGCGAGCGAGCGATTGGCCTCGTTGTCATCGACGACCAGGATGGTCGGGGGCGAAACCTCGGTACCGTGGGGCATCGAACGGAGGGGGCTTACGGACACCATGCCGGCGCCGGCCCCCGATTGCTAGCGTAGCGCGCCTCGCCGCACTAGCGCGCGCTTCGCGACTTCCACGAGGCCAAGGTAGGCGACGGTTGCTACGGCCACGAACGCGAAGTAGCTCGCCGGCAGTGGCACGAACCCCAGTACGTGTGCGAGCGGCGTGGCCGGCAGCACGGCTCCGAACACGACGACCGCGACGACCGACGCGACGAGCGCCGTGCTCGGCCGGCTCCGCCAGGGCCGCTCGTAGGTTCGGATGACGAAGAGCACGAGCGTCTGAGTACAGAGCGACTCGACGAACCATCCGGTTTGAAAGAGCGCCTCGTTGGCGTGGAAGAGCCGCAGGAGCACGAAGAACGTGAGAAAGTCGAATACCGAGCTAATCGGCCCGATGAAGATCATGAAGCGACGCAACAGGCCAATGTCCGATCGGTGCGGCTCACGCAACCAGCTACCGTCCACCTCGTCGGTCGGGATCGTGAGCTGAGAAACATCGTAGAGCAGGTTGTTGAGCAGGATCTGAGTCGGCAGCATGGGCAAGAATGGCAAGAGCAGGGAGGCCGCGGCCATGCTCAGCATGTTGCCGAAGTTGGAGCTCGTGCCCATCAGCAGGTACTTCATGACGTTCCCGAAGGCGCGCCGCCCGGCAAGAATCCCCCCGTGCAAGACGGCGAGACCGCGCTCGGTCAGCAGAATGTCGGCGGCCTCTCGTGCGACGTCGACCGCGTGCGGCGCCGCGATGCCGACGTCTGCGGCGTGAAGCGACGGCGCATCATTGATGCCGTCGCCCATGAAGCCAACGACATGGCCGCGCTGCTTGAGGGCCAGAAGGACGCGCGTCTTTTGGGCCGGGGTCGTGCGCGCAAAGACTGTCGTGCGCTCGGCAACGTGCGCGAGAGCGCCGTCGGTCATATGGTCGATCTCGGCGCCTGTGAGCACTTGGCCTGGATCGAGGCCGACCGACGACACGACATGGCATGCGACCGCGGCGTCGTCGCCCGTGAGTACCTTGACCTGGACGCCGTCGGCCCGCATGGCTTCGACGGTTGCCTTCGCTTCGGGGAGCGGAGGATCGGAAAAGGCGAGGAACCCCTCGAGCACGAGATCGCACTCGTCGGCGGAAGTCCACGAGTCGCCGTCCACCCGGCGCGTCGCTACGGCCAGAAGGCGCATGCCGCGGTCGCCCGCGCGCCCGAGCCAGGTGCGCCAGCGCTCCCGGTCCTCCTCCGTGCCGGCGCAGAGCGCGCAGATCCCGTCGGGCGCCCCCTTGGTCACGAGCAGCCGCTCGGCGTTGCGCTCGACGACGATCGAGAGACGCCGGCGCTCGAAGTCGAACGGGATCTCGTCGACTTTGCGCCAGTCCGCGTCGTCGTCGTCTTTGGATGCGCCCAGGATGGCGGTGTCGAGGGGGCTGCGGATGCCGGTCTCGAAGCGACTGTTCAGGCGCGCGAGCGCGAGGGGGCGCGGGCTCGGCTCGCCGTCCGCACCGTACGAGCCTTCGACGCGCATCTCGCCAACGGTTAGCGTCCCGGTCTTATCGCAGCACAACACGTCGATGCTTCCTAGGTTCTGGATGGCCGCGAGGTGCTTGACGATGACGTGCTCTTCGGCCATCCGCGACGCGCCCTGGGCGAGCGTCACCGTCGTGATCATCGGTAAGAACTCGGGCGTTAGCCCCACGGCCAGCGCGACCGCGAACAGAAGCGACTCGAAGGCCGGCCTGTGCATGGCCAGGCTCGCCGCCAGCAACGCCAACACGAGCACAAGGACGGTGCGGGTGATGAGCATGCCGAAATGGCGAAGGCCGCGCTCGAACTCCGTTTCGGGAGGGCGCGCCGCCAGACGTGCGATGACGTCACCGAACTCGGTCGAGCTGCCCGTGGCTGTCACGATGGCGGTGCCGGTGCCGCTGACGATCGACGTCCCAAGCCAGACGGTCCCGGCCGCATCACCCTCCGCGCGCCCGGCTCCCTTCTCGACCGGCAACGATTCGCCCGTCAAAGCCGCCTGATGCACGTGCAGGTCGCGCGCTTCGATCAGGCGAGAGTCCGCGGGGACCAGGTCTCCGGCAGAGAGGCGGACGACGTCGCCGGGCACGACGCCGCCGCGCGGCAACTCCGTCCACTGTCCATCGCGCAGCACGGTCGCCGTGGGCGCGACTCGCTGCCGGAGCTTTTCGGCGGCCCGCTCCGACCGCCACGTCTGCACGATGTTGATGGCGACGCTGAAGAGCACCATCGCAGCGATGAGGGCTGCGTCCAAGGTCTGGCCGAGCAACGCCGAGAGGCCGCTGGCGAAAAGCAGGACGAGCGCCAGCGGGTTGCCTAGCAGCGGCAAGAGTTGAGCGAGCTGCGACCGGCGCCGTGGCACGAGGTCGTTGCGACCCCAGCGTAGAAGGCGAGCCTGCGCCTCGGCCGAGGTGAGCCCTGGCAACGTGAGAGGAGCCATTGAGGAGCTGCTCGCCCTCAGCATCCGGCGTGCCGCCACCCTCGCGCGGGTACGCGAGTGCGATCTCGGCAGCCGGCACACGCGATGCCCCGAACCGATCCGGGCTCGGCGCGGCGTCGGCGCGTCGATGCAGAATCTGCGTACGGACGGTCGCACTTGCTCGTTCTCAACCAGTCAGCGCTACCCTAGGCGTCCGCAATGGCCAAGGGCATCTTGACGCTCAACGCCGGCTCGTCGAGCCTCAAGCTCGCACTCTTCGACATGGGCACTCCACCGCGGCGAGTGTTTTCCCATACTGTCTCGCGAATCGGCGAGGAGGTCCCGGATCACGCGCAAGCCCTTCGAACGGCGCTCGCGCAGATCGAAGCGCACGGAGGGCTAGGCGCATTGGCCGCCATTGGACATCGCGTCGTGCACGGGGGACTTCGTTACACGTCGCCTCAGCTGCTGACGCCCGACGTACTGAGCGACCTGCAGCGGCTCGCGGTGCTCGATCCCGACCATTTGCCCGCCGCAATCGCCATTATCGAAGCGATGCGCGCGCACGCCCCGTCACTCCCCCAGGTCGCATGCTTCGATACCGCCTTCCACAGCACGATGCCACGCGTGGCGCGCCTCCTTCCCATCCCCCGTCGCTACGAAGCGGAGGGGCTGCTGCGCTACGGCTTCCACGGTCTGTCGTACGCGTACCTCATCGACGAGCTTGCGCGTGTCGCGGGCGAGCGGGCCGCACGGGGACGCGTCGTGATGGCGCACCTCGGGTCGGGGGCGAGTCTGGCTGCCGTTAGCGACGGACGATGTGTCGACACGACGATGGGCTTCACGCCCAACTCGGGGATCCCCATGAGCACGCGCTCGGGCGACCTCGATCCCGGCGTCGTCCTCTACTTGCTGCGCGCAGGGTCTCTCGACACCGATGCGCTCGACGATCTGCTTAGCCGGCGCTCCGGCCTGTTGGGTCTCTCCGAGACGAGCGCCGACATGCGCGACCTCTTGGCACACCAGGCGAGTGACCCGCGAGCCGCCGACGCCATCGCCGTCTTTTGCCACCACGTCCGCAAGGCGGTCGGGGCTCTCACGGCGACGCTCGGCGGCATCGACACTCTTGTCTTTTCCGGCGGCATTGGCGAGAACGCAGCGCCGACTCGCGCAGAGATCGCGCGCGGCCTGGAACATCTCGGCGTTCGGTTGGACGCCGCGCGTAATGGCGCGTCAAGCGCCATCATCAGCTCCGACGCGAGCGAGTGCACCGTCCGCGTCATCCGCACGGACGAGGAATCCGTCATCGCGCGCGAGACCCTTCGCACGATTGGAGGCACGAAGTGACTGACCGTTTTGCAACGATTGACGCCTACTGGCGCGCGGCGAATTACCTCTCGGTTGGCCAGATCTATCTGCTCGCGAACCCCCTCTTGCGCGAACCGCTGCGCGTCGAGCACGTCAAGCCACGCCTGCTCGGCCATTGGGGAACCACCCCGGGGCTCAACCTGGTCTACGCGCACACCAACCGCGCCATCGTAGAGCGCGACCTCGACGCCATCTTCGTCGCGGGTCCGGGCCACGGCGGACCGGGCGTCGTCGCCAACACGTATCTCGAGGGGACCTACAGCGAGGTCTACCCGAATGTGTCGCAAGACGAGATCGGGATGAAACTTCTCTTCCGTCAGTTCTCCTTCCCTGGAGGCATCCCGAGCCACGTGGCTCCCGAGACCCCGGGCAGCATCCACGAGGGTGGTGAGCTTGGCTACGCGCTGTCGCACGCGTTCGGGGCGGCCTTCGACAACCCGAACCTCCTCGTTGTGTGCGTGGTCGGCGACGGCGAGGCGGAAACGGGGCCGCTGGCGACGAGCTGGCACTCGAACAAGTTCCTCAACCCAGTCACCGACGGGGCCGTTCTGCCGATCCTGCACCTCAACGGGTACAAGATCGCGGGGCCTACGGTGCTGGCACGCATTCCGCGTGAAGAGCTCGAGCAGCTCCTGCGCGGATACGGGTGGGCGCCTCGCTTCGTCGAGGGCGACGACCCGAGGCTGGTGCACCCGGCAATGGCGACGGCCCTCGACGGAGCGCTCGACGAGATCGCCCAGTTCCAACGCGATGCCCGCGCCAAGGGCTTTGCGTCCCGCCCACGATGGCCGATGATCGTGCTGCGCACGCCCAAGGGCTGGACGGGACCGAAAAAGGTCGACGGCGTACAGGTCGAGGGCACGTTCCGCGCGCATCAGGTCCCCCTCGACGGCATCGGCAAGAGCGAGCAGCACCTCTCGATGCTGGAAGCATGGATGAAGAGCTACCGCCCTGAAGAGCTATTCGACGGGCGCGGACGACTCGTCCCCGAACTGGCGGCGTTGCCGCCGAAGAGCACCCGTCGGATGAGCGCCAATCCGCACGCAAACGGGGGGCTGCTCCGCAGAGACCTGCGCTTGCCAGATTTCCGGACGTACGCCGTCGCCGTGCAGGCGCCAGGCGCGGTCGACGCCGAAGCCACGCGTGTGCAAGGGCAGCTCGTACGCGATGTGCTCATTCTCAATCGCGAGTCACGCAACTTCCGGGTCTTCAGCCCCGATGAAACCGCGTCGAACCGCTGGAACGCCGTCTTCGAAGAGACGACTCGGGCGTCGGTCGCCGAGCTTTTGCCGAGCGATGACCACGTCAGCCCCAGCGGACGCGTGATGGAGATGCTGAGCGAGCACCAATGCCAAGGTTGGCTCGAGGGCTACCTCCTCACGGGGCGACACGGCTTTTTCTCTTGCTACGAGGCATTCATCCACATCATTGACGCGATGTTTAACCAGCACGCCAAGTGGTTGAAGGTAACACGCGACATCCCCTGGAGACGTTCTATCCCGTCGCTCAACTACTTGCTCACTTCGCACGTCTGGCGCCAGGACCACAATGGCTTCAGCCATCAGGATCCCGGCTTCGTCGACCACGTCGTCAATAAGAAGGCCGACGTCATCCGCGTCTACTTCCCGCCGGACGCCAACACGCTGCTTTCGGTGACCGATCACTGCCTGCGTAGCGTCGACTACGTAAACATTGTCGTTATCGGCAAACAGCTCGCGCCCCAGTGGCTCACGATGGACGAGGCGGTCAAGCACTGCGCCGCGGGTATTGGCATTTGGGAGTGGGCCAGTAGCGATGCCGGCAGCGACACAGACGTTGTCATGGCCTGCGCGGGTGATGTGCCGACGCTCGAGACTCTTGCGGCGGTTGGCCTGCTGCGCGAGCTATTGCCGGACTTGAAAGTGCGGGTCGTTAACGTGGTTGACCTGATGAAGCTGCAGCCGCCGAGCGAGCACCCCCACGGCCTGCCCGACCGCGAGTTCGACCAACTCTTTACGTCCGACCGGCCCGTCGTCTTCGCCTACCATGGCTATCCGTGGCTGATTCATCGCCTCACGTACCGCAGGACCAACCACGGCAACGTGCACGTCCGTGGCTACAAGGAAGAGGGCACGACAACGACGCCCTTCGACATGGTCGTCCGCAACGACATGGATCGATTCCACCTTGTGCAGGACGTCATCGACCGTGTGCCCGGGCTCGGCTCGCGCTACGCGCACCTGCGCCAGCGCATGGCGGACAGACGAGTCGAGCACGCCGAGTACATCCGCGCGCACGGCGACGACATGCCCGAGGTGCGCGGGTGGCGGTGGCAGGCGCGCTGATGTTCACGAGGGGGCGGGAGCACGTCACGCTGCGAAAGTAGGCCCACAATTCGTCCCCCCTGATGCCAAGGGCCATCGAAAGCGTCTGGTCGCGCCCGATCGAGTGGGGCGACGGGGCCGACCGGGGCGCCGTCGCGATCCCGCGGCAGACTTTTGGCACCATACGGGCCGCGTGACCGCTCACTCCGTGTGGGCCGACTTTTGGCACCATGCGGTGGATGACACGCTTCAATTCAGGCGAAATGGAATGTTCGCCGTCCCAGCGTGCCCTTTGCCGTCGAGAACGTACACGAAAAGCCGATATTGACCAGCCGTCGTCGGCGCCGTGACGTTAAGCGTCGCCGCCGTTCCCTTTTGAGGATTGCCGACGCGAGGCTTTCGAGTCTCCCCCATGTTCGACGTGGCCTGCGAGGGGTCTTGCAAAATCTCCCAGACGTACGACATCGTATCCCCGTCGGGCTCCCTTGCCGTCACGACCGCCGGAACGGTCTGCCCCGCGGTCAACGTGACGTTATCGGTCGCCGTCCCTCCTCCGAGCGTGAGCCCGGTCACGTCCGGAGCGCGGTTGACCGGATAGGCGCCCGACCAATCTAAGGCCATCGTATCGACCGTGGGCAGCGACTCGCCGGAAATGCCGAGGTCTGCGTTCGTTTCGAGGAACATGCCGAACCACGTCGGCGTATTGTCGATCTTCTGCCCCCATAGGAACACGTCATTTCCGAGAACCCGACCCGTGTGCGCGAACGCCTCGTAACGGGATTGGTAGACGCGCGCTTTTTCTCCGCTCGTTTGCTCGATCGGGCGGCCCCAAGAGGTCATCGGCGCTTCCCACCAACCGGTCGGTCCCCACTCGGTGACGAGGATCGGACCTGTGTATGTCGAGCGGGCGACGTCGGCGTTGACGGTGACGACAGAGGCGTACGTGTTGATTCCGAGCGCGTCGAGGGCGGGCGCCCACTGCACCAGGTGGTTGAGGAACGTGGTGTTGGCGCCCGCAACGGCCGTGATGACCGGATGGTTCGGGTCCTGTTGGTGGATGGTCTGTGCCAGCTCTTGCACGAAGCCCACGCTGGTCTGGTTGTCGTTGCCGGCTGCGAGCTGGATCTCGTTGCCGACAGCCCACGTGAGAAGCGCGGGGTGATTTTTGATGGTGGCCAGGAGGTTGGCGACCTCGGCGCGCTTGGCGGCCAAGAACGTCGCGTTCGTGTAGTCTGCAGGCACATTCGAGAGGTCGATGCCGAGCAACACGGTCATGCAGTGGCTTGCAGCGGTGTCGAGGAGCGCCTGCGCGCCGCCGCTGCTGAAACTGCGAATGGAGTTCGCGCCGGATCGCTGGGCGATGTCCAGGTTCGCGCCCCCTGCGATCCCATTCACGTAGTAGAGAACGCCATCGCGTGTCATCGTGAAGGAGGTTCCGCTCTTCGAAATGTGAACATGCCCCGCGCCGGCAAGGCCCGCCGCCGGACACGCCGGCACTCCGATGCCGCCGTCGCCCAACGGCGTCCCACCCGTGCCACCCTCCTGGCCACCCCCCGTTGCTCCACCCGATCCGCCGGCACCGCCCGATCCGGCTGTGGTTCCACCATCGACGTTGCCGGCGTCTCCCGCGCCCGACGAGCCCGCGGTTGCCGTGGCGCTTCGACCTGTCGTGCTTCCGCCCGTGCTCGTTGCCGCGCTGCCTCCGCTCGCGCCAGGGTTCGAGCCGCCGCCCGCGCCCGTACTGCCGGTCGCGCCTAAATTGCCGCTCGCGCCAGGGTTCGAGCCCCCGCCCGCGCCCGTACTGCCGGTCGCGCCTAAATTGCCGCTCGCGCCGGCCGAGGGGCCGTTCGTCCCGCCTGTCCCGAGGTTCTCGCTTCCGCACGCCAGCAGAGCCAGCCACAACGCAGATGCGACAAGACCCAATCGAGCTCGCTCAAGACAAACCATGGTGCGCACCCTCTATATATCTGAGAGGTGCATATCTGAGAACCGCGGCCTAGGCCCGAACGGAGCTCAAATCGACCCGGGTCTTGCCGGTCGCCGCCGCAAGGGCCTCCTTGAGAACCCGAACCTCCTCCTGCAAGTAGTCGACCCTCCGTGCCATCCGCTCGTTGATCGCGTACGCGATCGTCGCGATGATGAATTGGAGCGTCACCGCGTGCATCGGGCCCAGACTGGTGCACTCGGGCCCGATCGCGAATCGAGCTGTACTTCCAGCGATTCGGCGGTATTCCCTTGTGCGCAGGGCGGAATCGAACCGCCGACACGGGGATTTTCAGTCCTCGAAGGATCACCGGAAACGCTCGAGGATTTCCACAATTTCGGAACCGACTGTCCGGCTAATGTCCGGTCGATCGCCGTTGCGCAACTCGAGGCTGTGGCTGAGGGACGGGCAACGGAAGCGGCTCAATTGTCAAAACGCCTCGCTGAAACGGCGTTGGCATCGCCGCTAGTTCGCGCGGCGCTCGCGGTCCGCGAGGATGGCCCGCTTGCAGTTGCGCGCGCCGTTCAATTGGCGGAATTGCTGCTGCGTCAAGACGCGGGCGTGGGCAGGATGCCAAGCATGGCCGCGAATGGCCTCCGATAGGTAGAGAGCTGCGTCAGCCTCATCATCAATGCAGGTCGCCGGGGACGCGCCAGACTCAAATGCCTTCCGAAAGTGGGACCTGCGAGGCGGAGGTCCAAATCGCGGGCCCGGAACTCGACTTTCCTGTTCGGCAAATTCAAGGGGTTGCGGACGTGTGGATCCCGTTCGAGGAATCGATCGCCGTCGGCTGGGGCTGAGTGACTACCCTTGCGAAATCCGTCCACCGAGGCTCCCGTGACGCACGGATCCTATGAGTAGCCAGGACGGCTCACGAAGGGTCCGCTCTATTCGACGACGTGCGCCCAGCTTAGGCCGACCTGCCGGCTTTCTTCGGCTCAACGGGGAGTCTGATTTGGGGGTCGTACCCCGGTTTGGGCCGCGAAGCATATAACGTGCCCCCGCCAAGCCGATCCAAACCCCGACTACCCGCTGCTTTAAGCAAACAAGATCGCCACTCGTTGTGGCCCCCCTGCGCCTCCCTTGAGCGCGTCATGCGTCCAGATGAGCGACGAAGAAGCCTACCGTAGTGGCATACGGCTTGCTGAGGGGGGACCGCCAACCTGACCCACGTCCATCGCGTGGCTCGGCGGGGG
>WNFJ01260434.1_pt1 | contig 10544 bp, 11 predicted proteins | sample 5400461 | NCBI WGS metagenome assembly WNFJ01 (sample SAMN13153349, study PRJNA577476) | soil metagenome | isolation source: 115 cm saprolite on Douglas fir-dominated hillslope | place: USA:California | collected 2013-09-17
ATCTGAAATTCCTAGGCTCGGACGAATGTCGCCGACCTCAGGCGAGCCTAAATCCGACCCACTATTGCTGAACTGCCGAATGGGTAGCTCGCCCTGCTGCAACTTGGCGTACGTTCCCGCTTGGGCTTTCAGGCGAAGCGAGCGAGTATCGTTTGCCCGATACCGGGATCACCATGCGTGATGCGTTCAAACTTGCGATACAATCACTCCAAGTCGCCCTGATCGTTTGATCTCTCTCGGAAGCGGCGGAGTCCGACTTCGCCTTGGTCAGCGGGGAATCGGGGACTCGTTGTCGATGCTTCCGGAGACTATGCTTGACGAAAGTCGGGGTAGCACATCTGTGAACAGCCGGTCGCGAAGGAGGGCCGCAAGAGCGAGAGGGACTGCAGGGCCTCCCGCCGTCTCAGGTATCCGGGGGTTGAACGAAGCCGCTTCGCGGCAGCAGGGGGCTGAGGCCTAGGACGATCGCTGGGGAGATCGCGATCTCACTGGGATCAGCGGGGGTGATCCATCGAACCTTGTGGAACCGAGGCGCCGGCTTGCACCCGGCGCTCTCGGCAATCAACCAACCACAAGGAGCAACGCGATGGGCGAAGTATACGACAGAATGGTGCGGGACCTGAAGCTGAAGAATCTGGCGGCGGCGACGCAGAAGGAATACCTGCGGTGCTGCGCCGGCTTCGTGCGGTACCACATGACGCCGCCGCCTGAGCTGGGCGAGACGGCGATCAAGGAGTACTTGGCGCACCTGCAACTGAAGGGCGCCGGGCCGGAGACGTTGAAGATGAACGTCGCCGGGCTGAAATTCCTCTACGGCGTGACGCTTGACCGGCCGAAGGTTGCAGAGCGGCTGTTGTGGCCGAAGGTGCCGCACAAGAAGCCGGATATCCTGAGCGGCAGCGAGGTGGAGAAACTCCTGAAGGCGGTGGCATCGGTAGTGCCGGCGATGGCCCTGGCGACGGCGTACGCCGCAGGCTTGCGCATCAGCGAAGCGTGCCGGCTCCGCCCAGAAGACATCGACAGCAAGCGCGGCCTCATCCACGTGCGGCTGGGCAAGGGCAGGAAGGACCGATACGTGATGCTGTCGACTCGCCTGTTGCTCGCCCTTCGCGCGTATTGGGCGCAGGTGCGGCCTGAAGGCGGGTGGCTCTTCCCCGGCCGACAGAAGGGAACGCACCTGCACTCCACCGCGGTGAACAAGGCGCTCAAAGAAGCGGCGCACTCCGTGAAGCTGAAGAAACGGGTGACGGCCCATACGATGCGGCATTCCTTCGCCACCCACCTGCTCGAGACGGGCACGGACATTCGCATCATCCAGGTGCTGTTGGGCCATGCATCCATCCGGACGACGGCGCGATACACCCAGGTGAGCAAAAAGCACGTCGCCTCGGTGAAGAGCCCGCTGGACTTGTTGGGGACTCGGCGCGCCGCTGCCCTCGGGTAGCCCCTGGCCTGCCATGAGGGGTCCTTGCCCAGCCATGGGCAGGGGCCGCCTCGGCCGACGGTCGGCGGGATTGCGCGCGCCCACGGTGAGGCATTCAGGAAGCAGCACGCGCTGTCCGAGGCGCAGCGGAAGGTGCTGCGCGCTGTCTCGGCCTGCCGGACGGAGGTCCTCGGCGGGCGGGTGGACGTGTGCCAGAAATGCGGCGACGAGAAGGTGGTGTTCCACTCGTGCCGAAATCGGCACTGCCCCCAGTGCCAGGCGCTGTCGCAGGCGCGGTGGATGGAGGGGCGCCTCGCCCGGCTATTGCCCATCGACTACTTCCACGTCGTCTTCACCGTGCCGGACGACTTGCTCGCCTCTTTGGCGATGCGCAACCGCGAGCTCTTCTTCGACGCCCTGTTCGCCGCGGGCAGCCAAGCATTGCTTGCGCTGGGCGGAGACGAGAAGCGCCTGGGCGCGCAGCTCGGCTTGACCGCCGTGCTTCACACCTGGACGCGGGACTTGCGCGTCCATCCGCACCTGCACTGCATCGTCACTGGCGGCGGCCTCACCCGCGACGGCCAACGATGGAAATCGACCAAGCAGGACTACCTCTTCCCCGTAACGGTCCTCTCGAAGCTCTTCCGGGACAAGCTGATCGCCGCGCTCGACGAGGAGTACCGCGCGGGCCGCCTGGATGTCCGCGACGTCGAGGGCTTCGGGGGAAACGACGATGACCAAGCCTGGCGGCGCCTCAAGCGGAAGCTCTACCGGAGGAAGTGGGTGTCCTACGCCAAGCCGCCCTTCGCCGGGCCGGAATCGGTCTACCAGTACCTCGGCCGGTATACGCACCGGGTGGGCCTGTCGAACCATCGGCTCGTCTCCGCCACCGACGAGGCCGTCACCTTCCGCACGCGGGGGGAGCAGACCGCCACGCTGCACCCCCATGAATTCTTGCGCCGCTTCCTGCAGCATGTGCTGCCCTACGGGTACGTGAAGCTGCGTCACTACGGTCTCTTGGCTGCCGGAAACGTCAACACCAAGCTGGTTGCCGCCCGCTCGCTGCTCGAGGCAAGACAGCGGCCGCCGGAATCAGTCCCGGTCACCACGCCAAAAACCAACGAGCGGGTGCCGGATTGGCGCGAGCTGCTTCTCCGCCTGAGTGGCGTCGACGTCACGCGTTGCCACAAATGCGGAGGCGCGATGGTGTCACGACCGTTGCGCCGCCCACGACCGAAGGACACGTCGTGAGCTCGGTGTCGATCGTGATCGCCAACACTCACCAAGCGGCGGGGCCCGCGCGGGGACGGTGTGTTCGCAGTCTGGATCTCTCAACGCGCGAGTGCTCGGGCCGCCGGATCGATCGCGATCTCCCAGGACCTTGGATGCGCCCGGCACCTCGATTAGCGCCGGCGTCATCTCTCACCGCTGGCCTTGGTGCCCAATAGCACGCGCTGTGCCGCGGCTTCGTTCAACTCGACGTTTGCGCGGCGATCACCGCCCCGGGGCCCTGCTCATCTCGACCGTCGCCGCGCAAACGCTTATTGGTTAGCTTGCAACATCTGATGAGGAAGAGGAATCGGGGCCCAGGTGTCCGGATAACCAACATTGGTTAGCGATTGCGTACTTCCCCCGTTCATTACGTACGCGCCCGGAGCATCGTTCGCGTGCACCGAACTGGGTGTGACACCGACGGCCTGGAATTCGTTCGTAATGAGCGGGTAGTCTTTCGGTACGAAGGAATGAGCGGAGTCAGCCAGAGCCACAGCGAGTTGAGACTCGCGCCGAGCCTTCAGCTTTATACTGTCGAAAGGAACCCCTAATAACATTTTGATTTCCTCCTCTGGCGTGGAGTACGTGCTGGCTAGACCGAAACCTTGCTCGTAGCGGTCGCAGACCCACTTTGTCGTGGTTCGAAGAAGCTTGGACGCCTCTCCTGCGCGGCCGAACCTCCTCAGAACAGCAATGACCGGTGGAAAGCATGCGGCAAACCGATCAGAGATGGGGTGAATGCAGCCTGCCTGCGTTGACACTACACGCGCGCAGAGGCTGGCGAAGCGTCGAGCGTGCTCGATTTGGCCGCGATGTTCGAGGTGAAGGGCCGCGAGCGCCAGGAACTCCATGGTACGCAACGACGCCACGGCATACGTGACCATTTTCAGAGGGCCTCCCCCTAACCATTGAAGCCATGCACGATTGTCTTCGGGAGCGTTCAAGAGTGGCGCCAAGACCCTTTCGCCCAGGTGAACGTAATGGTCCATCCCCCTCTCCAGGAGCTCCGCGCCCTCACGTGCGTGTACGTGAGCACGGACCGAGCCCATCCGAACTTCGTTCAGCGCAGCGGTAAGTGCAAGGAAAGGCGAGTTCCTGTCGACAAGCCGGGCAACGACAAGGCTATTGTCTACGAACGCTCGATGAACGCGCGTAAGTGGCTCGCTGTTCGAAACCAGTAGTTGGGTGAGTTCTCTCTCCAGCTCTCTGTCGTTCGTCTTCCCAGTCTCCACAAGTCCCAAGACACGTGACAGGTTGTCAGACGGTCCGGCCGGGAATCTGCTGGAGCCGGCGAGGAGCTCCGAAAGGGTATCTATGTCCCAAACGTCAAAGTCCCCTCGGCCTGTCTCTCGCAGGCGAGTTCGGAAGTCGCTCGGAGCCACCGTGGCCTTTCCGGTGAGCCTCCCGGTGAGGACGAGTACCGACCTACGGGGGAGCCGGACATCGAAGGACGGATGGCAGGACCACTGTCGGCCAGCTCCTCAAATTGGCCGCGCATTTTGGTCCATTCGCCGCCTCCTACGTCACCAGCCTTCGATTGGAAGGCGTATTGCGTGGGCACCGGTACGTCGTGCTTGGCAATGAAATCTTTCCCGAATTCGTAGGCGCCGTGGGTAAAGTGCAAATCGTAGAAACCGTGAGCACACAGGAGCTCTGTGAACGGCGCATCAAAATCCCGCTCGTTTAGCTGGCTAATCCAATTTGCGAATGCGGCGGCGAGCATCGAACTCCCGTTTCTTCGAATCCATCATTTCTTGGTAGCGCCGCAGCTGCGCGTCCGTCCACACGAGTTTTGCGATCTTTTCCGCAAGCTCCGGCCCCGCGACAAGCGTCGGAAGTTTTGGTTTTTCGTCTTCGGTGAAGTCAATTTGAACTCTCTCGAGCCCATCCAAATACAGGTCGATCGAGAATGGTTTACCTCCCGCATCGACGCGCTGACCTGCGTGCTCCATCATTAGCCGCATTTGCTCGAAGAACTGCGGCATGTACTCTTTCAAGCTCTGATCGGTTGCGTCCTGCATCATGATGGCGAAACCATCCATGTCCATGTTGATGATCGTGTCAAACTTGTCCACGAAGGTAGTCTCGACGCGTGCGGGCGTCGCGCTCATGCCTACGCACCCGTCCGGTCTTGTGGCCTCCGACGGGACGTGGTCGACGGGGTCTCTAGCGATTTTCTGCAACAACGGGTCCTGGGCCGTCATGAGCGACTGAAGAAGCTCCCAGATGAACTGGCCACCCGCTTGGTGGTATTCCGGTACCTTCGATTCGGGCAGAGGCACGTACTCTGGTTCTGAGCTGTTTTGTGCCATCACGAGTTCACAACGACGCCATTGGAGCTCTCAATAATTCCGATGTTGGCGCGTTTTCCATTTACCATCGTGAAAAAGGCATTCGCGTCTGAGCGGATCGAATCTACGACCTGCTGGCGCGTCCAATACCATTTGGAGCCGCCCAAGTGCGTAATCCCGTGGTGAGGATCAAGATGACTTGGTTGCTTTGTAATACAAGCGACCTGCACGTCTGCCATTGTTCTACTCCTCCATTCGGTTGATCAATGCACTACACGAGGCCCCGAATCTCATGTCAGCCGCCGCAGTGATATGCCTCCTGCACCACGTCAGCTCAGGGCTTTGCGAGAGTTCGCCTAAGCTCACGTAACATTTTCTCGGTCTCCTCCAGCACCCGGATCGCGTCCGGATCGCCTTTGAGACCGTTAAGGGTCGTCCACGAATAACCCTTGATGGTTTCGCTCAGCGACTGAACATCCCCAACAAGGCCTCGGCTCTTTTTGGCTGGAGCTGGTCCAAGCTTTAGCAATGCCGTTTCGATGGACCCAGTCTCCGACAGAAATTCATCACGGGCCACAGGGTCTCGAAGAACTTGACGGAGTTTCCGCACGTCCTTGGAATTGGTGATCTGCTGCTCGTTGACCTTTCGGACAATGGCATTGAGGACGTTCGGCGCAAGCAACTTCCTGTTGAGATTCTTGATCTCGCGAGCCCAAGTGATGGAGGTCGCCGGATCAGGAAGGTTCGTGAGCTTTTCGGAAAGTTCGTAAATTTCGACCAGCTTGTCCAACTCTCGAACGGTAATGCCGAGGATGTTCGCGGCACTCGCCCGGCCAACGAGAGCGACGAGCCGGTACGCGACCATCTCCTTTTCTTTGGCATCCCATTCCTTGCGCTGGCGGTGGATGTAGATCCACACGCGAAGACGCTCGTCATCCGTTAGCGTGCGGTCCGTTACCTCTGCCGGGAGCTTTCGATACTTTTCCTTCTTGTCGACCTCGACTAGAATCTTGGAATTGGTCCACCGGCGATCACCGTCGATGATGCGGAATTTGCCTGCAAGGTTCGGATGGGGCTCAAGGAGCAGTGGCTCGAAAATTCCCTCATTCGCTTCGATCTGTCGCTGCAGCTCGGGATCTTCCTTTGGTGCCATCCTCGGCTGCTGCGGATTCGGCACAACGTTGAAGAGATCAACGGTTGTCCGGTACGTCTTAAGGATCGTCCTCCCCAGCCGCCTTTCTTGCAGTTGAGCCCCAGCAATGGTCTTGTTTAGCGCTTTTGATGTCACGGCACACTCGCCTAACGGCTTGCGGATGTCGCGGAGGTGCGTTCGAGAATTGCGCTAACCTCCGTGTCGATCTCTCGGATTGCATTCCTCAGACGCATGGTCATCTTGCCGCGCTTTTCCCAGATCTTGTCGTGGGCCCGCTTCTCCTCAACGTCCAGTCCCAAGATATCAGTGCTCAGGCGACCGGCCTCGAGGACGTGCTGACGGTAATTCTCCGACGTCATGTACTTGTACAGGAGGTCACGCTTTTCGCTTCGCTCACTCAAGCTCAGCCGTTGAAGATGCATTCTGATCATGAATGCACGGACCACCGAAACGATCTCAACTGCCCGGGTGTGACTTACGACCATCACCCTAGTATCCGCGTCCACGAAGAACTCCTTCTTACCGCTGGGAAAAACCGAGGTCGCCAGAATGGCATAATCCGCTTTCGCCGCCGTCTGGTCCTCTCGGAGCTTAATGACATAGCTTTTCTGCCAACTTAGACGGTTTTTCGAATCGATAATGATCGTTCCGCACGTCCTGCCCTTGTGCAGGACTTCATGACGGATGTCCGCGCCTGGTTCGCCCTTCTTGATACGAGAAATGTCGTCGTGGGCGAATGCATCGCGAAGCGCCTCGTAAACGTCCGCCTCAGCACCCTCTCCCAATTCATTGGCCGTCTTTCGCTGCAGCTGGCGGGTCAGCCCGTTTATCTTTTCCTGGAGTTGCTCTCGGTCGCGGTTGTGATTCGATTGTAGTTTCTGGAGTTGGATGTCGCGATCCTTTGCAAACGCGATTCGCGCCTCGTCGATTCCGTTCTGTGTCGTTTCCTCGAGCTGCTTGATTTTCGCCGTAGCCTTTTCGCGTTCAATCAAGAGGACCTTCAGCTTTTTTTCCGCTTCGGCTTTGACGCTAGCCTCCGTGTGAGCCGCCGTCTCCTTGCGGATGGCAGCCTCCCGAGCTTCAAGCGCCTTGATCTTTGCCGTTGCTTGGTCGCGCTCGACAGTGATCGCAGCGACTCTTTTTTCGCCGTCACGCGTGAAGCGCGCCTCCAATTCCTGTGCTTCGGCGCGGAACTCTTGTTCCATGCCAGCCAGCTCCTTTGCGAGTNNNNGTTCGAGGTCTGCGATCTTGGCTTTGATCTCAATAAACCGGTCCCTCGCAATGAAAGTGCCACACCAGGGACATCGGTCGTTGGCAGCCTGCGGCTCAAAAGCGACGCTCGTGCTCATGCCCCAACCTCCATTAATTGCGTCAAATAAGGACAAAAAAGGACCTTTACAATCCTTGTGGTTCCCTGTCAAGTGTCACCGGGGCGTGAAAGGAGTGTCTCGAGTGTCAAAAACTGCAAGTCCAGACCCCGTAGTCGCGATCCTGATCGTGCTCGACCCACTCGGGTGAAATCGCCTCGCGCAACTCTTGGCGAGACCAGATCCTAGCTTCTCGATGATCGTGCGGCCCAGGTTGGGTTGCTCCCGAAGAATGAGAACATCCTGTTCAAGCTTCTCGAGAAAGCGGCCAATCTCGTGAATCGCGAATTCCTCATCGCCCGGTCGTCGGAGGGTTCCCTATCGAACTCGGCGTGCCAACGTATTTCGACGAACGACCCCAGAAATTCGAGGGCTTGCACGCCAGTGCGGTGGAGCGGACAGTTCCGGAGTAGTTCCGGCTGCTTCGCTGCGTCAGGCCCGCAGTTTCGCCTACCAACGGCAGATAGGCTTCTCGGGTCTTCGCGGCCGAGAATCCACTTGTACCCTAAGGTACACTCTACAGTTCCCCCTGCTGATCTTCGAGTTGGAGGCCGGACGGCCTGGCCGCATTTTCCTAGCCACTGCAGCTCCGCTGTTGGGCGGGCAGGTTGCGGCTTAAGAAAAAGCGATGCCAACGTATTCCGACGAACGACCCCTGAAATTCGAGGGCTTGCGCGCCAGCGTGTTGAGCAGACAGTTCCGGACTAGTTCCCGAACCGGTCGGGGGACCGCCGCTTCGCTGCGTCAGGCCCGCGGTTTCGCCTACCAATAGCAGATGGGCTTTCTCGGGTCTTCGGGGCCCAGTATCCACTGCACCTTAAAGTACACTGTAGAGTTCACCCTGCTGATCTTCGAGTTGGAGGCCGGACGGCCTGGCCGCATTTTCCTAGCCACTGCAGCTCCGCTGTTGGGCGGGCAGGTTGCGGCTTAAGAAAAAGCCTCCCTATCGACCCCGGCGTGCCAGCGTATTCCGACGAACCACCCTGAAATTCGAGGGCTTGCCCGCCAGCGCGTTGAGCAGGCGTCGGGAATGCGTTCACGGCCAGCCAAGCACCCCCAGTTTGCCAGGGGCTTGGCAGCATTGCTGAAGAGGCTCCTTCGTCGGCAGAGGGAGAATCGAACCGTGTCCCCTTAAGGTGTCCTCTAGAGTTCCCCCTAGAGTACTCCCCTGGCGGATCCCACCGGTTTCGTGGGATGTGCCCGATCGACGTCCGTGCCTGCGGTGACCATTCCTCCGGCACACCGAGTTGCAGCCAGCGGCGCTTTCGGCGAGAATCGGCGACGCGGCGCTCCCACCAGGCGCAGTTACCCTCAAAAGGGCCTGCCTGATGGACAAAGTCGAAAGCACGTTTCCGAAGCTCGGCAAGACTGCGGGCGATGGGCGGCTTACCCACGCGAGCGAAGCCGCAGACACCCAATCGGCTGACATCCTTACTGTGGAGGAGGCAGCAGCGCGCCTGCGAGTCAATCGCAAAACGCTCTACGAGGTCATTCGCGTCAATAAACCCGCTTGGGCAGTGCACTTCGGCCGGAGCATTCGCATCCACTGGAGGACGCTGCTAGAAGAGTTCCGGAGTAAAGGCGGTCCTGCGCTCGGAGATAAGCGATGAGCGTGCGACTGAGGAAGTGGAAGGACCAAGAGGGGGCTGTGCAGGAAACCTGGATCGTCGACGTGAAGTACCGATACCCGGACGGCATCATCAAGGCTGTCCGACAAACGTCGCCGGTCCAGACCAGACGAGGCGCGGAACAACATGAGCGCCAACTTCGGGAAGCCCTGCAAAACGGCACCTATGGAAAGGAGCACAAAGAGGCCCTGAGTCTAGAGCAGTTCCAGAAAAGGTTCCTCACACATGCAAAGACAAACAATAAATACTCGACCGTCAAATCGAAGACCGACATCGTCCGCAAACATCTCCTGCCGGCCTTCGGCAATCGAAAGCTCCAGCAGATAGGCCCTTACGAGATTGAAGCTTTCAAGGCGAATAAATTGGACGAGGGACTTAGCCCGAAAACGATCAACAACGTGTTGACCGTCCTCCGAAAGCTACTGGTCCTTGCCGTTGAGTGGGACGAGTTGCCCACGGTCCCGAGGATTACGTGGATGAAGGCGCCGAAGCCAGAGTTCGACTTCCTCTCTTTTGAGGAAGCCGACCGCCTGGTAACTTCGGCGGAGCCCGAGTGGAAGACGATGCTGCTCGTCGCTCTCCACACAGGACTCCGCCTCGGCGAGTTGGTCGCTCTTCAGTGGGACTGTGTGGACCTGAAAGCTAAGCGCCTCTTCGTCAAGAGGAACGCCTATCGCGGCCATATGGGCACTCCCAAGGGCGGCAGATCGCGCGAGATCCCATTGAGCGACACGGCGCTCCAGGTGCTGAAGGCTCATCGGCATCTCAAGGGCTCGTTCGTTTTCTGTACGGCCGCCGGCGACATGCTCAACGCGTACAACAGGTGCCAGAACGCCATCTCTCGCCAGTGCAGGCGCGCCGGGCTTCGGCCTATTGGCTGGCACGCGCTCCGCCACACCTTCGCCAGTCACCTGGTGATGCGAGGGGTACCGCTAAAGGTCGTTCAAGAGTTGATGGGCCACGCCACCATTGAAATGACGATGAGGTACTCGCATCTCAGCCCTCACGTAACTGCCGAAGCCGTGAAGGTTCTCGACATCCCAGGAGGACATACGGAGGACATGGAAGCTGGTTCAGCAGTAAGCCCCTGATTCTGGGGGCTAGTTTGAGTGCCCAGGGCGGGACTCGAACCCGCACGCCTTGCGGCGCCACCCCCTCAAGATGGTGTGTCTACCAGTTCCACCACCTGGGCTCACTGCGGTTTCTACTCATACCACCCGGCTGCGCTTTGCTGGCAAGCATCTCGACGGACGACTTCAGGGCTTTTTCGGAGCCGGCGCGGTCTTCTTCGTCGGAGCGGGAGGAGCTCCCGGCGTCGCCTTCTTCTCCGCGGGCACCGGCGATTTATCGGACGGTCCAGCACTGCTCGCGGGCGAAGTTTCCTTGCCGTCTTTCGGCACGGCCGGAGCG
>WNFJ01307354.1_pt1 | contig 10544 bp, 13 predicted proteins | sample 5400461 | NCBI WGS metagenome assembly WNFJ01 (sample SAMN13153349, study PRJNA577476) | soil metagenome | isolation source: 115 cm saprolite on Douglas fir-dominated hillslope | place: USA:California | collected 2013-09-17
TACAAGTTCAAGGATCCCCGGCCCGGCGACATCGTGGTGTTCGTGGCGCCGCCCGCGGCGACGGGCAGCCTACCCGAGGCGCCCACCGGCATCGCCGGTTTCTTCAACTCCCTGAAGGAGGGCCTCGGCCTGCCGTCCAGCCAGCGGGATTTCATCAAGCGGGTGGTGGCGGTGGGCGGTGACACGGTGCAGGTCAAGGACAATGCGCTCTATGTCAACAACGTCCGCAAGGGTGAGCCCTACCTGAAGGACCACAACCCCGCCACGATGGGGATGGGGGAGTACGGCCCGACCAAGGTGCTGAAGGGCCAGCTGTTCGTGATGGGCGACAACCGCTCCAACTCCGACGACTCGCGGATGTTCGGCACCATCGCGAAATCCAGCGTGCTCGGCCAGGCCTTCCTTCGCATCTGGCCGGTGAACCGCTTCCATTTCTTCTAGACCCGACGCCTCGAGGGCCGCGCGCTTCATAATGCCCGACGTGGCGTACAAGGCGACCTACCGGACCCGCACCTACCTCAGCAAGGGTCGCGTCGCCCGCACCCAGCCGGTGCCGGGTCTGCACCTGGAGCGGAGTCTGCTCGCGGACGGCGCCTCCCTCGTGGGCGGCATCGACGAGGTGGGGGTGGGGGCCTGGGCGGGTCCGGTGGCCGTCGGTGCCGTCGTGCTGGACCCGGGCGACCGGATCTACAAGCTGCGTGACTCGAAGCTGCTCGACCCGGCCCGGCGGGAATGGCTGGCCGAGCGGGTGCGGGGCCGCTGCGTCGGCCACGGCGTCGGCCTCGCCTGGCCGAAGGAGATCGACGAGGTGGGCCTCTCCGAGGCGATCCGGCGGGCCGGCGCGAGGGCGGTGGCGGCGCTGCCCGTGTCGCCCGACGTCTTCCTCGTCGACGGCAAGTGGAACTTCATCGGCGACCGGGCCCGGATGGTGGTCCGCGGCGACTGCGAATCGGTTTCGATCGCGGCGGCCTCCATCGTCGTGAAGGTGGCGAGGGACTCCCTGATGTCGTCGCTGTCGGAGCTGTACCCGCACTACGCGTTCGAGGCCAACAAGGGATATCCGGCGCCCCGGCACCTGTGGGGGCTGTCTGCGTTCGGGCCGTCCCCGATCCACCGCAGGCTCTACGCCCCCATCCGCAAGCTCGTCGACGAGGGGGTGCCGGGCCGGCTGCTCGAGCAAGGGGCAACTCCGGATAGTCTGGGCCCGTGAGCGCCGAAGACCTGGAACGTTTCGAGACCGACCTCGAGCTGGCCCTGTACAAGGAGTACCGGGACGTCCTGCCGATGTTCCGGTATGTCGTCGAGACCGCCCGGCGTTTCTACCTCTGCAACGGCTACCACCTCGATCAGCACGAGAACGGTGGGGACACCTGGTTCGAGCTGACGCTCTCCGACGCCTGGGTCTGGGACGTCTACCGCCCCACCCGGTTCGTGACCAGGGTGGCGGTGCGGACCTTCCGTGACGTCAACATCGAGGAGCTGAAGCACCCCGAACGCAGCTCCGACCCGCTGGGCCGGTTGACGGACTAAGGGTCGAGCGCGGTGACGAGGCTCTCCTGGAGGGACCCCAGGTAGTGCAGCACCGCAAGTGGCCACTGGGCGGGGTCGCTGGGGTTGGGGAAGGAGTCGAACGTGTCGTCGGTGACGCCGAGGCGCACCCCCATCGCAAGGCGAAGGTCCGTCAGGAGCACGAGCCAGGCCTCCTGCTCCTCTTCGGTCAGGGGACGGCGGTCCCCGGCATCGAGGTACTCGAGCACCCGCACGGCCGTCTGCCGCTTGTGGCCGAGGAGGTCGTCGCCGGCAAGCTCGCGGAAGTCGGCCTCGAGGGTGGGGTCATCCATGCTCGCCGAGGGGAACAGCCGGGCCATCACCGGGTCGCCCGGCTCGCGGTCGGCCTCGAGGAGCTCCACATACTCCCGGACGATGGCCTTGAGCAGTTCGCCCTCTTCCTCGGTGAGCGCCACCCGCACCTGACCCCGGCGACGCCGGAACAATGGGCTCAGGCGTCCTTGGTCATGGTTGCCCACAACCCATGAGCGTGCAGGCGGTAGACGTCCATCTCCGCCTTCTCCCGGGGGCCGGACGAGACGACGGCCCGCCCTCGATGGTGCACGTCGAGCATGAGCTTCGTCGCCTTCTCCCGGGAGTAGCCGAAGAGCTTCTGGAAGACGTACGTCACGTAGGACATGAGGTTGATGGGATCGTTCCATACGATGACGACCCAGGGAAACTGTGGTTCGGCGACCTCGTCCTGGTCAGGGCGGTCGATGGTCTCAGGCTTGGACGGCGCCGCGGACGTCATGCCCACAGCCTATCTTCATGGAATCGATGCGCAAGAACCCGGACGCACGAAGCGACGTGCAGAAAATCGGCGAAGACGCCGCGGCCGACCTGCTGGCGGCGGAGGGCTGGACGGTCCTGCACCGCAACTGGAGCCTGCGCCTCGGCGAGCTTGACATCGTTGCCCGGCGGGGTGGCTGCCTCGTCTTCGTGGAGGTGAAGGCCCGCCGGGCCCCCGCCTACGTCGATCCTGCGCTGGGCGTGGACTGGCGCAAGCAACGCCAGCTTCGCCGGGTCGCCGAGGCCTACCTCGCCCTCAAGCGACCCGTGTTCACGGACTGCCGCTTCGATGTCATGGGGGTGGTGGTCGGCCCGAGCGGGGTCGAGGTCACCCGCCTCGAGGCGGCGTTCTGATGGCGGCGATCCCCCCCGAGGCGCCCCTCAAGGCGCCGGGCGCCCCTCAAGGCGCCGGGTAAGACCTGATGGCGCCCCTCAAGGCGCCGGGTAAGACCTGATGGCGCCCCTCAAGGCGCCGGGTACCAGCGAGGCGCCGCCCCGGCGCCGGCACCGCGGCATCCAGTTCGTGGGGGCCGGCGTCAGTGTGCTGTTCCTGGGGGCCATCGTCCTGGTGATCCTGTCGAGCGGTCGCGTCCAGGGTTCCATTCCCGGCAGCGACTCGATCCTGTCGCTCGCAGCCATCCCTCCGGGCTTCCTGGTCGGGACCGCCGGGGGCGTCCTGCAGAGCCCGGACGGCAAGACGTGGCTGGCCGCCACCAACATCCCCAGGGAGCCGGTCTCTGTGGCGTCGGACGGCACCACGTCCTACGTGCTCGCCGGGGGCACCCTCAAGTCCACGCGGGACCTGCGCACCTTCGGGACCCTGGCGACCGGGGTGACCGGCACCGTGATCGCTCCGGGGCCGGACGGCACCGTCTACGTCGCCACGGGACGGTCGATCGACCGGGCGGCTTCCGGCGGGGCGCGGTTACCGCCGCTGCCGGGAGCGCCGGCGCCGGGGGTGTTCTCCATGGCCGTGGTGGGCGACCAGCCGGGCTCGGTCCTCGTCGGGGCCATCGGGGGGCTGTGGCGGACGGACGACGCCGGCCGCACGTGGGAGCGCATCCTCGGGACGCCGAGCCAGGCGGTCCTCGTCGATCCCTCCAACCCGCAGCGCATCCTGCTCGGCACGCCGGGCGGGGTGCTCGTGTCGGAGAACGGCGGCCTGCAGTGGCACCAGACCGAGATGCGCAAGGACGTCCACGGGCTGTCGCAGGCGGGCGGCAGGTTCTTCGCCGTCACCACGGAGCGGCTCGTCTACGGCTCCAACGACGGCATCAGCGGCTGGACGGCGTTCACGGGGTAGCTTCGAAGCAATTTCCCTCGAGTCGAAAACAGGCCACTTTTTGTCGGTGGTCCTCGCTATTCTCGACTCATGTTCGCAAAAGTATCCTCTCTTGCACTCATCGGCATGGAGGCACGGCCGGTCGAGGTTGAGGTCGCCCTCGATCAGCACCTTCCCGATTTCCAGATCGTCGGCCTCCCCAGCGCCGGGGTTCGTGAGTCCCGCCAGCGAGTCCGGGCAGCCGTCATCAACTCCAAGCAGGCGTGGCCGAACCAGCGCATCACCGCCAACCTGGCTCCCGGCGACCTGCGCAAGGAGGGCTCCCTCCTCGATCTGCCCCTCGCCATGGGCGTGCTGGCCGCCTCGGGCCGGCTCCCGGCAGAGGCACTCCGCCCGTTCCTCTTCCTGGGTGAGCTCGCGCTCGACGGGGCGTTGCGGCCGGTGCGCGGCGCGATCGCCGCCGCCCTCGCGGCGCGCGAGCTTGGCGTGCACAGCCTGGTGCTGCCGAAGGCCAACGCCCCCGAGGCGGCGCTCGTGCCCGGCGTCAAGATTGCGGGCGCCGCGAGCCTCACCGAGGCGCTGGCCATCGCGGAGGGGACGCTCGATGCCCTCACCACCCCGCCGCTCATCGGCGAGCTCCTGGCCCGGGCGGCGGCAGACGGGCCGGACCTCTCGGAGGTCCGGGGCCAGGCGCTCGCCCGCCGCGCGCTGGAGATCGCTGCGGCGGGGGGCCACAACCTCCTCATGGTCGGGCCGCCGGGCTCCGGCAAGACCATGCTCGCCCGGCGCCTGCCGGGCATCCTCCCGCCCCTCACGGTTGAGGAGGCGCTGGAGGTCACACATGTCTGGTCCGTGGCCGGGCTGCTCGCGGGAGGCGAGCCCGTGGTCACGGCCCGTCCGTTCCGGGCACCGCACCATCACGCCTCCGCTGCAGCCGTCATCGGTGGCGGCAGCCCCATGCCACGGCCGGGAGAGGCTTCCCTTGCTCATCACGGCGTGCTGTTCCTCGACGAGGTGCCGCTGTTCTCCGGCGCCGTGCTCGACGGCCTGCGCCAGCCCCTCGAGGATGGGTTCGTCACCATCGCCCGGCGGGGCGCCACCGTCCGGTTCCCGGCCCGCTCGTCGCTCGTCGCCGCCGCCAATCCATGCCTTTGCAGCCGGCGCAGCCAGCAGGGCGGGGTCTGCTCCTGTTCGGTTGGACGGCTGGAGGCCTACCGGGGGCGCCTCTCGGGGCCGCTCCTCGACCGCATCGACCTCCAGGTCGAGGTGGCGGCGCTCAGCGAGGACGAGTTGCTCCAGATGGAGCCGTCCGAGCCGTCCGGGGTCGTCCGTGCCCGGGTGTTGGAGGCGCGGCGGGCACAGCTCCGCCGGACGGAGTCCCTCAACGGGGCGGTCGCCGGCACCGACATCGAGGATGCCTGCTGCCTCGATGCCGGGAGCCGGGCCTTCCTCCGCAGTGCCCTCGCCGACCAGTACGCCTCGGCCCGCGCCTTCCACCGCCTGTTGCGGGTGGCCCGGACCATTGCCGACCTCGACGGCGCCGAGACCGTGGGGGAGGCTCAGATCGCCGAGGCGCTGGAGTTCCGGCGGATGGTCTGGCAGGCCTGATGAACCCCGAGCTGCAGAAGGTGGAGCGGGGCGGCGCCGGCTACCCCCCGCTGCTGGCCGAGGCGCCCGGTGCCCCCGCCGCGCTCTGGGTGTCCGGACGGCCGCTGGAACCGGCGCCGTACGTCGGGGTGGTCGGCACCCGGCGGGCTTCCCGCTACGGGTTGGAGGTCGCCACGTGGATGGCGCGCGACCTGGCGGCGGCCGGGGTGGTCGTGGTGAGCGGGATGGCGGCAGGGATCGACGCCGCTGCCCATCGGGGGGCACTGGCGACCGGGTCGACGGTTGCGGTGCTGGGCAGCGGCGTCGATGTCTGCTACCCCCGCTCCAACGCCGCGCTCTACGGCGAGATCGCCGAGCGGGGGAGCCTCGTGTCCGAGTACCCGCCGGGCACCACCCCCGCGCCATGGCGGTTCCCGGCCCGCAACCGGATCATCGCCGGTATGGCCCTCGGCGTCGTCATCGTCGTACGGCCGGGAGGTCTTCGCCGTCGCCGGCCCGGTCCACGCCTCGGGCTCCGAGGGCCCGCATGCCCTGGTGCGCGACGGGGCTCGGCTTGTCACGTCGGCAAGGGACGTGCTCGAGGACCTGGGCCTTGCCTCCCCCCAATCGGCCGCATCCTGGACGCAGGACCCCATACCGGCCCTGGTGGCGTCCCTGTCGCCGGACGAGCGCCACGTCCTCGGCGTCCTGCAGGCCGAGCCCCAGCTTCTGGACCGCATCGCCCGGCTGGCGGGCATGCCGGCCTCGGCCACGACCGCCGTCCTGTCCCGCCTGGAGCTCGCCGGCCTGGCCTCCCGCCACCCGGGGGCCCGCTTCGCCCGGACGGTCGCGGGCTCCGATCCTTCTCGGTGAGTTGAACCACGAAAACGGTGGTCGCCTGCACCCAGAAGCGGCAATCCGCGACCTGGCGGCCCACCAGCACGGCGTCTTTTCCCGGGACCAGGCCTTCGAGAGCGGCGTGAGTCGGCGAGTGATCGACCGGTGCCTCGCTGATGGGACGTGGGAGCTACGCCACCGGGGCGTGTACCGGCTGGCGGGCGCTCCCGCGACACCGCGCCAGTCGGTGATGGCGGCGGTGTTGTGGGGAGGGAATGGTGCGGTGGCTTCCCACCTCTCCGCCCGCAGGGCGGATGGACGTCCCCGAGGTCTCGGTGCCTCGGGATCGAATGAGTCGCCACCCGGGGATCGTCGTCCATCGGCCGTGCTCGCTGCCCGGGGTGGACCTCACCAGGGCGGACAACATCCCTGCGACCACGGTGGCACGGACCATCGTCGACCTGGCGGGGGTGCTGCCGGCCGACGCCGTCGAGGAGAACCTCGACTACGTCCTGTCCCACGGCTACGTGCCCCGACTCCGGCTCGAGTGGCGGGTGGGGGAGCTTGCCGCCAGGGGCCGGCCGGGCGTGCAGGTCGTCCGGGCGCTGCTCGACGCCCGGGCTCCCGGTGCCAAGGGACCCGAGAGCATCCTGGAGACCAGGCTGGGCCGGATCCTCTCGCGGTTGCAGCCGGTCTGGGGCTACGTCGTCATCGTCGACGGACGGGTGTACGTACTGGACTGCGCGTTCCTGAGCGTACTTCTGGCCATCGAGGCCGACGGCTGGGCAAGCCATTGCGGGCGCCTCCAATGGGAAGACGACCTCGCGCGGCAGAACGCCCTCGTGCGGGCCGGCTGGACCGTGCTGCGCTATCCGTCGAGGGTGATCGCGAACCATCCCGAACGAGTCGAGAGCGAGGTCATCGAGACAATGGCCAGGATCAGTGCAGGGCGCTGAGGACTGCGGCGGCGGCTGCCTGCATCCCGAGGAGGTTGGGGTGCAGCGGAGCCGCGGGCGACGCCGGCACGACCCCCTCGATCCACCGGACACCCATGGGCCGGCAGACGTCGTGGCCGATCGATGGGCTGTAGGTGTCGACGAAGGTCGCATCGTTGAGGTTGGCCTGAGCGGCGAGCATCCGGTTGAGCTGCTCCTCCACGCCCCGCAGGTAGGGCACGTCGCCGGCGGCGACGGGCGCCGACAGCGGGCAAGCCGGTCCGATGACGGGGAGGATGTCGAGGTAGCCGACGACGACCACCTTGGCGAGAGGTGATCGCTGGTGGATGCCCTGCAGCACGGCGGCCAGCCTGGGCGCCAGGGCGACGATCCTGGCGGCGAGGGCATCGGTCCCGCCTTCGGTGTAGTGGTCCTCGCAGGGGGCCCCGAGCGGGTTGAGGAGGCTCAGCTCCGCGCAGGTCCCGGCGATGCTGGCGAAGCCGATGTCGTTGCCCCCGATCGTGACGCTCACGAGGCGGGCGTCGGGGCCGAGGGCGTCGAACTGGGGGGGTACGAAGGTGTAGGGGTTCGTCTGCTGGGTCCCGGTCATGTCGTCGGTGGCCGCCCCCGAGCAGGTCGCATCCCGGAACGAGCTGAACTGCAGGGCGTCGGCGACGAGGGATGGGTAGTTGTGGTCCGACCGCTGGCATGCCGAGTGCACGTCGGTCGGGATCCCCGGCCCGGCCGCGTACGAGTCCCCCAGGGCGATGTAGGCGTTGGGGCTCGCGACCGCGGTGGGGACTGCGGCGGAGGCGCGCGACCCGGGGGTCGTGACGGCGGTGGAAGGGAGGGCTTCGGCGAGGACACCGACCACCGTGACCAGCAGGCTACAGATCCCCAGAAGAGCTTTGCGTCGTATGGCGGACAATCTCCTACCCCCCATCGTTTGTGCTGGACAACTCCACAGAACGCCTGCGGATCAGGTGATGTAGACGCCGTCCCGTCGATGGGACAGCCTGGCCGCACGATTGGGTCCCGACCCGGTCGGCGGCAATCGTGTGCCGTGGCGGAATGCAAGGAGGATGCGATCGTCGCGCCGGAGGCGCAACTCACGGCGGCGAGCCCCGAGGACCAGCGCTGCCGGGCAAGGTCGCATGCAGTCGACATCGTACGCGATAGTCTGTCGCCCGTGGAATACCGCACCTTGGGCAGGACCGGCCTGCGCCTCAGCGCCTACGGTCTCGGGGGCATGATGTTCGGCTCGTGGGGCAATCCCGACCCCGACGAGTGCACCCGGATGATCGACCTGGCCCTCGAGTCGGGGATCAATTTCATCGACACCGCAGACACGTACGGCTCGGGTGAGTCCGAGCAGATCATCGGCAGGGCCCTCCTTGGCCGCCGGGACGAGGTGGTCCTGGCTTCGATGTACAGCTCGATGAGCAAGGAGCGACTCGAGCGTGGCAACTCCCGCCTGTGGATCCTGCGGGGTGTCGAGGCCAGCCTGCGCCGCCTCCAGACCGACCACATCGACCTCTATCAACTGCATCGCCCTGACCCGCTGACCGACATCGAGGAGACCCTCACCGCGCTCGACGATCTTGTGCACCAGGGCAAGATCCGCTACGTCGGCACCTCCACGTATCCGGCCTGGGAACTGGTCGAGGCCTATTGGGTCAGCGAGCGCCGGGGCCTGGCCCGGGTCGTCTGCGAGCAGACCCCCTATTCGATCTTCGCCCGGGAGCCCGAGCGTGACGTCTTCCCGGTCACCCAGCGCTACGGCATGGGCGTGCTCGTGTGGAGTCCCCTCGCCGGGGGCTGGCTCACGGGCAAGTACCAGCGGGGCAAGCCCATCCCCGAGGACTCCCGTATCGCGAGAGCCGCCACCTGGGGTCCGAAGGGGGCGGCCCGCTATCACCTCGATCGCCCGGGCAATCAGCGCAAACTAGATCTCCTGGACAAGCTGGCGAAGGTCGCCGAGCAAGCGGGCCTGTCCCTCACCCATATGGCCGTCGCCTTCACGCTGGTCCACCCGGCCGTCACCACCACGATCCTCGGTCCGCGGACCTACGAGCAGCTCAAGGACCTCCTCGGCGGGGCGATGATCCACCTCGACCCCGACACCCTCGACGCCATCGATCGCATCGTCAGCCCCGGAACGATTGTCGAGCGGGCCGATCGGGGATGGAACCCCCCCTGGATGGCCCGCAGGTCCCGCCGGCGGGACCTGTCGACGCCCCCTCGCGTCCAGATCTGAGAAAACCCAGGCTGCAGGGGGTGGCAGGCCCCCAGGGGGTAGCGGAGGCATCTCCCGCCCTCTTTGTGTGGTGAACAGCGAGATGCATCGTTCATCATCCAAGAAGCTTGGCCAGCATCGGCTAGGAAGGTTCTTCCGTCTGGGTGTTTTATCGTTCCTGCCCCGGAAAGAATCACCCGTGGGCCTATCAAACGCTGGCCAGCGGCCTCTCACCTAGTGAGAATGGAAACGTGAGATTGGATATAATGGATGAGAACCCCAAAGGCCCGCAGTTGAGCGACGAGATCATCCTCGCCAGTCTCCGCGTGGCCGCCGCGATCCGGGAGCCCGTTCCGCCCTGCGTCCTCCAGGCAGCCCGAGGCGCCTTCGCCTGGCGACTTATCGACGCAGAGCTTGCCGAGTTGGTGGCGGACTCCGCCTGTTGTGAGTTGGCGTACGCTGGCACCCGGGGTGAAGGGCAACCCCGCCTGGTGACGTTTGAGGTACCGGGCGGCAGCTGCTTGGAGTTGGAAGCCGATTCCCACGGGGCGGCGATCCGCCTCCTCGGTCAGGTGGTACCGGCCCGGCCAGGGACGGCGGAGGTGCAGCATCTGGGGGGCAGCGTCGCTGTCGCCGTCGACGAGGTGGGCCGTTTTGCCGCCCACGGCATCTGCCCCGGGCCCATGCGGGTCAGGCTCCATCTGGTGGCGCCAGGCGCGACGGGCGGGCCAGAGCTCGAAATCGTGACCGCCTTGCTGACTGTGTAAGGTAGCCCGCAGCTCGCAGAAGGTAGGCAGCAGTGTGAGTCCCCAAGCCCGCTCGGCGGGCTTTTTTCTCTGCCCGGATTTCTTTGCGCGGCTTGTTGCCCGGAGCCCAGCAGCCAGACTTGTCAGGCGGCGGCGGTCAGGCGAAGGGGGGCTCCCAGCGTCGAAAGCAGGACGTCCACCAGGTCGCTGTCGAGCTGTGCGCCGGCGACCCGGTGCAGCTCCTGGACAGCAGTGGCAGGGCTGCAGCCGGCGCGGTACGGCCGGTCGGAGACCAGGGCATCGTAGGCGTCGGCGACCGAGACAAGCCGGGTCAACCAGGGCAGCGACGGCCATTCGTCCAGGCGGTCGTGGTGATGCGCCACCACGTGGACAATCTCGGGAGGTGCGAAGCTCCGGACCATGCGGGCTCCGCTCAGCGTGTGGCCCTCCATGATCTCGACCTCGGCCTCGGTCAGGGCGCCAGGCTTGTTGATGAGTGCGGTCGGGACGGCGAGCTTGCCCACGTCGTGGAGCAGCCCGGCGAGGTTGGCGGTCTGGCAGACCTCCGCCGGGGCCCCGAG
>WNFJ01650225.1_pt1 | contig 10544 bp, 8 predicted proteins | sample 5400461 | NCBI WGS metagenome assembly WNFJ01 (sample SAMN13153349, study PRJNA577476) | soil metagenome | isolation source: 115 cm saprolite on Douglas fir-dominated hillslope | place: USA:California | collected 2013-09-17
GTGTCGACGACTGCGCGCTGGACGAAGCGTTCTCCGAGGATGACTAGCGGAGTGCCTTTGGGTGCGGAGGCCGGTTTAGCCTTGGAGGCCGGCGCAGTGCCGGCAGCGTGGGACGACTTTGTTGCCGGAGTTGCAGCGGCGGCAGGTGCGCTGGGCGACGGAGCCGCGGCCGCCGGGCCATCAGAAGCCGGGGTTTCGGAAGCGGACGACGCGCTAGGAGGAGCGCTGGGCGCAGAGCTGCTACTTGGATTCACAGGCAGACCTGCGGCCTGTTTGCACTGATCGGACAGAGAGTCCTTATGCTCCTTGAGACAGGCCACGATTCGGCCCCCACCCGGTTGCACTCCCGCGCACAGCCTCTGCGCGTCGGAAGCGCACGCGGTGCGCGCGTCCGAAGCTTGAGGCGACGCGGTCTGCGCAAACGAAGTTTGCGGCCGAAGCAGAGACTCGGCGAGAATTGCGACGATACACAGGATTAACAACTTTCCGGACCTCGACATCGTAGGCTCCAGTCGCACGGAAATTAGTCGCAGTTAAATGCTGATCAACCGAAGCTTACTTTTTAACTCGCAAGAACAGCCGTGATTTTGAAAGTCTGCCCATGGATCAGGTTTGCTGAGGTATTTCTCTTCTGGAGAAACGCCTGCCTAGATATGAACCGATCGCCTTCTCAGCCTTGGCGGACGAACAACCAAGTTTCATCAGGACTTCTTTGGTTCCCAGGATATCGTTCTGCCAGCACTCCATCTCGATCTCAACGACGGAAGACAAGAACCCGGGGTCACCAATGAGGTCGTTCGAATTCTCGCCTTCCATCGTTCCCCCTAAACTACTTTCGCCGCTTCCAGATGACCTTGCAGCCGAAAACTTCGCAAGGCCCTTCGCCCCAACTTCGCCAGAAATCGGCAATCTACTGAGATAGCGTGAAGCTGAATGAGAATGCCTCAATTTTTTTCGACGAGTTCGACTGAAGTAGCAGTTCCCAGCTCGGCCGGGGCGTAGCTGCGCGCTGGGCTGTGGTAACCTAGGGCCAAATTCACGCGAATCCCCCGCGCGAACGGAGTCGTTTTTTGGAGCCATCCAAGGGCGAGATCACTCTGCTTCTGGCGAAATGGCGAGACGGCGAGCCCTCTGCCTTTGAGGAGTTGATGCCGCTTGTCTACCCGCACCTCAGGGAAGTAGCTGCCGCCTATGTGCGAAGGGAACGAAATCCAGACGTTCTCCAGGCCACGTCCCTCGTCCACGAACTCTACCTTCGGCTCTTGAACCAAAAGAAGGCGCGGTGGGAAGACCGCCAGCATTTCTACACATTCGCGGCCAAGGTCATGCGCATGATTCTCATCGATCACGCGCGAGGAAACCAGACGCAGATGCGCGGTGGCGGAATGGAGCACATCCCCCTGAGTGATGATCTGCCATGGGTCGAGGTCGGTAGCGCCGAACTGCTCGACTTGAACCGGGCCCTCGATGAGCTCGGCAAGATAGATCCGAACAAGGTGCAGTTGGTCGAACTGCGATATTTTCTTGGTTGCACCGCCGAAGAAACCGCCGAGCTGGTGCAAGTTTCCAAAGCGACTGTTGATCGCGACTTGAAGTTCATCAAGAGCTGGCTTTACCGGCGTATCCATCCCCGAGGCGACGGAGACAACGCAACAGTTGATGCATTGTGACAACAATTCTCGCAGTCTTCTTAAGAAGGACTTCCTCGGATAGGGCCGTGGCCTGAATGAATCACTCGACCGAAACCTTGCTTCGCATCGAGGCCATTTTCCACGAGGCGCTCGAGGCCACCGACGAAGAGCGGCCGGCAGTGATCGAACTCCGATGCGGCAACGACGCGTCTCTAGCCGCTGAGGTGCGTTCGCTTCTTGACGCCTGCAAAGCCGAGGCTTCGGCGACCGCGTCCCTCCACACAAGTGCAGTCAATGGCTCAAGTGGTGTGCCCTATCAGAAACGTATCGGGCCTTACGAGATTGACCGCCTGCTCGGACGTGGCGGCATGGGGGCCGTATATCTGGCCCATCGCGTTGACGGACAATTCGAACAGCAGGTCGCCATCAAGCTCATCGATTTGCCTCTGGCTACGGACGTCTTCCGGGAGCGGTTTCGCCTGGAACGGCAGATCCTGGCAGGGTTGCAGCATCCTTTTATTGCGCGGTTGCTCGACGGCGGTGTGACCGCGGAAGGCGACCTGTATCTTGCCATGGAATACGTGGCTGGAATCCCCATCCATCGATTCTGTGAAGCTCAGGGCCTTTCCGAGTCGCAACGCCTGGCGCTGTTCGTGCGGGTTTGCGAGGCGGTTCAGTTCGCTCACCAGAACTTCGTCGTACATCGCGACTTGAAGCCGGACAACATCCTGGTGGCGGAAGATGGCACGCCTCGGTTGCTGGACTTTGGGACCGCCAAACTGTTGTCTCCGTCCGTTGGCAAGCCGGCGAGTGAACTCACCCGGGAGGGCTTCCATTCCTTCACTCCACAGTATGCGAGCCCAGAGCAGGTGTTGGGAAACCCCGTCACAACTGCATCCGACACTTATTCCCTGGGCGTCCTTCTGTATCTCTTGCTGACAGGGACTCTACCCTACGAACTCAAAGAACTAACCATCGCGGAGATGTTGCGCGTGATATGTAACGAGCCTCCACGCAATCCCGCCGAAGCGGCTGGGCCAAATCGACGGCTCAACCTGGATTTGCAATCGATCCTCCTTAAGGCATTGCGCAAGGAACCTGCGGAACGATATCTCACTGCGGAACAGCTTGCTTCCGATATTCAGGCCTATCTGGATGGACGGCCGGTCGCTGCCCGCCAGGGCACCCTTCGCTATCGAGTTGAAAAGTTCACTCGTCGCCACCGGGCTGCTGTCGCAGGTGCGGCGCTGCTCGCCGCCACCTTGACGGCCGGGGTTGCTGGCGTGTTATGGCAGTCGCGGGTTGCCAACCTCGAACGGCGAAAGGCTGAGACTCGCGCCGAAGACTTACGAAAACTGAGCGATAGCTTGCTTTCGGAAATTGACGACGCCATTCAAAAACTTCCAGGCTCGACGGCCGCCCAACAATTGCTGGTGAGTACGGTGCTGGAACACCTGGGTCGCACTACCAAGGATTCCGCCCAAGACCCGCAGTTGCTCCTAGACGCGGCCAACGCCTACACACGCTTAGGCAATGTACAGGGGAATGTCTTTACCGAGCACACCGGGGATACAGAAGGAGCACTGGCAAGTTTGGATAAGGCCCTCTCGATTACCGGCGCTCTCATGCAGCAGCAGCCAAAAAATGCGGCGGTGAAACGCGCGTTCGCCTGGGCCCTGCAGTCGCGCAGCGAGGTTTTGTTCGGGATCGGCCGGACACAAGAAGCCGTGCCGGCGATACGCTCGGCGATTACAGCCTTCGATGATCTCGCAGCCCGGCCGGATGCTGGCGTGGACGCATTACTGGACTCCGTCGGCGCCCACACCAGCCTCGGCTTTGAACTGGGAATTCCCTATTGGCCCAGCCTCAGTGATTTCCAAGGGGCTTTGGCGGAATATCTAAAAGCTCGCGAACTCTACCAACGCGCTCTCGTCCTGGCTCCAGGAAATGTCCGCGTCTTACAAGCGCTGGCCAATAATCATAGGCTAATCGGGGCCGTGGAGATGCAAACCGACCCTGCCGGCGCCTTGCCGGAATTGCGTGCGGCCATCGATGGTATTAATTCGCTGCACAACCAAGCCAAACAAGTGATGGCCATCCGGCGCATGCAATCGGGCGCATTCGGACCGTACGCTGGAGCATTGATCGAGATCGGCCATTATCGCGAGGCACTCGCCGCCCTCCGGCAGGGTGAAATCATTTCCCGTGAACTCCTGGGCGCCGATCGAAAAAACATACGTGCGGTTCAAGACCTCCAGGCTGGGTTGAGCCGGGAATCAGAGTGCTATCAGGATCGTGCTGCAGGCATTTTCCCAGAAAAAGGGGCCGACCGCATAGCGGACGCGGAAAACGCTCTGAAGGTTTTATCCGAACAACGCTCCCTTCTCGAAGAGGTTCTGCGCATCGAACCGCATAACGGGAATTGGGAGTCGAAGTTGGGCATGGTACTGGTCGATATGGGCCGCCAGCAACGTGCGCTGCAAAGCCCGAAAGAATCGATGGAGGTAGCTCAGAAGGGGCTCGCCATACTGAAAGAGGTTGCGCGCCGTCCGGATGTGCAAGCCTATCAACTCTTTGACGCTGCAAACGGCCTGATCACCGTCGAGCCCGTGGAGTTGCGTGAACCGGATTTGGCGGTAAAGTACGCGGAGCGCATCGTCGAGGCAAGCTCTCGTCACAATCCTGAATTTCTGCTGACGTTGGCCGAAGCCTACCGTGCCGCCGCCCAATCTGCCAAAGCCCGGGCCGCGGCGAAAGAGGGATTGTCGCTGCTCCCGCCTGAAACCTCAGTAACGGTAATTTCCCGAGTGCGGAAGCTGCTGCATACACAGATAGACAAGTAGCCCCTATTCCGTCGCCGAGGGGCATGCTCCTTGCTTGCCCGAACCCGCCGTACGATACCGAACTCGGGCCACACCATAACGAAGAATGGAGTCCGCATTTCTGGAGCAATGCTATCGCTGCGTGAAAACCGACGGTGTACTCGTTTCTGTCATTCCGGTACACATTCGCGAGTTTCTATTAATGCGGTTCTTCTGTAGAACAACCTAGAAAAATAGCTCTCAATCGATCTCTGACACATTTTGGGAACTGCGAAGACACCGAACCCAGCAGGTGGATGTGCGGCTGGTAGCGCCGACCAATCGCGACCTCGAAAAGATGATGGAGAATCGCGAGTTCCGCCGCGACTTGTACTATCGGCTGAACGTATTTCCGATTGGCATCCCGCCCTTGCGCGAACGAGTCGAGGATATTTTCCTCTTGGCGCGCTACTTCACACAGAAGTACGGCCGCCGCATGCAGCAGCGAATCGAATCTATTCCCGCGGTGGCCATGAGGAAGCTCTTGAACTGGTATTGGCCCGGGAATATTCGTGAGCTGGAGAATTTCATCGAGCGTTCGGTGATCCTTACCAACAGTACGGTGCTGCAGGCGCCGATCACTGACCTAGGCCACAATGGCAAGTGCGCCCCGGTGGCGGACACGAGCGAAGCACATGAACGCGACGAGATTGTCCGCATCCTGAAACTCACAAGCGGGCGAGTAGGAGGGCCGGCCGGGGCCGCAGTCCCGCATGGGCCTCAAACGAACGACGCTGATCTCACGCATGAAGAAGCTGGGCATAGAAAAGCGCAAAGTGTCGTGATCCTAGAACAGGTGGCGAATCGAGCGGCCCTGCCCACGGAACCTGTGCATGAGCCTGGAACAATGGCGTATTCTGAGCCGATCAGGGGAAAAAATGAACGACTATTTTTATGTCGGCGCCATGCCTGTGCAGAAGATCCGTAAGTACGAGGCAACCCAATGACAAACACTTCCGGGACCAATGACAAACCCTCTGCCGGCGACCCGATTCCTCCCAAGTGCTCTGTCATCGAAGTACATGTAGGCGAATTGAAGCAGTTATTCAAGGCCATCGATCCTTCTCCATTTCGCGGCAAGGATCTGGACCCCAAAGCTGAGGCGCTCTACATGGCGACGACAACAGATGGCACCCAACTCAGCCCGTGCATCAATCTCTTCATAGAGTTGCTACTCGAGGAGCTTCCACGGTCAGATCAAGCGATGTTGCAGTGGTTCGTCAGCCGGAGAGCTTGCAACGCATTGCCAGAAGTAATTTGCCCTACTAGGATGTTGGGACTCGGCGGTGCCGGTGCATACATTCGACGTCAAGGAGGCATGTTGTGGTCCCTTTAGGAGCGCCCCTGCGTTTTCTCTGTGCTGGAGTTTTGATTTGCGGCGCGGCAATAGCTCTTCCGCAATCCGCATCGACTCTCCCTCCGAGCGCACCCGGCCAAGCGATTCCCGGCACCGGCGGAGTGAGTTCGTTCGCGGGCAGCGTTCCGGCAAAACCAGTTCCAGGGGTATTGCCGCTTTCGTTGCAGGACGCCATCGACCGCGGACTGAAACAGAATCTCGGACTGCTGCTTTCGCGGGCAGATACTCGCGCTGCACGCGGACAGCGCTGGGAACAACTGAGCGCTCTGTTACCACACGTGACGGCATCGCCTTACATTGAAGCCACAAAGCTTAATCTCACCGAAATCGGCCTCACAAAGTTTGGGGGAATCGTAATCCCGCCGTCCGTGGGGCCGTTTTCTTACTTTGACGCACGCGCCGCTGTGACCCAGTCCCTGTTTGACTGGAAGTCGATCAACGCTACCCGCGCGGCCAGCCAGAGTGTGAAATCGGCCGACTATACATTCAAGGATGCGCGTGATGTTGTCGTGTTGGCCGTAGGCTATACCTACTTGCAGGCCATCGCCGATGAAGCCCGCATTGAAACGGCGGAAGCGCAGGTCAGGACGGCGCAGGCGCTCTACGATCAGGCAATGGACCGGATAAATGCGGGCACGTCCCCGGACATTGATGGCCTGCGCAGCAAGGTCGAACTCCAGACCCGGCAACAGCAGTTGATCCAGGCGAAGAACACTTTCGCCATTCAGAAGCTGACGGTGGGGCGTGTCATCGGCTTGCCTCCCAGTCAGGAATTTGAACTCACAGACAAATCGCCTTATCAGTCACTCGAAGTCATCACCGTTGATGAGGCTATGAAACGCGCCTATACCTCACGCTCCGATTACCAAGCGGCCATGACCGACGTACGCGCGGCGGCTTTCTCCCGAAAGGCAGCCGTGGCTGGCTATCTCCCGTCGCTCTCGTTTAACGCGGATATCGGAGAAGGAGGGGCGCATCCCTCGACGGCAACCCAGGTGTACGATGTGCGCGGAACCCTCTCGATTCCCATCTTTCAGGGCGGCAGTGTTCATGGTGAAATTTTGCAGGCCGATTCCAGACTCGAGCAGAGCCGGGAGCGCCTCGACAATCTCCGGGCGCAGATCGAATCCGACGTGCGCACAGCGTTGCTGAACCTGCAATCGTCGGCGGAGCAGGTGAATGTGGCGCGCAGCAACATTGACCTGGCGGACCAAACGCTGGTGCAATCGCGCGACCGCTTCAGCGCGGGTGTTACCGACACGGTTGAAGTAGTGCAGTCGCAAGAAGCCGTCGCCAGCGCGCACGAACAATACATATCGAGTCTTTACAACTATAATTTTGCGAAAATTTCCCTGGTCCGAGCCCTGGGCATTGCCGATCACGGCGTCAAGGAATATTTCAAAGGAAAATGAACATGGCGGAAGAGAACTCATCTACTTCAGCGCCTGACACAGGCAGAGAAGTCGCGGCCGATTCCTCCCCAACACCGGAAAAGGCTTATACGCCAGCGGCACGCCGAAAGCGCCGCAGAAATCTTGTGATTCTGGTGATCGCCGTGGTGATCGTTGTCTCCGGCGTGTTCTTGTGGCGTTACTTGAGCAGTTACGAATCGACCGACGACGCCCAGGCCGATGTTCACCTCTATCCCGTCAGTGCGCGCGTTTCGGGGTACGTGATACGGGTCAACGTAAACGACAATCAGTGGGTTGAGAAGGGCACTGGACTGGTCGAAATCGACCCGACAGACTACCAGGTTGCAGTGGCACAGGCGCAAGCGAACCTGGCCAACGCCGAGCACACCGCCCAATCGCTGAATATCACGGTTCCGATTACTTCAGTGAATACTTCAAGCCAATTGGAGTTTGCCTCGTCCGGGATCGATGACGCCAGTGCTGGAGTCATTGCCGCCGAAAAACAGCTGACTGCCGCTCATGCCCAGCTCGAACAGGCTGAGGCGAATGACGTTAAAGCGCAAGATGATCTCCACCGCTATAAGTTACTCGTGGACAAGCGGGAAGTGGCCCCGCAAATCTACGATCAAGCATTGGCGTCGGCCAAGTCCAGCACCGCGACAGTAGCGGTAGCTAGCGCCAATGAGTCCGCAGCGGAGCAATTCATCCAGCAGGCCCGGAGCCGCCTCACGCAAGCAGCGGCGAACCACAAATCCGCGGAGACTGGGCCGCAGCAGGTGTTGTCAACCCGGGCCCGGGTGCGAGCCGCGATCGCGGATGTTGAGCAAAGGCGCGCGCTGCTTCAACAGGCGCAACTGAATCTTCAATACACCAAGGTCGTTGCGCCGGTCAGCGGAGAGGTGAACAAAACGGTTGTGGTTGGAATGAACGTTCAGGATGGGCAGCAGCTGCTTACCGTCGTGCCTCTCGATGAAGTTTGGGTTACCGCAAACTTTAAAGAGACCCAGCTCAAGAACATGCAAGTTGGACAAAGAGCAAAAATCCATGTGGATTCGACTGGCCAGACTCTAAAAGGCCACGTGGACAGCATCGCCGGAGCAACCGGTCCGCTGTTCAGTTTGCTTCCGCCCGAGAATGCGACCGGAAACTACGTGAAGATTGTCCAGAGGATTCCGGTGAAGATCGTTCTCGATCAAGGCGAGAACCGGGACAGACGCCTTCGGCCGGGCATGAACGTTGTGCCCGACGTATATCTCCACTGATTGTCGTTCAATGACTTTCGCTCAATGAGTTCGCTCTGAGTTCGATTACGAGTTTCGTTTAATGAGTCTTGCTCTGAATCCGGTTACGAGTTTCATTTAATGAGCTCCGCTGCGCTCACACTCGATCAGGATGTTTGGCGGCCCAGGTACAACCCTTGGCTGATTGCGGTTGTGGTGGCGCTCGCGGCCTTCATGGAGGTGCTCGACACCAGCATCGCTAACGTGGCCCTGCCGTATATGGCCGGAAATTTGGGTGCGAGCAACGACCAAAGCACTTGGGTTTTGACTTCATATCTGGTCTCAAATGCCATCATCTTGCCGATCAGCGGCTGGCTCGCAGGCGCGCTCGGGCGCAAGCGCTTTTTCATGAGTTGTCTCGGCATCTTTACTGTAAGTTCTCTGCTCTGTGGTGTAGCGCCGAGTCTAGGGTTTCTTCTTCTCTTCCGCGTGTTACAGGGTGCGGGCGGTGGCGGATTGCAGCCTATGGCTCAAGCCATTCTGGCAGACACCTTTCCGCCGGAAAAACGAGGCCTCGCTTTTGCTCTATATGGAATAACGGCCATCATGGCGCCCACGATCGGCCCTACGCTTGGCGGCTGGATCACCTTCAATTATTCCTGGCGCTGGATTTTCTTCATCAATCTTCCGGTCGGCGTGATCACCTGGTTTCTGGTGCGGCGCTTTGTTGAGGACCCTCCTTATATTAGCCGGCTCAAGGCGGCCGGGGTGAAGTTGGACTACATCGGTATCGCTCTGCTGGCCATCGGTGTCGGAGCGCTGCAGGTATTGCTCGACAAGGGCCAGGAAGATGATTGGTTCGGGTCGCACTTCATCACGACTCTAGTGGTGGTCTCGGCCGTGTGCCTGATTTCGCTGGTTATCTGGGAGTGGTATCAAAAGGCGCCGATCATCGACGTTCGCATGTTCAAGAACTTTAACTTCGCGTTCTCCAGCCTGATGATGTTTACCCTGGGAATTCTGCTGTTCAGCTCCCTGGTCCTGATGCCACAGTTCCTGCAGACGCTTGTGGGGTACACCTCCCAACTCGCTGGGCTTGCTCTTTCGGCGGGAGGCTTCGTCTTGCTCCTCGAAATGCCGATTATCGGTCAGCTGACTACAAAAATTCAGGCGCGCCGCTTGATTGCCTTTGGCTGGCTGGCGTTGTCGATTGCGATGTTTTATTCCACTAAGCGGATTGATTTGCAGATCAGTTTCGGTGCCGCTACGTGGCTGCGCATTGCGCAGGTGATTGGTTTGGGGTTCCTGTTTGTGCCGATTACGCTGGTCGCGTATATCGGGATCGCGCCGGAGAAAAACAACGCTGTAGCCGGAATCGTCAATTTCATGCGCAACATGGGAAGCAGCGTGGGAACGTCTTTGGTCACTACGTTGATTGCGCGGCGCTCGCAATTTCATCAAGCGAGGCTGGTGGAACATGTCAGAGCCGATAATCCTAATTTTATGAATTCGGCAAAAGGCCTGGCTCAGCATTTCGCTACCGCCGGTGTGGGCAAGCAAGAGGCGCAGGCCACCGCTTACGCGAGAATCTATCAATCATTGCAAGCGCAATCAGCGAGCCTGGCATACGTCGACACATTCATGGTTCTTTCCGTGGGCGCCGCGATCATGTTCTGCCTTGCTTTCGTTTTGAAGAAGAATGATCCGGGTGGCGGCGGTGTACGAGTTGCGGAGTAAGTAATTGAGTGCGATGCGGTCAATAACTAAGAGTCAGAGATTTATTCATGGAAATCAAGCTCATCCTTTCTCCTATTGACTTCTCAGAGTTCTCGATAAGGACGTACCGCTATGCGCTATCACTGGCCGAGCACTATCGAGCCAAGTTGGTGGCGCAACATGTCGTGGAGCTATCGCGGCATCCTTCCTTGGGCTTTGTTGCTTCTGGGGGACTCTATGATGAGTTCTGCAAGGCTCTTCACGAGAACGCCGAGCAGGAACTGCGGAATTTCGTAAAGCAGCACACTTACGGTCAAATTCACCCGGAGCTCGTGGTGCAACAGGGA
>WNFJ01289339.1_pt1 | contig 10542 bp, 7 predicted proteins | sample 5400461 | NCBI WGS metagenome assembly WNFJ01 (sample SAMN13153349, study PRJNA577476) | soil metagenome | isolation source: 115 cm saprolite on Douglas fir-dominated hillslope | place: USA:California | collected 2013-09-17
GGTGACCCGTCGATGTCTAATACTTTGATTTCTAAGACTTAGGCGTCTATGCTTTTGGGCTATGAGGCCGCCCCTCGACTCTTGGCGAAGGAGACTTAGATGACTGAGCCAATCGACTCGTTCCTGTCTGCGTGGACCAGCGCCGAGCGCGCGGGGGACACCGAGACGCTCGACACGCTCCTCACCGATGACTTCTACGGGGTGGGACCCCTCGGGTTCATCCTCCCCCGGCCCGCGTGGCTGGCCCGCCACCGCGGCGGCCTCGCCTACGAGAGCTTCGACCTCGACGAGGTCCAGACCCGGCGCCACGGTGAGGTCGCGATCGTCACCGCGCGCAACAACACCCGCGGCACGTACCAGGGTCACCCCATCCCAGAAGCCGTGCGCGCCACGCTCGTCATCGCTGGCGACACGGGCAGCACGCGGCTCGCCGCCATCCACATGAGCTTCATCGCCGGCACCCGTGGCGCACCACCCCTCCCGGGCGCCGCCGGCCCGCCAAGCGGAAGCGAGCACCGGTGACAGCGACCACCGGCGACGCGGTCACGCCACCCGCCGCCAGCGCAGCGCGCCGGCCGTCCAGCGCGCGACGGCCTTGTTCCCGCTGATCACCTTGACCTCCCTCAGCTGGCCGCTCTGAGGCCGGCCTGAGGGCCGGCTCTGAACGCGCGCACCACTGCCGGGCACCGGGCCGAGCCCTGCTGCCCGCGCCCGTGCCCATCTCGCAGCGATAACAAGGTGGGTACATGCCGGTGGCGGCGAAATCGGCGTCGGTAGAGTGGCACACACGATCCGTTGAATTTCGCGTGATGTGCACCAAAGGTGACGCCCGTCGCTGTGGAGTGCAGGTATGGACGGTAGCGCGGACCGGCCGGCCGTGGTGCCGCCCAAGGCCGGTGCCGGGAACCCCACGGACGGCAATCCCCCGCTGGTCGGGCGGCACGACGCGCTGCGCACGTTCGGGCAGGCGCTCGACGCGGCGAGCCGCGGCGTGTTCCAGTTCCTCAGCCTGGTCGGTGAGCCGGGTGCGGGCAAGACGCGGCTGCTTGGCGAGCTGGCCGCCGCCGCGGCGCGCGGCTATCGGGATCTCATCGCGCTGTGGGGCCGCGCGGCCGAGTTCGAGCAGGAGATGCCGTTCGGCGTCGTGGTCGACGCGCTCGACGACCATGTCGAGGACCGCGGGCCTGACCTGCTCGACCGGCTCGGCGCGGAAACGGCCCGGCTGCTCGCCTCCGTGCTCCCATCGGTCCGCGCCGCGGCGTCGCCCGGGCCCGGCGATGCGCCCGCGGCAGCGGGCACCCGGCGCGATCTGACCGGCCGTTACCGCCTGTACCGCGGTGTCCGGCGGCTGCTCGACGAGCTGGCCCGGCCGCACGGCCTGGTGCTGATTCTTGACGACGTGCACTGGGCCGACGACGCCTCCATCGAGCTGCTCGACCATCTGGTCCGTCATCCGCCGTCCGGCACGGTGCTCGTGGCCATCGCCTATCGTCCGGCCCAGGCCTCGCCGCGGCTGGCCGCGCTGCTCGCCGACGCCGGCGGCCGCCAGGTGCCCGTGGGCCCGCTGACCCTCGCGGAAGCGGGGGAGCTTCTCGGCCCGCAGATGAGCCGGCCACGCTGCCAGGCGCTGCACGAGGCCAGCGGCGGCAACCCGTTCTACCTGCAAGCGCTGGCCCGGATGGATCAGGGCGGCGAGGTCGCCGGCGGCACCGGCGAGGCGCTGCCGCCCGCGGTGCGGGCCGCGCTGCAGCTCGAGCTGACCGGCCTGTCACCGGACGCGCTGCTGGTGGCGCAGGCCGCGGCGGTGGCCGCGGACGAGTTCGAACCGGCCCTGGCCGCGGTGGCCGCCGAAGTGACCGAGGACACCGCGCTCGCCGCGCTCAACGAGATGGCCGCGCGTGACATCGTCCGGTCGGCGTCGGCGGGGCGGCTGCGGTTCCGGCACCCGCTGGTCCGCCGCGCCACCTACGACTTCGCCGCGGCGGGCTGGCGGCTCGGCGCGCACGCCAGGATCGCCGCGCACCTCGCTCGCGTCGGCGCGCCCGCGGCGCTGCGCGCGCACCACGTGGAGCGGTCGGCGCCGTTCGGTGACCGGGCGGCCGTCGCCACCTTGCTCGAGGCGGCCCGCGCGGTGTCGGCGCAGGCACCCGCCACCGCGGCGCACTGGCTGGAGGTGGCGCTGGCGCTGATGCCAGACGAGACCGCGGGCGCAGCCGGGCCGGCCGGCCCTGACCGGCACGTGGAACTGCTGCTCGAGGTGGCCAGGCTGCGGGCGGTGAGCGGCCAGCTCACGGAGGGCCGTGAGGCGGCACGGGAGGTGCTGCGGCGCCTTCCGCTCGGCGATCACGCCCGGCGGGCACAGGCGGCCCGGTTCTGCGCGCTGATGGAGCGCCAGCTCGACCGACCGCACGAGGCGCGCGCCGTCCTCCTCGCCGAGCTGCGCCGGATTCCCGATCCGCAGTCCGCGACGGCCGTGCCGTTGCGGACCCGGCTGGTGGCCGAGAGCCTGATGCGCGGCGACATCCGGGCCGCGCAGGCGGTTCTCGATCTCATGCCGGAAGGCGCCGGCGTCGTCGAGCCCGCCGTCGCGGTCGCGATCGCGGCGCTGCGGCCGCTGCCCGCCTACGCGTCGGGGCGGATCGACGACGCGGCACGCTACATCGAGGCGGCTGACCAGTTGCTCGCCGCCGCGCCCGACGATCATCTCGCCGAGTGGCTGGACGCCATCGCCTGGCTGTGCTGGACGGAGACCGTGGTGGGCAGGCACCGCAGCGCGCTCGCGCACTTCGACCGGGCGGTCGCCGTGGCCCGCGGCACCGGGCAGAGCTACATCATCAGCAACCTGCTCGCGGGGCAGGCTCAGGTGCTGACCATGCTCGGCCGGCTGACGGAGGCGGCGGCCGCGGAGGAGGCCGCCGAGGTGGCGCGCCTGCTCGGCTCGGGTTCGCAGCTTGTCTTCGCGCTCACCCAGCAGTGCCTGGCGGCGAGCTGGTCCGGTGGCGCGGAGACCGCCCTGCGGCTGGGCGAGCAGGCGGTGCAGACCGGCACGGACAGCCGGGAATGGGCCGGTGCGCTCGCGCGGTACGCGCGGGCGATCGCGCTGATCAACGCGGGCCGCCGCGACGAGGGCGCCGCCACGATGCGGGAGGCCTGCGACGACTTCAACCGGCCCACGCTCGATCAGCGCAGCCTGCTGTCGGCCTGCGAGCTCATGGCCTATGTGGAGGCGGCCGGCGGGCGGCCCGAGCAGGCCAGCATGTGGGCCGGCCGTGCCGCCAAGGTCGCGCGCCCCAGCCTGGAGGTCAACGTCGCGTTCGCGGCGCTGGCCCGCGCGCACGCGCTGCGCGGCCCCGACCCGGCGGCGGCGGTCGCGGCGGCCCGCCAGGCCACGCAGATCTTTGCCGACGCCGGCCTGCTGATCGACGCGGGCCGGGCCGGCCTGTGCGCGGGCCTGGCCTGTGCGGCCGCGGGCGAGCGCGACCAAGCGCTCACCGAATTTCGCGCGGCCGCCCGCACCTTCGCCGCGTGCGGCGCCCACTCCCTGCACGCCGCCACCGTCCGCGAGCAGCGCCGGCTCGGCGCCCGCGTACCCGCACCGGGCCCGGCGAGCCGGACCGCCGACCCGGACGGCCTCAGCCCGCGCGAACTCGACGTGGTCAGGCTCGTCGCCGAGGGCCGCACCAACCAGCAGATCGCCGATGCGCTGTTCGTCAGCGTCCGGACGGTGGAAACCCACCTGGCCCACGTCTTCGCCAAGCTCGGCGTCACCTCGCGGACCGGCATCGTGAACGCGATCAGCCAGCGCTCGTAGCCCCAGATCGCCGGCCCGGCGCAAGGGGCCCGGCGCAGGGGGCCCGGCGCAGGGGGCCCGGCGCAGGGGGCCCCAGCCCGGCGGCCGCGAAGTCAGGGTTTACCACGATGCGGCGCGCCCGGCGCGGCCTGCATCGTGATAGCAGGCAGCGGCGCTTGAGGACGCTGGCAGACGCGCGCGAAGAAGGGAGGACGGATGACGAGCCGCATCCCCCGATACACCCTCGACGGCGTGACGGACGCCGAGGTGTCCGTGCACCCCTTCGCGACCGAGGACGGCCTCGGGCTGAACCTGACACGGTTCCACCGCGCCGACCGCGGCGACGTCGTCCTCGTGGTGCACGGCATGACGTCCTCGAGTGACCTGTTCATCATGCCCGAGCACCGCAACCTGGTGACCTACCTGCTCGACAACGGGTTCACCGACGTCTGGACGGTCGACTTCCGGATGAGCAACCGCTTTCCCTACGACACCGAGACCCACCGGTACACCCTGGACGACATCGCCGACTACGATCATCCGGCCGCGCTGCGCGAGATACGCAGGCACGTCGGGACCAGCCGCGTGCACGTCGTGGCGCACTGCCTCGGCTCGCTGTCGTTCATGATGAGCCTGTTCGGCGGCAAGGTGACCGGCGTGGCCAGCGTGATATGCAACAGCGTCGCGCTGACCCCGCGGGTGCCGGCCTGGTCGCGGCTGAAGCTGAGCTACGGGCCGCCGCTGTTCGAGTACCTCTTCGGTGTCTCCTACCTCGACCCACGGTTCGCCGCCAGCCCGCTGCTGACCCGCGACTGGCTGCTCTCGCGGCTGGTGTCGCTCGGTCACCGCGAATGCGGCGTACGCGAGTGCCACCTGCTGAGCTTCATGTGGGGCAGCGGTCACCCCGCCATGTACGAACACGACAACCTGCTGCCCGTCACGCATCAGCGGATGGCGGACATCTGCGGCGCGTGCGGAATGAACTACTACCGGCATCTCCGCAAGATGATCCAGGCCGGGCACGCGGTGAAATGTGATCCAGGCGACCCGCGTCACGCCGACCTGCCGGACGACTATCTGGTGAACGCGGCCGAGGTCACGACGCCGATCCTGCTGCTGACCGGCGACCACAACCGCGTCTTCACCGACTCGAACATCGTCTGCCACCGGCTGCTTTCAGATATCGCGCCGGTCCGGCCCGAGCTTGAGATCGTCCCCGGTTACGGGCATGTGGACACGATCATCGGCAAAGACGCACATCTCGACGTGTTCCCGCGGATGCTGCAGTTCCTGAAGCGGCAGGCGGCCTGACATGGCGGGCGCAGCGATGTCAGGGACCGAGCACGCGGACGCGGTGGTGATCGGTTCCGGGTTCGGCGGTTCGGTGGCCGCCTACCGGCTGGCCGAGGCCGGCCTGTCGGTGGTGCTGCTCGAGCGCGGCAGGGCGTACCCGCCGGACAGCTTCCCGCGCACGCCGGCGCAGATGAGCAGGGCGTTCTGGGATCCGCGCGCCGGGCTCTACGGGATGTTCGACGTATGGCGCTTCGCCGGATGCGATTCTGTGGTGTCGAGCGGCCTGGGTGGCGGCTCCCTCATCTACGCGAACGTCCTGCTGCGCAAGGACGAGCACTGGTTCGTGCAGGCCGATCCGCTGCCCGGCGGCGGGTACGAATCCTGGCCCCTGACGCGCACCGAGCTCGACCCGCACTACGACGAGGTCGAGCGGATGATCGGCGCCACGCCCTACCCGGTGGAGCTGGCCCCGTACGCGGCGACGCCGAAGACACACGCCATGCAGGACGCGGCGGCAGAACTCGGCCTGAAGTGGCAACTGCCACCGCTCGCGGTCAGCTTCGCGCCCGCGCCGGGCGCGGCGCCCGGGCCAGGGCTGCCGATCGCGGACCCGGATTACGGAAACCTGCACCACCGGCAGCGCAGCACCTGCCGGCTGTGCGGCGAGTGCGACATCGGCTGCAACATCGGCGCCAAGAACAGCCTGGACTTCACCTACCTGTCCGCGGCCAAGCACCAGGGCGCGGACCTGCGGACCTGGCACGATGCGCGGGCCATCCGGCCACGGCCGGGCGGCGGCTACGAGGTGGACTACGTCAGGTACGACCCAGCGGACGAGGGCAATCCTGGCGGCACCTCAGCGCGGCCGTTAAGGACAATCGCTTGTGACCGGCTCGTGCTCGCGGCGGGGACCTACGGCACGTCATACCTGCTGTTGCGCAACCAGGACCGGTTCCCTGGGCTCAGCGCGGCGCTCGGCACCCGGTTCTCCGGCAACGGAGATCTGCTGACCTTCCTCGTCCACGCCAGGGACCGCAGCCGTACCCGGCTACTGGACGCCAGCCGTGGGCCCGTCATCACCAGCGCCATCCGCCTGTCCGACGAGCACGACGGCGCCGCGAGCGGAGGGCGCGGCGCCTACATCGAGGACGGCGGATATCCGGCCTTCGTCGACTGGCTGGTCGAGGCGGCCGACATGCCGCACGACACACGGAGGGCCGCGCATTTCCTGCTCGAGCGTTTCGGTGCCCTGATGAAGCACGCTCCCGACACCCACCTGTCCAGTGAGATCTCCGAGCTCATCGGCGCGGGCGCGCTGTCCGTCAGCTCGCTGCCGCTGCTCGGCATGGGCAGGGACGTGCCCGACGGCGTCCTGCGGCTGCGCGACGGGCGGCTTGACGTGGTATGGAACACGGCCACGAGCGAGGCGTACTTCGAGCGGGTGCGCACGACCATGCGGCGGATTTCGGCCGTGCTCGGCGCCAGGTGCGTGGACAACCCCATGTGGTTCCGTAAGCGCGTCATCACCGTGCACCCCGTCGGCGGGGTACCGATGGGGCGCGACCCGAGCGCCGGGGTCTGCGATCCATACGGCGAGGTGTTCGGGTACCCGGGGCTGTACATCGCGGACGGCGCGGCGCTGCCCGGGCCGGTCGGCGCCAACCCGTCGCTCACGATCGCCGCCCTGGCCGACCGCATGTGCACCCGGCTGCTCGACAGCCGGCCGGCGGCGACGGCCGCTGCAGATCCGCCCGGCGCCGGGGCGGCGCCGGACCCGGGGAACGGCGCGGGAGCGGTGAACGGCGTGGGAGCGGGCCGCGCGCGGACGGGGGACGGCGCCGCGGCGGGGGACGGCGCCCGAACGGGGCCCGGCGCCGCGACGGGGAACGGCGGGGCGCGGCGCCGGGCCGGGCGGACGTCGCTGTCGTTCAGCGAACAGATGAGCGGGAGTTACGCCGCGGGTGTGAGCAACCCAGGACCCGTGGACATGGTGAGCCGCGTGCGCCAGGAGCCGCTGGCCTTCCAGCTCACCATCACCGCCGACGACGTGGAGCGCTTCCTGGATGATCCCGAGCACCCCGCCCGGGCCGAGGGATGGATTGATGCCGCAAGCTTCGGGGGCCGGCGTCCAGTCCAGCGGGGCTGGTTCAACCTGTTCGCGCCGGCCGGCGTGTCGGACCGCCGCATGATGCGGTACCGGCTGCATTTCGCCGACGGCGCGGGCCAGCCCCGCACCCTCTCCGGATGGAAGAACGTCTGGCACGGTCCGCTGACGCACATCTGGCCGGACACCTCGACGCTGTACTTCCGGTTGCTCGAGGGCCACGTGGCCCAGGGCGGGGACGACGGGGCCGGCATCCTCGGGGCAGGAACGCTGCACATCCAGATCGCCGGGTTCGCGCGGCAGCTCGCCACGTTCCGTACCTCCGGGCCGCACGGCACGGTGGCGCTCGAGCGCTTCGGCCGGTTCTTCGCCGGCCAACTGTGGGACGTCTACGGGCCGCAGCGCAGCAAAGGCTAGAAGCTGGCTCGTTCGGGGGCCTGGTCGGGGGCCTCGCCGCAGCCGTGGTGGCCAAGCCGCCACAGTTCAGGGCGGGCCGGAGTATTTGGCCGCCGCCGCGTTCGCGGTCGGGCAGAGACCCTCCGCGCGACCGCACGCCTGCACGTCGCAGAGCCGGCAGATCCAGGCTCCGCCGTTCTTGCCGTTGACGACGGTCACCATGATCTGGGAGATCAGCTCATGCAGGCTGGCCCGCTGCGCGGGGGTCAAATCCGCCAGGCTCGAACGCAGCAGGCCGGTCCGGGCCGCGGTGACCCGGTCTGCGATCTTCCGGCCGCGCGCGGTCAGCGCCACGGACCGTTCACGGCGGTCGGCTCCCGGCCCGCGCGTCGCCAGCCCACGCTGGGCCAGCCGGTCGACCAGGCGCACCGCGCCGGACGGCGTCAGCCCCAGCACGTTGCGCAACTGGTCGATCGTCGGCTTGCGCAGGAAGTGTTTCAGCGCCGACAGGGCCGATATGTCGGAGGCGGTCAGGCCCGACGCCGCGGTCATTTCCGCGGTTGCCATGTCCGTGAGGACACCGGCGAACGCTCCGAGCAGGTTCGCCTGCTGCTCCAGAGTGCTCACTCGAGCGTGTAGCTGACCGTCAACGGCATGAACGGGTAGTCGGCCGAGGTCGACACGCTCTCGACCGTCGCGGACAGTCCCGCGAGATCGCCGGTCTGGGATCCGTCGATCACCGATGCCGCCATCCGCGCCGTCGACCCGTCGTAGGTTCCCTCGCCGCGCAGCACGAACGTGCCCGATTTTCCGCCGAGGTTCCCGGTCAGGCGCATGAGCGTTACGTAGGAGCTCGTGCCGTCCGGCCGGTAGTACAGGAGAGCTTCGAACGAGCCCTCCGTGATCGCGTCGGTTGTCGCCGCACCGGTTGCTGTCACATCGGTTGCTGCCGCATCGGTTGCTGTCGCGTCCGTGCCGCCGCCGACGACGACATCGGCTCTGGTGAACCTGCTTCCGTCCGCAAGCTCGCGGTAGGGCCGTTCGTCCCACGAGGCGATCTGCAGCTTGGTTTCGAAGGTGTCAGCCATAGTCAAAAGATATGTGTGACTCACTCATATGTCCAGGATGGAGCCCGCCCACGCGGTGGGGCGATCGGTGGGAACGTGACCACGGCTGAGGTATTTTTCCCGGTTCGCGGTGCTCATCTCAACAGAAGCCGAATGAGCCGGTCGTTGCCTGCGCTGGCTCAGGCTCGACGGAGGTCGCCGTGGATGCCTGCTGGAACTCAGACACCCTGCCCCGGTTCGTGATCGCGAGTCCATCCGGACTGCGGGGGACGGTGCTCGTGCTGACGGCCGACCGCCTCGTGCTCGGGCGCGGGCTGGGCTGTGACCTGCGCCTGGACGAGTCGCATGTCAGTATCGCGCACGCCATGTTGTCCCGTTCAGGTGCGCAGACCACCGTACGGGACCTGGGATCCACGAACGGCACGCTCGTCAACGGCGTCCGTATCGCAAGCGCGCGTGTTCTGCAGCACGGTGACGTCCTGCGGTTCGGGACCGTCGAAGCGCGATACGAGGAGCCGTCAGTATCCGCGGCGCCGACCGCCGGGGTGCCTGCGGTGTGGTCCCCGAGCGCACAATCGCGTGGCGCGGCCGCGCCGCGCGTCGCCCGTCCGCTCGCCACCCCACCGCTCGTCGCCGCCCCATCACGCGCAGCCTCACCGCGCGTCGCCGCGCCACTCGCCGCCGGGCCACTCGCCGCCGGGCAACGCGCCGCCGCGCCGCACGACGCCCCACTTGGCGCCGCCGCACCGCACACCGCCACGTCGCTCGCGGTCCTGGGCGGTAGCTACGCGCGATTCGACATCACCCGCCAGCCCGCCGCACCCGTTGCACCTGCCGCATTCGCCGCATCCGCGATGCCGGTCGCACCGGTCGCACCCGTCGCGGAAACTGCGCTCGCCGCACCCGGCCGCGACGCCGCAGGCAGCCGGTACGACGAGGACGCGGAGCAGATCATCGAACAGCAGGCGAGCCGGCTGCGCTGGGTCGCCGCTACCGGCTCGCGCGCCCGCAGGCTCGCCGCCATCGGCTTCGTGGTGTTCGCGCTCGGCGCCGGTATGATCGCCGGGCTCGCGCTGCACTTCGCCGCCCAGGTCAACACCACCGTGGCGGCCGCGGCCGCGAACCCAGGCGCCGAACCGAAGGCGCCGTCGATGTTCGGGCCGGCCATCGGCGGTGTTCCCGTCGGTGCCCTCGGCATCGCGGTCGCGCTCATCGGCGTTGTCGTCATGATCGTCGGCATCGTGCCGCACCTCACCGCCACGTCCGCCGACCGGCCGCCGGCCAGAAGGCCAGCACCCGGTCGTGGCCCTCAGGCGGCGCGTCGATGACGTTCAGGGCAAGCCTGGTACCGGAGGCTCGCAGGGCTCCCGGCCGAGGAAAGCGACCGGCCGGGCACCCGGGCTGGCCAGCGGCGACAAGGCCACCAGCGGCGCGAACCTGGCGGGCCGTCGTCATCGCGCGCCCGAGCAGGCCGGGCCCGCCGCCCGGCGCCTGCGATGCCGCTGATTCAGTCATCGCCCCGGGCGCGAGCCGCAGCGGCCCAGCAGTGGCAGCGGCCCAGCAGCGGCATCGGCCCAGCAGCGGCATCGCCCGCAGCCCCAGACGCCGCCGCAGCCAAGCAGTACGCCGCGCCTCAGCGGCAGCCGGTTAGGGCTCTGCCCGCCCGGGGGGCCGACCCCCCGGAACCCCCGGATGCGTCGCAAGCGACGCGCCTCACCGCGTTAGGGAGATGTGGTGGTGAACCGGTGCTCACCCGCCACCGACGCAGCGGCGCGGTGGCGGCACGAGCCGGACCAGCGCTCCATGATCATGATCGTGGGCGCCGTGCTCGCGTGAACCTGTCCGGTAAGTTTGGGCCGCGGGGCACTGCGGCATCGGGGATTTGGCCGCGG
>WNFJ01289561.1_pt1 | contig 10542 bp, 14 predicted proteins | sample 5400461 | NCBI WGS metagenome assembly WNFJ01 (sample SAMN13153349, study PRJNA577476) | soil metagenome | isolation source: 115 cm saprolite on Douglas fir-dominated hillslope | place: USA:California | collected 2013-09-17
CGACGGTAGGATGTCGACCCCATGGCTCGACCAGGAGTAGCCCGGCGCGGCTTCGGCGAGGGCTCGATCTACCCGCGCGGCGACGGCCGCTGGGTTTCTTATCTACGTATGCCTGACGGGCGCAAGAAGTTCTTCAGCGGTCGGACGCGCGAAGTCGTTAAGGAACGCCTCGCCGAGGCTCAACTGCAAATGCAGGTTGGACGGCTCGTCGTTGGGCGAGACCAGACGGTGGCTCAGTACCTCGAGCGATGGCTCACCGACGCCGTGGTCCACAGTGTCCGTCCCAAGACCTATGTGAACTACGAGCTTTGCGTTCGCCGCCTCATGCCCCACGTCGGCCGGATGCGGCTTCGCGTGCTGGCACCCGAGCACATCCAGCATGCGTTGGGCAAGTTGCTTGATCGCGGCCTGTCGGCGCGAACGGTGCGCCAAGTCCACATGGTTCTGCGCTGTGCGCTCAAGCAGGCCGTTCTCTGGCGGCTTTTGGCGAGCAACCCGAGCGATGCGGTGAAGCCTCCTCGTGCCGAGCGCAAGGAGATGCGCACGCTCACAGAGGACGAGGTCCATCGACTGCTGGCGGCGACTTCTGGAACGCGCCACCACTCGTTGTGGATCTTCCTGGTCACGACCGGAGTTCGTCTTGGTGAAGCACTCGCCATCAGGTGGGCCGACATTGACCTAAACGAAGGTCGCGTAACGATTCGACGCGCGCTGCAGCGTCAGCGCGGAGCCGGATTGGTGTTTGTTGAGCCCAAGTCAAGCCGTGGCCGGCGAACGGTGTCCCTTCCTCCCGAAACCCTGGAAGTGTTGGCACAACAACGACGGGATCTGGATCGCGAGCGAGTAGAAGCGGGAGAGCGATGGCAAGAGAATGACCTGGTCTTCCCAAGTCCCGTCGGCAGACCGAGAGACATGACTTATCTGTCCTACACATTCCACCGGGGGCTGGAGCGTGCCGGCTTGCCGCGTTTGAGGATTCATGATCTTCGCCACACTGCAGCTACTCACCTGCTGAACAAGCATGTGCATCCCAAAGTGGTCCAGGAGCTGCTCGGCCACTCGACGATCGCCATCACGCTCGACACCTACAGCCACGTCATGCCCGCGCTGGCCAAGGAAGCCAGTACCTACATGTCCAGCCTGCTTCCCGTCTCCGTCGTGCCCGCCAACGTTTCACTTCAGTCTAACCACGGGAGGCGATGAAAGGCCTGTCCTCAACTAAGCAACTCCACGGGTGCTCCTTTGCTGGCCAAGTGCCACCACGAATGTGGACCTGCATCCACACTTGCTCGGATAGCATTTGGACGCAATGAAGTCTGCTGCTCGACTTCCCGTCAACCCAGCAGCCAAACGAACTCGGGTTGGCAGAATAGTTAACCCCTGGCCACCACCGAGGTCCTCTCGGATAGCCCACTCCACGCCGCTCGGTGCGACCTACCATGGTTTGGCAGAAGACGTCCTCGCCCATGACCTGATCCCTTATCAGGGAAAGGTGGATCTAATCCTGACGTCGCCACCCTTTTCTCTGAATCGCCAGAAGAAATATGGCAATAAGGTCGGTGACGAGTACCTCGAATGGCTTGCGCAGTTCGCGCCGACTTTTCGCAGATTGATCAGACCACGTGGCTCCATCGTGATTGAGATGGGCAATGCCTGGGAACCCGGCCGGCCGGTCATGTCCACACTGAGCCTTGAGGCCCTGCTCAACTTCATGAAAGCCGGCAAGCTCCTTCTGTGCCAGCAATTTGTCTGGAACAATCCTGCCCGCCTACCGACTCCAGTCCAGTGGGTAAATATCAAGCGAGTGAGGGTGAAGGACGCATTCACTCATATCTGGTGGATGGCACGCTCTGCGAACCCCATGGCTAACAATCGCCGGGTATTAGTGCCTTACAGCGATTCGATGCTAAAGCTGCTCAAGAATGGTCATTACAACGGCGGTGCTCGGCCATCAGAGCACGACATCGGCCTGAGCTCGTTCCTCACCGACAATGGAGGAGCCATCCCCTCCAACGTCCTCACTCTGGACAATACCCAGGCCAACCTTGCTTACCAAAACTTCTGTCGCGAACACGGCATAAAGCCCCACCCTGCACGGATGGCTCCGGGCATCGCGGAATTCTTCATCAAGTTCCTTACAAGGCCTGGAAATCTCGTGTTGGATCCATTTGCGGGAAGTAACACTACCGGTGCCGCCGCCGAGGCATTGGACCGCAAATGGCTGGCAATCGAGCCCGAAACTGAATACATCAAGGGGAGCAAAGGGCGTTTTCAAAGGGCCGACAAAAAACAGTTCCGCTAGCCAGTTCTTAGGCTACTAATACTCCGAGTCTTCGATCGCCGCGTCGACGTCTGGGTAAATCGCCGCGATGACGGCCTCTGCCAAGCGCTCCAATTCCTGCTTTCGATATTTCTCGTCAGGCTTAGGTGATGCCGATTGCTCGGCATGATGCTGCAGCCACAGCCCACAGGCCACAGGGAACTGATAACGGTCGCCGCCGGTGCTTATGGCCTCCGGAGTCATCCTCGAACCGGACAAGGCCTTGTCGAGAGGCTCGAAATTCCGGTTCACCCAAATGATCGTTCCCTCTACGTCCTCGGGCACGTATTCCACAGCGCGACCGTCCATTCCGTCGTGGGCGGCCCAGTTGTCCCTAAAAACCCATCGGACGTCGGGACCGGTGTCCGGCTCTTCCTTCGTCTTTGATTGCTGCGCGGGAGGTCGGTCTGCGACGGTAATTGCAGCGGCATCCACTAGCGTGCCGTTGGCGGTTGTCAATTCGACACGCAGGCTGAATACGCCCGGCGACGCGTCCTCGTCGGCAGTAAACAGCCATCGACACTTTCCTCCTAGGAGCTCTGAGCGCGATGTCAACCGAAGACCTGTGCCGGGATTGCGACCCTCCCAAAACAGAGTCAGCTCGTCGTCGTGGCGCGGCAGATATCCGTTTTTGGCATCGATCTCAACCCAAACGTATGCGGTCGCACCACGGTAGATACGGAAGGACTCGGACTGGAAGCGCAGGTAAGTTGGCACATTGTGCAGAGCACTGTCGTCGGTGTCGCGTTTGCTGGGACCGCTTGGCGAGCTCTTTCTTGTCACTGCTGAGCCGTTGCTCGCCTGACCCACTGGAACCACTCGTTTTAGATCCTTCAGCCTGGTAGTGATAAAGCGCCGCAGGCGATTGCGCACTCGCTCATTGGCAGCTGAGGTACTTCGCTGGAGCAACCGTTCCTTTTCCTCGTGATTCAGGCGCTTGAGCTCGTCATCACTCTGGAGTAGCGCCGCCAAGTGAGCAAAGATGGCGGACTTGAGCTCACTCTTTGTAGCCCGTTCGCGTGTACTCGCAAAGAGTTCGCGTTTCGCAATCGGAGTCAGATGGTCGGCATCAAGTTGCACGATGACATTCTTATAGAGGAAAGGAAGACGGGCGTTATCCTTTATCCATATGCGACCCTCCGTGTCCTGTCGTTGTCCGTAGAGCGTTATAGCGATCGCGGAATCGGCTCGCACATAGCCAGCGGCTGCGTCGGTTTCCTTCTCTGATCCCGGCGGCCTTCGGACTACCCAATATCGAACTGCGAGGCCGCCATAGGCAGTGCCGAGATCCACTCGAGCACTATCTTTGTGGGCGATCTCGAGGTCGCCCTTTGCCTTCTCCGGTGTCTCCAATCGCGCGGAGTTCCCGATTATGATGCGACTGCCGTACTTCGAGTCATTGGCCCTCGTGCTAGTTACCAAGAAGGGAAGTACGGGATCGAACATTGCTGCGTGTAGGAACTGCCATAGGTCCGTAGTGAAAGTCGTGGCCCAGGTCGGGGCGTCGTAGCACACATGAATGCACCTGGTTCCGGCGGTGAGGTCGGCCAGAGCTCCTGGGTCAGCCGATAAGACCTCATCGTCTACTCCAACTAGATACTTGTAGCTGGGCAGAACATACGACGTTGGATCAGTTTCGTCCTCGATGACGACCGTCCAACCAATCCGATCTTCACCGCCCTCGGAATGAGCCGGGTGCCGGCGAGAAATGATGACGCTGGCCCTACTAAAGCCAAAAGTGGTCGACCCGCCCTGACCGTAGGTTCCCATGGTCCACGGTTTGCCGACTTTGTTGTCCTCGTTGAGCGAGAGGAGCGTGCGCGGAAACCGGCGTGGGTGCTGACCGATTCCACGATCATCGACGATGACGGTTGGCCTTCTGGCTTCTCCGCTGTCGGCGAGAGTTATTGCGATGTTGGTGCCTAGGGTCCGTCGCTCGGACTCAGTCATCTCGGCTAGGCCACCCTTGGGGATTCCGAACCAACGATGCGCTGCGTCGCGTGGGTTCAACGGATCAGGCCCGACGTTTGCGGCTCGCCCCAGTTCGAGCATGGCATCGATGGCGTTGGTAATCCGTTCGACCATCGAAAGTGCTGGGTCGGACGCTATCCGGATTGTCCCGATGTTGTTTGGCCGATCGCCCACTGGACGCCATTTCATCGTTCCCGATCTCCCGGCAGCGGCGAGTAATGCTCGGACATCGCTCATTGTTGTGCAGTTCCACGCGGCCTGAACCAGGGTGGTGGGCGAGACGGGACTGACCCTTGTAACGCTAGCCATGGGCTCGCTTGCCTCTGGACTCATCGACCACCGGGTATCGGATGTCTGAGTTGGATTGGTCCGCAGCTCTGGTTGCGTAATACCCCCGCGCTGGAGAAATAATGCCCTCCGCGTTTGATAGGTGAACGGTGATGTTGTTAGGCTTACCGGCGCCGGGTACCTCAAAGCCTCGTTTGATGAACTCGGTATGAATCTCGTTGATGTGAAGCGGCTTACCGGCTTCTCCGAGAATCTGCCTGGCATAGGTTTGAACTCGGTCCCGAATGCTGCTGGTGATTTGAGCTGCACGGCTGCCGTTGGTACCAGCGACGGCCGCTCTCGCGGATCCAACCTCCTTCGACGTGATCGAAGCCGATAGTCGCCTCAGCAACCCCAATCTTTCGGTCAGGGCGACTTGCCGCTCGACTAGCGGAGCCAGAGCCGCGTCGATCTCACCTAGTTCGCGCTCGAGATCCTCCACCCACCTCTCGACTTCTCCAGCGTTTGGTCCAGCCACCACCACCACCTTAGCAGGATTTAGGTGCTGCGTAGCACCTACCTAGTGCTTAGCTAGCGATGGGCCGTTGCAAGACCATTCCGTGAGGTAGGCGGGAAGGACTCAAATTCGGAGAGCGGCTGAGCTTGTGTTCAGCCTTCAGAGGGCGGCTCTCGCTGAACCACAAACGGGGGTAATTTCGGGTGCGCTCGACTACGGCCCTTTTCGATGAAACGACCCAGCACTTGGAGCGGAAGCAACCGCATTTGTGAGTATTCAATCGACGTTCGTTCGAAAGGTGACAGGCTCGCTAGTCGGCGATCAGTAACGTATTCGCCGTGGAGGTACGCATACCGCGTCCCAGTTTCCAGACCCAGATGACGCCAGTTCGCTGCCTTGTAGGAGGCTCCGTTGAAACCCAGGTTTGGGTTTAGGTAGGTCAACAGCATCCTAACGTGGTTGTTCAAGGCCTTTGAGTCCTCAGCTCGTGCGAGTAGGAACGAAATCACGTTTCGGGGAGCCCAGTCGAACGCGAATACCCGCGAAATCACCGCTGCCTCGTTGAATGAATCGATGGGCAGTCGTCGTGCGAGGGCCGGCAGATCGAACGGAGAAACAGAGCAAAGTGCGACAACGCGCCGTTTGTACAGTGCTGCAACGTTAATGCTGTCTTCGCGGAACGATCGCAAGTAATGGAAATGAGCTACCACTGGCTCGGCCGCTTGGCGGTCGATAATCCTTACCTCGAGTTCGGCCAGCGACGGCAGTTCTGGAGGCGGAGCCGCTAACGATCGTAATGGGGCCAGTTCAGCGGCGCGGCGAGCTTGCAAACGGTCTATTTCCGCAGCGGCTAGGTCGACATCGATATTTCCACCCGCTGTCGCGAGCCGCGGCAGGTGCAGCAACGCTTGTAGAAGAAGATCCCTGCTGGTGGGGAGCCAAGTTTCAGTCTGGGGAGGGACCAGCGGCCTTATTCCCGCAACGCTGACTACGACAGTCGCAGTGATGGGAGGTTGGACTAGACGTCTCATGAATTGAAGTCGCCCACTCATTGGGATGGTCGAAACGTTGTCTTAATTTGCTTTGCGAACCGGTACAGCAACAGCAAGGCAGTGAGCCCGACAAAGAGATTGACGGCCGTGCCCTTGTCTAGATTGGTACCAGGAAACCACCAGAAGGTGATTGCGAGAATTGCCAAGGTTCCGGCCGTTATCAGGAGGGCCGGCCAATCCGTCCGCACCTTGTCCGTTGTCTGGTTGTCGTTGGCGTCGACTTTGGGGTACTTCGGCTCTCCGTTTTTCAGCAGGAGCGGAGCATTCGCCATCCACATGGCGCCTACATCCCAAAGTGCATAGAGAACGAAGATGATTACGAGAGCGACAAGCGTGTCGTGGACGAGCGGCCCAGAGAGCGGTACGGTGGAGCCTGCGGTTTGCGGAAGTGGCGTCAGGGTTGCTGCGCGGAAGTACAGGACCACCATAGCCTGATCGAGCACGAAGCGAGCGAGTGGGAGGTTGAAGAATTTGATTTCCCACCTTGGCCGATTGAGACTCGTACGGAAGCCAATCCAGCTGGCGACAACCAACGTAGCGGCGAGAACCAGTTGCGCCTGGACGTAGCCTTCCATCGTGTTGATGTAGGCAATGCGTGTGAATAGCTCGAAGATCACGAATCCAAACAAGACGTCCGTGAACGTGAGGGCGGTCTGTGCTTTACTGACCGAGGCCTTAGGAGAGATCACTCTCAGCAGCAGTTCCGAGGTCGTCATTGTGCGACCTCCACGAGACGAGTCAGGTCAGCGAGGGCAATCACCCGCTCATCAATAGGTGCATTGTGGCCCTGCTCATACTCCCAGACATGAGCATCTATCCAAACGGGCTGTACTCCAGCCGCGAGTGATGGGTAAACGTCAGAGCGAAGGCTGTTGCCTACACTCCAGGCCGAATCCGCATTGACACCCAGCTCCTTGAGCACGGCGGCGATAGCCTCCGGTGTCTTTTGCCCCACTACCTTGATTGAGTTAAAGAATGGTGCTAGCCCGCTCTGATCAATTCTCCGTCGTTGCAGTTCCGGATCTCCCTTAGTGAGAAGTGCTAGCAGGTAACCGCGTGCCTTGAGCGCGGTAAGTGCTTCTCGAGCGAAGGGCACAAGCGGCGCGGCCATTTCAAACGCCTCACTGGCCGCCTTGCGAACATCGGTCTCAGTTCTGATATCAGGTTCGCGCCCGGTCGCCAGGCAGATCGCTCGGTAGGCCTCAACGCAAGACGTTGGAAAACGCGCCAACGTATGACCCAAACGCTCGACATTAGACACGTCCAGCTTGCGCTCAAGAGCCTCCCAAACAGCGCCGTCAACTCCCGCCGTTTCCACGACCGTCCGCGCATGCTGCCTCGCCTGGTCATAGAGGGGCTCCGTTAGCCAGAGCGTGTCGTCGCCATCGAAGATGATGGCGCGCGGCGGGGCCACCTCTCGAATCGCTTGAGTGCGGCGCTTCGGTTTACTACCCACGGCGAATCCTATGCGCGGTGGATGCCGATGTGATTCACCAATCTTCTTCGCCGGCACGATCCTACCGCTGGCGAGACGGTCCGCTAATTCCAAGCCAGCGATGTTCCAAGGGTCCACTGTGCGACACCGAATGCACATCCGCCCAATCGCAATCCACCGTGGCGGCGATCCCTTCTTGAGATACAGAGTTTGCACCTCGCCGTTACACCGCTCCGATGAGCGCTCAAGAGAGCGGAGACATTTGCTCGGCCTCGACACCGCTAAGGTATACCTTAAATTGCCGAATCACCGCAACATTGGACCCGTCTTCGACCAACTGGCGCTCCGCATCGTTGACTCCCATCGGGTCGATTTACAGCTCGGCCTAGTCATCAACAGCTGGGCCATACATCGCTTCGACGTAAAGGGCGCCGAGGTTGATTTCGATCGCCTAAATCGCATCCCAAGGTTGGAATGCGTCGAAAGTCATCACTTGGAACGTAAGGCGCCGAGCATGGCCGTTGTAGGTCATTTTCATTCGATTGAGTACGTCCCTGCCGAGGAGAGAGGGCAGCTGCATTGATGCTTTGGTTCGTCTTGGGATGCAGAGGTTCACCCGGTATAGATAAAAGCCCTCTTTGACCCAGAAGATCACCGACGCCGGCTCCTCCTTTTGCCTTGCAAAGCCTCCTATTCCGTTTGATTTCACTGACCCAGTCAGCTGCGCATAGTCGATATTTAGTCGCTCCAAGTCGGCTGGACTGAGCATCGTTCGGCTCGCTCCCGTGTCGACCATGAACGACATGCTCGCCTGAACCTTGAACCGTGGAATCAATATGCGCGCCTCAACGTACCCGCTGTCCGTTGTCCCGCCGTAGCGGCCGCCGATGATGCCCCGGAACATTTCCAGGGACTAGACGATCAGAACTCGGTCCTCGTTGTCAATGAACCTGACAAGAAGGTCTGCTCTGGGGATACCCTTTTCGTCGGCCTGCGACAGGACATCAGACAAGGTCTTGCCACTCACTAAGACTTGACTGCGATACAGGCCAATCCAGCACTTTGGGTATTTCTTGATGAAATTCGCCCTGCGCGACGACAGGATTCGAGCTGTCTGTCGGAACTCTCCGAGATTCTTCGCTAATACAGCCGGTCGCCGGAGCACACTGCGTTCCGCCGATGTGAGTGATTTTCGGAACTCCTTGAGATCCGTAGGTACGACAACTGGTCGTCGAACTAAGCCCCGCCCGGCCTCAGTTAGCGGCACGACAGCCCTTTACGCTCCCACCCACGAACGAAAACGTATACATAACACAGCCGCTGGCTGACGGCCAGGACAGACATCTGCCACGTGTGCCGAAAAAGGATCCTGCCATCCTTGCTGTGTCCCCTTGTGCGACGCCAAGTGCAACGGTGTTCGGACCAATTTCTTGGGGTAAATGGGTGCTACGGTCTGTATATAAACAATTCAGGTAGCAGCAATCCAGAGGAAATCTAGATAAATGCCCATCGACGATTCTCCGGTGCGTGCCCCAGTTTCGGCGCGGCTAAAGAAATGCCCAGACGTAGCTGCGGGGATTCGGTGGCCATTTCCCTTGGAGGAGCGAATCAAGCAACTCGTGAGCCTGGTGGAAGACGAGGCTGGCGAAAACACGACTAAGACTGAGGTTATCTCCGCACTCATTCTCGCGGCGCCAGCGAACGGCGAACAGCTGGCTGGACTGCTGAGGCGCTACAGGCTGGCGAGTGTCGGCGATGCAATTATCAGGTCCGAAGGGGCGGGCCTGATTGAGTTCCGACGCGGCAAAGTCGGCCGGCCGAAAAAAAGAATCAGCTAGGGTCGTTTACCTACTTCGCGCTCCGTAGTAGAAGCCGGTTGCGGCCGTCACCAAGGTGACCATAGGAGCAAATACGAGTTTCAGCAGCTCAACGGCCTCAGTCGTTGTCACCTTGCCGTTCCAAAGTAGAAGTGCCATGCCCAAAAGCATTGCGAATAAAGTGGCCAGGAGGCCGGCCGCAAGACGAGCCCGCGTGTCCTCGCGTCTGTTCTCCAGTTGCCACTCTGGGCCGAAAGCGAGGGGGGAGGCAGTTGAGTTGGGAAGCGAACCTACTTCGGCCTCTTCGACGGTTAGGTCCAACTCCTTGCCAGCCAATCCTGCTCCCCCTAGTGATAGCGCTTCGCTGTAACTGGCTCGTTAATCAACAAGGACAAGCTGACGGAGCCGCTTGTCCTTCTGTTCGACAAGCAGATTGCCGCCGTCAGCGATTGCTGCCTCTACAAATCGCTCCATTGCGATCGCCCGTCTAATCGCCTCTGTAAGAGTGATCTTCCGGCGCTTAGCAATTGCCCGAAGCGTTTCAAGATCCTCCGGCCGAAGATTCACGGTCACCTTAACGCGGGTGGCTTCATCGATAACCTCGTCCGTGTTCGACTTGGTTTTTGCAACGACGGACTTGTTGTTTTCGGCAGTGGCCACCACGCCCACCCCCTCCATCTCCTTGCTCAATGCTCGTACCTCCTAGCGCACTCATCTGAGGGGACCAGCCCCTTGTATACAGCAGTCTACCATTAGATCCTACCTATGGGATCCAGATAAGTGCCATATAAAAGCTGGTTATGGTATGGTCAAGGTACCGTATTTCAGGAGGTAGTCGAAATGCAGACACAGGTTTCGTCCGCCCCGGTCAACACCACAGTCAAATCGCGGGTCTTCTATGGGTCCACGGAAAAAACTCTTACCTTCACCGTGGGTACTACTGTCGAGCAGTGCGACCAGGTCGCCGTCTCAGCCTTCCAGATCGTGACAAATCCCCACACTTTCGGCCTCTTTCGGGACGACGGTGTGACCGAGCTGCTGCCAATCACGGCACAGATCGCACGCGTGGAGGGAGCTGAGCCTCCACCTTCGGGAACGGTCGGTATCCGGGAGGACGAGAAGTTGATCCTGCGCGCGAGCACCGTGCGCGGCGGGAACTGATT
>WNFJ01662220.1_pt1 | contig 10541 bp, 8 predicted proteins | sample 5400461 | NCBI WGS metagenome assembly WNFJ01 (sample SAMN13153349, study PRJNA577476) | soil metagenome | isolation source: 115 cm saprolite on Douglas fir-dominated hillslope | place: USA:California | collected 2013-09-17
ACTAAACCCGGGCCGACCGGAGCACCGAAACGCCGGGTGCGGAATATAGGGCTTGCGCTTCGGGCTCGTGTGCGGCACCGCCAGTCTCGGACCTCACGACGCCACCGTCGCGACTTCCGGCCTGGGGCTCGGAACCGGCGTCTGCGGCGCTGGGGCCTCAGCCTTACCCTTGAACCTCTCGATCACCAGGTAGCCCACCGGGATCACCATACGGGTGAAGAGCATGTTCGCGGTGAGGCCGCCGATGACCATGATCGCGAGCGGCTGCTGCATCTGGGCGCCCGGGCCGATGCCGAGTGCCAGCGGGAGCAGACCGAGGATCGCGGCGAGACTGGTCATGAGGATGGGCCGGAAGCGCACGCGCCCAGCCAGGAGCAGCGCCGGCTTCAGGTCCATGCCCTGTTTCCGCAGTTGCTGGATGTACTCGACCAGCAGAATGCCGTTCTTCATGTCCAGGCCGATGAGCAGGATCGCCCCCATGTAGCTCGACACGTTCAACGGCGTCCGCGTCAGCCACAGGGCGAACAGGCCGCTGACGAGCGAGAGCGGCTGGGTGAGGAAGATCAGCAGCGGCAGCACCACGGACCCGAACTGGAAGGCGAGCATGATGAAAACGAGGAGGATCGCCACGACCATGACGACGAATAGGCTGCGGAACGCCTCCTGCTGGCGGATGTAGTGGCCGCCCAGTTCCATGCGGTAGCCGGCCGGCAGGGAGACTTCCGCCATGGTGTCATGGACGACTTTGGCCACGGAGCCGAGGCCGGCCTCTTTCTCCTCGTGTTCGGTCGTCACGAAAATGGCCGGCTGCTGGTTCTCGCGGTACTGCTCGTCGGGAGTCCGGCGCGGGTTTATCTTGTTGTTCTTCAGCAGGTCGGAGAGCGGCTTGATGCGCGACAGCGGGGCCGGCGGGCCGACCGGCGCTGGGGCCCGGTCCGGCCCCGGCCCCGGCAGGAGGATTTCCTTGCCCAACAGCACCTGGTGGTCGAAACGCTTGGCGCCGAAGCGCTCGTCGTCGCTGTAGCGGACGCGGACTCCGGTCAGCCGCAGGGACGATTCCGGGACTTCCAGGGCGATGTCGCCCTGGAACATGGCCTTGAGCTGCCGGGCCACCGCGGTGCGGTCCAGTCCCACGCGCGCCAGGGCGAAGCTGTCGAGGTCGATCATCAGGTCCGGGTTGCCCTCCCGTACGTTGCTCACGTCCTTGATGCCGCGGCCCTTGCCCTTCAGCTTTTCCAGGCGCTCGCCCACATCCTTGTCGAGGTCGCGCAGTGTCTTGTGGTCCGGGCCGAAGATCTTCACCTCCACCGGCTTGTTCGCGCCGGAGAGGTCATTCAATTCGTCCTCCATGATCTGCACCGTTTCGGTCTTGAACTGGTGCTCGCCGTAGGCGTGGTCGATCTTGCCCTTGATCTCCTCCATTACGTCCCGAAGCGGCCGGCGGCGGTACTTCTGTTGGACCCAGAGCCGCCACGCCTCGTCCGGCTTCTTGCCTTGCTTCTTCAGGTCGTTTTCCAGGTCGTCGAGCTTGGGCCGGACGCTCTTGAACAGCAGACCGCTGGGGCCGTGTTCGGGGTCGCGGAGCACGACCTGAATGTCGCCGCGGCTGGTCTGCGTGGCGAACAGGCCTAGCTCGGCCCCGGTGCGGCGAACCCAGGCCTTGACGTCCGGATGTTCGGACAGCATCTTCTCGACGTCCTTGGCCATGCGCTCGGTTTCCTGGAGCGTCGTGCCGGACGGGGCCCAATAGTCGATAACGAATGCCCCTTCGTCCATGGCGGGCATCAAGCCGGTCTCCAGCCCGCGCATCAACGGCGCCGGCGGCTTACCGTCCGGGCCCTTCGCCGCAAAGCTCGGGATGCCGAAGTAGAGCAGGACGCCAAAGCCGGCTACCAGCAACGAGAGCGCCAGAGTCAGCCAGGGAAGGCGGAGAGCGCCCGCCAGCGCCACGTCATAGACATGCGCCATCGCGCGATAGATCCGCCCCGGGGCCGGCATCGGCCGCCCGGCAAGGAACTTCGAGGCGAAGACCGGAATCAGCGTCAGGCTGATCACCATGGACACGAGGACGGCGATGGCCAACGACTTGGCCAGCGACGCGAAGAACTGGCCGTAGACGCCAGCGATTAGTGCCAACGGCAGGAAGACGAGGACGGTCGTCAGCGTCGAGCCGACGACGGCACCGGTGATCTCGCCGGAAGCCGCATCGACCGGATCGACGGGCGCGGGCGCGCGGACGACAGCCACGCCGTTGCCCTGGCCGTCGGCCGGCGGTTGCGAGGTGACGAGCGGGCTAGTCGGGGCGTGCGCCGGTGTGCTCGTCTGTGGGCCGGCCGCTGCCGGCGCGGGTGTCAGGTGGCGGCTAATGTTCTCGATGACGACGACGGTGTCGTCGATGATCAGGCCAATCGCGACCGCCAGTCCGCCCAGCGACATCAGGTTAAGCGTCTCGCCGGCCCAGTGCAGGAACAGGAACGTGATCGCCAGTGTGATGGGGATGGCCAGGGCCGAGATCAGTGTGGCCCGCCAGCTGCGGAGAAAGGCCAGCAGGATCAGGATGCTGAACAGGCCGCCGATCAGGATGGCGTCGCGCACGTTGTGGACTGCCGATTCGACGAACACCCGCTGATCGTAGACCATTGTCGCCTGGATGTTGCGCGGCGCCGGCTTGCGTGTGTCGCCCACCGCAAGGGTGAGCCCGTGCTTCGTCAGTAGCTCGTCAATCCCGCGCGCGATGTCAACCGTGCTGCCTCCGGGGCGACGGAACACGGTGATGACCACTGCGTCCTGCTGGTTGTAGCCGATCGACAGTGTTCGGTCGGCGTGCAAGAGCTGGACGGTGGCAACGTCGCCGACGTGGAACGCCTGGCCATTCTTCGTGATCACCAGGTCCGCGATCTGGCGCACCGTCTCGGCCTGGTTACTGACGATAAGCTGATAGGCGAACGGCTCCGTCTGGATCAGGCCCGCAGGCTGGACCGGGCCAACCTGCCGCAGCGCGTCGGCCAGGTCGGCCGCGGACATGCTCTTGTCCAGCAGCTTCCTCGGATCGACGATCACCTCGATCTCGCGGATGTCGCCCCCGGCAACCTCGGCGCGATAGACATCCGGGATGGTCTTGATGACCGGGGCCAACTCGTAGAAGGCGTAGTCGCGCAGCTGGGACGCATTGTCGCCACCGGTGAGCACGATCGAAATGATGGGGAAGACCGAGGGCGTCATCGGCTCGACCTCGAGCACAGTCTTGTCCGGCAGCTCCTTGAGCTTGGCGCCGAGGAGTTCCCGCGTCATCTGCTCGGCGCGGACGATGTCTGTACCCGGATTGAAGTCGACCGATAGCTCGCTGCCGCCACGGATGGTCTTGGACCGGACACGCTGCACGCCGATGACAGTGCTGACGGCCTCCTCCAACGGCCGCGTCACCTTGATGTCCATCGACGTCACGTCCTGGTCGGGCACCTTGGCGATAACGGTGATGCGTGGAAACGTCACCTCCGGATAGATCCCGCTGGGCATGCGCGTGTAGCTGTATATTCCGCCCGCCGTCAGCAGGATGGTGCTGACGACCACCGCTCCGAGGTAAGGACGTGCTGTCGAGGCCAGGTTGAACATGGGTCAAGTTCCGGGTGCGGGATCGTCGGTCGGCAGACCACGCGGGAACGCCAATCTCCCGATTGGCGCCATCCAGTCCGCCAATCGGGAGATTGGCGTTCCCGCGTGGTCACGGTGCCGCCTCGGGTTCGTCTTCCTCCTGTTTGAGGGCGTCGCCGGTTTGCAGGCCCTGGTTCTTCGTCGTAACGAAACGGGCCTCCTTGAGATCACCTTTCCATTTGTTGTCGGGATCTTTCAGGTCCTTTATTTCGACCATGCCGAGCATGCGGTCGCGCATGCCGATCGTGGCCTGGAGACGGCGCGCCGTAAAGACCGTCTCCTCCTTCCCGGTCTTGTCCTTCTTGATTTCCTCGTCGACGACGATGACGTTGGGTGGGTCGGTGTCCTCGAGCAGGGCGGACTCGGGGATGCTGAGGGCTGTTTGTTTTCGTAGCAGGACGCGAATACGCAGCGCGGTGTTGGGCCGGAGTTTCTCTCCCGCCGGAGCCGCGTTCGGGAAGCGGACCTTGACGGCGAAGTTGCCGGTGTCCGGGTCGGCGCGATCGGCGATGAACGCGATGCGGCCCTTGGGGCCGACAGGCTGCGTCGAGACGTTGGTCTGCTCCACGCCGCCGATGCGGGCTTCCACGAAGCCGTCCGGCTGTGGCTCTGCCTGCGCGAGCCGCCGTGCGATGCTCAACGGCACGAAGCAGAGGACGTCAACCTCCTTGTCGATGTCGGCGACCTCGGCGACGACCGTGCCGACCGGGATCGTCTGTCCCGGGCTGACGAGGATCCGGTCCAGTCGGCCCTTGAGCGCCGTTTTCAGGCTGTAGAGCTGTACCTGCTCGGCGGCGGCCTGTGCTTCCTTCTCGGCGGCCTCGAGGCGCTTCTTGGCGGCGATCACCTTGGACTTCGCGTCCTCGACGCCCACGCGCGCCTCTTCCTTTTGCAGCTCGGGAACGGTCGGCAGGTCTTTCAGGTTGTCGTATTTCTTCTGTGCCAGCGGCACGGCCGACCGGGCCTGTTGCAGTTCCTGGTCAAGGGCGTCTTTCAGCGCCTTGACCTTGTCGGCGTTGGCCTGGGCGATCCTGGCGTTGAGCTGAACGAGAAGGGTCCCGGCTTTTACCGTGTCACCTTCCTTCAGCGTCTTCCCGTCGGCGCCGGCCGGCAACACCGAGATGACCTGTCCCTCGACGGGAGCGCTGACACGTACACCGTTTTCCGGCAGGGGCTGGACGGTCCCGAGCAACTCCGTCCAGTCCCGGAGGATCACATCGGCCGGGCCCTTCCATTCGACGACGTGCGGGGGCGGTTTCTCCTCCTCCGCCGGCTTGCCGCTGCAGCCGAGTGCCGCCGAAAGGAGCACGCTCGGGAGCAGGACTCGGGCTGCCGGCGAAAATCGATGAGGTAACGCCATGGTGCAATCCTTGAAGGAAAGCAGGTCAATCCGGGAGGGAAGGGTGCGCGCGGACTATCGCTCGCGACATATTTCACCCGAAGCAATGGTTCTGCCGCAGCCCGCAGATATTCCCTACAATACCGAACCCGCGTAATCGCGTCGTGACCCGAAAATAAGTTCTTTTTTACTTCAGGTTCCGGTTGACGAATGCGGATTTTGCGGGCGCGGCAGGCGTCGCAGAGTCCGCTCCGGAAGTGGGAGGGCGAGGCTCCTGCCGAGCCGAGGGGCGTGAAAAGCCCGGCTCGGCAGGAGCCTCGCCCTCCCCGTAACGACAGTTTTGGAGCGGACGGGCGAGCCGGGGGGAAAACGCCGCGACTCCGCCATTCTACGGAGCCGGCGCGGCGGTGACCGCGATGCCGGGATCGCCGACCGCGGCAGCCAGGTCGGCCAGCGCCTGGCGCACTTCAAGAACGGCGTCCAGCTCGATGTCGCGGGCCTTGAGCTTCTTGCGCTGGATGTCGATGAGGCGAACCAGGTCCACGCCCGAATCCGGCACCTGGAAGAGTTTCCTGACCTCGACAAGAGTCTTGTCGAGATTGGGGATGACCTGTTTCTGGTAGGTGTCGAGCCAGGCCCGAGCCTTGTCGAGCCGGGCCAGGGCGGCGTACACGTCCTGCTGGACCTGGACTTCGGTCTGGCGCAGCTCCATCGTGGCCCGGGCCAGTTCGGCCTGGCGCTGCATGATCTCGCCGCGGTGCGTGTTGAACATCGGCAACGGCAGCGTGAACTGGGCGCCGATGAGGTTGATCCGCGTCGGGTCGTATTCGTAAGCCGGGCCCAGGTTCGGGTTGCCGTAGCGGTTGGCGACCTCGAGGCGCAGTTTCGCGTCGGCCTCGGCAACGGCGAACTGCCGGGATTGCAGGTCCGCGCGCCGCTCCAGCGCAGTCTTCACCAGGGCCTCGGCGTCGAACGGTTTCTCCGGCAGGGCCATGTGGGCGTCCAGCCGATACGTCTCATTGACGACGCCGAGCGCCCGGTACAGCTCGTGCGAAGCCGTGGTCAGAGTCGTCTGCCCGGCGTAAAGCTGGGCCATGGTGTCGTCGAGCTCGGTCCGAATTACGATCAGGTCGACGGGCTTGACGAGTTTCCCCTTCAGCCAGTCATCGACCTGGGCCACGGCCCGCTTGTTCTCGGCAATGGCCTCGTCGACCAACCTCTGCTTGGCGGCCCGATACAAGACCGTGTCGAAGGCGCGCGTGACTCGGACCGCCAGGGCCGTTTCCTGGAAGACGATGTCCCAGTCGGTGCGCGACAGCGTCGCCGCGGCACCCTGCCGGCGGATCCGCCGTTGGCCGTGTATTTCGACGTCGATCAGGACCTTGTGTTCGTTGCTGACCGAGTTCTCGACGCCTGCCGACTGCGGCCCGTTGGCCTCGCGAACCTTGGCCTCCCAGACCGGGTTGAAGGGGTAGGTGTCGGCGATGACCACCGCGCCTTCGGCCACGCCGCGCTGCTGCCGGAAAGCCATCAACTCGGGGTTGCGCTCCAGCCCCAGGCGGATCGCCGCGTCGAGCGTCAGGGGCGGCGCGGGGCCCTGGGCGCGCGCGGGCCGAGTGTGCAGGACGACCCAGGCCAGCAGCCCCAGAACGGCGATCCTCCAAGGCGCGCGCGGCCTTTTTGCGGTCCTGACAACGAACATTGCCGCGTCTCCTGTCCGACCCGGAAAGTGAGGCAAGCTGGGAGCGACAGACGGTCGTGCACGGCATGGCGCCTCTGCGTCGAATATGGTATCGACCGCTTGTGCCGGACGGATGAGTGATTCCAGATGTAGCGAATAGTCCGCGCCTGCGGGGCCCGGCGCTCGTGAAGCGTTGAGCGACGACCGCGGTTGCCTTCGCTTTACGCTTGGGGCTCGGATCTTCTGCTCGACCGCCGAAACCACGCGATGCCGCGCCGCAGCGCATTGCGCGCAACGCGCGCGCAGCCCGCCGCCCCTTCGACAAACGACCGCCCAGCCGCCCGCAACCCCGGGTGCGCCACGCGCAGCCGCACGACAGGCCGCGCTGCCGGCGCCAGCTGCTTCTTGTACAGCGCCGGACCGGCCAGGAAATCGAACTCGCTGCGCCCCTCCGCGATGGCCTGGCGCAGGGCATACAGCACCATCACCACCCCGAGACGCACTGGGCCGGGCACGTCGGTGCGCCGGCCGGACTGGTAGAAGTACACTTTGTTGTTCCAGACCACGTTGTACATCGCCGCCACCGGCTCGTCGCCGACCGTCAGCCACAGGAGCTGCAAGGCGCCGCGCTCCAGCAGGCGCGGCATGATCAGGTCGTGGAATCGGACGAACCGTGGCGAGCGGAACACGCCGGGTACGCCGGCTTCCTGCCAGCGCGCCTGGTGCAGCTCCGCCAGGATGTGCTTGCCCNGCCTGGTGCAATCGGGCCCGGCCGGCGGCCCAGGCGTCGAAGTGCCGCAGGGCGCTCTTCGCGGTATCTCGATACTTCTTCGGCAGCAGCTTGAGGTAGCCGTCCCAGGTGTCCGGCAGGTGGACGTGAGGGGCCTGGTTGATCTCGGTCAGCTCGATGTGGAAACCGGCCTTGCTCAGGCGCCCGGCCAGCAGAGTGGGCAGCGGACCAGAGCCGTCCATCATGGTCAGGACGAGTTCGTGCCAGGGGTCGAGGGTGCCGTCGGCCAGGGCGCCGGCCAGCAGGTCAACGGCCGCCGCCTCCCGCCCGGCGACGACCGGCAGACTCAGGTAGTCGGAGCAGATGGCCTCGCAGTCGCGCTCGCCCGAGCCGAGGAACTCGAGCCGGTGAAGCGGCAGCAGACCGCGGTGCCAGTGCCGCCGGCGCAGCAGCGGCGCCAGGCCGAACACCCGGCCGGCGTCGTGGAAGACGAGCACGCAGAGCTGACGGCCTTGCAGCGGGCCGAACACCTGCCACCACGGCAGCAGCCAGTCGGGCGACAGCATCGGCTCGTTGCGGGCGCTGCGCGAGAGGATTTCCGACCAAGCCGGGTCCAGCGCTTCCAGCTCGGCCGTGTTCGTCACGAGCCGGACGCCGAGCCGGTCCGACGGCACGTCGTCCGCCTTCCAGAACGTGGGCGCCGGTGCGACAGCGAGCGGAAGAGTTTCGTTCATGGCCCGATCCGGCGCGCGCCGGCGACTCCGGTCAATACTGCGACCCTGTGGTCTCCCCGGCGGGGCGGCCGGGCCAGAGGCGGGCCAGGCGCGCGCTGATGCGGTGCAGGTTGTACCGCCACCAGTCGCGCACGGGCGACTGGCCCACCGGCCGCGGCGAGCGACCCCTCTGCCGCAGGTTGTGGTTGATCCGGTACAGCGTGCCGCGCCGCTCCAGTGCCCTCGTCATGACCGTGATGCTGAACGAGATCGAGTAGCTCGGCCCCACCTTGACCCAGTGCGGGTAGGTCACCGGTACGTGCAACCCGTCGCCCGGCCGCAGCTCGAACACCGTCGCCTTCTGCTGGTACTCCTCCTTGAAGACCATGTTGCGGTGAGCGCCGCTGTAGAAGTGCTCCAGCTCGATCTCCGACAGGAGTTCGCGGTCGGAGCCGGGGAAGACGCTCATCTGCTTGCTGCCGTGGACCTGGAGCAGAAAGTTCAGCTCTGGGTCCATGTGGTACGGCGTGACGGCCCCCGGCGACGAGACGAAGACGAAGCCCTCGCGCAAGGTGATACCGCGCCCGGCCGGGTGGTCGAGCGCCTCCACCGCCGCCAGGCAGGCGTGCAGCAGCTCGCGGTACTCCGGCACCAGCTCTACGTTCTTGAGCACCATCCACGACGAACACTCCTCGATGCGGCGGATGGTCTCCTCGACCGAGAGGCCCGTGTGCGGCGTGGCCTTGGGGTCGGTGTTGACCGCGAGGTTGCCGGCGTTGTACTCGACGCGGTGCGCGGGCAGTTGCCGGGCCAGCTCCACTAGTCGCGCGAGTTGCAGGAGCGGGTGGCCGACGAGGTTGTGGCGCATCGGAAACGGTTGACGGCCGAACGCCTCGTGGAAGGTCGCGGGGTCGATGGCGAGCAGTTTGGCGGATCCCGCGGCGACTCGGATCGCCTGGACGGTCTCGGCGGCCTGGACGGCGCTCATGCTGCTTCCTCGCGCCGCCCGGCGGATGCGGGCGGCCATTGTGTTCGATCAGCGTGCGCGATCTCGCAGCACGAAAATGGATTGCATTGCGCCTGCGCGTTGCACACACACACCCCTCCCACACCCACCGGCGCACCGGCCTCACAGACAGGACGGCACGAAAATGGATTGCATTGCGCTTGCGCATTGCACACACACACACACCGCACAGGCTTGCCCGCGCATCCAGGCGCAAATGCTGCCCTACCGCGCCCGGTGATCTAGCTTAACACATCGCGGCGCGCGGTGCGGACGGCCCCGCGTCACGGCTCCTTAGCGCTCGCGCGGCTCGCGCAGGCCGAAGCCGGGTTTCAAGTCGCCCTTGAACGGCTCACCGAGTAGCTCCTTCCACTTCGCCTTCTGCTCGTCGGTCAGCAGCTTCAGGAGTTTCTCGTCGGTGGCCTTGGCGATTTCGGTCATCTTCTTCCGCGCTTCCTCACGGCTTTCGGCACCGCCTTCGCGGACCTTGGCCATCTCTTTCATGGCGCCTTCGCGGAGTTCGCGGAGCGTCTTCGTCTGCTCTTCCGTCAACTTCATCTCCTTGGCGACGTCCGGTCTCTCGATCGCGCTAATCATCGTTTGTCGTTGCAGGGCGATCTGGCGCAGCCGTTTGGCCTGCTCCGGCTTCAGCGCCGCCAGCACCTGCTTCTCGGCGTCTTTGAAGAACTCGGCCGCCTTCTTCATGCGCTCTAAGGGATCGGTCTCGGTCAAGTCCTCGCCCTTCTGCTTGAGCGCTTTCGTGATCGCGGCCACGGTCTTGATCTGCTCGTCGCCGAGCTTCAGCTCCTCTTGCACCGACTTCTGGTTGGCCAGCATCAGCACCGGGGAGCGCCCTTCGCCCACCATGCCGGGCCGGGGCTGCGCGGCCGCGGGGACGACGGCAACCGTCAGCAGCGCCGTGAAACTCCAAACACACGTTCGCGTCATTGTTGGACTCCTTGGGGAAGAAACCATCTGTCAACGCCGGGCGCCCTTAAGGTCGAGCGCCACGAGCAGGCGTTCGTTGCGGAGGTACAGCCGGCCGTCGGCGATCACCGGGCCGGTCAGGCACGGCCCTTCCAGCGGCCGGCAGCGGCCCTTCTCGCGGTATTCCTTCGGCGTTGCCTCGGCCAGGACGAGGTCGCCGTCTTCGGTCAAGACGATCAGCCTGCCGTCGGCCAGGGCGACGGCTCCCTTTCCCATGTCGACGTTCTGCCAGCGGACTTCGCCCGTGGCCCATGCGACGCAGCGAAGGCGGGAGCCGCTGCAGCCGTACAGGTGGCCTTCGTGCAGCACCGACGTGGCGAAATGGTTGCGCATGGTGTGGCCTTTCCACACCTTCTCTGGCGAGCCCTCCTCCTTGACGCGCACTAGGACGCCGCCGAGGAGGTTGGACGAGACGAAGATACGTCCGTCTGCAT